>Ga0307477_10002303_pt1 | contig 14880 bp, 13 predicted proteins | sample atmos_gasesECM2C_FD_203316 | JGI IMG/M metagenome (GOLD analysis project Ga0307477, IMG submission 203316) | Hardwood forest soil microbial communities from Morgan-Monroe State Forest, Indiana, United States - atmos_gasesECM2C_515 | ecosystem: Environmental > Terrestrial > Soil > Temperate...
GAGTGTCGGCCGAATATCCAAGTGGGCCCCGACGCCGAGCGTCGTCGTGTGCCCGCCGCCGGGGATCTTCTCGTAATCCATCGCGGCATGCAGGCCGAACATGCCGAACCCGACCGTCAGGCCCCCCGCGACGCCGAACACGTTATTGGTCTGGGCCGCGATCTGGGTTGAAAGCCCGCTCACCACCAGGGTGTGGGCCCCGACATGATAGATGCGCAGTCCAGGGGCCACCCAGGGCTCGATGGAGATCCCGGGGACCGGGACATCGATGGCGAACCCGATTGCGGCCGTCCCCCGCGTATTCGCGATGCTCGAGGCGATGTAGCGGGCGAGCCCACCCTGCAGATTCACCGAGACCGGAATTAACGAGCCGCCGATCAGGCGGAAGGCCGCCGTCCCGCCGTATTCCGTAATGCTCGACGTCGCGGCCTCGGGTTTGCGCACCCCCAGGGTCGCACTCAGGGTGAGCGCTTGCAGCCCGAGCGCGGCGCGGCCCGCCCACGTGGTCCCGTTCCCACCGATCGAGTCGGGAATCCCGGCGTCGCCCGCGATCAGGAGCCCCGTGCCGCCCTTCGGGCTATTCCATACGGGCATGCCGGGCAGTTGCGCGGCCGCACGCGCCGACCACGCGTCGCCCGTCATCGCGATCACCACCATTCCGACCACCAGTCCTGCGCGCTTCATGCGCCCTCCCCCGAGCCGGGTGCGGGACCAGAGTATCTGGGACCCATGGATCGACGTGCCAACGCTAGGAACGGAGGTCCGCCAAGTCAACACACGCGCGCGCCGCCCCCTAATGCACCCAGACGACGGCAAGCGACACGCCGTCCAGGTCTCCCACTCCCGCGGCGATCCGTGCGTCGAACGTGCGGCTGAACCGGACGTCCCCGCCGAGGCCGAGCGTGAAGTCGACGGTCGAGCTGCCGCTCGCCACCAAGGTCGCGGTTGGCTCGACGTAGGGCACGATGCTGACTGTGGAGCCTGGCAGGTCGACGCGGCGCCCGAGCGACAGACCCGCCGGAACGAACAGCGTGGATCCGGGGCCGCTCACGAACGCGCCACCCACCCCGACCACGAGTGCGCCGTCGAGCGGAAAGTCCGGGGTGTGGGTGATCACACGCTCGCGCCCTTCGACGCCCGCCAGCAGCTCGGTCTTGTGGCCGGAGCCGGGATCCCACATGCCTCCGCGCAGGCCGATGTCGAACATCGAGGCCGCATAGCGGTAGACGCCCTCGATAGCCGTCCCGGCCCCGTTCGGGAAGCTCACGACGGCCCCGAGCTCGGAGCGTTGGAACGCCCGGTACGGGGCGTTGAACGACGGCATGCCCGTGGCTTGCGCGCCGAGGGATCCGGCGGACCCCGCGAGGAGGCCTGCGCTCAGCCACATACGGAGACGTCGCATACACCCTCCTTCCGTGCGGAGTGGTCAGGTAGGTGACCAGTACCCGATCCCCGCGGCATCGTTCCGCGTCCGGAAACAAAGCGGCCCGTCCACACTCGTGGGCGGGCCGCGCCGTGTGACGCCGCTCACGCGGCGTCAACGCCACGGATCAATGCCAGAACGACATCCCGAGCCGGGCTCCGATGGCAAAGCTGCTCGGCATCCCGCTGCCCTTGAGCGTGTAGCTCAGGAAGCCTTCCATACGACCGACGGAACTTCCGTACGGCACGCGTTTCCCGATGCCGCCGCCGAGCGAGAACTGTGACCCGCTGGTCGGGCCGGCCTTGAAGAAGTTGATGGCGACGCCGCCGGTCAGGTACGGCGCGCCCACGAGATTGTAGGGGCCCGACCCGCGGCTGAGCTCATACAGCACGTTGATTCCGGGATCGAACGTGTAGATCGTCGTTCCGCCGACGCTGTTCAAGTCGAAGCTCAGACGCGGCTCCCACATCAGCGCCGAGCGGGTCAGAAAGGCGACCCGCACGTCGACCGGCACGCCCATTTGGATGCCGCCGGTCCCGCCTGACGGCTTGTCATAGTAGCCCGCGAAATCGACGCCAAACTCATATCGCGCCCCGGCTGGAGCGCCGACAGCCGTGCGTCGCTGGCCCCATGCAGGCCGCGCGAGCGTCACCAGACCTCCCACCAACAGCGCACTACCGAGGAGCTTCATCATCGCCGGTCCTCCGGAAGAGTACGGTCGCTGGATTGCCTAGGGCGCATCGTGGAACGGACAACCTCTAAGAGGCTGCCCCCGATCTGTCAAGAGTTTTCCGCACGGTCCGCTACGGCCCGTACGGTTTCGCCGATCACTTGAAGGAACCCGCCGCTCACCCGGAACGCACTCGTCGCGCCGCCCTGCCGGATTGTCAGGGTCCCGACACCGAGCAGGGTGAGGAGGGGCGCATGATGCGGAAGGATCCCGACCAGGCCGTCGAACGCGGGCGCGACGACGGCGTCGGCGTCGCCATCGAACAGCCGCCGCTCCGGAGAAATGACCGTGACGTGCATGCGGTCAGGCCGTCGCGAGTCGCTGCGCCTGCGCCACGACCTCGTCGATGCCGCCCACCATGTAGAAGGCCTGCTCGGGCAGGTGATCGAACTCGCCCGCGACGACGCGCTCGAAGGACGCGATCGTGTCCTCGAGCTTCACGAACTTCCCCTCGAGACCGGTAAACTGCGCGGCCACGAAGAACGGCTGCGACAGGAACCGCTGCACGCGGCGGGCGCGGGCGACGACCACCTTATCCTCCTCGGCGAGCTCGTCCATCCCGAGGATGGCGATGATGTCTTGCAGGTCCTTGTAGCGCTGCAGAATGCGCTGCACTTCGACGGCCACCTTGTAATGGCGCTCCCCGAGGTACTGGGCGTCGAGGATCCGGCTCGAGGACCCGAGCGGGTCCACGGCGGGGTAGATGCCCAGCTCCACGATTTGCCGCGACAGCACGACCGTCGCGTCGAGGTGCGAGAACGCCGTCGCGGGCGCGGGATCGGTGAGGTCATCCGCGGGGACATAGATCGCCTGGACCGACGTGATGGATCCTTTTTTCGTCGACGTGATCCGCTCCTGCAACTCGCCCATCTCGGTCGCGAGCGTCGGCTGATACCCGACGGCCGACGGCATGCGCCCGAGCAGGGCGGAGACCTCCGAGCCTGCCTGCGTGAAGCGGAAGATGTTGTCGATAAAGACGAGCACGTCCTGTCCTTCGACGTCGCGGAAGTACTCGGCGACCGTGAGGCCCGACAGGCCGACGCGCAGGCGCGCGCCCGGGGGCTCGTTCATCTGGCCGTAGATGAGCGAGCACGAGTCGAGGACGCCGCCTTCTTTCATCTCGAGATAGAGGTCGTTTCCTTCGCGCGTGCGCTCCCCCACGCCGCAGAACACCGAGCGGCCACCGTGCCCCATGGCGACGTTGTGGATGAGCTCCATGATGATGACGGTCTTGCCGACCCCGGCGCCGCCGAAGAGTCCGATCTTCCCGCCCTTCACGAACGGCGCGATCAGATCCACCACTTTGATCCCCGTCTCGAAGATCTCCGTCTTGGGTTCCAAGTCGACGAACTTGGGCCGGTCCCGGTGAATCGGCCACCGCAGCGCCGTGGGGGGAATCGGCTTGCCCTCATCCACCGGCTCGCCCAACACGTTCAGGATCCGGCCGAGGGCCGCCGCCCCCACGGGCACCGTGATCGGCGTCCCCTGATCCACGGCAGCCATGCCTCGGACCACACCATCGGTCGAGCTCATGGCGACCGCCCGCACCTGGTTGCGGCCGATGTGTTGCTCAACCTCCGCCGTGAGGTGGACGGGCGGCGCCCCGTTCCCCGCGGTGTCGATCCGTATGGCGTTGTAGAGCTCGGGGAGCTTCTCGGGCTCGAATTCCACGTCAATGACCGGGCCGATGACCTGGACGACGCGGCCGACGTTGTGCGCGTGCTCGGCGGCGGCGGGCGTAGGCTCGTGCTTTGCCTCGTGCTTCGATTCGTGCTTCGGCTTCGTGGCCATGAGGGTTCCTGAGTGGGGTGTCAGCCTTGCAGCGCTTCGGCGCCGCCGACGATTTCCGCGATCTCTTGGGTGATCTGCGCCTGGCGCGCCCGGTTGTAGGTGCGGCGCAGCCCATCGAGAATGTCGCCCGCATTGTCGGTCGCGCTCTTCATCGCAGTCCGCTGCGCCCCGTAGAACCCCGCGGTGGTCTCGACGAGCGCGCGGAACAGTTGATTCTCGACGTACAGGGGGAGCAGACGGGCGAGGATCGCGTCCGCCGAGGGCTGCAGAATGTAGTTCGCCGGCTGGCGGCCGGATCGCCCGGCGTCGGGCAGGGTAACCGGAAGGACCACGAGCGTGGCGGGGGGCGTCGAAATCGCGCTATTGAACTTCGCAAACACGACTTCGACCGCGTCGAGCGTTCCCGCCTCGAACGCCTGCATCAGCGGCGCCACCAGCTCCGCCGCGTGGGCCGCCGTAGGCCGATCGCCGATGTCGATCCGCTGCGACGCCAGGGCCCGGCGCGCGAATCGGAAGAACCCGATGCCTTTCTTCCCGACGACGTGCAGATCGACCGTTACCCCGTCCGCCTCGAGCGTCTGGATGCGGCGCCGGGCCTCGCGGATGAGATTGGCGTTGAAGGCGCCGCACAGTCCCCGGTTCGCGGTGATCAGCACCAGGGCAACGCGCTTGATCGCGCCGGCCGCTGGCTGCCGCAACAGGGCGAACCGCTCGGCGAGGGCGGGAGAGTAGAGGTCGCCGATCGCCTCGGCGAGCGCGGCCGCGTAGGGCCGGGCTGCCACGACGCGGTCCTGCGCGCGTTTCAGTTTCGACGTGGCCACGAGCTCCATTGTCTTCGTGATCTTGCGGGTGTTCTGGATGGAGCGGATCCGGCGCCGGAGCTCCCGGGGTTTGGCCACTCAGCGGCTCCCGAGCGCCTTGTACTCCTCGATCGCCCCGCGGAGCCGGCCGCTCAAGTCGTCGGAGAGCGTCTTGCGGGTGCGGATCTCTTCGCCGACCTCGGGGTGTTGCGCCGCCATGAACTCGTGGAACCCCGCTTCCCACTCGCGAATCGCGTTGACGGCGACGTCGTCCAGGAAGCCGTTGGTCACGGCGAAGATGGTCATCACCTGCTGCTCCACCGGCATCGGGTGGTACTGCGGCTGTTTCAGGACTTCCACGGTGCGTGCGCCGCGGTCAAGCTGCCGCTGGGTGGCGGGGTCGAGCTCCGTCGCGAACTGTGTAAACGCCTCGAGCTCGCGGTACTGCGCGAGATCCAGCCGGAGGCGGCCAGCCACTTGCTTCATCGCTTTGATTTGCGCGTTGCCGCCGACGCGCGACACGGAAATGCCGACGTTCACGGCGGGCCGCACGTTGGAATAGAACAGATCCGTTTCAAGAAAGATCTGGCCATCCGTGATCGAGATGACGTTCGTCGGAATGTAGGCCGAGACGTCGCCGGCCTGCGTTTCGATGATGGGCAGCGCGGTCAGGGAGCCCCCGCCCATCTCGTCGGACAGCTTGGCGGCGCGCTCGAGCAGGCGGCTATGCAAGTAGAAGACGTCGCCCGGATACGCCTCGCGGCCGGGCGGTCGGCGCAGCACCAGCGAGAGTTGGCGATAGGCGGCCGCCTGCTTGGAGAGATCGTCGTACACACACAGGGTCGCCTTGCGCTCGTCGAACATGAAGTACTCGGCCATCGCACAGCCCACGTAGGGCGCGATGTATTGCATCGGAGCGGGCTCGGAGGCGGAGGACACGACCACGATCGTGTACTCGATCGCCCGCTCCTCCTTGAGACGCTCCACCACGGCGGCGACAGTCGAGTTCTTCTGGCCGATGGCGACGTAGACGCAGATGACCCCCGTGCCCCGCTGGTTGATGATGGTGTCGATCGCGATCGCGGTCTTGCCGGTGCCGCGGTCGCCGATGATCAGCTCGCGCTGGCCGCGCCCGATCGGGATCATCGAGTCGATCGCCTTGATGCCCGTTTGGAGGGGCTCCTTGACGGGTTGGCGGCGGATGATGCCCGGCGCCACCACGTCCACTTTGCGACTCTTGCTGGTTTTGACGGGCCCCAATCCGTCCACCGGTCGCCCCAAGGCGTCCACGACCCGCCCCACGAGGGCCGGCCCCACGGGCACCTCGAGCACGCGGCCCGTGCGCCGCACCTCGTCGCCCTCACGCAGCTTGAGGTAGTCGCCGAAGATCACGGCCCCGATGTTGTCTTCTTCGAGATTGAGGGCGAGGCCCGTGACCTTGTCGCCCGTTTCCGAGGACAGGAATTCGAGCATCTCCCCGGCCATCGCTTGGGTGAGGCCGTAGACGCGGGCGATGCCGTCCTTCACCTCGAGCACGGTGCCGACCTCGCGCACGTCGATCGCGGCCAGATCGGCGGCCTCGATTTCCTTCAGCAGGATTTCTTTGAGCTCGCCGGGTCGCAGGACGGAGTCAGTAGCCATAGGCTCGGGGTCGAGAGATTGTGAAAAATATCACATGGGGGCCGCCCCGCAACCCGAGCGGGCGAAGGCCTTGATTGTGCGGGGTGCTGGTGGGTCTTCCTGCCTCAGGGCTCAGCGCCGCGACCTCGTTCTTCCTCTTATAAAGCGCTGTAACACGCCCGCGGGCCCGAGGACGGCGAGTTCGCGCGCCGTGGCCCCGGCCACGCGCCGCGCCACCGCGCCGAGATGACGCGGGGATGCATAGCCCAAGATCCCCACCACCGCCCGCACGCTGTAGCCCGGATTGCCGAGCAGGTCGGCAGCGCACGCTGCCCGCGCGAGATCGATGACGCGCTTCAAGTTGGGCGCCCCGCCCGCGGCGAACTCCCGTGACAGGTGCTCGCGAGTCACGCGCAGGGCTTGGGCGACCTGTGCGGTCGTCACCGGCGTGGCGACGCGATGCAGCACCTCCTCCCATGCGCGGAGCTGCAGACGGTCGCTGAGGCGCAGTAGGCGCGGGGCGTCCACGAGGGCGGCGCGCCGGACGACTTGGGCCGTGCGAGCCGCGACCCACTCCCCCGACAAAGCATTGTCCACACCCTCGACGAGAATGCCGGCGAAACCCGCCCGGAAGCAGGCGGCGAGGAGCGCCCCATCGCCCGGGCGGAAGGCGGAGAACGCATACATCGGGATGCGGGGGAAGAGCGCCGGGAGCTCGAGTCCAGCGGCGGGGGCCGCCTTCACGTCCAGGATCACCGCGTCGACCAACCGGTGCACCAGGACGCGGCTCACGTCGGCGAACCGGCCACAGGGCCGGACGCGCCCAGCGGCGGCGGGATAGCTCCGTTGCACGGCGCGCCGCACGTCGCGACGGGGGTGAAACACCGGCACCACGGCGGTCATCAGGCCCGTTCGGCCAGCAACGCGCTGACCATCTCGGCCGCGCGCTCGAGCACGCCTTGCGCGTTCTCGTAGGAGATCGTCTCCCGTGCTTCCGCGAGGGAGCGCCACGTGCAGTCCGTGATGCCCTCGTCGAGCTGCGGCACGGGCTCTCCCTCCTTCGACTCGAAGAGAAAGAAATGACAATATTTGTGGATCGTCTTGCCGCGAAAACGGAAGTACCAGTCGATCACCTGGATCGGCCCGTGGAGGATGAGGTCCGAGAGCCCCGTCTCTTCGGCTACCTCGCGGCGCGCGGCGTCGGCGGGGGGCTCGCCCACCTCGAGGTGCCCCTTGGGGAACCCCCAGTTACGGTAGGAATCGCGGATCAAGAGGAATCGAATCTCGCCCTCCGGGCCCCGCCGGAAGACCACCCCACCGGCACTGGTCTCGCGCTCCGCCCGCCGCGGTCGTTGCGCCACGTCCTCAGAACACGCTGAAAGTGAAGTACTTGCGCGGATTCGCCTGGATATCCGCGAACAGCTGCCGCAGCTGCATCATCGTCAGCGTCGTCTCCCGATAGAGCGTCGAGTCGGAGACGAGGAGCCCGAGCGTGCCACTGCGGTTCGCGATGCGCGCCATCACCGTGTCCGCTGACACGAGGGCCCGCACGAGGCTCTCCTGGTTCCGGTGCGCAGACTCCATGAGGTCGCGCAGGTCCGCCGACGCGGTGCGGAGGTCTTGGCTCGTGGCGGCGGAGTTGTTGAGGATCGTCGCGAGCTGGCCCCGGTTGGTCGCCGTGTCCACGCGGCCCAGCGTCGTGGACAGGTCCGTCGCGGCGTGAGCGAGCATGTCCGAGCCCTGGCGCAGGTTCGACCCGACGGAGCCTACCACTTCGGCCTCCTCGGCGGTGACGCGCACGATGCGGTCGGCGACTTGGCCGAAGTCTCGAATCGAGCGCCGCAGCTCGGAGACGGCCTCCGAGTCGAAGGCGCTCTGGACCCGGTTCGCCACGGTCGCGATGTCGGTCGCGATGCGGCTCGCCTGTGCGGTGAGCTCTCCGACGTCGGGGAGCGTGGCCCCAGGCCATTTGCTCCCCGCTCCTGCCGCCGCCTCGGCGATGGCCTGGCGCACGTTGGGATCATTGGGGAGCTGGTCCTGGGGTACCAGGGTGGCGGCCCACTCCCCAAAGAGCGATGCGGAGGCCGCGATGACGGCGGGCCGCGGCGGAATGGTCACGCCGTTGTAGATTTTGAGATCGGCCTCCACCCAGTTGGCGGCCGCGAGCCGGATGGCCTCCACGCGCCCCACTTGCACGCCTCGCAGCACCACCGGCGTTCCGACGCTGAGCCCCCCCACCGTGCGAAAGCGCGCGGTATAGACGGCTTGGGCCTTCCCCACATGCGCGCCCGAAAGCCACAGGGCCCCGACCACCGCCACGGCGAAAGCGATAATCACCACCACGCCGACGACAAACTCGTTCTCGCGCTTCATGTTGGACGCCCCTCGATGAACTGGCGAACCACCGGATCGTCGCTCGCCTGGATCTCCGCCACCGTCCCGACCTGCCGGACCCGGCCCTCGTACAACATGGCGATGCGGTCTCCCACAGTGTACGCGCTCCGCATGTCGTGGGTCACGACCACCGCTGTGACACCCAAGTGCTCCCGGGTCCGGACCATCAGCCGATCGATCACCGCGGAGGTCACCGGGTCGAGGCCAGTCGTGGGCTCATCGTACAGGATGTAGCGGGGCCGGACGGCGATGGCGCGCGCGATGCCAACGCGCTTGCGCATCCCGCCGGACAGCTCGGCGGGGTAGCGGTCCCCCGAGCCAGTCAAGTCCACCAGCGCCAAGGCCTCCGCGACGCGGTCGCTGATCTCCTCCGCGCCCAGATCGCGGCGACGCAGCCCCAGCGCCACGTTATCGGCCACCGTCATGGAGTCGAACAACGCCGCGAACTGGAACACGTAGCCGATCTCCCGTCGCAAGGCGTTCAGCCTTTCCCGGTCGAGGCTCGACACCGCGCGTCCGTCCACGAGGACATCGCCCGCATCGGGCTGGAGCAGTCCGACAACGTGCTTCAGCGCCACGGTCTTGCCTGTGCCCGAGTACCCGATGATCACGAACGTCTCGCCGTCGTGCACCTCGAGCGTGAGACCGGCGAGCACCTGCTCGTCGCCGAACGCTTTGTGGAGGTTCTCAAACTGGATCACCGCAGCAGCACGGCGGCCCAGAGCGCGTCGAGCACGAGAATCGCGACGGCCGAATAGACGACGGCGCGCGTTGTGCTCCGCCCGACCCCTTCTGCACCGCCCCGCGTTGACAGACCCACCACGCACCCCACCAAGGCGATCGTAAACCCGAAGGTCGCGCTCTTGAACAGGCCGAACCAGGTGTCCTTGAACACATAGAACAGCTTCAGCCCCTTCACGAACTGGGTCGTGGACATGTTGAGGAGCCAGAGGCTCGTGAGCCACCCGGTCACGATTCCCACCGCCATCGCGAGAGCGACAATGACGGGAAACATCGTGGTGCCGGCGAGGACGCGCGGGACGACGAGAAAGCTCTGCGGGTCGTAGGCGAGCGTCTCAAGGGCATCCACTTGCTCGGTGACCTTCATCGTCCCGAGCTCGGCGGCCATGCTCGCCCCGACGCGACCGGCGAGGGCGAGCCCCACGAGCACGGGAGCGAGCTCGACCATCATCGTTTTGCCGACGAGGGTCCCGACGAAATAGAGTGGGACCATGCCGGTGACGGTGTAGGAGGCCTGTAGGGCGAGCACCACTCCTGTGAAAGCGGCGATGAACAGTGCCACCGGGAGCGAGTCCACGCCTACGCGACGCATCTGGACGAGGGCCAACCCGCCCCAGGTCCCCACATCGGGAATGGCGCGCCCCATGTCCGCCACGAACTGGCCCCAGCGACCCACGACCTCGATCAGCTCGACGGTCTTGCGGCCGATACGGTCGATCACGGCCGTAAACTACGCCGCGCCGTTCTGCGACGCTACGTTGCGCCACCCTCGGACCACCGGAGGACGCGCACCCCAAAAAATGACGAGGTGACCGGCGCGTGCGCCGACCACCTCGTCACCGCAAGGGCCCAGCGTGCCGCTAGGCGGCGAAGCTGGCCAGCGCCTTCCCGACTTCGCCGTCGCGCAGCCGCTTCAGGGCCCGGTCGCGCAACTGCCGCACGCGCTCGCGTGTCACTCCCAGCATGCCACCAATCTCTTCGAGGGTGTGTTCGCGGCCGCCGTCAAGGCCAAAATACAGCCGCAGCACTTTCGCATCGCGCCGCTGCAGCGTGTTCAGGGCCGATTCCACCTCATCAGAGAGGAACCGATCCATCGCCTGATCTTCGGTATCGGGGAGGTCCTCCGCGATGAAGCGCTCGATGAGCGAGCGATCCCCGTCCGGATCGAGGGGGGCGTCGAGGCGGACGTCGCCCGTGTTGAGGGCAGCGAGAGACTGCACGACCTCGAGCGACAACTTCGTGGCGTCGGCGATCTCCTCGGGCGTGGGCTCGCGCCGCAGCGTCTGTCGCAAGTACTCCGCGGTGCGCACGATACGCGAGAGATCCGCGGTCCGATTCAGCGGCACGCGGACCGTGCGCCCCTGCCGCGCCAGGGCCGCGAGAATCGCCTGGCGGATCCACCACACGGCGTAGGAGATGAACTTGACGCCCTGATCGGGATCGAACTTCCGCGCCGCGGTGAGCAGGCCGACGTTGCCCTCCCCGATGAGGTCGGTGAGCGGCAAGCCCCGGTTCTGGTACTTCTTCGCGACCGAGATCACGAAGCGGAGATTACGCTTGACGAGCTCCTGCATCGACTCCTGGTCGCCGGCGCGCACCTTCCGCGCGAGGGCAATCTCCTCCTTCTGCGTGAGGAGGGGCGTCTTGGAGACCTCGTGCAGGTACTGATCGAGGATGTCCCGCTCGTGCTCGTGGTGTCCCAGGCCCGAGAGCAAGCCCCGCCGACGGCCGCGCTTCTTCGGCACCTTCGGCTTCGCGGCAGGCGCGGCCACGGCCGCGGCCGCGGCCGCCGCCTTCGCGGCAGCGCGGGGCTTCGCCCCGGGGGCGGCAGCGCTCTTCTTCCGTCGCGTCGGCTTTGCCATAACTGTCGTTCTCAGGTCCCCCTTCATACCGTCAGCCGGGGGAAAAGTTCACACCAAGGCGTGAAATCGCTTGACACCGTCATAACGCTCCGATAAGATGCCGTGTTCCCGCCGAGCCGCGTGCGGGGCGCCAAATATAACGGGGGCGTAGCTCAGTTGGGAGAGCGCGTGAATGGCATTCACGAGGTCAGGGGTTCGATCCCCCTCGCCTCCACTGGGCGGACCGGAGACCCCGACGACCCCATAGGCACGTAGGAATCCGGGGTGTCGTGCCGCCTGAGCAAGTGCGTGGCCCCGGGGTGGTGGGGTAGCGGGTCGGCTCATTAGATTGGCGATGCGCGCGGGAATAGCTCAGTTGGTAGAGCACAACCTTGCCAAGGTTGGGGTCGCGGGTTCGAGTCCCGTTTCCCGCTCTCAGCGGGCGGATAGGCGGGAAGGCGGACGCAGAGGGCGCGATCGAGGTCGACCGCCTGGACGTGCAGGACGACGCGGGGTGGAGCAGTCTGGTAGCTCGCCGGGCTCATAACCCGGAGGTCGTGGGTTCAAATCCCACCCCCGCTATTGAACGGGCGGACGAGCGGACTGATGGACAGGCAGCGGTGGTAGGCGGCTCTGTCCAATCGTCCCTTCGTCCGCCCGTCCGTCTCCGCCCGGGCGGTTAGCTCAGCTGGTTAGAGCGCTACGTTGACATCGTAGAGGTCACTAGTTCGAATCTAGTACCGCCCACTTCTCGCTCAGCCCTTTCCCCGTCCGTGTTCTGTCCGTTGACTCGCCATCGCTAGCCCCCCAACAGGAACGCGTAGAATATCCCGTCTAGTCCGCCGACAAACACGAGCCCATCCCCGATGGCGGGGGACGACGATGCGCCATAAAGGCTAGAGCCGGGCCTCGCGGTCATCGGGTGGCGCCATACGACGCGGCCGCGGGCGCGATCGACAGCCAAGAATGCGCCCTGGTGGCTCGCTGAACCCGGCTGACCGACGGTGCCGATGTAGACGAACCGCTCGCCGACGGCCGGGGTCGACCAAGGCCAGCCGGCCGCGTAGAGCTTCCAAACGCGCTTGCCAGTCGCGGCATCGAGCGCGAGGAACGACAGGTAGTCGGACGAGCCGATGTACAGCACGCCGTCCTTCATGCGAGCGGACGACTCCACCCAGGACGTCCAGTAAAACACCTTCCAATTCACTCGACCGGTAGCCGCGTCGAACGCGAAGAAATCCGAACTGCGGCTGCCGACGTACACTGCGCCATTCGCCGCCAGGGGCGAGGAGACAACCGGTTCGATAGCGTCGTGCTTCCAGAGCAAGGCTCCAGTCTCGGCCTCCACCGCGTAAACGTAGTGGTCGTAGCTGCCAAAGAAGATGCGCCCGTCGGCGATGGCCGGGGTTGAGCGCACCGCGCCCTGCGTCTGAAAGCTCCATTTCTCCCGCCCGCTCTCCGCATCGACCGCGTATAGTCTGTTATCTGCGCTGCCGACGTAGACGACGCCGTTCGCGACCGCCGCAGCCGACGCCAGGCGGTCGTAGGGTGCCCTGCCTGGACCGGAGATCGTGCGAGCCACGCCACCGCCATGGGTGTCGAACTGCCACACGGCCTTGCCCGACCGCCTTTCCAACCGGTACAGGAAGCCGTCGTCGGAGAGGACGTAGAGATATTGACCATCCGGGGTCGGCGAAGCCATGACAGGGCCACCGGTCTTGAACCGCCAGAGCGGGTGACCGGATTTCGTGTCCAAAGCGTACACGAACCCATCGTTGCTGCCGAAATAGACGACGCCGTCGGCGACCGCGGGCGAGGACCAAATCGCTCCTCCTGTATTGAAGGTCCAGGCCGGCTCCGCGAGCTCTCCGCCCGGAGGAGCGAGGGTACTGTCCGGGCTCTGGGCCCCTCGCGCTAGGGCGAAGGGCAGGTCATGACCATCGAATGAGAGCCGCCCGGTCATGCTGCGGCCATCTGGGGTCAGCCGCAAGCTGAAAGCGAAGTACAGGAATGTTGCACTGAACTCGCTTCCTTGCCGCGGCAACGCGATCGGGCCGATGCCCCGCAAGTTCGCTTCCGGCAGAGTCCAAAACATTGAGACGGAGTCACTTCCGCGCTGCTCGAAGCGCAGCGTGAACCCCTCGGTTTCATCGCCGCACTGGATTTGCCCGGACCACGCGCCCACGAGCGGATCTGGCGGCCGCTGTCCTTCGGTCGTGGCCACTGGGGCGAGCGCCGTCGTCACCGACAGGAGCAGCCCGGCGACCAACGAACGGTTCGGAGATACGCGAAGCGAGGAGCACCTCTCGCATTCGGACCACGGATGGCGCGGACGATGCTGACCTCGCAGGCGAGCGCAAGGACAACGGCGTGGAGCGTGAGCGCGCGGCGAATTAGACAATGGCACCATAAAGGTCCTCTAGGCGTCCCGTTCTCTAGACGTCCCGAAGTGGACTAAGGACGGAGATAGTTCGGGGCCCGGGCAGCGTCTCTCTCACGCTTCCTCAAGAAAGCCCGCGATGAGGTGGTCGCCCGTCATTCGATCGACCTCTTGCCGCTCTGCCAAAAACGGTAGAGGGACTTGGCTTGCCTCAGCAGCCTTGATCCGCGTCAGGCCGTGCTCGGACTGACGCGTGCGGCCGGGACCCCCACCCGACCTGCTTGGTCCGCGCTGAGGTGGCGGACTCTTACCGCTAGCGTCTCAACCTTTTCCGCGCAAGAGCCGTCTAAGGGATGGCCGCGCAGAACCACATTAGGGTCCCCAAGGACTTATCACCCGTTCTGCGCGTCGCCGTTGGACATGCGCTTGTTGGGAGCGCGCTACCTATGATGACTAGGAATCTCGTCGCTCTCTCCATCTGCACGCTGGCGGCGAGAACAGCGCCTGGTCAGATCGCGCGTGCGGGCCAACTGGACGTTGGGCTACCCCGACCTGGCGGCTGCTTTCCGTCGGCACCAGGACCCTTGCGCTGGTGGACTCACGGCGCAACCGCGAGCTGATTCTCACCATCTGGTAGCCCGCAACGGACGGTCAGTCGGCCGTCGCGCCCGACATGGAGCAGCAAACGACGGACGCGGCGGCGATGGAATGGCATCTTCGGCGAGGCTTCGAGCGCTCTGTGCACACACGCTCCAGATCGCTCGCACCCGTGGCTCACGGGGGACCGTTTGCTGTCGTCCTTCTCGAACACGGGTCCGGAGTCGTACCGGCGCTCTACACAGTTCTTGCCGAGGGGCTAGCGAGTAGCGGGGACCGCCGGATCTTGGCTGCCGTCAACTTGGACGGGTCCACGTATCCCGGTATGAACGGAATTGTTCGCTCCCTTGCGATACACAAACCGCTGCTTTTCGTCGCCACCGAGGCGCACGCCGCCGGAGACACGCGGGCGCGCGAGTTCGTTGGAAGTGAAGCGAATACCTACTACGTTGTCGTTCCCCACGCGGATCACATGAGCTTGACCGACTTGCATATCATCGACCGCCTCGGGCGTGATTCCCAGCCGAATGCCAGGGAGAGGATGCGCTGCTCGCAACAGGTGT
>Ga0307477_10002304_pt1 | contig 14879 bp, 9 predicted proteins | sample atmos_gasesECM2C_FD_203316 | JGI IMG/M metagenome (GOLD analysis project Ga0307477, IMG submission 203316) | Hardwood forest soil microbial communities from Morgan-Monroe State Forest, Indiana, United States - atmos_gasesECM2C_515 | ecosystem: Environmental > Terrestrial > Soil > Temperate...
GCCCCTTGTCCCCGCCCTCCCCCGCGCATAAGCGAGTTGGCCTTTGGATGGATCGACGCCGATGACGGCCGCCGGCGAACACTTCGCGATCAGCACTTCGGTGAAGGCGCCATTGCCGCAGCCGGCGTCGAGCCATTTCAGTTTTTTCGGCGCATCGAGCCAGTCGAGGAATTTTTCACCGGCAAGCCGGCTCCAGCGGCCCATCAGCCGCTCATAGGCCTTGCCATCGGCGAACAGGTTCGGCGTTTCGGTCATGTCGCATCATTCCGCGGTGGCTTTGTTTTCGCGCGCCTTGATCGCTGCCCAGACCCGGCTCGGCGTCGCCGGCATATCGATGTGCTCGATGCCAAGCGGGTTCAGCGCGTTAAGAATGGCGCTCATGATTGCGGGCGGCGCGCCGGTGGCGCCGGCTTCGCCCGCCCCTTTGACGCCGAGCGGATTGGTCTTGGCCGGCACTTCGGTCAGCTCAGAAACCAGTTCCGGCAGATCGTCGGCGCGCGGCATGGCGTAGTCCTGGAAACTGCCGGTGACGAGTTGGCCTGACGAATCGAACACGATCGCCTCCATCAGCGCCTGCCCCGCGCCCTGCGCGACGCCGCCGTGGATCTGGCCCTCGCACAACAGGCGATTCATCACCTTGCCGACGTCGTCGACCGCTGCATAGCGCTCCAGCGTCACCGCGCCGGTGTCAGGATCGATTTCCACTTCGCAGACGTGACAGCCGTTCGGATAGTTCGGTGGTTCGGCAGCGAAGGTGCCGGAGGCTTCCAGCCCGACATCGAACTGCGGCGGCAGCATCACCGGGCGGTAGAACGCCTTGGCAACGTCGGTCAGCGGCAGCGCGCGGTCCGTGCCCACGATGCGGAAGGCGCCGTCCTTGAATTCAATATCGCCGGCGGCGGCTTCCAGCATCGTCGCCGCCATCGGCTTTGCTTTTTCGATAATCGCGTCGGCGGCGCGTTTGAGCGCATTGCCGCCGACATGCATGCTGCGCGAACCGTAGGTGCCGCGGCCCATCGGCACCGCGTCGGTGTCGCCCTGGATGAAGCGGATATTCTCGAATGGCACGCCGAGCCATTCGCTCACCATCTGCATGTAGACGGTCTGATGGCCCTGGCCGTGCGAATGGGTGCCGGCGAGTATGGTGAGCATGCCGCTCGGATCGAAGCGCAGCACCATGCGGTCGTTGAACACCGCGGCTTCTTCCAGGAAATAGCCGATGCCGCGGCCGCGCAGCATGCCGCGTTTTTTCGATTCGGCGGCGCGCTTACCGAATCCATTCCAGTCGGCGAGCTTGAGGCATTCGTCCATGACATGGACGATATCGCCACTGTCATAGGTGATGCCGGTCTGCAGCTTATGCGGCATCGCCGCGGCCGGAATGTAATTGCGCCGGCGGATGTCCACCGCATCGATGTTCAGGACGCGTGCGGCGCGGTCGAGCAGCATTTCGATCAGGAAGGTCGCTTCGGGCCGTCCGGCGCCGCGATACGGCGCAAGCGGAATCGTATTCGTCAGCACCGCTTTGCCGACGGCGTGGACCGCGGGGATTTGATAGACGCCGGGCGAAAGCCGCATCGCGAACAGCGGCACCACCATCGACGCGCCGAAGACATGCGAACCCATGGCGTGCAGGGCGCTGACGCGAAGCCCCAGAATCTTGCCGTGCTCATCGAGCGCCAGCTCGCCGGTGACGATCTGGTCGCGGCCTTGCGAATCGCCGAGCAAGGCTTCGGAACGGGTCGAGACCCATTTGACCGGACGGCCGCCGACGCGGCGCGACGCCCACACCACCAGCGCATCTTCGGGATAGCCGCCGAACTTCATGCCGAAGCCGCCGCCGACATCGGGCGAGATGACGCGAAGCTTGGTCTCGGGAATTTTCAGCACTTGGCCCGCCACCGCCGAGCGCGTGCCATGCGGGTTCTGCGAGGTCGAATACAGCGTGTAGCTGTCGCTGTCGGGATGATAGATGCCGATCGCCGCGCGCGGCTCGATTGAATTCGCCGTGATGCGATTGTTGTTGAGCTTGAGCGAGATGACGTGGCCAGCCTTGGCGAAGGCGGCGTCAGTCGCGTCCTTATTGCCCATCATCAGCGTGAAGGCGGTGTTGTTCGGTTGTTCGTCCCACACCGCCGGCGCGCCCGGCTTGACCGCATCCTCGACGCCGACCACCGCTGGCAGCGGTTCATAGTCGACTTCGATCAATTCGGCGGCGTCGCGCGCCTGTACATAGGTCTCCGCCACCACAAAGGCGACGCGATCGCCGACGGCGCGCACCTTGTTGACTTCGAGAATGCTGCGCAGCGTGCGGAATCCCTTGGGGCCGCCCATATCCTCCGGCATCGGCGGCGCCAGACCGCCGAGCTTGTCGGCGGCCACATGCGCGCCGGTAAGGACGGCGAGTACCCCTGGCGCGGCTTTCGCCTTCGCCGTATCGACACGCTTGAGACGGGCGTGCGCATGCGGCGACATGACCACGACGCCATAGCACTGCTGCGGCAGGTCGAGGTCATCGACATAGCGGCCGCGGCCGGTGATGAATCGCGGATCTTCGACCCGGGGGACGGGTTGGCCGACACCGAACTTGTTCAAGCAGAACTCCTCATCGTAATTGTGTCCGGTCGTCCTGAGATGCGCGCGACAGGCGCGCCTCGAAGGACGTCGGCCGAGGCGCTGGAGATGTCACCCTTCGAGGCTCGCTTCGCGCACCTCAGGGTGACGGAATGAGCTACCATCATAGTCAGCAACTGTAGCAATGAGAATGGAGCGAGACGGCATGGCGGCGATTCCGGACAAAGCTCGCTTCGATTACATCGTCGTCGGCGCCGGATCGGCCGGTTGCGTGCTCGCCAACCGGCTCACCGAATCCGGCCGCCATCGCGTGCTGCTTATCGAAGCCGGCGGCCACGACCGGCACATCTGGATTCACATTCCGCTCGGCTACGGCAAGCTGTTCGACAATGCCAAAGTCAATTGGCTGTACAAGACCGAGCCGGAGCCCGACTTGAACAACAGGCAGATCATCCAGCCGCGCGGCAAGGTGCTTGGCGGATCGAGCTCGATCAACGGCTTGCTCTACGTGCGCGGCCAGCACGAGGACTACGATCATTGGCGGCAGCTCGGCAATGCCGGCTGGGGCTTTGCCGACGTGCTGCCCTATTTCCGGCGCGCCGAGGACCAAGCGCGCGGCGTGGACGATTTCCACGGCACCGGCGGCCCACTGGCCGTGTCCGACGTCTGCGAGCCGCATCCGCTGTGCGAGGCTTTCATCGCAGCGGCGCAGCGCGCGGGCGTTCCGCGCAATGACGACTTTAACGGCGCGACGCAGGAGGGCGCCGGCTATTTCCAGTTGACGGCGAAAAACGGCCGGCGCTGGTCGACCGCGGTCGGCTATCTGAGGGAGGCGCGGTGGCGGCGCAATCTCGCGATCGCGTCGAACGCGCTGGCAAGCCGCATCCTGTTTTCAGGACGCCGCGCCGTTGGCGCCCAATATCTGCAGCACGGTGTGCCGCGCACCGCCTACGCCGACGGCGAAGTGATCGTGTCCGGCGGCGCCTTCAATTCGCCGCAGCTGTTGCAACTCTCCGGATTGGGGCCAGCGAAAATTCTGCGCGACCTCGGCGTCGAAGTAATCGCCGATATGCCCGGCGTCGGTGCCGATCTGCAGGATCATCTCCAGATCCGCATGCAGTACCGCTGCACCGAGCCGATCACCATGAACGACGTCATCAATCACTGGCGCCACCGCTACGGCGCTGGCTTGCGCTATATAATGTCGCGCAAAGGATTGCTGACGATCGGGGCCGGCTATGCCGGGGCGTTTCTGCGCACACGACCGGAACTGGCGACGCCCGACGTACAAATCCATTTCCTGATCTTCAGTGCCGACGCCGCTGGCGCGGTGCTGCATGCCTTTCCCGGATTCATGGCTTCGGTGTGCCAGTTGCGGCCGGAGAGCCGCGGCTTGGTGCGCATCAAGTCCAGCAACCCGAGCGTGCCACCGGCGATCCAGCCGCGGTATCTTTCGGCGCGCAGCGATTGCGACACCGTGGTCGCCGGAATGAAGGCGATGCGCCGCATCATGAACGAGCCGTCGATGCGCCGCTATATCGCCGAAGAGCGCACGCCTGGCGACGATTGCGTCGCCGACGAAGATCTCCTCACCTTCGCCCGCGATACCGGCACCACGGTCTATCATCCGACCTCGACCTGCCGCATGGGTCCCGATCCATCGGCGGTGGTCGACGAGCGGCTGCGGGTGCGCGGCTTTGAGCGCTTGCGCGTGATCGATGCCTCGATCATGCCGACCGTAGTATCCGGCAATACCAATGCCGCTGCGGTGATGATCGGCGAAAAAGGCGCCGACATGGTTCTGGAAGATGCCGCGGCGCCGGCACTGGCGATTTCGGCTTAATTCATCCGGCCGCTTGCAGGCGATCGAGTTCGAGCGCGCCGGCCTTGATCCGCGGAATGAGCTCGCGACCGAACTCGACCGTGTCGTTGAACGGATCGAAGCCCCGGATCAGTACCGAGGCGATGCCGAGTTTGTAATATTCCAGGATCGCGCGCGCGACCTGCTCCGGCGTGCCGACGAGACACGAGGTGTTGCCGAGCGCCCCGGTCGCCCGCGCAATCGGCATCCACAGCCGTTCGTCGTGCACGTCGCGTTCGAGCGCAAAGCTCATCAGCCGCTTGCCGGCATTGTCGACCGGACCGGACATTGACTCCTGCCGGCTCCAGCCTTTGGCGCCGGTCATGCCGGCGAGGATTTTGTTGGCCTTGTCCCAGGCCGCACCTTCGCTCGCGGCGATGATCGGGCGCACCGAGACATTGAAGCCCGGCACGCGGCCATGCGCCGCCGCTTGCGCGCGAAACTGTTTGATGCGCTCGCGCGTGGAAGAAAGCGGCTCGGCATAGATCGCATAGACGTCGCAGAACCGCGCACCCATCTCTAGCGCGCCGTCCGAGGCGCCGCCGAAGAACAACAGCGGATGCGGTTTCTGCAACGGCCGGACATCCGAATGCGCGCCCTTGACCCGGTAAAACGCGCCTTCGAAATCAAACGGCCGCTCGTTGGCCCAGGTCAGTTTCATCAGTTCGAGGTATTCGGCGGCGCGGCGATAGCGCTCGGCCTTGGGCGTGAAATCGCCGTCGCCTTCCTGCTCGTCGTCGGTTTTGCCGGTGATGATGTGGATGGCGAGCCGGCCGCCGCTTAAGTGGTCGAAGGTTGCGATTTTGCGCGCCATCAAGGTCGGCGCGACGAAGCCGGGGCGATGGGCAATCAAATAACCAAGCCGCTCGGTCCGCGCGGCGGCGTGCAGCGCCACCAAAAAGCCTTCAGCGGACGACGATGAATAGCCGACCAGCACCAGATCGAAGCCGGACGCTTCGTGGGCGCGCGCGGCCTCGGCCACATAGTTCGGCGACAATCCGCCCTCGATAACATGCAAAGTGGCCGCGCTTTTCGGCGGCGTCACTCCGATCATGCCGATCACGCGCATGGGCACTGCCGGCTCCTCAGTTATGCTGTTTCGACGCTCGTAAGCGCCCGGTTTCTGCGTGATCGACTTCACCGGCGGCATCGATCGCGACACCGTAGTCGCGGCGCGCTTGTTCCGCCGTAATCAAGCCGTCGAGCACGTCGTCACGCACGGCTTTCGGATCGCGTGCGCAGGGATCGCCGAAGCCACCGCCGCCCGGCAATTGCAGGCGGATGGCGTCGCGCGGCGGCACGGTCTGGCGTCCCTTGGGCCGGATCGGCCGTCCCGAACGCAGTGTCACCACGCCGGCGCCGCCGGGCTTTCCACCGTTGCGCCCGCGCGCCGGATGGCGCACGCGCTCAAAATTGCACAACAGCGCCAGCGGATTGGCGCCGGCGCCGCCGAGCTCGATCACCTGGCCAAGACCGCCGCGGAATTGGCCCGGACCGCCCGAGCCGTCGCGGAATTCGCGGCGATAGAATACGACCGGCGCCACGCTTTCGGTGGCCTCCACCGGTATCGTGCGTACGCCGGAGGGAAAAGCGGTCGCGCTCAAGCCGTCTTTCTGCGGCCGCGCGCCGGCGCCGCCGCAATGAAAGATCACGGTGGAGAATTCTGGCAGCGTATTGGCATCGGTCCCGGCCTCGACCTCATCGACCAGCGAGCCGCCGCCGAAGATTTGCGGATTCCACAAGGACGAAGCGCCCTCCGCCGGCACGCCGCCGGCGATCGCCTGCTGCAGGCAGCCGGCGACGACGTCGGGCAGCATCTGCCCGACCGTGTGGCGCGCGGCAACCGGCCAGGGCCGCTTGACGTTGAGCACGCAGCCTTCCGGCGCGTTGACCGTGATCGGCTCGAGCGAGCCGGCATTGTTCGGCACGTCCGGCGCGACCAGGCACTTCACGCCGAACGCAGTATAGGCAAGGCAATAATTGAACACGACGTTGATGCCGTAGGCCGAAGCCGGCGACGTGCCGTCATAGTCGACATGGATGCCGTCATCCGAAATCGTCAGCGCGGCGTTGAGCGTAAGCGGCTTGTCGTAACCGTCCATAGTCATGCTGTTGCGATAGGTGCCCTTGGGCAGCGCCCGAATGCGTTCGAGCGTGGTGTCGCGAGACGCCTCGACGATGGTGTCGCCAAGCCGATCGAGATTGGCGATCTCGAACTCGTCCATCATCTCGATGAGCCGGCGGCTGCCTTCGTCGTTGCACGCCGCGCAGGCATAAATATCGCCTTCGACCTGGAGCGGCTCGCGTACATTGGCGCGCACAAGCCGCAGCAAATCTTCGCTCATGCGGCCTTCGCGCGCGAGCGGCATGATCGGAATCGCCAGGCCTTCCTCGAACACTTGCCGTCCGTCCGGCCCCATGCCGAGCCCGCCGATATCGACCACATGAATGGTATTCGCGAACAATCCGACCGCTTGACCGCGATAAAAGCTCGGCGTCACCACGGTGATGTCGTGTAGATGGCCGGAGGTGAGCCACGGATCGTTGGTGATGTAATGGTCGCCCGGCTTCATCGTCGCGAGCGGATAGACGTCGAGAAAATACCGCACCGCGTTCGCCATCGAATTGACGTGACCCGGCGTGCCGGTCACGGCCTGAGCGAGCATGCGGCCATGCCGGTCGAACACGCCGGCCGAGAGATCGCCGGCCTCGCGCACGGAAGTGGAAAACGCGGTGCGCAGCATGGTCTGCGCCTGCTCTTCGACCACGGCGATCAGCCGGTTCCACATGATCTGCGTATGGATCTGGGCGAGCGCGGTGTTGGGGCGGGCGACCATAAAGTTTGAACCTCAAACCTCGCGGCGGGTCAGCGCAATATAGCCGAACTTGTCGACCTGCGCCTCGAACAAGGGACTGACCACGGTGGAGGTGTCATCTTCGGCAATCACCGCCGGTCCGGCGATCTTTGCGCCCGACGCAAGATCGCCGCGCCAATAGATCGGCACGTCTTGAAATTCACCCGCTTGCGGATCGAACAGCGCGCGCCGGCCGCGCGGTTTCGGTTCGCTCGGCCGTACCGGCAGAGCAGTTGCCAGTTCGCCTTGCGCCGGCGCGCTGATGGTGACCACCCAGCTGAGAATTTCGATGTCGACGCCGGGGATCGGCCGGCTATAGAGTCGGCGATAGGCCTCCTCGAACAATGCGGTGATCGCCGCACGATCGGTGTTGTTGAATGCACGCACCGGAAGCTCGACCGCGATCTCGTGGCCCTGCCCGCGGTAACGCATGAAAGCGGCGCGGCGTTCGGCAAGCGGCGCATCGGCAGCGCCGCGCCGTACGATCGCTTCGGCTTCGACACGCATGTCCGCAAGGAGCCGGTTGGCGTTCTCCGGCTCGAAACTCGACAGCCGCATCAATCGGCCCCGCACGACTTCATAGGCCACCGGCGCGCGCAATAATCCGACCGCCGAGCCGACTCCGGCATTGGCGGGAACGAGAACGCGGCCGATGCCGAGCTTCTCGGCGACGCGCGCGGCATGTAGCGGCGCCGCGCCGCCAAATGCGATCAAAGTCCGCGGCCGCAAATCCTTGCCGCTTTCGATCGCATGCACGCGCGCCGCATTGGCCATGTTCTCGTCGACCATTTCGCTGACGCCGAGCGCGGCATGTTCGGCGGCGAGATTGAGCTTGGCGCCGATACGCTCGGCGATGGCGCGTTGGGCGGCGCTGGCGTCGAGCGGCATCTTGCCGCCGGAAAACGTCGTCGGATCGACACGGCCAAGAACGAGATCGGCGTCGGTCACGGTCGGCTCGCTGCCGCCACGGCCGTAACAGACGGGCCCGGGTTCCGAGCCCGCGCTTTGTGGGCCGACCGCAATCCGGTCGAGCGAATCGATCGCCGCAATCGAGCCGCCGCCGGCGCCAATTTCGACCATTTCGATCACCGGAATGCGTAGCGGCAAGCCGCTGCCTTTGGTGAAGCGATAGACGCGCGCCACTTCAAAAGCGCGCGCGGTCTGCGGCCGACCGTGATCGATGAAACAGATTTTCGCCGTCGTGCCGCCCATGTCGAACGACACGACGTGATCGAGCCCATGCTGGCGGGCAATGCAGGCGGCAAAGATCGCGCCGCCAGCGGGTCCGGATTCGACAAGGCGAACCGGAAAGCGGATTGCGGTCTCGGTCGTGGTGATGCCGCCGCCCGAGGTCATCAACAGCATCGGGCAGCGGAAGCCCGATTGCTCGAGCTCGCGCGCGAGTTTGCCGAGATAGCTGCTGATCAGCGGCTGCAAATAGGCGTTGGCGCAGGCGGTGGAGAAACGTTCGTATTCCCGCATTTCCGGCGACACGTCCGACGACAGGCTGACCGCGACGTGCGGCAGACGGCGCGCGATCGCCTCGCCGACGCGCTGTTCGTGATCTGGATTGGTGAAACTGTGCAAAAATCCGACCGCGACAGCCTCAATGTTTTGCGCAGTGAGTTGATCGAGTGCGCGGGTCACACTCGCTTCATCGAGCGGAACGAGCACGTCGCCCTGGGCGTCAATGCGTTCGCCCACCGGCAGACGCAGGCGGCGCGGTACCAAAGGCGGCGGTAGATCGATATTGACGTCGTATTGCTCAAACCGGTTCTCGTGGCGGATCTCGAGAACGTCGCGAAAGCCTTCGGTGGTCAGAAGCGCGGTCTTGGCGCCCTTGCGTTCGATCAGCGCATTGGTGGCAAGCGTCGTGCCATGGATAATCAATTGCACGTCGCCGGGTCTGATGCCGGCTTCGCCAATGATCGCGCGCACGATCGCAAGCACGCCGGCTTCGGGCGCACGCGCGGTGGTCAGGCCCTTGGCGGTATAACGGCGGTCGCCGACTTCGAGCGCCACGTCGGTAAACGTGCCGCCAATATCAACGCCGAGCCGGATTGCGGGAGAGGATGCCACGGGCGGACCGCCAGAAAAAACCGGACAACAAAAGCGGCGCTATATGCCGGCTCTTTGCCAAGCTTGTCCATTGGGCCGCAAAGACGGCTTTTAGAAAGACCTGCATTAGGAAAGACCTGCATTAGCAAAGACCTGCATTGCGCAATAACCGCGTTGCGCACCTACCAAGCCGGGTGCATCATACATCCCGAGTCCGTGTAAATTTCAGAATTCGGACCCACTGACCAAAAGCGGATCCCAGAAGCGGACCCAAGGAGCGGCGGCCATGCACGACATCGTCATTCGCGGCGGCACCATCATCGACGGCTCCGGCAAGGCCGCGTTTACCGGTGATGTTGCAATCGCTGATGGCCGCATCGCGGCGGTCGGCGGCAAGCAGGGTCCTGCCAAGCGCGACATCGATGCCGACGGGCTTCTGGTCACGCCGGGCTGGGTCGACGCGCATACGCATTACGACGGCCAGGCGATGTGGGACCCCCTGCTAGCGCCCTCATGCTGGCATGGCGTGACCACGGTGCTGTTCGGCAATTGCGGCGTCGGCTTCGCGCCAGTCAAGAAGCACCATCGCGGCGCGCTCATGGATTTGATGGAGGGCGTTGAAGAGATTCCCAATCCGGTGCTCGCCGCCGGGCTGAACTGGGAGTGGGAGACTTTTCCGCAATTCATGGACGCGCTGGAGCGACGACCACACGCCATCGATATCGGCGCGCAAGCCGCGCACCTGCCGCTGCGCGTCTATGTCATGGGCGATCGCGCCGTGCGCCGCGAACCGGCGACGGCCGACGACATCGCCGAGATGCGGCGGCTCACCATCGAGACTCTGCAATGCGGCGCGTTCGGTTTCACCACCTCGCGCACAGATTCGCACAAGACCCCGGATGGCGAATTGGTGCCGTCGCGCGACGCCGACGCCGACGAACTGGTCGGCATCGGCTCGGCGCTGGGCGCGGTCGGCATGGGCGCGTTCGGCATGAACAGCGATTTCGACGACGAAGATTACGAACTGAACTGGATGACCAAGCTGGCGCGCCAGACCGGACGGCCGGTGTGGTTTTTGCTGACCGACCGCTACGAGGATCCGCAGCGCTGGCGGCGGCTGCTCAACGCCACCCATGCGGCGCGCGCGCAAGGCATCTCGTTCACGGCGCAGATCGCCGGCCGGCCGATCGGCGTGATGATGGGGATTGGCACCGCGCTCAATCCGTTCACCGTGCGGCCGAGCTATAAGAAAATCGAATCGCTTCCGATCGAGGAGCAGCGTAAGCGGCTGCGCGATCCGCAGGTGCGAGCGCAGATTCTCGCCGAAGCGCCGTCCGACGCCGACGTCGCCAAGCTGGCGCAATTCCGCCAGGCCGTGACGCGCAAGTGGGACCGCTTCTACGTCATGGGCGATCCGCCCGATTACGAGCCGGCGCCGGAGAAAAGCGTCGCCGCCATCGCCGCGCGCGAAGGCCGGCCGCCCGACCAAGTCGCCTACGACTACATCACCGGCGGCGAAGGCCAGTATCTCTATTTCCCGGTCGTGAACTACGTAACGGGCGATCACGCGCCCATTCTTGAAATGCTCAACGACCCGGCCTGCCTCCTTGGCTTGAGCGACGGCGGCGCGCATTGCACGTCGATCGTGGACTCCGGCGTGCCGACCTTCATGCTGATGCACTGGGGCCGCGACCGCAGCCGCGGACCGCGGCTGCCGCTCGAACATCTGATCAAGCGCCAGACCAGCGAGACCGCCGATTTCTTCGGCTTTTCCGATCGCGGGCGGCTGGCGCCAGGACTGCGCGCCGACATCAATGTGATCGACTTCGATAATCTCAAAGTGCGCAAGCCCGAACTCGTCCACGATATGCCGGCCGGCGGCCGGCGCTTCGTGCAGCGCGTCGAAGGCTATGAAACAACGATGGTCGCCGGCACCCCGATCTTCGATCGCGGCGAGCATACCGGCGCCATGCCCGGTCGGCTCGTTCGCGCCGGACGCGAAAGCGCGGCGCTGGCGGCGGAGTAATCGCGCACCCTGACGCAGCGAATTGCGGCGCTAACTAAAAAGCGCCAATAAAGCGCAGGGGATCTTTATTGTCCTGACCGCCGGCTTGCGAAAAAGACCTGCATCCGTCTTAATCGGCCGCAAAAGCGCAAATGTGCGGCGCGCCAGTCGCGCAGGGACACTCTAGGGGGGCGCTCATGGCCACGAAAGTCGATGTCATTGCCCTGATCGACCGGCATCCGGTCACGCGGTTTCAGATCGGCGTTCTCATACTCTGCATGTTGGTCGCGGCGCTCGACGGTTTCGACACGCAAGCGATCGGCTATACCGCGCCGGCGATCGCCGCGGTGATCCATCTGCCGATGCCGCAATTCGGGCAGGTCGGTTCGTGGGGACTGGCCGGCGCGGCGATTGGCGCGCTGTCATTCGGACCCCTGGCCGACATTTTCGGCCGCAAATGGTTCATGATCATCGCGGTCCTGGTGTTCGCGGTGTTCAGTTATCTGACCTCTACATCGACGTCACTCGAACAGTTGCTGGCCTATCGCTTCTTCTGCGGGCTCGGGCTTGGCGGCGTGACGCCGGCTTTCCTAGCGATGGGCGCCGAGCTTGCGCCGAAGCGGCTGCGCGATGTCTTCGTCACAGTGCTGTTCGCTTCCTTTCCCGGCGGCGGATTGATCGGCTCGCTGACCTCGGCCTGGGTGATCCCGACCTTCGGCTGGCAATCGGTGTTTTACATCGGCGCAGTGGCGCCGCTGATCATCGCGGTGGTGCTCGCGATCTGGCTGCCAGAATCGATCCGCTTCCTGCTTGCCCGCAACATGCGCCAGGAAGATGCCCGCGGCACGCTCGAGCGCATCATGCCCGGCGAAGTGCCGGCCGGCGCCGAGCTGGTCGCGCCGCCCGATCCGGCGCGCGAAGGTGTCCCGGTCAAGCATCTGTTCATGGAAGGCCGTGCCCTTCCGACGGTGCTGTTGTGGGTGCCGTTCTTCATGGTGTTCATGATTCTCGTCACCGTGACGTTCTGGACGCCGGCGGTGCTCAATTCCGTGGGCTTCTCGCTTTCGGCCGCGGCCCTGATCATCGGGCTCAACAATCTCGGCAGCGTCATCGCCAGCGCCACCTCCGGATGGGCGGTGCATCGCGGCGGCGCGTTCCGGATCCTGATTCCGGGGTTCATCCTCGGCGGACTGTCGCTCGCCTGGTTCGGCCAGGCCACAACATCGGTGGCGATGCTGAGTATCGCTTCCTTCCTCGCCGGATTCTTTGTCGGCGGCACCGGCACCGGGCTGATCGCGGTCGCCGCCGGCATGTATCCGACCTCGATCCGCTCGACCGGCATCGGCTGGGCGATGGGCATGGGCCGCGTCGGCCAGGTCTTCGGTCCGATTCTCGCCGGCGTCATCGTCGGACTCGGCTACAGAGTCGGCGGCATCTTTTACGCCGCCGCCGTGCCGTGTTTCATCGGCGCGCTGTTTTTGGTGTTCCTGTACTTCGCGCGGCCGGTGATGGAGGCTGATGCCGCTACGAGCGCGGCGCCGGCCGAGTAGCGCAGCATCATAAGCCGAGCAGCCGCGGCAACCACAGCGACAGCGCCGGCAAATAGGTCACCAGCATCAAGACAGCGAACATCACGCCGTAGAACGGCCAGATGCGGCGCAGCACCTGTTCGATGGTGACGTCGCCGACTGCGCAGCCGACAAACAAAATCGCGCCGACCGGCGGATGGCACAGGCCGATGCCGAGATTGAGCATCATGATCATGCCGAAGTGAACCGGATCGACGCCGAGCTTGAGCATCACCGGCAAGAGGATCGGCGTCGAGATCAGGATCGACGGCGCCATGTCGACGAGCGTGCCGAGCAGGAGCAGCAGCAAATTCACCAGCATCAGGATGACGTATTTGTTGCTGGAGATGGCGAGAAAGAATGCCGTGATCTTGGCCGGCATCTGCGTGAGCGCCATGATGTAGCCGACGCTGGAAGCGCAGGCGATCAAGGTCAGCACCATCGCCACCGTGCGCATGGTCCGGTGCACCAGCGCCGGCAGATCGCGCCAGCGGCAATCGCGATAGACGAACATGGTGACGAAGAAGGCCCAGACGCAGGCCACCGCACCGGCTTCGATCGCGGTAAACACGCCGGCAAGAATGCCGCCGAGAATGATCATCAGCGTGATCAGGCCCCACAGCGCGTCGATGGTAATCCTGAACGCTTCGCGCGCCGGCACCGCGGTGCCGCGCGGATGGCCGTCGCGGTAAGCGATCACCAGACAGAGTACGACCAGCGCGAAGCCGAGCAACAGTCCGGGCACGACGCCGGCCATGAACAGGCTGATGATTGAAATCGTGCCGCCGGTCGCCAGCGAATAGATCACCGCATTGTGGCTCGGCGGCACCAATAAAGCCTGCACCGAGGCCGAGATCGTCACATTGGTGGCGAAGACGCGAGGAAAGCCGCTCTTCTCCATTTGCGGAATCATCACCGAGCCGATCGCCGACGTATCGGCGACGGCGGAGCCGGAAATCCCGCTTAAGAAAGTCGTCGCCACCACATTGACGACCGAGAGGCCGCCGCGCACGCGGGTAAAGCCGACCAAAACGTCGGCGAAGGCGACTAGCCGCTTGGCCATGCCGCCCTCGGCCATGATTGCGCCGGCGAGCACGAAGAACGGGATGGTCAACATCGCCACTTTGCTGACGCCGTCGGAGATTTTCAGCATCACCGCTTCGAGCGGAATGCCCATCCACAACGCCCCTGCGATCGCCGCCAAAGCCAGCGAATAAGCGATCGGCATGCCAATGACGAAGCAGGCCACCATGGTGGCGAGGAGGATAAAAATATCCATCGCGCGCCTCTCGTTTGATTACTCGAACGGCGCAGCGGCGTGCTCGCTGCGCGCCGGCAACGGCGGCGGGCCGATCGCGAGCCGCTCGAACACGAAAAACAACAGGATCGCGCCACCGATCGGGATCGGCAGGTAGGTCACACCGACCGACAGCGAGGGAAAATCGGCGATTGAGTTCTGCCAGGTCGCGGCGACGAGCTTGATGCCCCAATTGATCATAAACAACGCGATTAAAGCCATCAACAGTTCGACCAAAAGGGCAATCGCGCGCTGCAGCCATTGCGGCAGCAGCGACACGAAGAACGACACCCGCATATGCAGACCGACGCGGTAACAGGCAGCCGCGCCGAAGAATGTCAGAACGATCATCAGCAGCACCGCCATCGGCTCGGGCCACGATGCGGCGCGGTTGAGCACGTAGCGGGTATAGACTGCCCAGGGGATGACGGCCGAGATCAAGACCAAGGCGATGCCGGCGATGATGACGCAGGCGTCATAGAGCGCGTCCATCAACCTGCGCAGCGCCGCCGTCAGGAATTGCGCATTCATGAACGATCCACTCGACCGCTGACCGCCGGATTCAGCTGACGGCTTGGATGCGCTTGATCAATTCGGAAAAACGCGGGCCATATTTGTCCCAGACCGGCTTGACCGCGTCCTGGAACGGCTGCTTGTCGAT
>Ga0307477_10002305_pt1 | contig 14879 bp, 9 predicted proteins | sample atmos_gasesECM2C_FD_203316 | JGI IMG/M metagenome (GOLD analysis project Ga0307477, IMG submission 203316) | Hardwood forest soil microbial communities from Morgan-Monroe State Forest, Indiana, United States - atmos_gasesECM2C_515 | ecosystem: Environmental > Terrestrial > Soil > Temperate...
CCAAGCCGTTTCGCGCATGAGCGCGTCACCCCACAGCTGCGCCGTCGTGCTGCTCACCGCACGGTTGGTCGCGTCAACGACTGGCGGCGTTGCCGGACGTTTGAAGGGCACCGTGTTGTTGGGCACCACGGTGATCGCACCGGTCGCGTAGTACGTGCGCCACTCGTTCTGGACGCGGATGGGCGCCTGCAGGAACGCCAGGTCGGTCGGCACCGGGAGCAGTCTCGGGTCGCCGGGATCTGCGGTCACGATGGGCGCTGCGGAGGTCTCTGAGGTCGGCGTTGCCAGGTGGGCGCTCGTGGACGAACCAGACTGGGACGAGCCGCACGCCGTCATGAGGGCGATCAGAAGCAGCAGCGTCACGGGTACGGCGGCCAAGCGCGGGAGATCGCCGTTATCTGCGCTCACTCCCGCCTCCTCTCGGCGCGATGGGTCGCGCCTCTCCGTCAATCGTATCAATCCAACCAGACCCTCCTCGCGGATGGGCTCGCCGCCAGATCAGTCGTGGCATGGGCAGTGGACGATCGTCGGGTCCAGGTACGGGACCGGATTGATGCAGTCGGCCGTCGAGGCTGCTTCGAGGTCGATCTCGAAGTGCACGTGGCGGCCGGTCGCGTAGCCGCTCGAGCCCTCTGTGCCCAGGGCGTCTCCGGCCCTCACACGCTCCCCCACCAGCACGTCGAGCGACCCCGCAGCCATGTGGCCGTAGCGGGCGAAGAGATCGCGACCGCCCAGCGTCGTCTCGACGTCGACGTTGCACCCGAACGTCAGAGCTCCCGAGGTGTAGTAGGTGTTGGGGCAGGGTCCGTCGTCGGCGACCACCACCGTTCCGGCCAGAACGGCGGTGAGGGTGAGGTTGCCTTCGCAGGCAAAGTCGATCCCGGTGTGGTGGGGCTCGAAGGCACCCGGTCCGGGCATGTACCCCTGGGTCTCGATCGGGTCGGCACACGGACGGCCGGCGGCCACCTGCGTCGCGGTCGGTAGGTTCGGCAGCGATGGCAGCAGCGCGCCGAGTGCCCCGACGATCCCGATCAGGAGCATGGCAAGCGCGAGCACGGCGATCAGACAGCCGCAGGTCAGCGTGCGAATCACGCCACCGATGCCTTCAGGGCCTCGGGGTCTGAGCGCACCCAGGGCCAGAGCACCGGGCTCGGGGTCACCTGCACCACCGTCCGCTCGCCGCCTGCGATGAGCACGCCGCGGCCGGCGACCGGCGGCGTGAGTGCCGTCGCCTCGTCCTCGGCGAGATCAAAGAGCTCACGCACCTGTGCAGCGACGGACTCCTCGTGGCCGAGCACCAGCTTGGTCGCAGCCGTCGAGGCCAGGGTGCGGCCCAGGTCGGTGGAGGCGAACTCCTCGATGCGCTGCGACGCCATCCACACTCCCGCGCCGCTCTTGCGCGCGCGCCGCACCAGCTGCTCAAGCACCTGGCCGGCATCCGGGTCGGCGGTGAGGACGTGGGCCTCGTCGACCAGCACGATCAGGGGGCGGTGCGGCCGGTTCAGGACGCCGAGCACGTGGGCCAGGACCACGGCCAGGGCCGGGGTGAGGTCGGCGGCGTATCGGAGGGAGAGGCTGCGAAACCCGACCCCGACCGGCGCTTGGCCGTCGATGTGCAACCGGCTCGGGCGGTTGAAGATGCGCCCCAGCGAACCCCGGGTGTAGCCGGAGAGGCGCAGCGCGATGCGGCGATAGCGGTCGCGCTCGATGTCGGAGAGCGACCCGTCCTCACCGAGCGAGGTGCGCAGACCATCGACCAGATCGCCGAGCAGCGGCTCGGCGTCGCCGACGCTGTGGGCGGCGAGGAACGACGCCACCTGGCCATGCAGCCACGCCTTGTCCTCACCGGGGAGGCGTCGCACGGGACGGCCGCCGACGTAGGCGACGGTGTCGCCGCCGAGGATGGACAGCACGGTGACCACCACCTCGGCCGCCTCGTCGATTGGGAGATCGCGTCCCACCGCGAGTGGGTTGATGGAGGTGTCGGCCAAGTCGACGTAGCTCCCGCCGAGCAGCGTGATCAGTGGCTCGTACTCGCTGTCGGGGTCGAGCACCACGGCGGTGGCGCCGGCCATGCAGTGGCGGGCCAGCAGCGTCTTCGCCGCGGTCGACTTCCCCGCCCCGGAGCTGCCCACCAGCAGTGCGTTGTGGTTGCTCCGGGTCCAGACCGAGAGGTACGCGGTCGCTCCGGTGCGCAGGTTGGCGCCGACGATCGGCTGGCCGGCGTCGCTGAAGGGCGTCCCGAGGACGGGCAACAGGCGTGCAGCGACCGCGTCGGTGGTGAGCTGGAGGCTGCGCCGCAGCGGCGCCATGCCGGGCGCCGCGGCGAGCGCCGGGAGCAGCCCGGGAACGGTGGCGGGGACCACTGTGAAGCCGCGCCCGGTGAGCAGGGCACCGATGCGCTCGGCGCTCTCCTCGCACTGAGTCCGCGTCCGCGCCCGCAGTGCCAGGGTCAGCGCGAGCCGCAAGCCGGTGGCGTTGCCCGCGGCAAGCTCCGCCTGGAGGCGGTCGGCGTCAGCCAGGGCCACCTCGGCGTCGACGTCGCCCCGGCCCTCGCGCAGCGAGGTGCGCAGCGATGTCCGGTGCCGGCGGAGGGATCGCCGCACCACCTCCTGGCGCGCGGGCAACAGGTGGAGTGAGCACGTCCCGGACGCTCGGGCGCGTTGGAGAACGTCGACGACATCGCCGTGATCGACATCGGGTGGCAGCGCGGTCACCACCAGGACCGCGACGTGCGCCCCCATCCACAGACCCTGTGACGACGCGGCCACCTCGGTGTTGCCCAGCAACGATCCCTGCAACAGTCGCTCATGTATCTCCACGGGTTCGAGCGCCGTGACCTCCAGCCCGCTGTCGCGCGCCAATCGAAGCGCGGCGTCGAGCACTCGCTCCGCGTCGGCACGACTGGCGCGGACCGCCGTCCCCAGCAGCCCGGAGCCGAACGGGACGCCATCGGCGCGCGCGGAGCGCGGTGCCCAAACCACGTACTGGGTCAGGCGAAGGCTGGCGGCCGCCATCTCTCCGGCGAACTCGCGCTCAAGCTCGAGGAGCGGTCCACCGACGCGCCCGCGGTCGACGCCCTCCTCCCAGAGGCGCTCCGCTTCACTGCGATCGAGGTGCCCGGCAGTGGCGATCACCTGCGCCGGACACTCCGCGCCGACGAGCCAGCGCATCAGCGTTTCGCAGAACCGAGCCTGGGAAACCGACCCGACGGCGACCGGCGGCGCCTCGACACGCGCTACCGCTCGCCAGCCCACCCCCTCGACATGGAACAACCCATCCGCCATTTCGGCAACCCGTGGCACGGACAGGCGACCTGCGAGCGGGCCGCGCAGCTGCAGCGATGGGCGCGGATCACCGGTGACGACACCCTCCTCGAGAAAGCGTACCGTGCCGCGCGTCGCCTGATTCCGGTGCACCTGGCTCGGGAGCACACGGCCGAGCATCAGAAAGGTCCAGTACGTGACGATCCAGACGCCCTGCCGGGTGGGCACGGTCACCACCAGCGCCCCACACAGCAGCGCGCTCGCCAGCCCGAGGCGAAGCCCGAAGGGCAGCGGTGCGTGCAGGCAGAGCATCACCGGGAGCAGGCACGCCCCGATAAGGGTGACGGCGCGGATCGGAAGCCGGAACGGACCGACGTCAACGCCCAGGTTGGCGTCGACGGCCAGGGGCACACGGATCCGGCTCACTCGCGCACCTCGGGGGCGGGCTGGGTGTTCCGCCCCGGATTCGCGGCTGGCGGCGGCTCGGGGCCGCGCGCGGTCGGAGGGCTTGATCGCTGGGGCCACGCGCTCGTGACGGCGTGGTCGAAGGCAGCCCAGGCGGTCGGGGCCACCTCGAGACGCCCCGCGCTTGTGGACTGACTGTGGACCGACAGGCGCAGACGGCGCATGGCCGAGTCCATCCCGGGGAGCTGCTCCACCGCCGCCCAGCGCGCCGCCGGGGGCGCCGCGGGCGGCATCAGCCCTGCGGTCACCTCGCCGATGAACCGGTCACCAGCCGGGCTCGCCTTGAATGCCGAGAAGGCCTGGGTAGGGGTGCTGAAGAACCGCAGCCCCGCCGCGCGCGACATCGCGTTGTCGGTGGCCATGGCGCTGCCGACGACGCCCGACCCGAAGCGTCCCGAGCTGAGCCCCCTGAGCAGCGCACCGCCACCGCCGGCACCGGCGGCGAGCAGGGAGCCTCCGGCGGCCACGCTGGCCACCGCGGCGGGGATGAGGAGCAGCGCCTCGGCGCCGTGGCGGACGGTCGCCACGATCGAGCCGTGCTGGCCACCGAGCCCGAAGAGCAGCGCTCGCGTCGCCTTGCCGGTGAGCCACAGCCCGCCGATCACCAGGATGACCGAGACCAGCGGGCCGAAGGAGGAGCTCGAGAGCGACTGGCCGTCGACCGCGGTGCGAACTGCCAGCCCGATGGTCAATCCGAGCATTCCCAGCGCGACCACCGGTGCCACCAGGGCGCCGAGCATCATCCGCGACCACGACTGGACCACCTGAGCCTCGTGGTCGAAGACGGCCAGCGCCAGGAACAGCGGAGCAGCGGCAATCCCGAAGCTGATGACGATGAAGCGGATCACCATCAGCAGTACGAAGCGGATCAGCTGAAAGAGCAGCACCGGGATGAACACGATCGCCACGAGCCCCAGCTGAGGAAGCCGGAGCAGGCCAGCGAAGAGCAGCGCCCCGAGCGGATCGAAGCCGCTGGGATCGGGCACGGCGAGCCCCGCGAAGGTGAGGTACACGTCGGCGGCGAGTGCCGAGAAGAGCGGGATGAGCCAGCTCAGCACGGCAAAGCCGAGCTGGATGGCGGCGATGCCGGCGACTGCGCGCAGCACGGTCTCGGCGACTTCGGTACCCCAGTGGCTGCGCTGGTCGTGGCTGCTGCGCACGATCCGGGCGATGGCCGCAGCACAGACGACGACCATGGACACCAGGGCCAGCGACGAGTACGCGTCGTGATACAGGCTGGAGGCGTCGAGCTGCACATCACCGCCGATCACCGACCGGGCGAACCCGTACGCCGAGGTGGGGTCGTAGCAGTTGGGCGAGTCGGGGTTCCAGCCCACCGTGTTCCAAGTGATCCAGCCCAGGATGTCGTGCGCCGCCCGGCCCGGGACCGCGATCCACCCGAGCACGGTGCTGACGATCCCGCCCAGCGCGCTGACCAGGTGCGCCACGTCGCCGATGACCGGGACGTGATCAATGGGGTTGAGGTCGGGTGCGCTGCCGCCGACGCCGGGGCAGTTCGCTGAAGGCACTGGGATCACGATCTGACCAGTGAGCAGAATCGGCACGGACGGCGCGGCCACGTTCGCCCCCTACAGGCTCAGCGAGCCGGAGAGCATGGCGCTCGCCGCCAGCTTGCAGACCTCGATCACCCCGAGCCCGGCGAGGCCGATGCCCACCGGGCGGAGGATGGCGTGTCCCCAGTGCTCGTCCTGCTGGACCAGGCCGCGCTGCAGCGCGGTTGCGATCATGGCCACGAACACCAGCACCTGGGCCACATCGGCGAAGGGCAGGAGGAAGTGGGTGTAGAAGAGTTGGGCAAGGCCGGAGCTGCTGTCGGCGAGCACCGCCCGCATGGATGCGCTCACAACGGCATATGCAGATCGCGGGGCCCGCTGGTGCGCATCGTGGGCCCACCGCCGGTAGGGGTCGGGTCACCCGGAGGCGGCTGCTGCGGCGCAGTGGTCACGTGGAACGGCTGGAGGGGTTGCCGGTGCCGCAACTGCCGGATGGCCGAGACGTCGACGGTGAACCGCACGATGCGCATCCCGGAAACCCTAGAGACTTTTCGCTCACAGAGCGCTTACAGTTCTATCGGGCGGTAGGGCCTCGAGTCTCAGCACCCAGCATCGATGTTCGCCCGTTCCGAACGGCCGCTGGCGACTCTCAGGGCGACGCCATCTATCGGTGCTGCGAGTCCATAGTGATCGGGCGTCCTAGAACTCGACCAACTCCAGGCTACGTTCGCAGCATCAGTAGACGGTCACTCAAGCTCACGGTCTAACCGCGAGGCGCAACCCGCCCATGGGGAACAACCGATCCCTTGTAGTACCTGACGCGCAGCTCGTGCTTGGAACACATACCTCGAACGGCCGTTGGCCGCTCGCAGCCGTCCCACGAGCACCGTTCGAGGTGTGCCGTTGCCTGCAGCCACTCTTCGTAGTGCTCGGCACAGAAGCCCATACCCACGCTACGCCCTGCACATCCCGACGCCTTACAGGGGTTCATTGTTCTCAGGTTCGGGTGCAGCCCCTCGTTGGCGATCTGCAGTGCTCGAGCAGCGTGATACCTCTGACGGTTGTAATGACGAAGGCAGACACCTCTTGCCCTTGCCGGCCGTTCGCAACCCGACGTTCGGCAGCGTGTAAGACTCGCAGTCTCGCCCAGCCAATTCTCGTAATGGACACGGCAGAAACCCATGTGGGTCGAATCGACCGTGCAGGCGGCCTTCTTGCACGGGCGACCGAGGAACCAATGGTTATCGGTAGGGGCTGCGGAGCCGGGGTTTCCCACCGTTTGCCAGCGCCGGTAGTGCATTGGGCAGAGTCGCCGGCACTTGGCGGGATGGTTGCAACCTCGCACACCGCAGCGCGGCTGAGGTGGCGCCTGCATGCGTCGTGGACGAGGAAAGGGGCCATCCCCACGCCAGCGGACGGTTAGGCGTGTTGGGTCGAAAACACGCTGCCCAACAGTCGCTCGGCGGACGACAATGTGATCGATCAGACCGCGCAGAACGGTGCGTCGTCGCGAAGAGCCCATGTCAGGCCACGCGGCTTTCAGTGCACCGGGGTCGCCAATGTACTCGCGAATCCCAGCGTCGTATCGATCTTGCATGACGACGGCGGTGTACTTCTCGATGCGCTCGGCGAGTGGTGTTTGTACGACCAGCCACTCCCGTCGGGAAAGACGGCCCTCGCCCAGGTCTCGTGCCAGTGATTCCAGAAGGCGCTGAGCGCGGTCGAGGTCTTCAGCCGCCTCGGTCCAACGCCGGTCACGAGCGGTCGTTCGAGCCGGTCGTGTGCTTACCTCAGCGGAGGCCACTCGGGTGAGGATCATCTGGAGGGCCGAGTTCTCGACATACGACGACATCACGCTCACACGGCCACAGCCGCTTCTTCCCGGCAGCTTAGGGCACGCATACCTGCGTCGCTCAATTTCTGAGCTGCCGCTCGTCGGAGACATCTTCGTGCCGCACCAGCCGCAGACGAGGAGTCCAGTGAGGATGTTGGGAGAGTTAGCGCTGTTGCTCTGCTTCCCGCGGTCACGAAAGAGTTCCCGCAGTCGGGCGCTGTCGATCGGCCGGAGGATCGCCGGCCATGCTCCTTTGCCAACGATCTGGCCGCGATATTTCGTGAGACCGGCAAGACGCGGGTTGCGGAGTAGAGCTCGCAGGTGGCTGCCCGACCAGAGCTTCCCGTTTGTTGTGCGTATCCTTCGTCGGTTGAAGTCCACGGTGAGAGAGTTCAGCGACTCGCCTCGAAGCATCCGTTTAGCGGCTTCCTTGATAACCCCGGCCTCTCGCTTGTTGATCGTGTGAAGGTCTGCTTCGAAGCCATACATACGACGGGTCCAGGCATCTTTGCCCTTGCGTGCCCGCTCAAGAAATGCCCGTTTGAGCCGCTCAGACTTGACTTCACTCTCGTGAGCCGCAAATGCACCCCAGGCCCGAGCAAGCAAGCGGCCCTGAGTCGTCGAAAGATCTACGTCGCCGGTTACCGTGGCCAGTGCGACCTGATGCTTGTCCGTAATGACGATGAACTCTTCGAGCTCGCGGGGTTGCCGGTGCAGGCGGTCCAAGCGCCAGATGAGAACCCCATCCACTGTGCCCTCCTGAAGATCGCGCAACAGACGTTGGTACTCTGGACGGGGTTTCCGGGTGGAATAGGCGGAGCGGTCATCGTCGATGTAGATGCCGGCAACCTGCCAGTGGCGCCGGGCTGCCTCTGCTCGACAGTCGTCCTCTTGGCGATTGACGCCGAGGCGCTCCCCAGACGGGTCATGTGAGATACGGCAGTAGATGGCGGCGGCCCTCGGCACATCGGTTCGCATCTACAGGCAGTATTCGTGCATTCGGTGACGAGTGCCTGTTTTGTTGGGGCGCTTGTACGACCACCTCGTCACCTGAGCGCTTACACTTTCGCCGCCGTGCGCTCTCGCCCTCCATCCCTCATGATCCCGGGGTGACGCAGCGAGCCGACGTTCTGGTGCTCGAGGACAACCCGACCGAGCTCGAGGAAATCGTCACCGTGACCCAGGCCTGCGGGCTCGACACGCTGGCGACCCGCTCACCGCAGCAGGCGATCCGACTGCTCCGAGCCAACGACCCGGTCCTGGCCATCCTCGACTGGAACATGCGGCTCTCGCCGGATGCGGAGCAGACCGCCGAGAACGTGCTCCGTGCCCTGGCCCGAGATCATCCCGAGACCTTCACCATCGTCTTCGCCCTGCGCGCCGGCAGTGACCTCGATCTGCAGAATCGGATCGCGGTCGCGCACCCGGGCGCGATCCCGCACGACAAGCACCAGGGGCTGACCAGCCTGCTGGTGCGCGTTCGCCAGCTCCTGCAGCGCAAGGTCGGTGATCTCCGGGTCGACCGCGGCACCGTGGTCCACGTTCCGAGCGGTGTCCGCTATCAGAACAAGTGGGGGGTGCGGCTGCTCTGCGGCTACCCGCAGGCGACCATGGCGAAGCGGCACACGACCCCGTACATGGCCATGTATCGCTTCGGGGTCTGGCTCCGTGATGTCGACTCCACGGTCTCGCTGGAATCCGAGGGCGCCGGCTTCTATCACCTCGAGGTCACCGGGACGCGGACCGGGCGTGCGGCTCAGCGCCGCTGACATCGCCGCGCTGCCGCTTCCGGTGGCGCTCTTCGACCGTGACGGGGCGCTGCTCGCGAGCTCTGCGGAATGGGCCGGGGGTGGCCCCGGGACCGTCATCTACCGCCTGCCTACCGCGTCACTCGCGGTCGGATGCGACGAGCAGGATGCCGACATCGCTGGGCTGTTGACCGAGCTGGTGAGCGCGATGCGCGAGGGTGCTCAGGCATGCGAGGGCGCACAACAACTCCGCCTTGTTGCGCTGGCAAGCAGCGTTGGGCTGGTGGCCGGGATCCCCGACCTGCATGGGGGCACCACCGCCGATGTCCTCGAGTATCTCACGGCACTGCTGTCGACGGTCAGCGCCCACGGCGTCACGGTCGGCGAGCACACCCCCGGGGCCGTTCCGGATGCGCCGGTGCTGGCGCTGGCGTTGCTCCAGCTGGTGATCAACGCCCGGCGTCACGACGACGCGACCGAGGTCACCATCGACATCGATCCCGGACCCGCGTTTCGCGTCCGCTGGCGCGGCGAGCTTCCGCCCCAGGGCGTCAGCACCGCGCGCCACCAGGCCGACCGCGACCGCTGGGGACTCGGCTTCGTACGGCTCGCCATGGACGCGCTCGGCGGCGTTTCCCTCTCGCCCGCCTCCCAGGGACGCGAACAGATCACGGCAGTCCTTGCGATCGACCCGTCGCCCCGCCTTCAGCTGCCCCTGGCTGCCGTCCGTGACGGCCTCGTCGATGCGGCATCGCCGGCATGGGACGAGGAGACCCAGCTGCCTCCGGGGTCGCGGCTTCCCGTGCGCTGGCTTCCCCTCGTCGCGGCGGCGGCGCTCACTCCAGGCGTCATTCGACGGGAGGGTACGGCGCGCGCTCGCACTGTCGACGACACGACGTGGATCGCCATGCCACCTGAGGGCACCGCCGATAGGGCACGCGACGTGATCCGCGCCCTGGACCACGAGCGCGATCTCCTCGAAGCGCCGCAACCGTTCGCAACCGTCATCGAGGGTCTTGCCGACGTGATCGCGCTGCTCCTCGGTGACCGCCCGCACCTCGTGACTCCCGCCGCGTTTGATGAGCTGTACCCGAAAGCGGCGGCGGCGGTCAGTGCTCCGCTGCTCTCCATCGCATTTCCGGGAGCCGCCGCGCCCATCCCGTCGCTTGTCGCCTACCTGGCGGCTCGACTCAGCGCGACCGTGCGCGTCCGTGAGGGGAGCCTCGCCCTGCAGGTCGGAGATCGCCTCCGAGACCAGCCGATCGCCCGGCGGCTGGCCGACGCTGACGGGGTCATCCACCTGCCGTGAGATAGCTGCCTTTGGTTCCATGGTATTTGCAGTAGGTCTTAGGCGCATAGCCGCCCAGCGCGGAGGTGTCGCGCCGCGTACCTAACGTTCATGGAACGCTACCCCGACGGCAAGGTTTAACCGAAAGTTGAAATGACCATAGATTGCTGGCTCACGCGAAGGGACTTCATTGTTGCCAAGAGGTAACAAACGCGCCTGACCATGCCGATAGACTCGCGACGTGATTCGCGCTCCTTTAGTTGGCCTTGGCCTCGCCCTGACCGCCGCCGCCTGTGGCGGCAACACCACTCCTACACCGCGGACGACCCAGCCGCTCAGAGGTAACGGGTTCAACGCCGAGTTCTCTTCGGCCTGGACAAAGACCACGCGGAGTCTCAAGGGTGCGACCGAATATGAGTTGAGCTCGCGTGGAGGACTGGGTAACGTCGGCATACCTCCAGCTGGTGCGATTGGCATCGTCGTCCAAGTACTTCCCTATTCCGTGCTTGAGGCGGGCGGCGCGCCGAACCTAGCGTCTATTTCTCAGGCACAGTTGGTGAGCGGTCTGGTCGGTACTCCGAAGGACGCCACTGGTGTCACAGCATCTACCGGCCTCCACGCTCTCGCACTAGCCGGTGATCGCGCATCGGGCCTCAGTTACACATATACCAGCGGTGGAACAGCCAACGTTCAAGAGGATGTCGTTGACCGACATGGAACGGCGGTCTATTTCATCGAGTTGGACACCGAGCCGACGCTTCAGTCTCAAGGCGAGACAGCACTTGCCGCCTTCTTGGCCAGCTGGACCTGGTCGTCCTAAGTCGAGCGTCTGGGTCGCGCCGCCCGGTAAGGAAGTCGCTTCGGCTCGGACGCGCGGCACCCATCTGCCAGCCACGCAGTACGCCTCTGGATACTTGGCCGATGTCGTGCGAGGGCCACCCTGTCACGGACTGACCCTCTGGGTATCGGCTTTGTGCCTTCCGATTGATTCGTCGTTCGTGACGCGGACTGGTTGCACTGCGTGATCGCACGCCCAGCGTTGGAACTCGAAATCGGTGAAACCAGCTAGTTGAAACTTGGTTCCAGGCTTTCGGCCACCCGGACGCCGATTGCGGCACCGACTCGGTCGATATCAGCTCGCGTCCACGCACCTTGCCGAAGCACAAACAACGTGGAGGAGTCCTCGCCAACGATCGAAGCGATGAACTGTCTGCCTGCGCCGCCGGCTAGGTTCCACCAAGGAGTGGATGGCTGAACGACGATGGTACGCACGTCCAGTCGACGAAGCTCTCGCCGCGTAATCGGACCCTGAACCGTCACTGAAGAGCCTGCGACACGAACGCTCGGGCGGAGGCATAGAAGGTACCAGACGCCAAAGACACCGCCTGCGATCACGGTCGCGGGGAGAGCGCCGTCCGTTCCGTACTTCGCAATCGACAGAAGAACACCGAGAGCTAAGGCGCCCAGCAGACTGAGACCGAGCCGGCGTGCGCCACTGGGGCGAAGAACCGAGGGAGCCTCATCAAGATGAATAGCTCGCGGAGATGCGTCTCGCCCACCCTCGAGGTCAGCCGGCTCGTGCGCCGCGGCGTATGCACTTTTCGCCGCGGCGAACGCTTCGTCGGCGCTCGCACCGGCACTCTGAGCGGCGACGGCAGCCCGACCCGCGGCTGCGGCCCGCGACAGGTTTCCCCCGAGCACGACCAGGGCCCACTCGGTCCACTGGTCTTCCGAGCCCGGAATCGTTGGCGTTCGATCCTCGTCGCTTTCAACTTGCACAGTGCAGACGCTCGATCAATAGGCTTCCCAGCAGCGCGCGTTCCCACCACAATCCATTCCCTCCCGGGTGCGGGCGTGCGATCTTGGCAGTCGACCTCGGTGATACCATCGCAATTCGAGGGCAACGTCGCTCGTCACCGAAGCACACGGCGCAATCCTTCGGGCAGCTATCGTCCATGAGATAGAGTGGTCGCCACCGTGAGAATGAGCTCGAACACCGCAATGGCTCCCACAACCGCCTTCGGGCTGATGGCCGGCCACCAAAGGCGGGCGACATGCCGACTGGCCGGTACCCTTGCCGTGGCGGAATTCGCTGGATTCGAGGGCTCTTGACAGTCGCTAGCATAGGATCTTCCCTCTGTTACGCCGATGCTACGTGGGCGGTCGGCTTGGGGACTCGACGTCTCAGTGTCTCGCGTCGAGCGCGTAGTCGGCGAGAATCCGCCGACCAAAGGAGTCGCCCGTCGTAGGACATGCTGCGACTGTAAACGGTCGGCGACTGCACGCCTGTGACAGAGCTGAGACGACCCAGCGTCCACTGGGATTCCGGGCCGCACACGACTGTGCCTCAGTGGCGCGTCGCTCAGTTCTTCCAGGTAAGTATCCCGATCAGAAAGTCGATAGCGTGACCGGCTCCCTCTGAGATCAACCCCACTGCCGTACCAGGAATTGCCATCTCTTCGCTATTCAACGCACCCGCCTGGTCTTGCGCGTTGCATGCATTCGCAAACGCCACTGAGATATGAGCCCAGATCCCTGCATAACCGGCTATCGCCGCGCATGCTGCACCAATGGGATCGAATGCGCCGGCCGAGCACACGGTCGCGGTCTTATCGAGGATCGGTGCAACCACTCGAGCAACCGGAGCAACAACAGCCTTGTTGACCTTGAGCGCGCCCGCAGCGGCCGAACACTGCCACGGACCCAAGGGTTGCACGCTTGGTGAACACCGCGGGTCACATGCCTGAAAGACGTCTAACCCGCACAGGCCCGAGGGATCGGTGGCATCAAGCGGGTTGCCACTGAGGTACGCATAGGGACTCCGCGTGGTAGCAACCGCAGGGTCACGAGAGAGAAACTGTCCGGTAGCGGGGTCATAGTAGCGAGCTCGCAGGTAATACAAGCCAGACTCGCTATCGCGGTACTCACCGCCGAACCGCAGATTGGTCGACGCTGCTCCAGTCGAGGACACGAGATTTCCATAAGGATCAAAGGTGTACGTCGCGGCGGAAGTGCCGCTTGCGTCAGTCACCAAACGGGTCGACCCGAGTTGGTCGTGATGCAGCCAGTCGGTCGTGGTACCAGATATCTGTTCCTCTGGAACGCCGCCCGGTCCGTAGATATAGCTGATCGTTGTCGCGCCCGCCTCCTGCAGAAGATGGGGCACAAGCGACGATCCATCCCACCGGAACTGGGTAGTGATGCTCCCGACCGTCTTACTCGTGCGCAGATTGTCCCCGTTGTACTTGTACGTCCCTACCGTCGTTGCCTGCCGCGTGCAGGTTGAGGTGCTGCCGGTGACGATGGACGTCAGTCGATTCGCTTGGTCGTACCCGTCGCAGGTGAACGACTTCGAGGACGGTGACATGGTGGTGCGATTGCCCCTAGTGTCGTACGCATATGTCGTCGCTCCACTGGGGATCGTGCCGCATGCATTGGACGATGTGCCAAGGAGAGTCCAGCAGAGTTCATCGCCAGCGCTGTACTGCTGCGTCGTGCCCTTGTTGTTGGTTAGGTTGTCGGCTGCGTCGAACCCGTACGCATAGGATCCCGAGGGTGGGCTGCTGCACGCGTTGGTCGTGGAGCCACCCGCGTAGCACAGTTGGTTGAGTGGCGTGTACTTGTCGCTGCCCTGGCTGGCATTGACGCTGCTGTCGCTCGTCAGCTGGTTGTTGTTGTCGCGCGTGTAGTTCGCGCTAAAGAGCGTTGCGCCATTGCTGACTGATACCGAGGTCATCTGGTCTGCGGCATTGAAGCCGAAGGTGTCGTTGACGACGGTGCTCGATGGCACCGTGGTTCCCGTCTCGTTGCTATTGGCATCGTAGCCGAAGCTCGTCGTCTTGCCGTTCCAGTCCGTGACGGACGACAACCGCCCAGCGCTGTCCCAAGCCTGAGTAACGGTACCCACCGACCCCGGATATGTGATGTGACCGACCTGGTCCTTGAGGTCATATCCGCCGGTTGGCGTGAGGTAATCGTACGAGACGGTCGCGCCGGCGCCGTTACTGTAACCGATCAGTCTGTGCAGGCTGTCCCAACTCCAAGACGACGTCCCGGTTCCATCGCTCATCCCGGTGCGCTGGCCATCGCTATCATAGCTGATGCTGGTCACGTTTGGAGTAACGCCGTCGGAATAGGTGATGCCCGTTAATTCGTTGTCAGCATCGTAGGCCATCTTCGTGCAACTCACAGCAGGAGCGGCCGCGCAGTTTCCTCCAGGATCCTGCTTGCTGAGCTCGTTGCCGTTGGCGTCATAGGCATAGGTCGTCACGTTGTTAAGCGCGTCCTTGGTTGAAGTAACCCGGGCCAGAGAGTCGTATCCATACGTCTGGATGGCACTGCCCTTCCCGTCCTTCTGATCGAGGACCGTTCCGTCTGCGTTGTAATCGGTCGTAAGCGTGGTTTGAGGGTTCCCTGCGCGCTTGACTTGGGTCTGCTCGTTGCCCAGGTCGAACACATATGTGGTGAGGTTTCCGTCGCCATCCGTCGTCGACATGCGATTCCGATCGGCGTCATACGCGTACGCGACGCTGTGCCCCAGTTGATCCGTGACTTTCTGGACGTCACCGAATTCATCGGTGTTATTCGTTCCAGCGACGACGTAGCTGTAGACCGTCTCGTAGGTCGCACTGCACCCGGCGGGTGGTATCGCGCCCCATGTGCAGCCCGCCTTGGGGGTGTAGCCCGCGGTTAGCCAGCCATCTGCGTTGAAGACACTGGCGGTGACATTGCCGAGGGGATCCTTGGTCTCGACAGCATCACCGT
>Ga0307477_10002306_pt1 | contig 14875 bp, 11 predicted proteins | sample atmos_gasesECM2C_FD_203316 | JGI IMG/M metagenome (GOLD analysis project Ga0307477, IMG submission 203316) | Hardwood forest soil microbial communities from Morgan-Monroe State Forest, Indiana, United States - atmos_gasesECM2C_515 | ecosystem: Environmental > Terrestrial > Soil > Temperate...
CGACTCCGACATCTGATAGATGATCTTGAGAACCACGTCCCGCTCTCGCGCCACGGGCGCACGGATCAGCAACACTACCGCCAAGTTGGTATTCCAGTATTGCCGCTCACCGCGGAACACTTTGCGCACTTCGGCCAGGGTCAAGTTGCTCACCGGAATATTAGGATCAGCCACCAACGCCACGTCAACATCGTGGCCTTGAGCCACCGCGGAGGCCGTGCAGCAAAGGCACAGCCACCCCAACACCACCACTGCACACGCAGTTTTCCAATATGCCCTCATATAGTGCGCTCAGAAGGTAAATGCAGATTGGAAGAAGGCCCCGTTTACACTAGGTGTACCTGGCGCTTGACGGAACTTTCGATACTCACCCTTGAAGCACGCGAAGTTCGTAATGTCCCATCTCACGCCGACTAGCGAACCGACCAAGTCTTCCACCGAAGGCGTCCCGGTGATATCCCACACCGGCTCCTGGGTCGGCCTATGAATATACTCGAACCGATAGTAAGGCTTCCACTTGTCTTGCTGCCAGGGAAGCCGGTACGCCACTTGCGCATAGTACCCCGTGGTGTTGAAGCTCTGCGAAGTTGCCAAACTCGTGTGGTGAACATTCTCGTATTCCGCCAACAATTCCGGGCGGCCTTTTGTCCAGGCCACGTATCCTCCGGCGATCCATTCCCGGAAGTTTACTCCGCGCTGCGGAGTGAGTTCATCGTGATAATAGGAGCCTCCCAACTCCAACCCATACAGGCGGGACGGCTGGGCCGACAGCTTAGCCAGCCACGCGCGGTTGTTGTTGACATCGCCGCTGTCTCCGGCCTTGCTGAAATTCGAACTGCGGCCGTTGCCCAGTGCCAGGCTATAGCCCAGGCCCAAGCCACCTGAAGGGATGCTTCCTTCAGCTTGCACGCCTACGATATGGACAGGCGTGAACGTTCCGCCAAACTTGATCATCTGTGGCCGGGCGATCGTCGTCTGCAGCCATGCCCCATGGTGGTAAGCCGTGTTCCAATAGCCGATCGGGGTATGAAACTTGCCAAACGAGATTTTGAAGTAGTCGTTATAGTCGAAACGGACAAACGAACGTTCTACATTCAGGTCGTAGGTGTTCGGCTGTGCCGTGAAGGTCACTTCGCCGAAGTAGCTGACCTTCCGTGACAGCGGCGAAGCAAAATGCAGGTCCAGTTGCCCGAGAGAAAAGCCGCTCGTGGATTCTTTCTGGTCGGTCGCCTGGAAATCCACATCGCCGAATCCCCGGATCTGCAACGACGGATAATGAATCTCTGCCTCACGAACTCCCGTTGGGCTGGTTCCGTGCTCCTCGTGCATCGCCTGGCTGGAGCTAGAGGTAGCCTGTGCCTGTTGATCAAGGGGAGCCGGCAACATCGGATTGCCGGTCTGGGCCGCTGTCTCTTTGCGTTCGTGTTCTTCGAGTTCGCTGATCCGCCTCTCCATTTGCTGGATACGGTCCAACAAGCTTTGGATGGATGGTTCAGACTGGGATGTTTGGCTCGTGGATTGCGCCAGCAATGTTGGGCTTGTTGACCACAGCAGGAAAAGTACGAGTAGAGAGCGCATATTGGCCTCCTGGGGAACTGACCTTTTTTTTTGTGAACCTCGGGGACCCGACAGATTCGGCCGCGAGTCTATTCTGTGGGGCACCCTTTGGAGAAGGGCGATTTCAACACGGATTTCCTTCTCGAGATTGAAAGCGGCAGCGATTGTACACCCATCTCACTCGCCTCCACGACCAGTGTGCGCCGCGACAGGGGTATCCGGCACAAGCGGACAATTGGGTCGCGGCAAGGAGAAATAATATTTCAGATTGGAGATGGAATAACGCGAGGAAAGGAAAACAGCAGTATTAGATACGGAAGGATTGGCGGTGCAGGTTTAGGCGGGTGGTGACTTATTTTGTTCGATCTGCCAGTTAAAGCGGACTCTTGATTTCTTCCATGGGGCGACTCGGGCTTTGAGTGGAAGTTGAAGTACGTTCCTTGTTTACCAATGCGCCTGGCGTGTGCCGCCTCTGTTGGTGACGATGTGGTTTGCGTGGTTTGCTCCGATTTTCGGTACTCCCAGCAACGTGACACCATTAGAGTGGCATTTGCGACATTTGGCGGTCATGACCGTCATCATTTCCCTAATAGCAGGCTACATCGATCTTGGGCGGTTTCTTCCTGCGATAGTCGGCAAACAGATTGCCGGAAGGCGCTCTAGCTCAGCCGCGACCTGGATGTGGATTATTACCTACTACGGTGTTGCTCTACGGCATGCTGCGATTCCACGCCTCATCATCATCTGTGCTTGCCCCTTCGGTATCAGCTTTCAGATATTTCGTCGATATTCAGTAGGTCATGCCTTCTCTTAGGAATTCACTCGCCAGTGATTGGGCGGCGCGCGTGCGGACACAGCCCGCATTGCTATCTTTTGACGTCAGCTGCGAGAGTTTCGCGCAGAATTGGGTTCCCATGCACGAAGACTTGAGACCGCTCGTCTAGTGCCGATGTAGTCCCACACCCCCATGAAATGCTTTTTTCCTATACGTTAAAATGCAAACTTCAGCTCCAACTGTCCTACGCGCGCGTTTACAGCCGTGCTACTGATAACGCCGAACGTGGGCGATGTGAAGCTTGTGTCTGGGTTCGCAAACTGGGTATGGTTCAGTGCATTGAAGAACTCGCCACGGAATTCAAGGTTACACTTCTCTAGGGGCCATCCGAGCACCGTCTTCGACAACGCGAGATCCAGGTTCGCTTGCCCGGGACCGTCTACAATTCCGGTCGCGCTGTTTCCAAACGAAGTTCCGATGCCATCCGCCCCGATAATTGGCGGACTCGTAAAACAGGTGGCATTGAAATAGGAATTCAGTTTTGACTCCACCGACCCTCCCTTGACCAGTTGGTTTTTCGAGCATGTGCCGCTAAGTGAGGCTCGATCTTCACTGATGCCAAACACATTGGTGGAATTGGTATCGGCGATGGTAAGGGCGCTCCCGGATTGAATCGTCGCTATTGCAGCCAGAGACCAGTCGCCCAGGACGGCCCGCGGCACCCCGCGAGGCGGGCTTGGAAGTGTCCACGTGGTGCTGAAAACCAACCGATGAGTGCGGTCAAAGCTGGCCCTTCCCCATCGTTGTCTGGGGGAGTTTTGGTCTCCCAGCGTCAGTGTATTTCCTGCCGATGTTGAGTTAATGTCGGCGCCATCTGTGTCCAACGTCTTGGAGAAAGTGTAGGAAGCAAGGAATTGAAGCCCGTGGCTTAACCGTTTCGTCAGACTTACCTCAAGCCCGTTGTACCAGGAACTGCCCTCGGATTCGAGTTCGCGAAGAGAATCAGCCCGTATTCCGGGAACGGGAACCCGTAATCCGATATTGGCCAAAGTGTTCGAGCTGACGCCGTTGATGGGATTCTCCGGAGACGCGTCCAGCGCTTGATTCAGGGAACGGAAGCGTTGCAGATGTGTTCCTCTCGTGCCCACGTATCCAACTTCCACCAACCAATCCTTATGTAGTTCTCCCTGGGCATTTAGCGAAAACTGCTGGACCATTGCCGGCCGAAAATTGGGGGCTAAAGCATTGACCGAGGAGCTTGTGGTCGAAGAATACGGCTGGAACATCGGAAAGGAACTCGGAATGGGAAATGGCTGTGCGAAGGGTGCTTGAAATGTCGCGGCCGCGTTCGGTAGTCCGGTGTTGATGCGGGTCAAGGAAAACGGCGCCGCCAGGACGGATTGCGTAGAGGCCTGACCGGTCGGACGAGAATAGTACCAGCCGTACCCTCCTCGCAGCACCAGCCGATTTGTCTTTGGCAAGACCTGCCACGCAAAACCGATGCGGGGAGCGATCGTGTCTTGTCCCTGGCCATAGTTTCCAAATGTGTTGTTTGAGCGGATCACCCCCGGCGGGAGAACGCCCGGAAAATTCGAAGCCACAATATAGCCATCCAGACTTCCACCCGCCGGCGGGGTAGCATTCGCCTTGGCAACGTCAAAACTCGAGTTCCGGCCGAGTGCGTCACCGAATTGCCCTAATCGTTCATAACGGATTCCGAGGTTCAGGGTCAGTGACGGTCTGACTCGATAATCGTCCTGCACAAATCCCGAACCCTCCCACACTCGAAACTCACGATTCAATAGCCCAAATGCATCAGCCGATTTAGCGACATTACTAAAACTAGTGCCGTTGCCGTTCGCATCCAGGCCGAGCAAAAAATCGGGCCAGCTGAGAAACTGCACAAATGAACCAAAACCGGCGAAATCAAGGTTATCGTCCAGTCGGGTAAGCGACCCTCCAATTCTCATGGCATTGGCGCCACTGATTAAGCTAAGAACATCGCTGAAGACAAAGCTGTCTTGCGTATAAGTTCTAGGAAGTACGCTAGCCATGCTGACGGAACCAACAATACTCAAGCTGGGCAGTTGGTTATTTTCGTTCATTTCGCTCTCAGATACCCCGACATCGGACCATTTGAACGGCGCCTCCGCCCCTGATTCTGTTCGCGTGCGAACGAAGCCAATCCTGGCCTCATTGAGCAAGGCGTTACTTAGCACGTACCTGTGAGCGAGAGAAAAAATAACAAACTTGGAACTACCCGGACTTTCGAAGCCGTGAGTGTTACCCACAGGATTCAGAGCGCCTCCGGGGAAAGTTACCAATTGCTCGCCGTCTTCAATAAAGAATCGCGCCGCGAGTTGGCTCTTCTGCGAAATGATGTAATCGAGATTCCCTAATCCCTGGTCTTCGTCGAAGTCGCAAGGTTCAGTGAAGGTTGAAAAACCCCTACTAAAAAGGGGCTTCGAGGCATCAACCGTTTGAGGCGTCGGAATCAGAAAGCGGCCATCGGGCAGTTTGAAATTTAAGAGAGATACTGCGACTGGGTTGATGTTCGATCCGTCTGGGTTAATCGCAATGCCCCCTAGTGCTCCTTTCAAGCCGCCGAAAAGGCTGCCTAGGGCCGTTGGCGATCGGTCATTGGTGATCTGTGGTTCGCTCAGGCTGGCGGTGCAAGCTAGCCGCGACTGACCAGCAGCAGTTCCGTTAATCTGTCGCGTCCCCTGATACGAGCCAAAGAAGAACAAGTTATCTTTTCGAATCGGTCCTCCAAGCCCGAATCCGAACTGGTTCTGCTTGAGCGTCGGTCTCCTCTGGCCGGTTTGGTTGAGAAAGAAATCGTTCGCATTGAGAACGTCGTTTCGAAAGAATTCGAAAATGGTCCCGTGGTAGTGATTGGTTCCTGTCTTGGTGATCACGCTGACGTTCGCTCCCGCGGCGCGCCCGAACGTTGCATCGTAGAGTCCGGTTTGCACCTTGAACTCCTCCAGCGTATCGGGATTGGGAATCGGTATCCCTCCGCTTATTGAACCTGAGCCCTGCACATCACTTACGCTGATTCCGTCTATTTGCCAGTTGTTGTCATAGGATCGTGCGCCGTGCGCAAAAATCCCATCGTTGGACGCTCCGATCTGGGAAAGCGCCGTTCCGCCAATCCCAAGTTCTCCAGCGTTGTTGACTCCGACGACGACTCCAGGAGAGAGCCCGGCTATTTGCGCAAAGTTCCTCGTGACCAGTGGCAGACTGCGGACGGTGTTTTCGTTGACTATTCTCCCAAGCGCCGATGTGTCGAGTTGAACCATCGCAGGCTCCGAGAATACCTGTGCGTTCTCCACGCGAACCGCTAATTCCAGATGAAGTTGAAGCCGAAGGGTTTCGGTTACATGAACTTGAATATTCTTTTCACTCGCGGGTCTAAAGTCGACTTTGGTTGCCTTTACCTCATATGTCCCCGGGGGCAGTAAGAAGAATCCGAACACTCCATTCTCGTCTGAACTGACAGCCATTGTTCGCGTCCTATCCAATCTCGCGAGGTAAACGATGACACGTGGAAGAACTGCGCCAGAGGGGTCGAGTGTTACCCCTGTCAGTGCACCGGTGGTTGCTGTCTGGCTGTAGGTGTCCTTGGGAGACAGCAGGACCATTGTCAGTGACGTCAAAAACAGAAGCCACCAGCGACAGCCAAGCCGATCGCATTTGCGAAAATTGCGGATGAGGCTAACTTCGTGCAAATTCAAGGATGGTCACATGCCGCGAGCTGCGCTGCGGGTTGAGCTCGTGACATATCTTTCTCTCCGATGTACACTCGCCCAACGAAACAACGTAAAGCGGGTTCGCTCCGATATTTAGAGTAGGGTGGAACTCAAGGGATGTTCTCTCGGACGTTTACCCCATGCCACCTGTCAGTTCTGCCAGTGCTTCGGATGCCGCGTTTTGGTGGCTCTTAAATTCGGTTCTCGTCGGAGTAGCTGCCCCGCGTCTAGAGTTCACTGTGCTGACAACAACGGATCATAGAAGCGTCGCACCGCTTGTTCACTCTAGTCTCCCCGCATCTGTGCGCGCGGGTCGAGTGAGAGGCGGGAGGCGCCGCTGCTGGGTTCCGCTGGCGGTACTTGCAGCTATTGTCTTGTCACACTCGATCGCGGCGGAACCCACGAAACAAGTCCTACGGATTTTGATTCTGAACGAAGCAGGTCCTTCGTATCCGGCGATCAACATCATCAATCAGGGAATCCAAACCGCGCTTCAGAATTCCCCCTACAAACTTGAGTTCTATTCCGAGTACTTGGATACCCTATTGTTCCCAGATCCAGCCACCCAACAGGAGTTTCGAGATTTCTACCTTCGTAAGTATCAGAATAGCAGGCTAGACGTGATCATCACAGTCGGGCCATCCCCACTTAAATTCATGGTAGAGGTGCACGGACGAGCCTTTCCGGGCGTTCCAATTATTTTCTGTCTGCCTAACGGAACAGTGCCGGGGGGCCCCGCATTAGATCCAGATTTCACAGGCGTCGAGAATGATATTGCCCCGGCTGAGACACTGGAGGTGGCGCTGCGGCTTCAGCCCGGTACAGAGCATGTGTTTGTGATAGGGGGCGCGTCGGATTATGACAAACAAGGGCTAGCCGCAGTCAAGCAGCAACTGAGGCCTTTCACAGACCGCGTTAATATTACGTATATAACGGATCTGGCTATGCCTGATCTGCTCGAACGCTTGAGGCACCTGCCAAATCACACAGTCGTCCTCTTCGTCTCAGTAGGGCAGGATGCAGCAGGAATCCATTTCAAATCAAGCGAAACAGGCCCAATGGTTGCGGCGGCAGCGAATGCGCCGGTTTTTAGCCTGTTTGATCTATACCTGAACCACGGAGAGGTGGGAGGCGATCTTTCTAGCGTCAGCGATCAGGGCAGGGTCGCTGGAGATATGGCTCTGAGGATTCTCAATGGGGCAAAGCCTCAGGACATTCCCAGGGTAAAACCCACATTCGCCTACATGTTCGATTGGCGAGCCCTGGAGCGGTGGGAACTGAGGGAGACCGCTCTTCCCCCCGGCAGCATCGTCCTCAATCGGCAAGTAACACTCTGGGAGTCTTACAAAGGGTACATCATCGGTGGCATTTCTCTGATCCTAGTGGAGACGTTGCTGATTTTTGGGCTGTTGCGGCAGCGAGCGAAACGAAGAAGGGCGGAAGCCGAGCTAGCCGTTACCTATGAACGACTTCGTCTGGCCGTGCAAGCGGGGAAGGCAGTGGGATGGGATTGGGACATCGAGAGCGGGCGGGATCGTTGGTTTGGAGACCTGCAAACCATGTTCGGAATTCCATCGGACAGCTATTCCGGGAACGTCGAGGACTTTCGCCGCCGCATACATCCGAAGGACCGAGAGCTCGTCTCAAAGGCAGTGGCCGATGCCAAACAAAGCCAGAAGCCGTTCACTGCGGAATTCCGCGTCGTGCGCCTCGACGAAACCATTCGCTGGATCACAGCCAACGGAAAATTCTACTACGCAGCGAACGGTGTCGCTGAGCGGATGATTGGCATGGCTGCGGATATCACCGAGCGCAAGGCGTCGGAGGAGGCCCTAGCCAGTCTGAGCGGTCGCCTAATTGATGCCCAGGAGGAAGAGCGCAAACGCATCGCCCGCGAGATCCATGACGACTACAATCAGCGGCTGGCGATACTGGCGATGGACCTGGAACAGCTAGCCGATAAAATAGGGGATCCCTCTGTCGAGACGGGCCAGCAGTTCCACGAAATTTGGAATCGGATCTGCGAGCTCGGTGCGGACCTGCACTCCCTGTCCCACAGGTTGCATTCTTCCACGTTGGATAGTCTGGGTCTGGTTGCAGGGGCGAAAGCGTTCTGCAAGGAATTCGCGCAGCAACAGGAAATACAGGTCGACTTTGTGCATGAGAATATCCCGCATGGAGTTCCGGGGGAAGTAGCACTGTGTCTTTTTCGCATTCTCCAGGAAGGACTTCGAAATGTCAAACGGCACAGCGGTGCCGATAGGGCTGATGTTCGCTTGGAACGTTCAGGAGAGAGGCTTCACCTCTCAGTCGCCGATCGAGGAAGAGGGTTTGATGTGAATATGCGCTCACCACGAGATGGCATCGGGATTCGGAGCATGGAGGAACGCCTGCGATCGCTGGGAGGACAACTTGAGATTAACTCGCGACCCATGGATGGAACCACAATTGACGCATGGCTGTCGTTAAAGGTCGCAAGCGAGCGTGTGGCTTAGACTCACAGAAAAACGCATGCTAACGACAGGTCCAGCGCCTTCACGCGACTAGGGGTTTCCCCAGTTGTGCAGACCGGACAGGCTCCCTAAGATCGGGCCGGTAATGGGAATCCGTCTCTCGTGTGGAGTTGGCCTACTATATTTACGCCAAGACGGTCTGGACCTCAGGTTCCAACGCGGCACTTGGTAGTTTGGTTCGCGGTGCGGTGGCTCTTTGGGTCTCAGGCTGGCTGGTACGGCCACATTGGTTGCCGATACCCGGCTGATTCGCTCAGAGAATGCGAATCTGGAGCGTCGTCGGGCCGCACAGACCATTAAAATCACTCGTGTGACACCACAAAACCGGCGTTAATGTCTGCTGATCGAGAAGGTAAATTAGCCGAGCCTCAGACTGGTTGGGCGAGGCCTCTGCCGCTTGGATTGCAGCCCGTAACCTGCTACCAGCGGTAAATGGAGATACCGTTGAAACGCGCGCGTGTCCTCCTTGCCGACGACCATTTGGTTGTACTTGACCGGGTAGGAGCGCTTTTGAGCGCGAGCTTCGACGTAGTAGGGGTTGTCTGCAACGGACAAGAACTGATATCAGCGGGGCTACGCCTCGATCCTGACGTGATCGTAGCAGACATAACAATGCCCGGGCTAAGCGGAATCGAGGCCGCTCATCAACTGCGCGAAGCGGGCTCCGGCGCGAAGTTTGTCTTTCTGACTATGCACATCGAACATGAATTTATCGATGCATGCATGGCGCAAGGGGCGCTAGGCTACGTAGTGAAATCCCACGTGAAGACAGATTTGATCCCCGCTATCAAAGCGGCTCTCAGCGGTCGCACATTCATGTCCCCCTTGATTTCCCGGTGATCCCTTCCGGAATCAGCTTCCCGTGATTCCTGCTCTGATTGCATAGGGTCACTTGCTCCATGCACAAGTCTGTCATGATCAGTGCCACGCGCTTCGACAAATTGGACGGAAATAAGCTTCCCCAACGGCTGACGGTGCCAGAACGGAACAGTTGCAACACCTGCGCCAGATTGGGACGTGGCCAATCTAGGAGGTTTCCTCAATGGTCACTCTTGCTCAGAAGTAATTCCGACTGCGGAATAGCTTGGCCCCATGACGCAGCCCCGGTCAAATAATGAAGAGGAAACTCGGCAGCGATTCTTAAGAGAGTTCCACCGAGGAATGACGCAAGAAGAGCGCCGCTGTTTGTTACTGGCGGATAGATATTGGAGCGGCTATCTACTGGGAATGGGGAAACTCCACCACCAGCACTCGCAACTCTCTCAAAAACTAGGTCGCGTTTTTAGTACACATCCATAGAGATAGAGGCGTAACTGTTGATAAATCTCTATTACACACCGTGAGGCGCTTGCAACGCCGTTTTCCCATCAGGACCAGGCTCCCGTAGATGTTGCGCTGACCCTGTGTCTATGGGCAGGCGTGGCCTCGCTATCGAAATCATCACTCCTCCAAGAGCATTCCTCATGCAATCGGCTCTCCCGGAAATGTTTGAACCGCAGCTGCGGTGCTGGGGGCCTTGATTACAAACCACCTCGTACCTCGGTAGGAATCTGCAACTACCCATCCAGCAGCCGACAGCGCCACGTTGAGGATAGTCTCGCTCCACTGGAAGGGATTTCCGGATCCAGTCGCCACGATGGGTAACCAAACCAGAACCAGGAACAACGTGATTTGCAGGACCGAGAGCGTGACTGCCAGCCGCGCACAAACGCCGGTGAGGGCAGCTACGCCCGCCGCGATGAAAGCGCAGCCGGTGAAATATGTCCAGAACAGATGACCTGGCAGCCAGTTGGGGATGAGTGAAAGGGTATCTTTTACGTCGATGAAATGAGCCGTACCGAAGAAGATCAAGGACGAGCCGTAGAGCGCGCGGGCAATGCGAAGGCCATTGCCGTCGACCGCAAAGCCAAGGTGGTCACGGTCCCAGTCAGTGGCAAACCAGGCATAGAGGACCAAGGCAGCGGCCAGCATGACCATAAGCGGGAACACGGACCAGCAAGCTGCAAAGGCGGGTAAAAGAAGAAAGTTTGGCAACCGAAATAACACCAACCAAAGAAAAAAGGTAGCGACCAGCAAGCGCGCGGCGGCGCTCGCCCTGCGCCGAATCAGTAGACCGATACCCGCTGCAAGGCAGATCAACGAAACCAGAGACACGAGTAGACCGCCTGCGGAGACGTTGGGCGCCGGATTCCAAAGGGGGACGAAATCACGGCGGACCAGGCCGATGATTCCGAGGCCGATCATAGCGACTGCGAAGATCGCGCGACCTGTGCTTGCGATGCGCATCGGTTGGCTCCAGGAAGGTTCAGTTTCGCAAAAGAGGGAGCTAAAGGCTACCCCAAAAAGGAGAGTCCGTCGGCACTCTCCGCAGATGAGCCGCCGGGCGGGAACAAGAGACCTTTGCCAAAGCAGATCAACAGAAAGTCGGAGTTCGCACCCGCCAATTCCGGTGGTAGTCGATAAAATCTCGATATCACTCATTGACTCTTAACGGTCCTAACGGTGAGGGCAACCGGGCCAGCAGCAAGGTCTGCGCATTCCTTCTTTTAACTCCGTGCACACCCTCTCGACGTGCTGCCTTCTTGTTTCAGGCTTCTTAACGGAGATAACCCAGCAGATCCATTCATTGTGCGCGAGCGGGGTAAATACCCTCCCACTGTTTCCACGCCGCCGGGTCGGAAACGAGGGCGGACGCTGATTGAGAATTTTAATTTAACCTGCCCAGTGGCTGGGACACGAATGAAATTTTTGGTATCTCGCTCGCCTTTAAGGTCCCGCGCAAAAGCAAGATCGTCCGCTCGCGACAGGCGCTGCGCCCTATCCGCCCCTATAACTGTCAGAACTGCCAGTCAGGGGGCGACACAATACTAGAGTAAAATCCGGGGCCAAGGAGAGCTATGATGCAGCATTCACAATTCAGCGATGGAAGCTCTGTTCGCTTCCGGTCGAAGCCTGTGGGCGCATTCTTGTCTTCGAGAAGCAGCGGATTGAGAATCTGAAGGAGCGTCGCTATGAAAGTGCAGCTATTCCGCATCCCACCTTTCGTCTTGGTTCTAGTCGTTTCCCTCTCTCTAGTCGCATCCGCCCAGGACAAGACACTCCCGGAGGCTTACAGCGGCGCGGCCATGGGTACCGGCGGAAGCGTCGGCGGCAAAACAATCTTGTTTAATTTCCGCATAACCCAGTACACAACCGATGAAGAGGTCCGGAACTTCGCGCAACTGGTCAAGGATCGGGGCCCGGACGCCCTTCGCCGCGCCTTGGAAAAGGAGGATAAGGGAAGGATCAGCGCGGTGGGCACCACGGGAAATCAGATCGCGGTCGCGCGTAAACGCCAGCAGGGATCAGACACGATCATCACTGTCGTTACCGCGCGTAACATGCCTTTCATTGAGCTCTATCGCAACGGCCGCACCACCGACTACCCTTTCGGTTATCTTCAAGTGAAGCTTGACGCCACGGGCAAGGGCACCGGTCAAATCATGGCTGCGGCCAAGATCCGCTTCGATAAGAACAAGGGACAATACGAAATAGAGAGCTTCGGCAACCAGTACATCAAGGCCACTAACGTCCGCCCGCAATAATGCGGGATCAAGGAGAACGGCAATGCAGCATTCACAGTTCAGCGATGGGAGAGAGCGATTTGACCGCCGCGCCTTTTTTAAGGCTGCAGGGATCGCGACCGCTGTCGGGGTAGTAGGGGCAAGCCTGGGAGGCGTGTTGGCCTACGCAGACCTCACCCAAGAGCAGCGCGACAAGATGACGCCGGACGAGATCATCCAGCAGATGAAAGCTGGCAACGAACGCTTCCGGGCAGGCAAACCGCTGCATCGCGATCTCATGCGCGAAGCTCAGGCGACTGCGAAAGGTCAGTATCCCGCCGCGATTGTCTTCGGCTGTGTTGATTCGCGAGCACCAGCCGAGTTGATTCTCGACTTTGGTATCGGCTATATCTTCAGCGGTCGCGTGGCAGGCAACGTGGCTGACGAAGACATATTTGGCAGCATGGAATTCGCTTGCAAGGTGGCAGGCTCAAAAGTCGTGCTTGTCATGGGCCACACTGCCTGCGGCGCTATAAAGGGTGCCATCGACGGGGTGCAGCTTGGCAATCTCACGGCGTTGTTGGCGAAGATTCGTCCCGCTGTTGAAACCACTCACTACACGGGGGAGCGCTCGGCCAAAAACTACGAGTTCGTAGATGCTGTGGCGCGAAGGAACGTGTTACTGACTGTCGCCAACATTCGGGAAAGGAGCGCTGTGCTCCGGGACCTCGAATCCACCGGTAGCATAAAGATTGCAGGCTCGATGTACAACCTCGAAACGGGAATGGTTGAGTTTCTCGCGTAGTGTTACAAGTGTGAATCTGCCAGCAATTCTTGTTGCGCTCATGCTGACTTCACGGGATGAGCGACGAATCCACAACTGAATAGCGCCTTAGGAACGTTCTGCTCTCGCAATAGTCAATTGACGATAAATCGCTATTACACTCATTGACCCAGTGAGGGCGAAGGCGATTTGTCAACGGCTATTCCTGCCGGATAGCGGTTGTGAGCCCATGCGGGCAAGGAAACGCTTTCGGAGCTCTGGAAGCGCACTCCGTGCAAGGATAAGCCACGCAGCCACAATGAAAGACGCGGCGGGAAGGAAGAACCTCAGGAAGGAGAAAACGGGAGTGTTATCTTGCGGAAAGGATTCGGGCGGGCAGGTTTAGGCTGCGTTGCAACAGCTCACTACGTCGCCCCTTAAAGGGAATTCTTAATTTCTTCCACAGGCTGCTTCTGACTCTGCGGAGTCAATGAGTAGACGAGCTGCCCATCATGCTCGCTGGCGTAAGCGATTCGGGCCCGGTGGTTCCCTTCCCCTTCAATTCTCCAGCCATCACCGTCTGGAACTAGCTTCATTGCTCTACGCTGCCTCCACCACCGATTTACTTCCGATGAAGTTGGAATCCACACATCCGAGTAGTTCGTCATGATTCAGCTGTCGGTAATGTTCCGAGCGGCACAGCCATTCCCCCGCAGGGTCGAGGGTTTGCATGAGAAGCCCCGAAATGCCAGCAACAAGCTACACGGTAGTCTCCGACGTACTGGAATCAGTTGCTGGGTGGTTGACGCTATCAAGCAATCACTCGCGACCCATATCAATGAGTGATATGGCGATATTTCGCCAGTTGGCGGTTCGAAGGCTGCGAGACTCATCGTTTTCGTGTTGAAATAGTCGGATAGCCGCAGGCAGGGACCAGAGTGGGATGTCGGAGGAAGTACTGGCGAAGCTGTCGCCCCACAGGACCCACGAATCAAACTGGCTCAAGAGTCTGCTTTGCAGCCTTGGATTGCATCGCTGGTACTACCCCAACTTGGACGCCTTGATCCCAGCACAGCGGATCGGTTTCTGTCGTTGGTGTCCTGCTGTTAAACAGTCACGTCCATGAATGAAATGGCGATGTTACGCCAGTTGAATCCCCCCGTCCGATGAAAGGAATCTATTTCGTCGGCGTCTTTCTCAATAGAAAAGCGAGGACGGGCGCCTCTGGTATGCCTGGGCTCTGTTGGAGGAGGCCTGCAAAACCGTGGACCTTCGCCGAACCTGGTCGGCAGAGCCGGAGGAGCTTGAAGCGAGCTACAGCATCTTGCGGCTCTCACAGCTTGAAGAGGAACAGCCCAACGGCGATAATCGCTGCACGTAGCTTGTTCTTCAGGTCGGTTACATTTTTTTATGAAGGTACATTGTGTAAGCCGCGTTGAGAGATGTCGCACCTTCGGCTCGCCGGGAAGGTAACTGTAGACCCGTTCCTCCAGCTCACTATCCGGCGCGGTGCGACTTTCTTGGCCGCTGTGTACTCTAATTCGTCCAGTCCGCAACGCAGGGTTAAAGGAGCAAAAATGGCTGCACCTCCGATACCCAGCGCGCTTGATGCGCGCACGCAAATTTTCCCGACTCTCACTCCATCGCAAATCGATCGGATTCGCCCTCAGGGCCGCGTCCGGCACGTCGACCGTGGCGAAATTCTTTTCGATGTCGGCGACACCAACATCCCTTTTTTCGTCATCCTTTCCGGCAGCATGGAAGTTGTGCAGTCGGGCCTCGACGGCGAACGCCCCATCACCGTCCATCGTGCCGGCGGCTTCACCGGCGAAGTCACCATGATTTCCGGCCGCCGGATCTTCGTTCGCGGACGGGTCATCGAACCCGGCGATTTCATCGAACTCACCGGCGACGCCCTCCGCTCGCTCATCGCCAAAGACGCCGAGCTCAGCGAAATTTTCATGCGCGCTTTC
>Ga0307477_10002307_pt1 | contig 14872 bp, 12 predicted proteins | sample atmos_gasesECM2C_FD_203316 | JGI IMG/M metagenome (GOLD analysis project Ga0307477, IMG submission 203316) | Hardwood forest soil microbial communities from Morgan-Monroe State Forest, Indiana, United States - atmos_gasesECM2C_515 | ecosystem: Environmental > Terrestrial > Soil > Temperate...
ATGGCGGCGAGTTGCGCGAAAACGCCCGAAATCACTCCGAGTGCGCCGGCTGACTCCGCCGCGCCCAAAAAAACTGTAAAGCTCTTGCTCATTCCAATGTCCTTGCTTCGCGCTTCCGGGTCTTTGAGATGTTTATAGCCACTTGTGAGGAAAACCATGCCAACCATGACGCGCAAGAGCAGAAGCGCGACATTGCTGAACTGAGCCAATTGGGGAAAGGTCATCCAACCCACTCCGAGCCGCTATCATACTCTCGAGGCGCGCACGTTCTTGAATGAAACCATCCGTACTTCTCCGGCCTCTGCCTGGTGTGGAAGAAGCCTGTCTACCCGTTCGGAAGATTCACAAATGCCGCCGTCACTCGTGGCTAAGGGAACAACTGCGCCTTGATGGCATTGTATTGGGCTTGCGTGAGCGGCGACGTTTTCACGCCTGAGCTGTCAGACACGATCTTTACGGGAGCAGTATACTGCTTGGTTTTCGTTGGGACATGCACGGGAAGGGCCACCGTGCCGGAAATCAAATCGACCTCTAGGCTTGCCGCAATATACCTGGCAATAAGTTCAGTTCCGCGAAACCCAAGACAGCCAAGGGGCGTTTCAATTGTTGCTGGAGCTTTTTCCTTGCCCAGAAGTCCGCTAACATAGATAAAAGCGCCTCTCAGAAATCTCATGGTCACCGTGTCTTTCGTGTGATCGGTTGGACCGTAGACGAAATTATCAATTATGAGTTTGCTGTTTTCGGCCAGTGTTAGTTGGGTGTTGTCATTAAACAGGATGAAGGCTCTGCCCTTGGCCCCCGTCTCGACGATATCGTTCATGCTGATGGTACCGCACACCCCAAGTGACCGGATGGTGCCGTCGGGTTTAGTTACTTGCACCGTGCCCTCCACCTGAACCAACTGGGCGATAGTGCCGGCCGGGATGCTACTCCCGCCGCAACCAGGCGCTGGCTGGGGCGTAGGCGGCGTAGGCTGAGGCGGCGGAGACGCAAGGCTCGCGATTCTTATCCGGTAGAACACGCCGAGGTTATAGATTCCACCCAGCTTGGTGGTTCCGTATAGGTTTCCGTCCTTTCCCAGTATGGGATTCATTCCGGATGTGCTGCCATTGGTAACGTCAAACTTGTGAACAACTGCAAAGCTGTTCCCGTGACCGTCGGGAGGGCCGGGATGGATTCGATAAACAACCCCGGCCATAGTTCCGCTGCCCTGCGTCGCTCCGTATAGATACCCGTCCGGCGCCTGCACCAGTCCGCCGATTGGGTTTTCGCCGTCCAGCGCAGCGAAGTCGTGGAGAACTGCAAAAACACCAGCGGGAGTTAATTGGTAAACGACGCCTTTCGCGTATTGGCCACCCCCGAGGGCCGTCCCATAGAGATTGCCGTCGTTTGCCTGAATCAGGCTGTTCGGATATGCACCGTGCGTCAAATCAAAAAGATGGACCCCCGTCGGGGCGGTGGCTCCGGCGGAGTACTTGAAGACGGCTCCCCATCCTCCGGGAGTGTTCCTGCCGTCGCCGTTGGTTGTTCCGTAGAGATTGCCGTCCGTTCCCGCAATCAGGCCCTTGAAACCGATCCCTACCGTCGCATAATCTGTCGCCTTGAACAGATAAATGCCCTGGTAGCCGCCGCCCGTCCCCGTATTGACCCGGTACAATGCGCCAGATGGGTAATTGTTTGTGTATGGCGTAACGCCGTATAAATTGCCATCTTTGCCCGGCACCGGGGCCGCCGTCGGATAACCCGGACCATCATCTAGGATCTGCTGGGCGTTCGGTGGCGGGTTCCGCGGATTTTCAAACCCGTTCTTAAAGTTCCAGATCACCTGCGGCGCTGTATCTCCTGGCCTGATCTTGAAAAGCGTTCCGAAGCCGTACATCGCGCCACCGGGACCGCCTCCGGGAGCGGTCCCATAGAAATATCCATCCTTCGCGAGCATCAGTCCGCCGGTGGGCTGGGAGCCGAGAGTGCCGTCGAAGTTGTAGAGGACCTTCAATGCCCCCGCGAGCGTTAAGCTGAAAATCGTTCCCAGATTATTGTGGGACCCACCCACTGCCGTACTGTACAGGTTGCCGTCGGTGCCCTGCGCCAGCAAGCCGATCGGGTAGAACGGGTCCGCAAGTTGCCCCGGTTTGTTTCCGGCTCCGAAGACGTACAGCACGGAAAAGTCTGCGCAACCCGTCGTTTGCGTCGTAGTGCATTGTGGGAACACCGTAAGCGGAGGTTGCCCCTGAGCTTGAGAAACCCCCGTGGAAACGTGGCCGAGCCACACGGCGAAGGCACCCAGAACGAGCACCGGTAAAACGGCTTTCGCAATTCGCGCTGTTTTCATGATTCGTGGACCCTTTCGCGCCACAGTGCTTCGCACGAATTTCCGATTTTCTGCTCCCGGCTCGCGCATCCTACGCTTCTCCTCTCCTGGGCGCAACGATTTCGTCGCCAGAGCAGCTGCCGGCGGAGATCATCCAGGGGCGGAAAGAGACATTAAAGAGTGTTGAATCGTAGCCAGAGTAGCGAACACTTCATTCGCTTCCCGGACCCTTTGCTTTAAGCCCAATTAACGTTCTGTAGTTTGTACACTCTTTACTTATACCAGTCGTCGTAATGCTTCATCTCGGGCAAGACGATCTCAAGGCTGGCATTCCGCTCCCAATCACGCAAGAAGCCGCGGTGCCAGTATTGAAGTACCGCGAGGTTGAAGCAGCCCGTTGACGCGCCATCGCGACAGTTGCCGTAGTTGGGCGGATCGCAATAATCAATGTCTCCGCTGCGAATCTGGTCGGCCAGGCTGACTCCGTTTTCATCGCGGTGCGCTCCGCCCTGGCCCGAAAGTGCCACTTGAAACCGTCGCAGGCACATGGAGCAGGCAATATCGAGCAGCACCACTTCCACGGCGTAAATGTTGGCCGCGCGACGCGGCTCGAACTCCACATAGCGCGGCACGCCGTTCTCGTCCCACCACTTGGGAGTCTCCGCGATCCTTTCAGTGATGTCGCTGTAATCCTCGAACATGCCGCCCCCCACACTCGCTCTCCCGCCCTTCACGGCCTCTCTTTGGCCGCCTTCAGCGGGCTAGTGCTCAAAGAACTTCGCCCATTTTGCCCGGCGCGGCGATCGTTGCGAGGGAATGTTGTTCTATTTCAGGGATAAGCTCAAGGCCCCGGCCTTGGTTCACACTCCCATTTTCGGCCAAATCCGGAGAAGCGCGCGAACGGGAAACTCACATCCTCCAAGCTAATTTTCCTGTTGACAACACGGTCACGACTCTGGTATACTACTCCCGTAAAGTAGTACGCCTCGCCTTCCGCGAGTCCCTCTTACAACTTAAATCCTTCATTTCTGGAGACTTCCATGTCCGCAAAACGCTCTAAGGACCGCTCGTACTTGTGTTTTTTCACCTTCGCCGATGGCCGCCAGTGCCGCACTCCGCGAAGCGCCGGCCATCCGTACCTCTGCGCGTTCCACGCCCGCAAGGAAGCACAAGCCCTCGCGGGCCAGGAAGCCGGCAAGGACATCGCCTATCACCTTTCCGGCAGCTATGTGTCCGCCTGCGATCTCACCTCTGCCCTGGGACGCCTCTTCTCCGCTGTCGCCCAAGGCCAAGTGAAGCCCAAAACCGCCTCCACCCTCGCCTATCTCGGCCAAACCCTCGTCCAAACCCTGCACCTCGCCCAGAACGAATACATCAACGCCTACGGCACCGATTCCTGGCGCGAAACCATTCGCACCTCCCATGAACAGTCTGCCGATCACATGTTGCACGATCCCCAGTCACCGACTCCTCAAGCCGCCTCAGCCCCTGCTCGGTCTTTACCGGCCGTTCAGCCGAACCCCGAACGCAACCCAAAATCTGGCATACCAGAGAGCGTTACCACGTCGATTAAATGACCGATCCTGACCCGCAATCCTTCAAAGAACGCGGCTTGCTGGCCTGGTAATCCTCCACCAGTCACGAGTCACCAGTCACAAGTCACTAACTCTTTCAGAATCAACACTTGCAAAAGTGTAACAAAACAAACGACTTTAACCCTCTTTAGAATGAACACTTATGAAAAACAGGGGGAGGGGGGGTAGGGCGGAAGGTCTCGAAATTCTTTCTCTAATGAGGACTGACAGCGGACGATGCAGAACTATCGATTTGCAACAACGCCAATTGCCCGCAGGCCGCCATCACGTCTCGCCCGCGCGAATACCGGACGAAAGCAGGCACGCCTTTGTCGTTCAAGATTCGCCGGAACTCCTCAATCCGCTCCGCCGTCGGCTCTCGGTACGGCAGCGCCCCCGGATTCCATGGAATCAAGTTCACCTTCACGCTCTTCAGCGGCGCCAGCAGTTTCACCACCCGCCGCGCATCTTCCGGCGCATCATTTACACCGCCCAGCACCACGTACTCGAACGTCAGGTGTTCCCACGGCCGCAGGGCATATTTTTTGCAAGCTTCCAGCAGCGCCTCAATCGGGTACTTCCGGTTGATCGGCATCACCGCGTCGCGCTGCTCATTATTCGAGGCGTTCAGAGATATGGCCAGCTTTGGCCGCACTTTTTCCTGCGCCAATCGCTCGATTCCCGGCACGATCCCGCTCGTCGAAAGCGTGACGTGCTTCGGCGAGAGTCCCACGCCCTTCTCATCGAGCAAAATCCGAAGCGCCCCCATCACCGCATCGAAATTTAGCAGCGGTTCACCTTGCCCCATCAACACGATATTTGTTTGCGGCGCGAGCCGCGCTTTCATCTCTTCGAGCGGCAAGAGCACTTGGCCCACAATCTCTCCCGCCGTCAAGTTTCGTATCAGCCCCAACTGCGCCGTCAAACAAAACTGGCAATCCACCGCGCAGCCCGCCTGCGTCGAAATGCAAATCGTTTGCCGACCCTCGCTCGGCATGAAAACCGCTTCCACCGAAGCCTGGCGATTTGTCAGCCCGGTTTCCTCTGTGTCCTCTGCGCTCTTCTCCGTGCTCTCAGTGTTGAGGGTTTCTCTTTCTTTCCCGTTCAGCGAAAACAAATACCGGACCGATCCATCCGCTGAGGTGAATCTTTGCTTCACCTCGGGAAGCGTAATCCGCGCTTCCTTCGTCAATCGCTCGCGCAGCGCGGCCGGCAGATTCGTCATCCGCGCGAATTCAAATCTCCGCTCGGCGTACAGCGCGTGATAAATCTGCCCACCACGATACGCAGGCTCTCCCAGCGCCGCACAAAACTCGCGCAGCTCTTCTTTCGATTTGCCCAGCAGCTCCATCTCAGCCAGTCCTTCTCCTATTCTACTTCTTCGCTCCTGCGCGTTATAATCCTGGGCAGGTTCCGCTTTCCGAACCCTACTTGAGGCGCCTCATGCAAAAGCAAGTGACCTCGGAACAACTCGCTATCACGGACTGGGTCAAGGGTCTCGCGTGCATTCCCGATCACGAATTCACACTCGCGAATGTCCAGGACTACATCCTTCGCCATTCCGTCCGCCCGGAGACTCTCGACAAATATCTCTTCTTTTCCAAGGGCAACTACACCCGCAATCTCATTTTCAAAAACGACGTCTTCGAGTGCATGACCATCTGCTGGGAAGTCGGTCAGGTCAGCCGCATCCACAATCATCGCGACCAGAACTGTTGGATGTCCGCTCCGATTGGCCGTCTAAAGGTCCAGAATTTCCGCGTGGATGAGCGCGACACCTCCCACGGCACGTGTCGCATCGTCCCCACCGACATCTACGAAATGGACGCCGCCCATCCTGCTTATGTCAATCCGCTCGAACCCGTCCACCAGGTTCTCAATCTCCCCGAATTCGGCCAGCGCGCCGTCAGCATCCACATCTATTCCAAGCCTTTCGATTCTTGCGAAGTCTATCTGCGCGAAAAGGGCACTTATTCCGACGTTCCCCTCCACTACACCAGCGAATACGGCAAGCTCAATCCCGCCGAAAAACTTTTGTAGCACAGAGTGAAGCCGTAACGCGCTGCGCGGGAGCCTGCGCCCAGCAAGACTGAGCCTGCGTTTCTCCACCGGCTCGGCGCTCGCCACATCTCTCCGCCTTGTGTCACAATTGTTCTATGTCCACGGAATCGCGTGACATCCAGAAGCACGTGCTCCCCAACGGCCTCGTGGTCATCACCGAGACCATGCCCCACGTCCGCTCCGTCTCCGTGGGCATCTGGATCCGCAACGGTTCCCGCCGCGAAGTCCCCGAAGAAAACGGCCTCGCCCACTTCATCGAGCACATGGTCTTTAAAGGCACCGAGCGCCGCTCCGCCGAGGCTATCGCCCGCGAAATGGACTCCGTCGGCGGCATGCTCGACGCATTCACTTCCAAGGAACAAATCTGTTTCAACGCCAAAGTTCTCGACGAGCATCTCCCCATCGCCTTCGACGTCATTGCCGACCTCGTTCTTCGCCCGCTCTTCGATTCCGAGGATGTCAAGAAAGAGCGCCAGGTGGTTCTCGAAGAAATCAAGATGGACCTCGACAATCCCGAATACCTTCTCCACGAACTATTCACCAGCGGCTTTTGGCCCGATCATCCTCTCGGCCGTCCGATTCTCGGGACTCCTCATACGGTGAAAAAATTCAGCCGAGAAACGCTGCACCATCGCTTCCAGACTTGGTTTGCGCCGGACCACTTCGTTCTCACTGCCGCCGGAAATGTCGCTCACGAGCGCATCCTCGAGCTTGCCCAGCGCGAATTCGCCGCTCTCAAGCCCGCCGGCACGAAGGAGAGCCACGCAGCTCCGTCCACACAGGCTCCCATCCATCTCGAAACCAAGCGCGACCTCGAGCAGGTCCATCTGTGCATCGGCGTTCCGTCCTTCCCCATCGCCCACGAACGCCGCTTCGGCGTCGCCGTGCTCAACAACCTTCTCGGCGGCGGCATGTCTTCGCGCCTCTTTCAGAACATCCGTGAAAAGCTCGGCCTCGCTTACGCCGTCTTCAGCGAAATCACGCCCTATTCTGACGCGGGCATGCTCACCGTCTACGCCGGCACCGCCGCGGAAACCATCGGCCAGGTCATTGACCTCACCATCAAGGAATTCCGCTCTTTGAAGGAATCGCCCGTCAGCGAAGAAGAACTCCGTCGCGCGAAGAATCACCTCAAGGGTTCGCTCATGCTCTCTCTCGAATCCACCAGCTCGCGCATGACGAACCTCGCCCGCCAGGAGCTCTATTTCGGCCGCTTCTACACCCTCGACGAAATCCTTGCCTCCATCGAAGCCATCACCCGCGAGGAAGTCCAGTCCCTCGCCCAGGAATTCTTCCGCCCCGAACAAATCGCCGTCACCGTCCTCGGCCCCCTCAACGGCTTCACCCTCGACCGCTCCCGCCTCGCCTGCTAGCTTTACGGAAATACAGCGATTCTACGTTGACGCCGGTGAATCGCTCTGCCATCATTCTGAAAATTTGTTTTGCTGTAGCTCAGGCCTTTAGGCCTGAAGTTTTTTCTGGAATTGGGGGCGACCGATCGGCTTGCGGGTATCCATTCTGGCGTCCGGCAGCTCGGGCAACATCACCTTGCTCGAGACCCAGCGTACCCGCCTCCTCATTGACGCCGGGCTCGGCAAGCGCGAAACCCTGGCGCGTCTCGCCGCCATCGAACAATCCGTCGACCACCTCGACGGCATCCTCATCACCCACGAGCACACCGATCATTGCAATGGTCTTCCGCAGATGCTCGCGCTCTGGAAGGCTCCGCTTTACGTCACCGAGCCAACCCTGGACGCCATGCAGCGGATACTTCCCGACACGCTCGGCAAGCGCCTCAATGGCCTCGAAACCATTCACCCCGGCCAGTGCTTCACCGTCGGCGACATCGATGTCCACGCCTTCGCTATTCCGCACGACGCCGCCGACCCTGTCGCCTTCACCTTCCGCACCAACGGCGCGAAGCTCGCCATCGTCACCGACCTCGGCTACCTGCCGGCGCTCGTCAAAGTCCATCTCCGTGACGCCGATTGCCTCGTCCTCGAATCCAATCACGATCTCGACATGCTCAAGGTCGGCCCTTATCCCTGGGTCGTCAAGCAGCGCGTTCTGAGCCGCACCGGCCATCTCTCGAATCACGCCGTCAGCGAATTTCTCGCCGACCCCGAAGGCTTCGACGCGCGCGCGCGCTATCTCGTCCTCGCGCATCTTTCCCAGGAAAATAACAATCCCCATCTCGCGCGCCTCTCCGCCGAAGAAGCACTGAACCGCCGCCCCGCCGAATGCGCCTTCCGCGGCGAGCTTCTCACCGCCTCGCAGCACGTCCCCCTCAGGCCCCTCGAACTGTAGCGTCGGCCTGGCCGCCTGCATGAACCCCTGGTCGCATGCCGCGCTAAAATGCCGTATCATTCTAGAGCTAAAGGGCCAAAGGGTTTTCCAATGCCGGAGCCGCGAATCCGCTGAATTCGCTTGTTTTAGCTTGGTTTTCTCGCCGCCCGGAGATAGGCCAGGGAGCGTACATTGATTCCACGTTACACCCGCGAACAGATGGGCCGCGTCTGGAGCGATGCGAACAAATTCGCTAAGTGGCTTGAGGTCGAATTGGCCGCCACGGAATCGCTCGCCGAAGCCGGGCAGGTGCCCAAGGAGGCTGCTGCCGCGATTCGCGCCCGCGCCAAAGTCGACGTCCAGCGCATCCTGGAGCTCGAAGCCCGCGTGAAGCACGATGTGATCGCCTTTACCATGGCCGTCGGGGAATCCATTGGCGATCCTGCCGCCGCGCGCTGGTTGCACTACGGCATGACCTCGAACGACGTCGTTGACACCGCCCAGGCACTGCTGGTCCGCGACGCTTCGCGGCTCATCGAAGCCGCTCTCGTCAAGTTCGGCGATGTGCTCGCTAAACGTGCGCAGGAATTTCGCCAAACTCCCCAGATTGGCCGCACGCACGGCATTCACGCCGAGCCAATTACCTTCGGCCTGAAAATCGCCAACTGGTTCGCCGAAAACGAGCGCAATCAAGAACGTTTTCGCGATGCTGCCGCGCAAATGGCTGTCGGCAAAATTTCCGGCGCCGTCGGTAACGCCTCCCATCTCGGCCCGGAGATGGAAGAACGCATCTGCCAGCGGCTCGGCCTCAACGTCGCGCCCGTAGCTTCGCAGGTGATTCAACGCGACCGCCACGCGCATTTCCTCAGCGCGCTCGCGCTCATAGCCGCGACGCTGGAGAAAATCGCCCTGGAGATTCGTCATCTCCAGCGCACCGAAGTGCGCGAAGCCGAGGAGCCTTTCGGCGACGAGCAGCGCGGCAGCTCCGCCATGCCTCACAAACGCAATCCCGTCACCTGCGAGCAGATTTGCGGTCTCGCTCGGCTCGTGCGTTCGAACCTCATCGCCGCTTTCGAAAACGTCGCGCTCTGGCATGAACGCGACATTTCGCACAGCTCCGTGGAGCGCGTCATTCTTCCGGATTCCACCATCCTCGTGGATTACATGCTTGCGAAGATGACAGCGATCGTCGCCGACATGCGCGTCTTTCCGGAACGCATGCTGCACAATCTGAATTCCACCCACGGCCTCATTTTCTCCGGCCAGTTGCTTCAGGATCTGGTGGAAAAAGGAATGCCGCGGGATGACGCGTACAAAGCGGTGCAGGAGAATGCCATGGCCGCGTGGGAGGCGGACACGAACTTCCGCGAGCGTGTTGTCTCGGATGCGCGCATCACGAAGTATCTCGACGAGAAAGCGCTTGCGCACAGCTTCGACTTGAAGCGCCAGCTTCGCCACGTAGATGCCATCTTTGCTCGCGTTTTCGCAGAGAAGGCCTCGAAAAAATCCGCCGCGAAGAAAGCTTGAAGTACCGAAGAACAAAAGGCGCCAGATGATGAAATCACTTGGTGCCTTCTTGCTTTCACCTCGTCTAATTTTGGCTTGCGCCGGAATTAGCTGCGGAGGCGGAAAATTTTCTTAACTCTGAAATCGAATCAGACAAGCGGGCGCTCCTACTCCACGCGCTGGACGTAGCGCGCTTCGGACGTGTCCACCTTCACTTTGTCGCCGGAATTGACGAAGGGCGGCACCTGGATGACCAGGCCGGTTTCAAGCGTCGCCGGCTTCATCACCGCGCTGGCGGTGGCTTTTTGCAGGGTCGGCTCCGTTTTTATTACTTTGAGCTCCATCGTGTCCGGCAGGTCCACGCCGATGGGTTTTTCCTCGAAATATTCCACTTTCACGATGGTATTGGGAATCAGGTAATACACCGTTTCGCCGAGTTCCTCGCGGTTCAGGTGCATCTGCTCGTAAGTCTTGGTGTTCATGAAGTGGTACTCTCCGCCCTCGTGGTAGAGGTACTCGAATTCGATTTCGTCGAGAATGGCGCGGTCAACGAACTCTTCCGCGCGGAACCTGTAATCGATGATTGCCCCGGTGCGGAGGTTCTTCATGCGCGTCTGCATCGAGCCGCGCTTGTTGCCCGGCGTGCGGTGGTCGACGCTGAAGACGGTGAAAAGCTGGCCCTCGTGCTGGATGACCATGCCGGGGCGGAGTTGTGTTGCTTTGACGCTGCTCATTATTTTGTGCGACCGCAGAGCGGTCGACGGCTCCCTTGCTAGAAATTGCAGAGTTCGGAAATTCCGGAGGGCGGCTTAATCTTCGCCCGTCTGCTCTACGCGGAATGACTCGAGGCACGCTGGAGCGAATTTCGCGTCCAGCGCGGACCTACAGTATAAAGTCCACCATTCAACCGGGTCAATCGTCTCCTTTCTTGACGTTCGCGGCGCGTTGCGCGGCCGCTTCCGCCATGATTTTTTCGATCTCATCGGGATCGCGAGTAAGACGCTCGCTGAGGAGCTTATAACCTGTCTCTGTGATCAAAAAATCGTCTTCAATCCGCACGCCGAGATTCTCCTCGGGAATGTAAATGCCTGGCTCTACCGTGACGACCATGCCGGGTTCGAAAGCCCGGCAATAATCGCCCGGGTCGTGAACGTCCAGACCGATGTGATGGCCGAGGCCGTGGATGAAATATTGCCCGAGGCGTTTGCCGTGCGCGTCTTTTCCATGGGTATTGATGTAGTCGTAAGCGATCTTAAAGATGCCATCGCCTTTCGCTTTGCAGGAGAAATGAGCTCCCGGTTTAAGCGCGGCCAAAGCGGCATTCTGCGCTCCCAGCACGATGTCGTAAATTTCGCGCTGCCGCGGCGTGAATTTTCCGTTGGCGGGAATCGTCCGCGTGATGTCCGCGGAGTATCCGGAATATTGCGCGCCAACGTCCATCACGACGATGTCGCCCTCCTCCATCTTTCGGGAAAGCTTGTCGTAGTGCAGCGCCGTGGAATTGGGTCCCGCGCCGACGATGGGGGCATAACCTTCGGCTTCGGAGCCGCCCATCGCATGGACCTCGACCATTTTGGCGGCAACCTGATATTCGTAGAGTCCCGGACGTATCATGCGCATGGCCGCGAGTTGGGCATCGAGGGACAGCTCGATGGCTTCCTTGAGAAAAGCGATTTCGCCGGGAGATTTGATCTGCCGCAGCGCATCGATACTGGCGCGAATGTCTTTCAGCTTTTTCTGTGGAGCGACGAGATCGAGCCAGTCCACAACCGCCTTTTCGTGAGGATAGCCGCCCAGTTCTTTCTCGTAGGGGAGAATCGTGTCGAAGCCGGGATAGAGCCCGGCGAGTTTTTCGACAACGGCGCGCATTTCCTTGAACGGCTTTACCGCGGAAAATCCCGTGCGCGCCTCAATGCCAGGATCGGTAGGCGACATACGAACGCCATTCCATTTTTCCTTGTTGGGATCTTTGGCTGGCAGGAACAACATTTCTTGCGGGCCGGTCCAGGTGGAAGACGCCCCCGCGCCGGCGTCACCGTGGCGCTCCGGCAGGATGATCAGCCCGGCGCCCTCTTCATTGTGTCCAGTGAGGTAGTAGAAATATTCTTCCTGAGCAAAGATGTAAGCCTGCGAAACTTCTTCCCGGCCCGTAAATCCCCAAAGAATGATCGGACCATCGACTTGCGCGGCGAGCTTGGCCCGCCGTTCAGCGTACACTCTGTTCGGTTCGCGCTCGCGGCGCTGCTGAGCGGCTGCCTCCGGAGCAGCACAAATCAAGAGCAGGAGACTTGGTACCAAGACTTTTGACAGAACTAGAAGACCACGCGACCTCGCGCACTTGAGCCGACCACTCATCCGATCACCTCGTCAACACCTCGGATTCACCGCATCCACAGGGCATGTGGGCGCACTGGCTTTTTTCGCAGCTTCGGGATTGTATCTGAATTGGGCCACGCCCCGAAATCTTGTGACGAAGGAGGAAGGCACCGGGCAACCAATTCCGCTTGTGTGGCATACTACCCAACGAGAAGTGGTGTAACCCGCCCTGTCCCCCATCTCGGTTTTTCAAAACCAGTTCGATTCCTGGAGGATTCCTTATGTGGCGAAATCTCTTGATCGCGCTTGCAGCATCGAGTTGTGTCTTCTTGGCAGCCTGCGGCGGCTCCACCAACCCCGCGCCGATGGGCGGCAGTAATAGTATTCCCATGAGCTTAACGATTGGCGACGCACCGCCGAGCGGCGTCGCCGTGCTCTTCTTCGAAGCTTCCATTACCGGAGCCAGCCTGCAGCCTATGGATACCAAGAAAGCCCCGGTGCCTGTGATGACGACGCCGGTGGAAGTCGAATTCGGGCACTTGCAAACCGACACGGCGTTCCTGAGCCTGGCCAACGTCGGGCCCGACACCTATAACAGCCTTACTTTGACCTTCAGCAACCCGGTGCTGACGATCGTAAACCACGGAGCGCCGATCGGGACGTCGTGCGCCAGCAACACGGTCTGCCAGTTGACGCCGAGCCTTAATTCGTCTTCCACAACGTTGTCAGGCGCTCCCTTTCCCATCACGCTCGATATGGATTCGGTCTTCGGACTTAAGTTGGACCTTAATGTGAACACCTCGGTGCAAGGCGATCTCTCCATCACTCCGGCAGTCACGGTTGCGCATGTGACCCACCGGCACAATTCCGATGAAGGACAGGAGATGGAGAGCCTTGACGAGGTGGACGGCCAGGTGACAGGGCTGGGGACCAACCAATTCACATTGATGAACGCCAGAAGCGGACAATCGTTCACCATCAATGTGGACGCGAACACCACGTTCCAGGATTTCGACCGCGCGGGATGCACCGCCAGTCCGGCGGACCTCACCTGCGTCAAGACTGGGCAGATTCTCGATGTAAACCTGAGTGAAAACGGTACAGGGACAATGCTGGCCAAGCGCGTGGAGTTTATAGAAAACGCCAGCCAGCAGGCGATTAAGGGGACCATCACCAGTGTGGACAGCACCACGCAGTTCCACATGGTGGTGTTCAGGGAAGAGCCCGATGTGAACGGGATCTCCGAAGGGTCGCCGGTCGTCGTAACCTTCGTTCCGACGAATACCATCTTTCAGCTGGGCCGGGAAGAGATGGGCGAAGATGGAGGCTTTGACAACTTCGGTTTCAGCTTCGCTAGCGGCGCGGACCTGCTTGTGGGCCAGGATGTGCAGGTCCGGCCTGGAACAGTCGCATCCGCGAGCGGCGTCATCACCGTCACGACCGACCTGGTGCGCTTGTGGCCGTCGCAGGTCACCGGCCAGGTGGGAACCATAAACTCCAGCAACGGCACCTTTACACTGACGAATCTGTCGCCGCTTTTCACCGGTGCCACGACACCCATCACCACCATCACCGTCCAGACGCTCTCGAATATGAACTTGATGGACTTTTCCGACGGGAACTCGCCGGCGGTCGGCGACACCGTGTCAGTGAAGGGACTCCTGTTCAACACTACCGGGACTACTGGAACACCAACCTTGGTGACCAGATCGATCCGCGACCACCACGACGACCAGGGGGGTCACTGATACCCGTTTAGCCTGGCCTGCCACATCCAGCGAGCCTTCTTTCGCAGCGGGAGGCTCGCTGAAAAAACCTCGCCGCGCCAGAATTATTCCGGCGGCCACAAATTTTATCTTTCAGAAAGTAGACTGCCTACCGGTGTGTGCGCTCAGTTGGAAAAGAAGTCAACGAGGATTTGTGAGACTCGGGCCGGCTCCTCGTGTTGGATCCAATGAGTGGCGTCGGGGAAGGGGATGAGTTCGGCCTGCGCGCAATAACGAAGGCTTTCCTGCGCCATTTCGGCCATGAGAAAACGGTCGCGCATGCCCCAGAGGATGCGCGTGGGAACGCGCACGGTGCGATCCGGGAAAGTGGCGCGGTAGCGGAATGCGGCGCGGTACCAGTGGATCATTGCGGTGAGTGCGCCGGGCTGCGACCAGGCGGCGCGGTATTGCGTCAGATCGTCCTCGGAAAAAGTGCCGGGGCGGCTCGAACCGGCAAGCGAAGCGACGCCCCGGCGGAAGTTGGACGCGGAGAGAAAAGCCTCGGGCAAGTAGGGAAGCTGGAAGAAAAAAATGTACCAGCTCTTGCGCCGCTGGCGCCGGTTTTTCATCAGATAGCGCCGCATCACCGAAGGGTGAGGAACGTTGAGAATGGCAAGCTTCGCGACACGGTTCGGGTGAAGTAAAGCGACGCCCCATGCCACGGCCGCGCCCCAATCGTGCCCGGTGAGAAAAATGCGCTCTCGGCCAAGCTGGTCGGCGATGGCGATAACGTCCGAAACGAGTTCCGTGAGCGCATAAGAGCGCACACCGGATGGTTTGCTGCTCTTGTTGTAGCCGCGCTGATCGGGAACGATGACGCGGAAACCTGCCGCAGCCAGCGGGTCGATCTGTTTGTGCCATCCATACCAGAACTCAGGGAAGCCGTGGAGGAGAAGTACGATGGGGCCATTCTTGGGGCCGGCGTCGACGGCATTCAGCGTGACGCTGCCGTTTTGGAAAGCAATGGTTTCCAAAAGAATTTTCCTCTCTGGAGAAGTTTACTCGCCGCAGCCTATGGGCTTCTTAGAAAAAAGAGGCCGACGCAATACTGA
>Ga0307477_10002308_pt1 | contig 14872 bp, 10 predicted proteins | sample atmos_gasesECM2C_FD_203316 | JGI IMG/M metagenome (GOLD analysis project Ga0307477, IMG submission 203316) | Hardwood forest soil microbial communities from Morgan-Monroe State Forest, Indiana, United States - atmos_gasesECM2C_515 | ecosystem: Environmental > Terrestrial > Soil > Temperate...
ATGGTTACGAGGGCCGCCCTCGTACCCGGTGTCGTAAGCGCTCCCGGGCAGCTTGTACTCGCAAATTCGAAGCTGTCCGTTGGGGGATCTGCGGCCGGGGTACTTGCGGGCGGGACCGGTGCCGGCTTGCTCGCCTTGTTGGGATCGCCCGGGTTACTGCGTTGCGACGTCGCCGTGTACCTCGGCTGTGCTTGGGGTGCAACCCGGCTTACCAGTGCCAGGGTGCCAGCGCCGCAGCCAGCACTCGCCCCCGGCGCACCAACAGCGCCAGCGCCTCCGTTAGCACCGCCAAAGTTAGTGCCACCGGCATTGGCGCTACCCGCATCGGCGCCTCCAGCGTCGCCACCGGCGTTAGCAGCATCCTCCGGGCCGCCCGTCGTGAGGGCGGCCTCAGGATTGCCGCCCGGAGGGCTTCAACTTGCAGCCGTAGCGACCGGCGCACTTCGGTTCTCCACAGGGTTTGTGACGTTCCTGCTCGTGTTCACCTTTCGGCGCGGTTCCGCTGCGCTCATCTGGTACGGCCTCGCTCTCGGCGCCAGCCAGCTCGGGAACGTCTCGGGAGCGTTGTTAGCACCAAGGTTGCGCAGGCGAGCCCCCGAGGAATGGATGGTGACCGGATCGTCTGTAGTGATCGGGCTGGCCGCTCTGAGCGCCGGGGTGATCGACTGGGGCAGGCACTGGGCCGTAGCCGTTTTCCTTGCGGGCGGGATCGGTCTCGCGGCAGGCTCGGGAAAGCTGGCCTTCGATTCGATGGTGCAGCGCGACGTGCCGTCGCGGCTACGGGCGCGCTCGTTCGCTCGTTTCGAAAGCGGGTTTCAACTCGCCTGGGCAATCGGCAGCTTGTTGGCCGTGCTGGTCCCGATGACCCTGTCCGAGGGTTTCATCGCCATCGGAATAGTGGGCCTACTTGGAGCTGTCGCGTTCGCAGGGGGTTCGGTAAGGGCTCGGCGCGGGACACTGCCAACGTGGTGGCCGGGTTCGGCGCCCCGGCCCGGGCACCGGCCCGCCAAGGCCAAGGCGAACGGGTCGCCGGGACTGGGGCCTAGGGCCGGTCGAGGGCCCTGATGGGCCTGGCGTAGGCAGTTCTGCGGCGGTCGCTCAGCCGAGGAGATCGATGCGTGCGAGCCAAAGACCCGGCGCGTCGATCTCGGCGGGTGTCGGGAGACCTGCCTGGCTCTCCCATAAACGAGAAAGCTCTCCCTCCCCGGCGCGCTCCAACACCCCGCGTACAAACGCATGCCCTCTGTCAATGGTCGTCTGGTCGAGCTCGATGCCGAGAAGCTTGCCGAGCACACGCTGGCCGGGGCCGTCCTCGAGCCGCCGGCGACGGAAAGCTTCGCTCACCAGGGGGTACGAACCGACCAGGCCTTTGCCGACCTTGTCGACGATGAAATCCGTGTACCCGGCCACTGCGGCCAGGAACGCCTTGAGCGGCCCCAACAGCCTGCGTTGCTCATCGCTCTGGATATCGCCGAGAAGCGCCTCGGGGTCGCCGAGGGTCTGCTGGAAAGACGTGAGGTCGGTCGGGTCAAGGCTGCCCAGGCGTTGTTCGATGGTGTCCATCTCGACGTGGAACGCACCCGTATACGCCATGAGGTGGTCCCTGAACGCTGCCGCGACGTGGGCCCGGCTCAGGACTGCGTGGTGGGCAACGTCCCGCAGGCCGACGTACATGCGCACGTCGTCCGGCGCAAGCTCCCATTCCTTGGCGAAGCCGTCGATCGCATCTGGCACCGCCATCAACTCGTCGGTGCCCGGCGCCAGCATCGGTATGTCGTACTGGCCCATGGCCCGGCTCGCCAGGTGCCCGACCATCGCACCCGCCTGGGCACCTAGGACCAGCGGCCCGATCACCTGGGGAAGGTTCCCGAGCAATTGGTCCATAGGGTTGCCCTCTCCAGGTTGGGAGGGCTTTACCTGTTCGGGGGCTTCGGCGCCCGGGCTGAGGGATGTTGCGAGCCTCAAAAGAACGTCTTTCCAAGCCTCGAGCGTCCTATTTGCCCACTCGGCGCGGGTGACGCAGTTCAACCCCAGCCACCCGCGGCGCGATGTGGGCATGCCGGTAGCTTCTCCCACGTACATATCTGCGACCCTGAGCAGCTCTTCCATGCGGATGCGCGCCAGGGGGTCAGGGTTTGCCTCGGCCTGCCCTTCGGTCGCTGCCCACGCCGCCAACTGGCGTGCCACGTCCCAGTTGAGCGGGCCTTGAGCTGTCAAAAGCCGGGCGAGGTCGCGCAACAGGTCCCCCAGGGGACCACCGCCCGAGAACGGCGACGGGTTGCTCATTACTAAAGGCTACCGGTCGCGGGAACCTCAATAAGCAGCCGCCCGGAACTGGTTGACCGACGGCAGGAGATTAGCTGCGCTTGCTAGCGCTATCCTTGTCCCCCATTACAGGGAGCACAGTTGTGGTCACGGGGGCTGCCGGTAACCTAGGCCGAAGGGTTACGGCCTCCCTGGCGGCGCATGCAGGGGTGGACCGGGTCCTGGCTGTGGACGTGGTCCCGATGCCTGCCACCGCTCCGGAGGTCGAGGCGCACACCCTTGACCTCTCATCGCCCGGCGCACAAGATGAGCTTGCCGCCCTCGCCAAGCGAGCTGATGTCTTGGTACACCTGGCGTGGGAACCAGAAGGAAAACAGAACATGAGGGCGCTTCAACATGTCCTCGAAGCCGCAGAGGCAATCGAACCGGCGCAACTTGTCCATCTCTCGAGTGGGACTGTTTATGGGGCATGGCCGGACAACGCTTTCCCGCTCACTGAGGAAGTAACACCGCGGCCTAATGCCGAGCTCGCCTATGCAGTGGAAAAAAAGGACGCAGAAGAATTTGTGGAGAAGTGGGCGAGGGCTCATCCTGATATTGCGGTCGCCCTTCTCCGGCCAGCATGCACCGTCGGGTCAACTGAACAGCCTCTCTACCAAGCTCTGGCCACGAGCAAGCGCCCTCCTCTGGGCGCAGAAGGGCGCATCGTCCAGTACCTTCACGTGAACGACCTGGCGAGCGCGGTCGTGCACACCTGCGAAAAAGGGCTATCGGGCACTTACAACGTGGCGCCTGACAACGGCGTCCGGGAAGAGGTGGCCGGAGCCTTAGCCGGGGGGTCGGCCGGCCTCCCGCTGTCCGCGCCCGTGCGGGCGGCACTAGCTGAGTTGCGCTGGCGCTTGTGGCGGCGCGGTGCGCCACCTGGAGCAGGGCCCTACGCCGAGCACACCTGGGTCATCGCGGGCGACAAGCTGCGTGCGACGGGGTGGCGCCCGGAGTACAGCTCAGAGCAAGCGTTGGTGGTCAGCGACGAGCGCGCCCACTGGGATGAGCTCCCACCCAATAAGCGAGTCTCGGCAGCACTTGCCGCAGGCGCAGCCACAATGTTGGCTGTCGCCGCCGGCAGCGCCATTTGGTGGCGGCACCGGCGATAACTTGCACTGAAGGGCCCCCCTCAGGGCCTAGCTCGGGTTCGCTGTCGCCGGCTGGGTACCCAGGGTGATATCTGCTTGATGACGGTGGCCGCTGTGCAGCCAGTTGACGCTCACGACCTCGCCGGGCTTTGCCAGTGCCAGCCACGCAATGAGAGCCCCTACCGAAGCCGCCGGGTGCCCGATCGCTGTGATCACGTCGTTGTCGGCAATGCCAGCTTTGGCGGCCGGGCTGCCAACCGCGACACTTTCGACCTCGATCGCGCTGGCCACCCTGAGCGCCTGGGCCCCCGGGCCGGAAATGTCGGTTGCCTGCAGTATGCCGAGCCATGGGTGAGCCTCGGCCTGCCCGCCGGCCTTGGTCATCGCGTACATATCGGCCATCGCAGTATCAATTGGCGTTACATAAGTGAGCCCTGGCCTTGCCAATTGGCTGGGCACCTGGTTGGCGATGCCGATGAGCGCCCCGGACCCATCGACGACTGCTCCGCCGTACGCGGTGGGATCCACCGACATGTCCGCCACCAGCATCGAGTACATCGCCCCAGAGGAACCCTGGACAGATTGGAGGTAGTTCATGGAATCGTTTATCGAACCAGGCGTAAACTCGGAGCCGTTGCTCGAGCCTGCAATTCCCCCAGAACCTATCGAATAGATCGTCCCGCCTGTCTGGACGTCGGCAACACTACCCGGCACAGCCGGGTCCACCGGGTCTGCCGAGCCCATTACGACGCGCACAACAGCTATCCCACCAGAAGCATCCGTCCCGACCAGTGACCCAGTTTTCTGCTGGCCCAAATAAGACAGAACTTGCACTTGAACATTGGAGCCGGCTGTCGAAAAAAGAGCGCTATCGGTGAGGATATAGCAATCTTGTCCATCGGTGCTCACGATGACACCCGAACCGCTGTCAACTCCTTGAGCACCGTTTACGCTGAGCCCGACCACAGCTGGCGCCACCGAACCCAAAATCCCAATGGCGTTGGGAGCTCCCCCCGCAGGATTGCTCGACGCGGGATGTGTCGCAGTTTTTGTCACAAAGACGGGCGTGGGTTGGTTGACTGCTCCCACGGCTATAAGCACTCCCCCACAAACAAGGGCCCCCACGACCCCGGAAATGACCCCGACAAGCCAGGTCCGCCCCTCCGGGCCCACCAACCAGCTACCGACTGAGCGGCTCGGTCGTCGCCCGGGGACGGACGGGTTGGAGCGGACCTCTGAGGGATGCCTCCAAAGCCGGTCGTCGGGGGGCAGCCATGGGCTCCCTGGGTGATCATCGTCCTCTTCGCCGGGACCATGTGGCGGTTGTTGTTCGGGATCCATCCTGCACACGAGGTTACTGACCTGCTCGGCCGCGCTGACATCGGGCCCGAGCGATCCGCGCCCTTCGACTTCGGAGCATGGACAGGCCTAGGATTGACCGGTGTTGCTGCCTCCCCCAGGAGACGCCTGGCTGGCGTTGTCTGCCGAGCCCCTCGACCTCGGCCAATTTGCAACGTGGGCCATCGTCCCCAAGTGCGGCGCGGTGGTCGTTTTTGCGGGCACCGTCCGCGAGCACGCTGAGGGCCGACCCGGGGTCATCTCGCTCGAGTACGAGGCTTATGCGGGCGTAGCGCTGGACAGGATGGAGTCGATCGCCCGGGAGCTACGCAGGCGGTGGCCGTTTGTAGGTAGGGTTGCGCTGGTGCACCGCACCGGTTTACTCGTGCCTTCCGAGGTTTCGGTCGTGGTCTCAGTTTCTGCTCCGCACAGGACTGAGGCTTTCGATGCTGCGCGCTTCGGCATAGATGCGATAAAAGCGGGTGTCCCGATCTGGAAGCGCGAAACATGGGAGAGCGGGAGCGCATGGGGCCTCGACGCGCACCCAATTGACGGCTCCGGCGTGCCACATTTGAGCGAGGACGATCACGTGAGCCAGTTAGGGAGCTGAGGACCACATGGGTGTGCAGTTGCTTATGGCCGCGGTGAAAGCGGGCCATACATCTGTCCAGTGGTGGACACTGGCTTGGATCGCGGGGGCGGCTGTCGCGGCAGCGGTGACCATAGCAATAATCGTTGTGGTTTCGCGCCGACCCAAATCGATGGAAGACGGCATGGCCGACTTCTCCCGCTCGCTCCAGGCTGTGGCACCGGCCCACCGCTCGCCGCCCCGGCCCGGTCTGAGCGGGACGCGGAGCGGCCCGGCAAGAGCACAAGAAGAACGCCCCGTGCGGGCGACGAGAGGAGAGACCGAAGGTGTCTAGGGATCTCGCGATAGACCTGGGTACCGCCAACACGCTCGTGTACGCAAAAGGCCGCGGCATTGTACTGAACGAGCCAACTGTTATCGCTCTGGATAGCCGCACCAATACGGTGCTCAACATGGGCCGTGAGGCCTGGCAGATGATCGGGCGTACACCCGGCTACATAGTGGCGGTGCGCCCCCTGCGCAAAGGCGCGATCACCGACTTCGACATCACCCAGCGGATGATCGAGCTCCTGCTCAAGCGTGCCGGGATCTCCCGGTTCGGGCGGCCCCGGGTACTCATATGCGTCCCGTCCGCGATCACAGCTGTGGAAAGGCGCGCCGTCGAAGAAGCAGCCCGCGCCGCGGGGGCGAACAGTGTCAGCTTGATAGAGCAGCCGACCGCTGCTGCCATTGGTGCCGGCTTGCCGATCCATCAACCTCTCGGGAACATGGTCTGTGACATCGGGGGTGGCACGACGGAGACGGCGGTCATCTCACTTGGCGGAGTCGTCGCCCTGGAGGCGATACGGGTTGGCAGCTTCGACATAGACGCGACCATCCAGTCCTATGTGCGCCGCGAATACGGCATCGCCATTGGCGAACGCACGGCTGAGGAGATCAAAATAGCTATCGGCTCGGCATGGCCCATGGACGATGCAGTCAAGGCCGAAGTCCGCGGCCGTGACCTGATGAGCGGGTTGCCCAAGACTGTGATCCTCGCACCGGAAGAGGTGCGAGAGGCGATCGAGGAGCAGGTGGGAGCCATAGTGGACGCCGTACTTCGCTGCCTCGGGGGCGCCCCACCCGAACTTTCGCAGGACCTGCTGAGCGAGGGCCTGCACCTCGTTGGCGGCGGCGCAATGCTGAAAGGGCTGGACCGGCGCCTCTCCGAGGAAACGGGCTTGCCGGTGCACCTCGTGGACGCCCCCTTGGAGTGCGTGGTAGTCGGGGCCGGAAAGTGCATCGAGAACTTCGATGCCGTGCGAGACCTGCTCATGAGCTGAGCGACGGCCCGGGCAGGTCGGGCCCTGGCTGTTCAGGCTGGCTCAAGGGCCGGGCCGGCGGCCGAGGAGGTCCTCCGCCGTCTGACGTACCTGCCAATCGCTGTCCAGTGCCGCCCGAGCCAGTGCAGCCTCCACCTCCTCACCGTCGAAGGCAGCCAGCGCGACGACCGCGCGCCGCCTGATGGCCGGCTTGTCCGCGAGGGCCGCAAGCACAGCTCCCAACCCTCCCGAGCTGCCCAAACCCCCTAGGGCCGCAACGGCGGCTTCCCGGCAGAGAGGTTCTTGATGGCTCCCTGCCACGACGATGAGGCGGGCGACGACAGCGGTTTGGGTGCCCGGTTGCCCACTCAACTCTGCGAGCTCGCCCAGCGCATAACAAGCGGCTTCGACGACGGGAGGCGAACCATCAGCGAGCGCCTCGCAGAGCTTGACCGCCAGAGTGACCATGTGAAGACGCCCAGCTAGGTCGCAGGCGCGCCGGCGGACCTCGACAGCGGGATCCGCCAGAGCAAGGACAACGTCATTGGCCTCCAGAGCGCCCATTCTGGCTAGCGCGCCCAGAGCGCTAGCGCGCACTTTACTGGTCGGCAAGCGCCTCGCGAGCGGTCTTCTCATCGCCCGTGTGACCCGAAACAGCGGCTGCGCGCCTTCGGGCGGAGCCGTTCGCCAGCCGCTCAGGGCCCGTGGCCAACGGAGCCTTCCTTCCGTGCCAAGCCCCGCCCGGGTGAAGTCAAAGGAGGCAACCGGGCCGGTGGTCACCAAAGGAGCGCCTGGGCATGGCAACCTGGGGACAACATGGACTCGCGCCCGAAATGAGCGACATCGAGCCGACTGTACCGGCTTGGCCGACAATCCCCAGCGAACCTGCGGGCGCTCCAGACGTACTGGAGGCTCCGGACGGTCCGGGCACTCCCCAGTCCTCGGACGGTCCGGGCACTCCCGGGTCGCCGACCTGGACGGCGTGGTTCGGTAGGGGAAGAGGAGCACCTGCGATCATCGGGCTGGTTGCCGCCCTTATCGCAGTACTGGTGGTGGCGCTGGTCGCATCTCACGAGGCAGGGGGCTATTACCTGTTCTCGCCGGGCACGGCGCCCTTGATCACTTCGAGCAGCAAGTGCAAAGTGGCTGGCGACGGCGAGCTCGCTTTGCCTGGCGGCACCCCCTGCGTCCGACTGGTGCTCCCCCGAGGAAAGACGCACAACATCGACGGCGAGCTGATGATGGTGGACGTGGAAGTGGGCCCGGCCGGCCCGATCGACTGGCTCGAGTACAAGCTGGGAGTGCTCGGCAGTTCACGGCAGTTGTACCCGGTAGCTGTGTACGCAGGGCCTACGCCAACTTCTGAGCTCGGTTGCCAGGATACCCAGGAGATGATCGACGCCAACGAGGACTCCGCCCTTGCTGCTTTGGGACAACTGCACTACAAGGTGGGTGAGGACTTTCTCGGCGCGCAGATCGACGCCGTCTACGCCGGGGCCCCGGCGTGGCGCGCTGGGCTGAAATGTAACGACCTCATAACCGCCGTCAACGGCAGGCAAGTGAAGACGGCTCAGAAACTAACGGCCCTTCTGGCAAGCATGGAGCCGGGGACGACCGTCATATTTACTGATCACCCAGCCAATGGCGGGCGCACCAAACAGGTCAAGGTGAAGTTAGTCAGCCCACCGGAGAGCGCGCTGCTCAACCATTTCACCGGCCACAGTTATATCGGCGTAGAGATCGAACCCCGCGTCAAACCGGTGTTGCCCTTCCCGGTGTCGGTTGACGCCGGGGGGATAGGTGGGCCATCGGCCGGTCTGGCGTTCACTCTTGGGATCCTCGATGCCTTGTCAAATGGGAAGTTGACCGGGGGCCACCGAGTAGCTGCGACCGGCACGATCGCAGCGGATGGCGACGTGGGCGACGTCGGCGGGGTACAAGAAAAAACAGTAGCCGTGGAAAAAGCAGGGGCTCAGGTGTTCTTCGTCCCACAAGTCGAGTACGCAGTGGCTAAGTCTGTGGCGAGCAAAAACCTCCAGGTCATCCCTGTTACAACACTGGGCCAAGTACTCCAGGTCCTTCGACAGCACTACGGGGGCGAGCTCCCAGCGCCAGGTGGTCCGGGCTGAGCGCAGCCATAAGTGTTGCCCTGCACACGATATGCGGTTAAATGCCACCTGTTTGACTGGAAAACAAGCATCGGTTCCAATGCCGCGCGGCCGCGGAGCCTAGGCTATTAGGACATGCCGACCGACCGTACTCACGCGCACCATTCCGATCTGCCGGACATGTCAGCCGACCTGATAGCGGGGCGTCGTTTTGGTCAAACTTGGCGAGGCTACGACCCTGACGAGGTAAAGCAGTTCCTCGCGCGAGTGGCTACTCAAGTTCGATTGCTGCGCGAGCGCATCGAGGCGGCTGAATCGGCGAGACGGGACGCCGAACAGCGCGCTTCGCACCCCGAGATGGACGAGGCCACCCTGATGTCGGCCGTTGGGGAGGAAACTGCGGGCATCCTGCGCAGCGCTCGGAGTGCGGCTGCAGAGATAACGGCAAAGGCAGAGGCCAACGCTGAAGCTTTAGTCGCTGCGGCGCAAGCCAAAGCCAAGGACTTGGCCGACCGAGCAGAGTCCCTGTTGGCGAGCCGCACTGTCGAAGCGGAGGCCACTGCTGCTGAGATCTTGGCTGGCGCTCAGAGTGAGGCCGAAGATCTGAGCCAAACGGCCCATCAGGAAGCCGAGGCGCTCGCCGAGGAAGCGGCCCAGAAGTACAAGGAAATAATCCAGGCTGCCCAGGACCTACGCGAAACCATCCTCACTGACCTGGCTCGGCGCCGCAACGTTGCGACCGTCCAGATCGATCAACTGCGCGCCGGACGCGAACGTCTTCTCGATGCGTACCTCGTTGTGCGCCGGACTCTCGACGAGGTGACCGAAGAGCTACAGCGAGCCGGTGCCGAAGCCAAAGCGGCCGCCGATGCCGTCGGTCGCCAGGGCGCGACCGAGCACCATGAAGAACCGTTGGACTTGCGGGCAGAAGAGGCCTTGGGCTCGCCAACGCCCTCGACCGCCAGCAAGCCTGCGGTGACTGGGAAGGAACAGCCGGCGCCCGAGCACTCGCCAATGGTTAGTGCGCCCAAAGTCGCCCAAGTTATGACCACTCGGAGCGAACGAGGGACCGGGGCCCCCGCTCAACCAGCAGCGCTCAAATCCGAAGGTCGTTCAGAAAAGCGCTCCAGCGGAGCGCGACCCGCAGCGCCCGCAGGGCAGGAAAGCACGGCGGTCGTCTCGCGGGTCGACGCAATAGAAAGTGTCCGGATCCTGCGCAGTGACGGGCCGCCGCCTGCGACCCCAGGCTCAGGGGCTGCGCCTTTCGAGCCGAACGCGCCGACGACGGGGCCCGACAACGGCTTTGCCAACCAGGAACGGGACGTGCAGGGTCTTTTCGCCCGGATCCGGGCTAGCCGCGCTCAAGCAACGAGTGAGGCAAGGAAGGCCCTCTCCGACACCGAGGGCCCAGGCCAACCGGGCGAAACCGGCGAACCAGTCGGACCGGTCAGTGCCGGCACCGGTGCAACCGCCGAGGCTGAGCCGGCCGTCAGTACTGAGCGAGATGCCGGTGCTGAGCTGGGCTTTGATCTCACCCCCGCCGAAGCGCCAACCGAGCAGGACATCGCCGCAGGCACTGCGGACCATGAAGGAGCGCACAGCGACCAGGACGGGGTTGACCACGACCACGAGGGGCCTAGGTCTGCGTTCTTGGAGCGGCGCGACGAGGTCGCTGGGCATCTGGAGTCGTCGCTGGCAAGGAAGCTGAAGCGAGCCCTCCAGGACGAGCAAAACTCGATCCTCGACCGGCTTCGCAACCTGAAGGGCTTGCCGACGCCGGCGAACGTCCTGCCTAACGCGGAGGAACAACCTGACCGCTTCGTAGAGGCGGGCCGGCCACTGCTGCAGGAGGCAACAAGGGCTGGCGCCCAGTTGGCTGCCGCGCTCTACGGAGACGAGGGGTCTCAGACCGGGCTTGAATTGGGACGTGTCGACGACCTCGCAGAGGAACTCGGCAGAGCGATCGCAGAACCGCTCCACCAACGTCTCGAACTGGCCTTCAGCTCGTCAGACGAGGACGTCGCAGAGCTGACTGAGCTATTGGGAGCCGCATACCGGGAATGGAAGACGCAGCGCATCGAGGCGGCCGCCCGCGACCAGGTCGCTGCGGCATTTTCGAGAGGAGCCTACCTGGCTTTCCCCGAAGGGGCGCTACTTCACTGGGTGTTTGACCCCTCTGAGGGCCCGTGCCCCGACTGTGAGGACAACGAACTTGCCGGGGCCCAGCCTAAGGGTGAGGTTTGGCCAACGGGCCAGCTCCACCCGCCCGCCCATCGGGGATGCAGGTGCGCCCTGGCGCCGGAGCAGCTGGCCTCGAACGCCACGATAGGTGCGGCATCTTTCCCGACGTCGGCGAACACCCAAACAGACTGACCTGGAAATCTCCAGGCTGCCCCCCTGCTAGCTGGGGCCGAGGGTAGGCTCCGGGTTGCCCATGCGAGCATCGTCTGACATACCGCGCCGCTTTCCTGTAGGCAGCCGCCGTCTCCGTTGGGCACTAGTCATCGGTGTCGTCGTGTTCATCGTGCTGATCGCGTCCGTTCAGCACCTCGCGTCCTTCTACACCAATTTCCTTTGGTTCCAGTCGGTTGGCTACAGTTCGGTCTGGGCCAAGACAATCACGGTCCAGGCGGGCCTTGGAGCAACCTTCAGCGTCGTGCTATTCGCCCTTTTGTGGGGCAACCTTGTGCTGTCCGACCGGCTAGCACCCCTGGGTGCAGCACCGGCGGGCGACGAGCTGGTCAACCGGTGGCAAGAGCTCGCATCGGCTCACATGAAGTGGATCCGGCTGGGAGCCGCAGTCCTTTTCGCGCTGATCGGCGGGGTCAGCGCTCGCGGCCAGTGGAACAACTGGCTGCTCTTTTCCAATTCAGTTCCGTTTTCTTCGTCCTCGGCGCCCTGGAACGGTGTCGACCCGCTCAACCACCTGAACGACAGTTTTTACGTGTTCAGGTTGCCCTTCTTGAGCTGGGTCGTCGGCTGGGCCTTCTCGGCGCTCATCGTGACCCTGTTGTTGTGCGCAGTAACCCACTACCTGAACGGTGGGATACGCCCCCTTTCAGCAGTGCAAAGGGTGAGCCCGCACGTAAAGGCTCATCTGTCGGTCCTGTTGGCCGTCCTGGCCCTTGTACAGGGGGTCAATTACTATTTGCAACGCCTTTCGCTGGTGTTGGGGACGAAACACTTCTTTGATGGCGCTTCGTACGCCGATGTCCACGCGATGCGCCCTGCGCTCGTGCTATTGATCGCCATTTCGGTTATCGCGGCCGGCCTCTTCCTCTACAACGTCCGCCAGCAGGGCTGGCTGCTCCCGGTCGTCGCGGTCGTGCTCTGGGCGCTCGTCTGGGCGCTCGTGGCCAACGTGTACCCCGCGTTGGTGCAGTCTCTCGTGGTCAACCCGTCCCAGAACGTCAAGGAAGCCCCGTACATCCAAGACAACATCACCGCGACAAACGCCGCTTATGGGCTCCAGAACTGTACGTCGTCCGCGGCACCTACGTCATCATGCGTGACATCGCAGAACTTCCAGGGTGACGCGACGGTGACCGCGTCAGATGTGACCGGGCACTCGCTGCAGGCACAGACAAACAAACAAACCTTGGCCAACGTGCCGCTGCTCGACCCAACCGTCATGAACTCCACCTTCCTCAAGCAACAAGGGTTCCGTGGGTACTACACAATGAGCGGGCCGAGCACGGACCGCTACAACTTGTCGGACAGCCCGGCGGGGAAGGCCAAGGAAACTCAGGTGCTGATCTCTGCCCGGGATCTCGACCCCACCCAGGTACCAGCCAGCTGGGTCAATACGCACCTCCAGTACACGCACGGGTACGGGGCTGTGCTTGCCCCGGCCAACCAGTCAGGAGTTGACCCCTCCGACGGGTACCCGAGCTTCAGTCTCAGCAGTCTGCCGCCCCAAGGCCAACCACCGCTCGCCACCCAACCGCGGATCTACTTCGACACGGACCCTCAGTCGGGTTCTGGCTACGTCATCGCCAACTCGAACCAGGCGGAGCTCGACTACGAGAACCCGAGCGGTGGTGAGGTAACCACACATTACGACGGGATTGGTGGCGTGCCCGTGGGTGGGATCGTGCGCCGGACCGCCTTCGCCCTCAGTTTTAGCGATTTCAACATCTTGATCTCCGGCCAGGTCAAACCGGGGTCGAAGGTCATCTACAACCGCAACGTTGTCCAGCGCCTCGAAAATGCTGCGCCGTTCCTGTCCTACGACGGTGACCCTTACCCGGTGGTGCTGAACGGAAGGCTTTACTGGGTCGAGGACGCGTACACGACAACAGGGAATTTCCCTTATGCCCAGCAGGCAAACCCCCTAGGGACCTCTCGGCTAGCTGGGACAAGCGAGCTTGGCTATGAGAACTTCAATTACATCCGTAATTCTGTGAAGTGTGTCGTGGACGCCTACAACGGCACCATGTGGTTCTTTGTCCAGGACCCGAACGACCCCATAATCGAAGCGTACTGGCGAGCTTTCCCGAAGCTCTTCACAAAAATGAGCGATGCCAACTCGGTAATTCCTGATATCCAGAGCCATTGGCGCTACCCCGAGGACCTATTCACCGTCCAGACCGACATGTACGGGCGGTACCACCAGACGAATGCCCAGGTGTTCTACACGAACTCGCAGCAATGGGGCATCGCCCAGAACCCCTCGTCCGGTGAAGTTAACGCGGCCACCACCACGATAGCGCCGCTGCCAGGCGCCCTCGTCCCCGCACAGCAGGCCCCGGTGCAGAGCGTCATGCCTATCTATGAGCTGACTGCTCTGCCGGGGCAGACCCAGCAGAGCTTTGTCCTGGTGCAACCGTTCGTCCCGTTCTCCAACGGCGACAAGCAAAACCTGACCGCGTTCATGACGGCGGCGTCGGACACCGACGACTACGGACAGCTCACGGTCTTCACGATCCCAGCGGGCCAGACCGTCGACGGGCCCTACCTCGTCTCCACAGCCGTCACGACCAACAGCGCCATCTCCGAAGAGATCACGCTCCTCAGCCAGCGTGGCTCCAAAGTCGTCCTGGGCAACGTGATCATGGTCGCCATCGACCAGTCGTTGCTCTACGTACAACCCCTTTACGTCGAAGGGGAGGCAAACGGCGTTCCTCGCCTGGACGATGTCCTGGTTGTCTACAACAACACGGCGTACCACTCTGGTTCCGGTGACCCCTCCCTGGACGCTGCGATCTGCCAGATCACCAACCCGGACGGCAGCCAACCGTTCCGTAACTACTGTCCTGGGACGTCGAAGACCTCTCCGCCCGTTACCATCCCGCCACATTCAACCTTGCCGACGGCGACCACCACCACCGCCCGATCGGCGACAACTACAACGACCCAGCCCAGCTCCGCCACCACTCTTGTGCTGCCGACACAACACGGCACAGTCGCTCAGGACCTCGCCGAAGCGCAGCAGGACTTTTCGTACGCCAACGCAGCGCTCCGCCAGGGTGACCTCGCGACCTACCAGAACGACATAGGCGCCGGCGAAGCCCTCGTGGCTCTCGCAACAAAGCTGGCCGAGGCCGGGACGACCACGACCGCGACCCCTCCGTCTAGCACCCATCCTCCGCTTACCACCACCACGACCCGAAAGGCCCGTACCACCAGGTCGACCGGCTAATACGTTGCCGGGCGGCGTCAGGACTTTCCGGGGGCCGCCGGCCTGCGGTACACCTGCATTTTCCCTGCTAGAGGGCCGGGAGGCGACTTGCCCCCCCGGCTTCGCTCCTCCCTTGCCGTAGGATGGGTGGTAGCAAGTTCCCGTGTCCGAAGAGCTGGGCTCCGGCCGAGCGCTATGATCCGTTAGCCGGCGGGCTGGGCCGGTCGGCCTGACCTTACGAACGTGGGTGCCCCGGATATGCCCTTCTCTTCGCCGATCTCGACCAGGGGGTTTACCCGTCGAGCCGCGAAGTCGCGGGGCACCATTTTTGCCCTGGTCATCTTCGGGGGGATGATCGGCGTTCCCGCTCTGTCTGCTGCGGGGGCTACGACGCCCACAACAACGACCAGCTTGCCGCCGGGGAGCGCAACGTCGCTCCCGTCGGTGACACCCGTCACGTCGGTTACGTCGCTCCCGCCCACGACGACCACGACGGCCCCATCGACAACCACCACGGG
>Ga0307477_10002309_pt1 | contig 14872 bp, 19 predicted proteins | sample atmos_gasesECM2C_FD_203316 | JGI IMG/M metagenome (GOLD analysis project Ga0307477, IMG submission 203316) | Hardwood forest soil microbial communities from Morgan-Monroe State Forest, Indiana, United States - atmos_gasesECM2C_515 | ecosystem: Environmental > Terrestrial > Soil > Temperate...
TGAGGAGGACCGGCCCCTCCGGGGTGTTGCCCACCGTGATGAGGGCCGGGCACGGCGCGCACATGCCGTCGCTGACCTGGGCTAGGTCGTTGAGATCGAGAGTGGAGTTGAGGCGCCAGACGTGGCCGTCGTCGATAGCGTCGAACCCGTCCGGCGGCCGGTCGTCGGGTGGGTTGAGAAGCACCTCGACGCCGAGTTCGCCGGCGCGGACCCCGACGATGGGCGGTGGGGCCGCTTGGCGTCGGGTGAGCTGGCCGGCCAGATACCGGAGGGTGGTGTCGACCCACTCGGCTGCCTGGTCGGCGGCGACGGCGCGTGCCTTGCGTTCGACGGGTTCAGCGGAGGTGGGCGGTCGTGGGGGCCGTTGCCCTGTCTGGCGGCGTCGCTGCTGGAGTCGTCGGGCTTGGTCGAGCGCGGCGATCATGCCACCAGCGGCCAGCAGCGGCAGGCCGATGTCGGTGATCGGGACACCCCGATGGTGACCGTCGGGCCGGACAGCGGGGGCATCGCCATCGGGCGGCGGCGACTGCTGCGGCCGCGAGCCGTTCGTCGGAGCTGGCGCCGGTGTCACGGGTGGTGACGTTGCTGGCACGGTCGGGTGAGTGGCGGCGCTCGTGGGCGGAGCGGTGGATGTTGCCGCCGGGATGGTCGTGGCGGTGACCGGTGGCGCTGTTGTTGGGGTCGGCGCTGGTGCCGTCGGGACGGGGCGGGCCGGTGGGGCCGTTGCCGCGGCGGGCATGGGTGCTTGGACGCCGGTCGCGTCGGCGGGGAACTCGAGTGTCCACCCGGGGTAGATCCAGTGCGGGTCGACGAGGTGACGCCCGTCGGGCTGGGACCGGTTGGTGTTGAGGTCGAACAGCTTACGCCAGCGGAGCGGGTCGCCGAGGTGGTGAGCGGCGAGATCCCAGAGGGTGTCGTGGCGTTGCACGACGTAGAGCGGACCGGCCGCAGCGGTCGTCGAGGAGGATGTGACGACAACCGGTCGGGGCTGCGCCGTTGGCAGGGTGGGTGAGACGGCGGCGTTGAGGGCGGGGCGGGCCGGCGTGGCGCCAGCCTCGACGCTTGTCAGGACGGTGCCGGCGACGAGGAGGGTCGCGACGAGGCGCGCGGCGAGCGGTTGGGCCCAACCGGCCAGGGGGACGCGCGCCGCGCTGTGGCGTCCCCGCAACGCGGCGGCGAACTCGACGACGACGCAGGCAGCGAGCTGCGCCCAGGCCAGCCAACACACCACGGCGAGGGCTTTGAGAACGAAGGGCCCGTCGGGCGCCCACCCGTTGCGCAGCGCGCTGGTCACCGCGGACGGGTCAGGCATGGCGTGGGGAAGCGGCCAGCCTGCGAGCGCGGCGAGCACGATCGGCACGCCGAGGATAAGAAGGCCGAGGGCGGCAAGGGCGGCGAGGACTTGGAGCGCTCTGCGGGTGCGGGTCATTCGGGTGTCTGGACCCCTCGGATGAGCTGGGCGCTGCCGGTCCCGTTGAGGGTCATGGTGCCGACCCCGGCGATGCCCAGGATGGTGACGCGTTGGTGCACCTGCACGGTGACCGTGATCTGACCTCCGCTGATCGTCACCTGTCCGGTGTCGCCGGTCGCGGCCACATAGCCGAGCGCGGCGGCGCGAGCCGCGGTCGGGTCGAGCGTGACGGTGGCCGACGAGCGGTAGGCGTCGATCGAGAGCGCTTGGGCGCCGGCCCGGGCGGCTGCTTCGGCCTCGTCGATGGCGCGGCGCCTGGCCGCGAGGGCGCGGCCGCCGTCGATCACGAGGCCGGCAACGGCGAGCAGGGCGACGAAGACGACGACCACGAACACGGTCACCTGGCCGGCCTGGTCGCGCCTCCGCGTCACGGTTGTGTTCCGACGGCTCGGTACAGGTCGATCGGTGCGACCGATCGGGCGGCGAGGGTGTGGCTGCCGGGGAAGCCGGCCGCAACCACATCGGCGAGTGACACGGTGCATGCCAGGTTGACGGCAACGGTGCCGCCGGGCCGGAAGCCGCTGGTGTCGACGCCGACCATGAGCCCGCCGCAGGTGATGCGGTCACCGGCCAGGTCCGCGGTCGCGGCCTGCTCGGCGTCGGCTTGGGCGGCGGCCGCGGTCCGGGCGATCGACGCGGCCCGGGCAGCATCACGTGACGCCTGTTCAATCTGGCCGCGGGCCGACGCGAGCCGACCGAGGCCGACAACGAACAGCAGGGTCACCAAGAGCAGTGGGGTGACCAGCGCGACCTCGAGCGCCGCGCTGCCCCGCTCGCCGGCCCGACCGGCCGGGCCAGCCCACAGCCGGTGGCGGGTCACGGGCCCGTCCCTGCCGGCGCCGCGGTGCCGGTGCCGACTTGCTGGTTGGGAGCGTAGAACCGCTCAACCGGTGAGCTGGCGTGCTGGTGGATCGGCAGGCGCAGCAGCGGCACGACCTGTGGCGCCCAGCCGGAGACGTCGACGGTGGCCACGTCGAGCCCGCGGGTGACGGTCACCTGCGGGGCCACGACGAGGTCCCGGCCGAGCTGGTCCAGCTCGGTCTGGGCGCGGGCTTGGCCGTCGGCGCCGATGGCGCCTTGGACCCGGGCGGCGCGCACCCCGTCTTGGGCGGCGGCCAGCGCTACGTGGCTGGCGTGGTACCAGAGGGCGAACTGGACCACGGCAGTGATCAGAAGCAGCACCAGCGGGATGACCAGCACCGTCTCGAGGGTGCCGGCCCCGCGCTCGTCCGACCGGCGGCGCACTCCGCCGCCCGTTACTGGCCGCCGGTGGGGATGCTGTTGGCCTTGGAGGTCACCTTGGCCAGGATGATCGCCACCGCGGCGATGGCCGCGGCGGCGAGACCGGCGGCGATGAGCACGGTCTCGACGGTGGGGCTGCCGCGCTCGTCGGCTCGGGCGGCGGCGAGCCGGGCGCGCAGCACGCCGATCACGACCTGCAGGACTGCGAGTTCGGGCATCGCTTCGGTTCCTTTCCTGTGGGTGGGCTCGGTGGGCGGACTTCTCAGATGCCGTGGAGGACGGCGGACACGGCCGGGTAGCCGATGAGGGCGAAGAACCCGAAGGCGAGCAGCGCCACCGGGAACGACATGCGCTCGGTGGCCACGCCGGCTTCGGCTTCGCTTTCGGCCAGTTCGTGGGTGCGGATCGAGCGGGCCTTGGCCACCAGCGAGTCGCGAACCCGCGCGCCCTCGGTGCCGGCCAGCTCCATGCTTGCCGCCAGTTCTTCGAGCTCGGTGACGCCGAGCTCGTCGCCGAGCCGGCCGAGCGCGTCCCACGGGGAGCGGCGGGACAGGCGCGCAGCCTCCAGGGTGCGGCGGAGCTGGTCGTAGGCCCAGCCCTCCCCGGTGGACGCCGCCAGGTTGAGCGCGGATTGCACGCCGCCGCCGGCGGCCAGCACGATCACCACCAGGTCGAGGAACGAGCCGATCGTGTGGCGGAACTCGGCGCGCCGCTCCACGGCCTCGGCTCGGGCCAGGGCATCGGGGAGGAAGAAGCCGCCGACCGCGAGCCCGATGGCAACCCACACGGTGGCGACCGCAGGTACGGCGACACCGCCCAGTGCCATCACCCCGGCGGTGGCGGGAGCGAGCAGCGCCAGGAACGCCGCCGCGCCAACCTTGGTGGCCAGGTGCGATTCGATGGAACGGCCAACCAGCCGCAGGTCGCGCCGCATCGACCCGAACGTGATGCCGGCCGAGGCGGCGGCCTCGGCCAATGGGCCTCCGATTCGCCCGCCCCAATGCCCTACCGGCGCGATCGACTCGGGTTCCGCGACCCGCACGCCGGCCAGCCGTGCGACCGCGGCGGCGAGCGGCTCACGGCCGGGGAAGGCGGCCCGGACCACCAGCAGGACCCCGAAACCGACCAGCGCGCCGGCGGCCAGCGAACCGATCACGACCGCACCCCTTCCGTGTCGGCGGCAAGGCGGAGGCGTTCCGGCGCCGCCACCCGGCCCATGCGGGCCAACATCCAGAACGCGCCAGCGAAACAGGCGCAGATCAACGCCAATGCCACCTGCCCCTCGGCGGTGTCGTAGGGATGCAGGAACGGTCGGTCGAAGGCCAAGAACCCGACCGCCGCCACCACCGCGATGGCGGCCACCGCGGCCGCGGTGGTGCGAGTGCGTGCCCGGGTCGCCTCGACGCGTAGCCGCATCGCGGCCTGCTCGCGTGTCGCTTCTGCCAGGGCGCCGAGAAGATCGCCGAGCCGGCGTGCTTGCTCGGTGGCGGCCAATACCAGCGCGGCGACAACCAGGTCGGCTGTCGGGTCGGCCACCTCCTCGGCGAAGTCGCGCAGGGCGGCGCCGAGGTTCCGGTGCTCCATGCGAACCGACAAGGTGGCGAGCGCCCCGGCCAGTGGCGCTGGCGCGACCGCGGCAGTCGCACGAATCGCCTCGGCCAGCCCGGCGCCGGCGCCGACCGTGTCGCGCAGCATCTCCGCCCAGGTGGCAATTGCCTCCACGCGTGCTACTGCCCGCGCCCGGTCCGCCTTGCCGCCGACGAGACTCGGCGACACTGCGGCGAGGGCGGCGGCGCCGACGGCTGCCACCGGCCAACCCGTCGACAGTCCGACCACCAGCAACGCGACCGTCGACAGTGCGGCGCGCAGCAGCAGCCCGCGATCAGCCAGGGCGTGGCGGGCCCGCTCGCCGGCGTCCGGGTCAACGCCGCGCCACCCGGCGGCCACCATGATCACGCCCAACCCGAAGACAGCTCCGCAGAGGAGCGCAAGCGCGGTCATTGCCACCACCCCTCGCGCCGCTCCAGCAAGCCCGGGTCGAACCCGCAGGCCTCGAGGCGGTCGACTGTTTCGGCGGCCACCGGTACGGCCGGCACGGCCCGGCCGTCGGGGCCGGGGGCGAACACCTCGTCGGAGACGACCATCGGCCCGTCGGCGCCGACCACTTGACGGACCGAGGACACGTAGCGGCGGACTTTGGCGTCGCGCCGGTCGTCGCGTTCCAGATGGACGACGAGGTCCACAGCAGACGAGATCAGCTGGTTGGTGGCCTCCAGCGGCAGCCGCTCGGGGGCCTGCACCGCGTAGGTGGCGAGCTTGGAGAACACCGACTTGGAGGAGTTCGAGTGCACCGAGCAGAGCGACCCCTGGGTGCCCAGCGCCATCGCCGAGAGCATCGGGATCACCTCGGCGCCCCGCACCTCTCCAACGATGATCCGATCCGCGTTGGCCCGCAGCATCCAGCGGGTCAGGTCCGCGATCGTCACCTCCCCTTCGCCCTCGATGTTGGGCTCGCGGGCCCACACGCAGGCGAGGTCGGGGTGCAACGCGGGGAACCGGTCGAGGCCCAACTCCGGCGAGTCCTCGATCAGCGCCAACGACTCCTCAGGCGGGATCGCGTTGCACATGGCCCGGAGCAGGGTCGTCTTGCCCGTGCCCGTCCCACCGCAAATGATCACGTTCAGCTTGGCGAGCACCGCCGCGTCCAACAGCGCACACAGAGCGGCGTCGAGCATGCCCGAGTCGCGCAACTGGGCGAGGGTGACGAGGTCGATGAAGTTGTGGCGGCGGATGCGCAGGATCGGCTCGGCGCTCACCTCGATCAGGGCGAACATGCGGTCCCCGTTAGGCAACTGCCGGTCAAGCTTGGGGTGGGCCGCGTCGAGGCGGGCCTCGCCGCCCACTCCGGGCTGAGAGGCCAGCATCCGGATGAGCTCCACCAACGCCGAATTCGACTTGGCCAGCGGCGGCCCGGACTCTTTGGTGCCGTCGGTGCGGCGAATCCACGTCCTCAGCCCGGTGGCGTTGACCTCCATCACCGTCGGGTCCTCCAGGTACTGCTGGAGGGCGCCCATCTCGAACAGCTCGGCAATCACCCGCGCATACACAGCGTCTTCCGCCTCGGGGGAGAGCACCGGCCGGCCGGCCTCGATGCACGCCCGGGCGTGGTCCGCGAGCGCGGCGCGAAGCAGGCTGGCGCCCGCGGCCCGCCGGTCGGCGGGCGACATCACCCCAGCGCCGCGCGACTGCACCTCGGCGACGAGCCGTTCCGATACCCGGGCCCGGATCTCCTCCGCCTGGCGATCAAGGTCATCGCTCATCGCGGGGTCGCCTCCAGCCTCGCCTCGTCATCCGCGTTGCTGGGAGGTTGGGGCCGGGTCCTCGGCCGGGCAGGCACCGAGGCCAACCGCTCGGCGAGATCGGCGGCGGCGCGGGCCAGCCCGCTCCTGGAGATCACTTTCCGGTCAGCTCGCCCGGCGACCAGCGCGGCCGCAACGGACGGTTCGCTCGGCAAGGTGCCCCACAGCGGCACGCCCAGCGCGTCGGCGACCTCGTCCGCCGGGTACCGGTCACGGCGACCGCTCGCCTCACCAATCACGACCACACCTACGTCGACCGAACCGACCGCTACGTCCTCGATGAGCGGCGCGGCGTGCGCCACATCCACAGCGGCGGCGCCGGTGAACAGCACCGCTGCGTCAGCAGCGCGTACCGCGGGCCAGGCCGGCGATCCGGGGCCGAGCCGGCCGCAATCCACAACAACGTCACGGTCGACGATCATCACGAACGCGTCGGCCAGCCGGTCGGCCAGCACCGACACCGCTGCCGCCGACGGCCGCGAGCCGGCCGGGGCCAGTAGCACGCTGACATTCGTCCCGGCCGGTTGGGCGTGGGCATCGATGATGTAGCTCGACAGGCCGCGGCGGCCCTCGCTCGCCAGGCTCACCAAGCCTGGGTCGGCCGGCAAGCCCAACCGGCCGGCGAGGTCACCGCCCGCAGGGTCCGCCTCGACCACCAGTAGGCCGCGCCCAGCCGGCCACGCCCCGGCCACAAGCTGCACCGCGGTCGTTACGCCCGGAGAGGCCTTGGCCGAGAAGCACGCGACGACGGTCATGGCTGCGGGGCGAGCAGCACCAGGCTCACCCGTCCGCCCGCCGCCAAGCGGGCCACCGACGGGGCGTCGCCCTCGAACACCACCAGCGACACGACGCTGTTGCCCGTCCCGTCGGGGCTGGCCGACAGCGACAGGACCGACGCCGTCACCGGCGGCGCCGGCGAGCCCGACGACAGGCCGCCGGCCGAGACCTGCGACGAGCCGGTGTCCACGACCAGGACCCGATCACCCGGTCGCAGGACCCCCGGAAGCTGGCCCGGCTTCAACGCCACCCCGACGACGGCTTGCCCGGCGCCGACCAGCGACCCCGATCCCAAGTCGGCCTGTACCAGCAGCGCGCCCGGCACCAAGCTCACCGCGGCGGGGCGACCCACCACCCGTGACTCAGCCGACGCAGCCAGGGGACTCACCCCGCCGATCGACGGAGCCCGAACCACCCGCAGGTCGGCCGCCTGCACCACCTGGCCAGCCGCCACCGGGCGCGCCACCGCCAACACTTCCGACCGGCGATCCAACCGGAGGTGCAGAGCGCCGAACACCAGCGCGCCAAGGAAGCAGCACAGCACCCCGAGGGTCGCCAGCGACGGCGAACGCCGACGGACAGGCGCAGGCGGTGCCAGCCGCGACGGCGGCGACGACCCGTTCGTCCGGCCTGGTCGTCGAATTGTCGTCGTTGCCACAGCTACCTCCTCAGTTCGCGGTGTTGGTCGCCTCGGCCTCCGCCACCCGCACATTGACCGTCGAGCTGCGGGTCACCACCCCAAGGTTCCCGGCGGCGGGCTGACCGGGGGCCACGCCCGTTGCCGTCCAGGTCACCTGCCAGCTCACCGTCGCCGTTACCCGGAACGCGTCGCCCGGCTGTCCGGCCGAGCTCTGGCGGTAGGTGTAGGAACACGGCGTCGACTGCGATGACGCAGGCTTGGAAGAGTCATACGGCGTGCCCGGCCCGGCGCATATGACCCGGTCGCCGTTGCCCATATCCCACGTCACCTGCTCCGGCGCTGCCGTCGTCGTGACCGCAACACCGCCGGCCGCCGCCGAAGCGCTCACCGGCTGAAACGCCGCGGGGTCCACCCACAACCACGTCTCCAGATTCACGAGCTGGTCACGATTCGCCGGCGGGCTCATCTCGACCCCCGGCAGCGGCAGCTTGTTGTAATCCAAAGCCTGCTGCGCCAACGCTGCTGGATTCACCGCCGGCGGCGGCTGAGCCAGCCAGACAACGGTGCCATTCGTGTTCCCCCGGGCGTCGACGACGCAGACTTGGCGGTACCACGCGCCGGACCCTGTCCCCTTCGCTGGTCCCCACCCTTCCGCTGCGTTCTGATCGGCGAACGTCGAGTCCTGGGGCGACAAGGGCGTGTACGTGCACACGGGCGCCACGCCTCCGCCTGAACTCACTTGTACTGGAGTCCCGGTCGGCGTGCCCGGATTCGCGGCCGTGGCGCCAACCCCATTGCCGTCGGTCCAGCCCTGGTTGTCCCCCGAACCCGGGCCGACGTCGGCGAGGGCGGGGCGTGGGCTAGCAACGACCAGCAGGCCGACGACCACAAGGGCACCTACGGCGCGCTGCAACCGTCCCCCTCGTGCCGGATGGCAGCGACCTTCCACACGCCGCTGTCCAACGTGAGGGTCGCGGCAACGAGAGTCCTGTTGCTGCTGCCAGGTCCAGTCGCCTGCCCGGTGGCCTGGTCGTAGACCAGTATGTGGCTGAAATAGCAGTCGCTGACCGTCGCACTCGCGTCCTCAAGGCCCACGACTTTGGGGTTCAGGTCGATCGATCCCTTAAGCACGTGACCTTCGGACTCGTCAGCGAGGAAGGCACCGCCGAGGGTGCGTAGCTCTTCGCCAGTAGCGACTTGAGCTAAGCGGGGATCGGGGAGATGCATCTGCTCGCCAACAGCGATGTACACGTCCCAGTAGTGACGCCACGCGCCGACGATCGCTGCATTTGCCGGCGACAAGGTCGTCGTCGTAGCGATCGTGGTCGGCGAAGGGTCGGCCGACCGAGGGTGCGTCCCGCTATGGCCGCAACCCGCTAGGGCGACGGCGAGAACCGTCGCCCGCACCCAGCCCGATCGTTTCGTGGGGCGGCCGATCACCTCGGACCTCCTTCGACGCGTGACCAAACTGAGGCCCGAAGGCGATACGGGGGGAGAACTACCCCACTTGGGACGAAGTGTAACCCTCGTCGGCGCGCGACTTCTATCTCACGCCGACCGAGGCCGGGGTGACCCTGTCTCATGCCCCACTACCGGGGCGCTGACTTCCAGCTTTCGACAAGAAAGTTCTGCCCCCCGACTCGTTGTCGAAAACCGAACCCCGGTGCGCCGGTAGTCACACGGAAACTCGCACCGGGAGGAGGTGAGCCGTGGCGCTCCTCGATGCTTCTGAGCCGACCGCGTCTTTGCCCGTTCCGGCGCACGACGGCCTCGACGGGTGCGCACGGCTCGTCACCGCGGCACGAAGCGTGGTTGCCTCCGCTGTCGACCGTGCGCAACACGACCGGCGACCCCCGCAGCGCCTCGTGGCCTTGCTCGAACTCGACCTTGCCGACGCTGACCTGGCGCGGGCCCACGCCCGGCTCTGGCGGTTGCGGGGCCAAGCGATCGACCGATGAGGTACGACCGCGCCGAAGTCCTCTCGCGGGTCGACCTCGCCGCGCTGTGCGAGGAGACTCTCGGCCCCTCGAAAGGACGCGGCAGGTCCGCCACCTGGCCGTGCCCCGCTCCGCAGCACGGCTCCCAAACAGGCAAGTCGCCCCCGGTCTCGATCTTCACGTCGAACTACGGCGAGCAGCGCTGGCGCTGCCACGCCTGCGGCGCGGGGGGCACGGCGATCGATCTGATCATGACGACTCAAGGTGTTGCGTTCCGCGATGCGATCGAACTGCTGGCTCGACGAACGGGTGTCGACGGGTCAATCGATGGCCGTCCACTCAGGCAGGCACACATCGAGCGACCGAAACCGCTTGCTCCGGGCGAAGTCCGGCCCGAGCTCGAGCAGTATGTGGACGCCTGCGAAGCTTGGCTGTGGTCGCCGCGCGGCATGCCCATGCGCCGCTGGCTACGCGCCCGCGGCTTCGACGAGCCGATCATGCGCGCCAACCGTCTCGGCGCTGACCCCGGCCCCGCGCAGCTCGATCGGGCAAAGGGGCTGCCACGCGGTGGCGCCGCGATCGTGCTTCCGATCCTCGGAGCCCGTGACCGACCCGTCTACCTCCAGGCCCGCTACCTCCGCCCGAACGGGCGTCGCTACGACAACCCCGCTACCGACCTCGTCGGGTCGTCGCCGCGACTCGCGCTGGCTCGCCTCGCGACCGAGCCCCGAGCGGCCGACGTCGTCGTGATCTGCGAGGGGCTGCCTGACGCGCTCACCGCCGCCCAAGCCGGCTACCGATCGGTCGGTGTGCTCGGCGCTGGCCTCCCCGACGCACAGCTCTCGCACCGACTTCTCGAATGGTTCCCTGGCGATCGGCTGGTCGTCGCCTTCGACGGTGACGACAGCGGCCGGATGGGCCAACAGCGGTTGTCGACGCTGCTCGACGAAGCCGGCGCTGGCAACCGAGTCAGTCACATCGACGTGCCGACACGATGGGGGGACCTCAACGGCTGGCTGCAGGCGAGCTGGCAGCGATTCGACGCTGAGCTGGACCACGCCCTGGTGCGGTGCTGCCCGGAAATGGCTGCTGTTCTGAACGAGCCGATCGCCGGCGTCGACCTCGCGGCCACTCCAGAACCTGCGGGCATCGACATCGCGCTGTAGCGAGCGCATCTGTCCAATTCCGATTGTTGCCGCGCCGGTAGTGATCGTCGTCGACCCGCAGGGAGGACCCATGAGCGACACCAGGCAATTGGGCGTCGGTTCCCGGCCACCCCATCACCGAGGAGTGTCGGACAGCGACCCGACTTTCTGGGACATCGAAGATGTCCAGTTCCATTGTCGTATCGGGCGGTCGACAGCGTGGCGGCTCGTCCGCGAGGCGGGGTTCCCAGCGCCGGTCGTACTAGGTCGCCGCACGATCGTCTGGCCTCGTTCCGAGGTGATCGCCTTCATTGACGAGAAGCGGGATCCCGGTCACTACGTCGTGGAGGCACAGGTCGCGCGGGAGCCGATGTTCAGCGTGCGGCCGAACCGCCGCCAGGCTGGCTGACGGCTTCGACGCGGCAGCCGGTCTGAAATCCGAACAAAGCCATTCTCGCCGTCCGGCGAGTTGGCGTCCGTGGAGTCCACTGTTGCGGGCTGAGGTCAATGTATCGATCGCGCACGGACGCCCCGGGAGGCGCCCCGCTCGGGACGAGACGGGGCTGACCCCGACTCCCTGTGCGGCCACCCCTTCACATGGTCATCATCGTCAACCCCGCAAGCAAAATGGCAGACATGATGATCGTCGTGCCGGGCCTTCGCTCCACGATCACCGATGACAGAGCCCGGGACCTGGCTCTCCGACTCGCCCGCCGGGGTCAATCGATCGAACTGATTGCTCGGGAGATCGGTCGGTCCCGCTATTTCGTCGAGACGACCCTCGACCGGGCACCCGCCGGTCGCAACGACGTCCCGTATCGCTACAGGGCTATAAAGGTGGAAGCGGACGTGGCGGGCCGCTACCGGGCCGGCGAGTCCGCCGAGGACATCGCCCGAGTCATCGGGGTGTCCGTCACGACAGTCTTCGAGTGGCTCCGCGCTGACGGTGTCGATCTTCGAGGGAAGTCCGGCCCGCACACCCGCAGCTTCGAAGATGTCCTTACCCGGGAGTTCCTGGTGGCCGAGTACACCGACGCCGGCAGGTCGGCATCCGAGATCGCTGATCAGGTCGGATGCTCCGAGCCAACCGTCCGCAACTGGCTTCGACGCCACCGCATCCCGACCCGGCCCATGTCGGCCCGGAGGCGCGCCTATGAGATCTCCGTCAGCCTGCTCGACGACGTCGCCGAGGGGTCGACAACACTCGACGCCGCCGCCATCACCGTCGGCTGCTCCAGGAGCGAGATCCTGAGGGCTCTACGCCGCGCCGGCCGGAACCTTCCCCGCGACCGCCGGCCAGCGCTCACCAAGAAGCGGCTCCGACAGATGTACGTCCAGCAGGGGATGACGTGCCCGCAGATCGCCGCCGAGACCGGCTGGGCGCCGCTGACCATCCGGACCCGGCTGAAGGCATACGGGATCGACCGCCGGCTCGGGCCCCCACGCCGACCGACCGCGTAGTGCATCATCGGAGACTTCAGATCGCCGGGCGAAGCGTTGCCGATGCTGCGGTCGCCATCTGGTCGACGGCACCGCCGGTCATCACCGGGGGCCGGCGGGCGATGTCCTTCACCAGAGCTGCTCCACCGGAGACGATCCGGACGCCAGCCACGTCCATCGTGCGGCGGGGCATTTCCGCTCCGAGCACACACATCAGCGGGACCACAGCCACACCGAGCGCGATCCCGGCCTGCTCGGCCTCCCAACGGGTCGTCTCCAGCGTCTTCGTCATCGGATACTTGCCGTGCCAAAGCGTGCCCTTCGACCACGTGACCCGGCCCGTGTAGTTCTTCGTGTCGACGGCGAACACGCCGGTCGGCCCGATCACCAGATGGTCGATGTTCGCCTTCGATCGGGGAACCCCAAGGTCATGCAGCACTCGGAAGCCCTTCGACTCCAGACCAGCGAGTCTCCGAGCGACACCCTGCTCGCCCTCGGCACCCTTCTGCCAGGCTTTGGTCGATGCCGGACGACCCCAGAACGTGGTGGCCACGCTGACAGTGGCAGATGCCGCGAGCACGAGCGCGAGCAGGTTGGCGCTCCTCGGATCGAGCAGCCGTTTCGGACCGGGCGTACGGACCCCCGTCGTGGGGTTCCGCACACCGAGCGCCGATGAGCCCCAGTGGTTGAGCACCAGGACGCCACCGCGGACGGCCAGGTACGCGATGAACGGAGTCAGCACGACGACGGCGATTGTCACCGGAAGGTTGCGTCGGATGACCTGGCGGTCGGCAGCGCGGCGGCGCTCGTACTCCCGACGGGCCGAACCGCCGGCGGGGCTCATGACTGCTGGCTGAGCCAGCGCTCCACCTCGTCAGCCAGCGGGGTCGGGGCGAACGGCAGCAACCGGTCACCGAGGCTCCGCCGGGCCGGCCGTCGCATCTGCTGCAAACCCGTAAGGAAGAGGTAGATGCCCGTCGGCCAGCAACCGGCGGCGATCGTGAACAGGACGGCGTTCACGCCCATTGCCGGAGCCTAGGGCTCAGTCCTGGGCGAGTACCCACGCCTTGACCTCTTCGGGAACGAACACAATCCGCCGACCGACCCGATGACCCCGCGGACCCTTGCCCTGGTACCGCCACGAGTAGATGGTCGCGACCGGCACGCGCAGGAATGCTGCCGTCTCATCGGTGGTCCACAACTCGGTGATCTCATTCATCTGGGTTTGGGTGCGAGGCATCTACGGCTCGACCACCCAGACCTCGTCCGGGATGCGGCCTTCCAGGGCGACGATGTGCCTGGCCAGGTCCCTGTCCGTCCCGTTGGACACCACGATCGCGGCGTCGGCCCGGTCGACAAGCCACATATTCCGAGCGCCGATCGCCATGCCAGCTGCCTGTTTCGAGGTCGGCTTCTTCGGGGAGACGACGATCGACGCTGCTGCGGTACCGAGCAGCCGCCGGTAGCGGCGCTGGGTGTCGAACGGCCACACGGCGTCCATGTCGGGGTACGCCAGCACCGCGGCGAAGGGGACACCGGCGTCGACGGCTGCTTCCGCACCGATCTGCTCCGCGCCGAGATTCAGACCGCTGACAACCATGAGATCGGGATGCACCGCCGACAGGCCGGCGAGGATCTCGACCATCTTCCGTCGGACCGCTATCGCGGTCGGGTTGTCCGGGGAGTAGCCGCCCAACTCGGGGGGCCGGTGGCCGAGGACCACGAGGTGCCAGCCGTCGGGGAGTCCGCCAGCCTCCGTCGGGGCGGTCGCCACGGCTCGTGTCCGTCGGAGCGGGTCGTCGGCCGGGCCGAGAGTTGTGGGCGGCTCCGAACCGGAACGGGACTCGAGGGTCTCGGCAGCTTCGGTCGCGAGGCGGTCGACGACGTCGTTCATCGGGTCACCGGAATGCCCGCGCACCCACTCGAAAGTCACCGTCCGACCCGGCTTGCGGTACTCAGCGAGCAGCGATCGCCAGAGGTCCGCGTTCGGCACGTCGCCGCCCTTCTTCCGCCACCCTTTCGCCTCCCAGCCGAACACCCACGACTTCTCGAAGGCGTGTACGACGTATGTCGAGTCGCTCATCACCAGGACGTCGCCCTCGACAGCGCGCAGCGCTTCGAGCGCCGCCGTCATCTCCATGCGGTTGTTCGTGGTCGCCGGCGCCGAACCGCTGGCGAACGGCCCGTCCGGGACCGCCCACGCCCACCCGCCAGGTCCTGGGTTCCCGATGCAAGCCCCGTCGGTGAACACCCTCGCGACGGGCGGCTTGGTCGACCTTGAGGAAACCGGTGCCATCGTCCTGAGGGTATCCAGGGCCACTGACACGAACGGCGTGCGACGAAGGGAACGCCAACCGGCGGGGCGTCGTCCTCGGCTCAGCCACGCTCGGTCTCCTTGTGGACGATCGAGTCGATCGGCTGCCCCGACTTCTCGATCAACGCCCCCCGAGCCGGCGGAACGACCAACCGTCCTCCCGCGACACGAGGGTGTCGAGGCGCTCACGGTTGGTAGTCGGCGAGCCGGGCTCTGAGTTCGTGCACATCGGTATCGCGCTGGCGGAGGGCGGAGATCGCGATGACCCCGGGCTGCCGTGCCGTCCCCCAACGTTCGAGACGGTTCGACGACCCTCTTACCTGGCCGGATCAGGGTTGTCCCGACCGGAGTACGCTCTGACCGTCCCCCACATTTCCCCCACGAGAACACCCTGGGGGACGGGCTTCCCCCGGGTTTCCCCCACGGGGAGCGATACAACTGGGTACGTTGTCAAGACCCGGTACCCGGGCGTCAGTTCGGCCCCGGTTGCTGGGCGACAGGTCTAACCCACCGCGGCGTTGATGCGGTGTGGTCTGCCGCCGGGGTT
>Ga0307477_10002310_pt1 | contig 14868 bp, 9 predicted proteins | sample atmos_gasesECM2C_FD_203316 | JGI IMG/M metagenome (GOLD analysis project Ga0307477, IMG submission 203316) | Hardwood forest soil microbial communities from Morgan-Monroe State Forest, Indiana, United States - atmos_gasesECM2C_515 | ecosystem: Environmental > Terrestrial > Soil > Temperate...
CCAAAGCAATCAGCAGTTCACCTACGCTGTGCTGGCTCAAGGCCGCCTGACTTCTCCGGAACAGTTCGGCGATGTTGTCGTGCGCGAAGCACCGAACGGTGGAACCGTTCGCGTCAGAGATGTCGCTCGAGTCGAACTGGGAACGCAGGATTACAGCCTCATGTCTCGACTCAATGGCAAGCCCAGCGCCGCCGTTGCCGTCTACCAGTTGCCCGGAAGCAATGCTGTTCAAACCGTTGAGGGCGTCCGCAAGCTCCTCGCGCAAATGAAGCAGCGTTTCCCGCAGGACATGGATTACACCGTTTCTCTCGACCAAACACTCCCGGTCACGGAGGGCATGAAAGAAATCATTGAAACTCTCGTGATTGCGATTGCGCTGGTCATATTTGTGGTCTACCTCTTCCTGCAAGATTGGCGTGCCACCCTCATTCCAATGCTGGCCGTGCCTGTCTCCTTGGTGGGAACGTTCGTTATTTTCCCGTTGTTCGGCTTCTCGATCAATACGCTTTCGTTGTTCGGGTTGGTGCTCGCAATTGGACTGGTGGTCGACGACGCCATCGTGGTTGTTGAAGGAGTGCAGCACCACATCGAAGAAGGACTGAGCCCCAGGGATGCTTCCATCAAGGCGATGCAAGAACTTTCCGGTCCGGTGGTGGGTATTGCCTTAGTGTTAGCGTCGGTGTTTGTGCCGACGGCTTTCATACCTGGCATCACTGGCAGGCTGTATCAGCAATTTGCCATAACCATCGCGATCTCTGTCATGCTTTCCGCGTTTAACGCTCTTACCCTTAGCCCCGCACTTTCGGTGCTTCTTCTCAAACCGAAGAAGCAGACTCGCGGACCGCTGGGAAAGTTCTTCGGCTGGTTCAACGCATACTTTGACCGCTCCACCGACAGTTTTGTCCGGTGGTCCGGTGATCTGATTCGCAAGGCCAGCGTGGTAATGGTGCTTCTTGTAGTCGCCGGCGGTGCAGCATGGCTCTTTAGCAAACATCTTCCCACCAGCTTCCTGCCCGACGAAGACCAGGGCTACCTCTATATCAACATGCAGCTTCCTAAAGCTGCCTCCATGGAACGCACAAGCGCGGCGGCAAAACAGGTGGAGGATGTTCTCGCCAAAACGCCGGGAGTTCAGTACACCACAAGCGTCATCGGTTTCAGTCTGCTCAGCTACGTCCGGACCTCCTATAACGCCTTTTTCTGGGTTTCGCTGAAACCGTGGGGTGAGCGCCAAAGCCGGAGCGAACAATATCAAGCCATCAAGGCGCGTTTGAACCAGGAACTCAAGACGCTTCCGGACGGGACGGTCTTCGGTTTCTCGCCTCCCGCGATCCCGGGTGTCGGCACTTCTGGCGGCGTAACGTTTGTCCTCGAAGACCGCGCCGGCAAAGATGTCAATTTTCTTACAGATAACCTGAACAAGTTCCTGGCAGCCGCTCGCAAGCGCCCTGAGGTTGCCCTCGTCAGCACCACCTTTATCCCCAGCGTGCCAGAAGAGTTCATCAATGTGGATAAGGAAAAGGTTTTGAAGCAGGGCGTGAATTTGACGGATGTCTACAACACCATTCAGGCGTACATGGGCGGATTGTTTGTGAACTACTACAACGATTTCGGCCGCACTTGGCAGGTGTACGTCGAGGCTGAAGCGCCGTATCGTGCGACGACCAACGACCTTGGCCAATTCTACGTCCGCAACGGACAAGGGCAGCCAGTGCCGCTTTCCGCACTGGCAAGATTCGAGAGCCGTTCCGGTCCTGAGTTCACAATGCGCTACAACGAATACCGGTCGGCACAAATCAATGCTAATGCAGCGCCGGGTTATAGCTCCGATCAGGCATCGGCGGCCCTCGAAGACGTTTTCAAGCAGACCATGCCCCGTGAAATGGGTTTCGATTACCTGGGCATGTCTTACCAGGAGCAAAAGGCGCGGCAGGGAGTGCCTCCGTCCGTCATCTTCGGATTTTCGCTGCTGTTCGTTTTCCTGATTCTGGCAGCCCTATATGAGAGCTGGACGGTGCCTTTTAGCGTGTTGCTCAGCACACCAGTCGCAGTATTCGGCGCCCTCGCATTCCTGTGGCTGCGCCGTTTCGTAGTTGGCCTTTACCTGCCCCAGTACATGGTCCAAATCGAGAACGATGTTTACGCGCAGATCGGCTTGGTGATGCTCATCGGCCTTGCTGCCAAGAATTCGATTTTGATTGTGGCATTTGCGAAAGAGGACTTCGAACGCGGTATGTCCCTCGTCGATGCCGCACTTTCCGCCGCGAGGCTTCGGTTCCGGCCCCTCATGATGACCGCGCTCGCCTTTATTCTCGGCTGCGTGCCGCTCTGGACAGCGTCAGGAGCAGGCTCCGTCGCGCGCCAGATCATGGGCACGGCAGTAATCGGCGGCATGGTGGCGGAGACCTTCATCGGCAGATTCTTTGTTCCTGCGATCTTCTACGTCGTTGAAAAATTGTCAGGTGCCGAGCGACGGAGAGCACTGCCACTCACGGCCGCCGAGGCGCCCAGCCAGGGGGACTAAATTATGAAGAACACTACACTCTTAGGAATTCTAGCCGTGCTGCTTCTGGAGGCCGGCTGCATGATGGGGCCGAAGTACAAGCGGCCGACCGTGGATGTCCCGCAGAACTACCGTACGCCAGAACCGCAACAAGCCGCCCAAGCCTCGTCACTGGGCAACGAGCAATGGTGGCAGGTCTACCAAGATCCTGTGCTCACGCAACTGATTCACACCGCCATCGCGCAAAACTATGACGTGCGCATTGCCGCCGTTCGCGTACTCGAGGCGCAGGCGCAAGTCGGGATTACACGCTCCAACCAGCTCCCGTCGGCGAGCGTCGGGGCGGATGTTTTCAGCCAGCAAAATGCCAAAGTGACAAAGCTGCTCCCGTCATATCAGGTCAATGGCGGAGAACTGAACCTCTCGGTCATCTGGAATCTGGACTTCTGGGGGAAATACCGCCGTCAAACCGAGGCGGCTCGTGCCCAATTACTCGCAACCGAGTGGGGACAGCGAGCGGTGCTGTCATCGCTGGTCGCCAATGTAGCGACGGCTTATTTCCAGCTTCGTGCGCTCGACAGCGAACTCGAAATCTCGCAGCGCACGCTGGCCTCGCGGCAAGAGTCCCTCAAGCTAACACAATTCCTTGAAAGCCATGGCTCGAACTCCGGACTGGACGTAAGTCAGGCGGAGCAGCTCGTCTACACCGCGTCGGAGACCATTCCGGATCTCGAGCGGCAAATTCAGCAGCAGGAGAACGTGCTGAGCGTTCTTCTGGGCGAAAATCCCGAATCCATTCCCCGCGGACGCTCGCTTACCGAACAGCCCGTCCCCCAAAACGTTCCGGCCGGCCTTCCATCTGAATTACTGGAGCGCCGGCCGGACGTCCGCCAGGCAGAGCAGATTATGGTCGCAGCTAATGCGCAGATTGGCGTCGCGAAAGCTTCTTTCTTTCCTAACCTGTCGCTCACCGGACTGGGAGGGCTGCAAAGCAATGCCTTGCACCAGTTCATCACCGCACCCTCGGAGACTTGGTACGCGGCCTTCAACGTAAGTCAGCCTGTCTTCCAAGGAGGGGCACTCCGGTCTCAGCTCAGGCTGGCCCGCGCCAACTGGCAGGAAGCGGTGTTCTCTTATCAGCAAACCGTTCAGAACGCCCTGGAACAGGTTTCCAATTCACTCGTCGCTTCTCAAAAAGACCGTGCGTTCCGCGAGCAACAGGAATTGCTCACTCAAGCAGCGCAGCAGACCGACCAACTGTCCGAAGTGCTTTATAAGAACGGCGGCGCGAGTTACCTCCAGGTGCTGACCAGCGAGACGAATTATTTTTCAGCGGAACTCAACCTGGTGCAAGCCCAGCTCAACGAGCGATTAGCGCTTGTGCAGCTTTACCAGGCGCTTGGAGGCGGGTGGCAGCAATAGCCGGCGGGCACAAATGTAGTCAAGAGAATTCTGGCGCTCATGACGTATCTCCTGAATCTGCATCTGCGTTACACGGAGAATAAGCAATGAACCAAGAAGAAATTCGTGTCGGAATCGTCGGTGCAAGCGCCAAAACAAGCTGGGCGAAGGTGTCGCACGTGCCGGCGATCAATGATCTTCCCGGCCTGAAATTGGCGGCTGTGGCAACGAGCAACGAGCAGAGTGCACGGGAAGCGGCTGAAGCCTTCGGTGCCGATCGCTGGTTCTCCGATCCTTTCGCGATGGTCCATGATGAATGGATTGATGTCGTAACCATTTCCGTCAAGGTGCCGGAACACCGGCATCTCGTTCTGGCGGCACTGGAGGCCGGCCAAGCTGTCTACTGCGAGGCGCCTCTCGGCCGCAACGTCGCCGAGACCGAAGAAATGGCAACCGCGGCAGGTTCACTTCATACCGCGATCGGATTGCAGGGTCGGTTGAATCCAACCGTGCGGCGTGCAGCTCAGTTGCTCTCTTCCGGAGAGATTGGCAAGCCATTCAATGCAAGAATTGTCTCGACGACCGTCGGCTTCGGGCCGGAGTTGCCATCCTCGCATGACTACTTCAACAAGAAATCATCTGGGGCGAATCTGCTGACGATTACCGGTGGGCATACGCTCGATGTAGTGGAAGCAGTCCTGGGACCGATTGCAGAAGTTGACAGCAGGGCCGAGATTCTGTGGCCCACCGTGAACTTGACGGATGTCAGCCAAGAGAGGTTGCGCGAAACTGCTGATCAGATCGACATCCTGGGCAAGACGCGTTCTGGCGTCGTATTCACGGCTAACATTCACGGTGGTTCGGCGCCCGACGATGCTCGTTTCAGCTTTGAAATCAGGGGATCGAAGGGATGGCTCAGCCTAACAAGTACTCGCTCCTACGGCTTCCAGGCTGGAGATCTCAAACTAACGTCAAACATCCCATTCGAGAAACCTCAGGCTGCCGTGGTATCCGGTGGCTTCATGGGCTCCGCGATCAACGTGGGAGACGTCTACGCTTATCTTATTCGCGATTTGCGCGCGGGCACCTACAACACACCCAGTTTTAGACACGCACTCCACAATGCCCGTCTCATCGAGGCTGTAAGGCGCGCCGCCGAACGCGGCGAGCGGCAGAGGGTCCTTGAATAGACCGAAGGGTTCGATAAGTTGAGAACGAATCCACTCGTCGGTACTCGCAACATTCAGGGATAACCCAAGAGGTACGGCGACGTGTGCACTTCTTTGGATACGCCTGAGTCTCTGAACCGATATGCTCCCGAGTACGAATTTGAAGGCAGGCGAACTCACTTCGACAACGTTTTTCTTAGCACTGAATAGCGAGCAGCGCCTCAGCCTTTGTGGGCGTAGTTGAATATAACGTCGCCTCTGTTGACCCCTCTCGACACTTTTAACAGATTCGACACTTGCATCAGGCGCAAGCGTCAGTGCAGCTCTAGGATTTCAATCACTTAGTCCAGTCTGATATTTGGCAAGAGCCTTGCCTTCTCCATGAGTAATGGCTCGGAAATCACAAATGGAGATTGCGGCTACGATTCATGCTCAGCCGGTGTCGCCGCTTCCGCGAAATGCGCCGTTCTGTTCTTTTCGTCGCGTTCCCACTTTCCGCGCCTCTTACAAAAAGGAAATCGCAACCATGCGAAAACTAACAATTGTGATGCTCATCCTCGGGCTGATAAGTGCTGGTGCCTTCGCGCAGGGTACGGGGCAGCCGAGCGGAGCAGTTCAAGGACAAGTGTTTATCACAGATGCGGATGGCGGGCGTTCGGTCGTCGCCGCCACGAAGATTACGTTGGACGGTCCAACACATCTTGAAGCTTTAAGCGACAACGAAGGCAAGTTCGCCATCAGTGCAGTTCCGGCCGGTTCATACACGATCGCCGCAAAGACTCCTGGGATGACCGCAACCCAAGGCGTAGTTGTAACCGCAGGATCGGTGTCGCAAGCCCAATTGGAAATGAAGCTGGAAGCTGTCACCGCATCGACCACTGTAACCGCCACCACAGATTCGGTGGACACAAAAACAGAGCCCTCTGGAACCAACACCGTTGCTGAATCGGCGGTCCACAACATGCCCAACGCCGATGAGCATTTCCAAAGCTTACTGCCGCTGGTTCCAGGCGTGGTGCGCGGTCCGAACGGCCAGATCAATATGAAGGGGGCGCGAGCGTCGCAGAATGGCTCCCTTGTTAACAGTGCCGATGTGACCGATCCAGCGACAGGCACAACCGCGATCAACATTCCGATTGACGTGGTTTCGTCCGTAAAGGTGCTCTCTACTCCTTACGACCCCGAATACGGCAAATTCACCGGTGCCGTGTCAGATGTGGAAACACGATCCGGAGACTTCAACAAGTTACGCATGTCGGCGCAGAACCTGTTGCCGCGGGTGCGAAGAGTCGACGGGTCGATCATGGGCCTTGCTGCGTTTACACCGCGGATGACCCTTTCTGGCCCGCTTGTGAAGGACCGCGTGGCGTTCACCGAATCGGTCGAGTACCGCTATGAGCGAAACCCGGTGGACAGTTTGCCTGCGCTTCAAAGTTATAACCGTACTGAAAGCTTCAACTCGTACACGCAAATCGACGTCAACATCACCCCGAAGCAAACAGCGACGGCATCGTTCGCGATCTTTCCCCAACATCTTGACTACTACGGCTTGAACACGTTCACGCCACAACCCAGCACGCCGGACCTGAATGAGCGTGGATATCAGATTGCTCTACAGCACCGATACGCGACCGACTCCGGCGATCTTCTCACATCACAGGTGAGCTTCAGACGGTTCGATGCCGACCTGGTGCCGAATAGCGATGCGCCTTACCAACTCCTCGTCGAAACCACCAAGGGCGGGTTTTTCAACCATCAAGATCGCCAGACAGCACGCACAGAATGGGAAGAAACTTACCGTTCGCACCCGCATCACTTTTTGGGCTCCCATGAACTGGACGCTGGCACGGATTTTGCTCACAGCTCATATGACGGTCGCCAGCAGTTTTTTCCGGCGCAGATCATTGGCGTCGCTGGATACCCGTTAGAACAAATCCAATTCGGCCCGACTTCGGACTTTTCCGTCGATCAGAACGAAATTGCCTGGTTCGTAGGCGACAAGTGGACCGTCTCAAATCGCCTCACGTTCGATTTAGGGCTGCGCTTTGATCGCGATTCGGTCACAGACTCAGTCAACACCGCTCCTCGCGCCGGCTTCATCCTGGCGCTGACAGGAGACGGTAAAACCCTGTTAAAGGGCGGAGCCGGCTTTTTCTACGACCGCGTTCCTCTCAACATTCCTGCATTTCCCTATTTGCCGAAACGCACAGTCGGTGAACTGAATCCAGCAGGCGGAATTATCAGTTCTACCGAGTACGCCAATGTCATCTCTGGCGGGCTGCGGAATCCACGCAGTGAAGTGTGGAACGTCGAAGTGGATCGTCAGGTGACGAGCGACTTCCTGATCAGGGTCGCGTATCAGCAGCGCAACACGGTACGCGACTTCTACGTGAATCCCATGGCGTCAGGAGCAACTGGCATTCTTGCTTTATCGGACCGGGGTAGTGATTTCTACAAGGAATTTCAAGTCACCGGCCAATACCGCATCCACCGCAGCACACTCAACGCGTCCTATGTCCGCTCGCGAGCCTATGGTGACCTAAACGATTTCAACCAGTTCTTTGGGAATGATCCCCAAGCGGTGGTTCAGCCGAATCAGCGGGGCCGGCTGAACTTTGACGCCCCAAATCGACTCTTGGCCTGGGGAGAGATCGCTGCACCGTGGAAATTAACCTTCGTGCCCGTGGTTGACACTCACACGGGCTTTCCGTATTCAACCATCGATCAGCATCGCGACTTTGTTGGCCCCAGAAATGAACTGCGGTTCCCGCGATTCATTTCGACTGATTTGCAGGTCTGGCGCGAAATCCGGCTGCCCATTAAAGACAAGCACGCGCGGGTCGGATTCGGAGTTTTCAATGTTTTCAATCGCGCCAATTACCGCGATGTACAGAACGATCTCGATAGCAATCGGTTCGGCGAGTTCTTTAACGGTATGGGCCGGAGTTTCCACGGCAAATTCGTGTTGGAGTTCTGATTATGAAATCGACTATCAAAACTGCTCTTTCCGCTCTGGCAATCATGATTTCGGCCGTTACGACGGCGTCCGCACAAACCAGCGATCCACTGCCACCCGCGGAGGAAGTCGTCGCGAAGATGATGCGGTTCGATGCCCAACGGCAATCTGAACTGATGGGTTACACCGCCATTCGCCAGTACACCGCCGTGAACAAGAAACGGCACGCAGAAATGGTCGTGCGTGTCTCCTGCGATAGCTCGGGTGCCAAAGAGTTCACAATTGTTTCTGAAGAAGGTTCGGGCTCGATTCGCAAACATGTCTTCCACAAACTCCTGAGCGAAGAAACTGAGGCTTCCCGCCGTGGAACCCGATCCAGCACACGCCTCATACCCGACAACTACCAGTTTCAGATGGTGGGACGGGAGACTCTTGAGACGGGACCGGCGTACGTGCTGTCCGTCGTTCCAAAAACGCAGAACAAGTATCTGATCGACGGCAAAATTTGGGTGGACGCGAACGATTATTCCATAGTTCAAATCCAAGGCCAGCCTGCAAAAAATCCCTCCTTCTGGGTGCGCAGCGTCCACTTCGTTCACACATATCAGAAGGTAGATCAATTCTGGTTCGCATCTTCAACTCGCACTACCAGTGAAATCCGGATTTTTGGCGAATCAGAGTTAACGATCGAGAACTCTGATTACACCCTGAACCCTCCTGCCGACCGCATGGCCCAAGCCAATGAACACGAGAGGTTGCTCCGATGAAGAAGGGCCACCTCATTGCGGCCGTTGTTTCACTGGTAATGTTCGCCTGGGTGATCGCTCATGTTGGATTCTCAGCGATGCTGGTGCAACTGAAGGCGATGCGTGTTGCTTTACCGATTGTCCTGGCCCTGAGTGTTCTCCGACTGCTACTCCAGGCCATCACCTGGTCGGCGTCGCTCGAGGGCGAACATATATCGGTGAACACGACGAAATTAATAGGAGTGCGCCTCGCTTCCCAATCCATGGGATATCTCACGGTCCTCGGTCCCGTTATTTCCGAGCCGATGAAAATTAAACTTCTTGGCACACCAACTGAGCCAACGATTACTGCCACTTTTGTCGATGACGGAGTGTACTGGTTTACTTCGGCGCTGCTTGCAATCTTGGGGATAGTTAGTCTTCCCTTCGTTGCGGTGCATGGCGCACGCTGCCACGCAATCCCAGCCCTTCTGTCGCTGGCGGGTATGGTCTTTGTAATCATGCGCCGCAATCCAATCCTCTCCGGTTTAATTCGTGCGCTTGGCAATTATGCGCCATCATGGCTTGTACGCGGCGAGAAGTTGGAAGAGTCCATTCGAAGCTATCGGCTTCATCACCCCGCAGTTGTCAGTCGCATGTTCTGGATCGACCTGGCCTGTCAAGTACTGATCACCTCCGAAGTCAGCGTGGTTTTGTGGTCCCTCGGCCTACCGATCCACTTCTTCACCATCGTTGCCATTGACGGAGTTACGCGTGCATTGAAGCTGGTGAGTGGCTGGATTCCCGCGCGGGTCGGCTCCGACGAAGGCGGAGCCATTTCCGCATTCGCCCTGACTGGTTTTTCGCCACTGCTTGGCCTGTCACTCGCGCTGACTCGACGTGTGCGCGATCTACTGTGGGCGTTGATCGGCATCCTTTGGTTTCTCTGGAACTCTCGCGCAGTAGCTGACCGACAAACAGTCTCAAGTAGCGTGACAGGAACCATTCTGGAGGAGATCGTCGAATGCAGGCAGTGATAGCCATTCCGGAAATCTTTGCCCTTCTAAGCCAAGAAAAAGTAGCGGAACTGCTGCTACGTCCGATTGCAGGTGTTCCTCTCGTAACGAGAACCATGCTCACCGCGGCCCGAGCTGGAGCAAACGACATTCTCCTCATCTGTCCGGCAGCATTAAGCGAGCGGATCATGCAGCAACTCGTGGGGAGCACTACTCAGTTTGGGATTCGTATCAGCGTCGTTCAATTGGCAGATTTCGATCCATTCGCTTCGTCAGGATGGCGAGCGCTAAAACCTCATCTTCACCACCAATTCCTCTGGGTGCCATGGAACTGGGTTACTACGAAACAATCCCTTGCTGAGCTGCTTCTAGTTGATATCCGATCTGTCGATTGGTCCAAACCTGCTTACACAAGGTTCCATGAGGTGACCCGCGACGATTTCTCTTCTGCCCTCCTCCACCCTGAGGGCGTCGCGGTCACCTCGCCAGAGAGCGCTGCGAGTGCCGAACAGTTTCTGGTTGTTCACTCGGGCAAGGTACTTGACGGCATTCATACATCTTTCAATCGCCGGCTCTGTCGCCCATTCGTAAGAATGCTTTCTCACTTCTCAGTCACTCCGAACGCCGTCACGTACTGCGGAGTTCTTGTTTCCACTCTTTCTGCCATCGCTTTTGCGCATGGGACGTACTGCTGGTCAGTGCTGGGCGCTCTGCTTTTTTACATCGCGGGACTCTTTGATGAAATGGACGGTATGCTGGCCCGGCTCAAGTTCGCGGAGTCACCGCGCGGGACGTATCTTGAAGGCTTTGCCGACGGACTTAGCTATTTGCAGCTCTTCACGGGGATCACCATTGGCATGTATCGGCATTACGGTCGGATTGCAATCGTCATGGGCATTTTGCTTCTCGTGGGTGCGGTTCTCGCATTGATCACTACGACGTTGCAGCGAAAACGAGCTACCACTCCCGACCGGCCGAATGAATACCTTGGCCGTTTTTATGAGTTGCTCGAGAAGGACTCAGGAAACTGGATTTCCCGCGTCGTCCGCCAGGTTCAGGCCTTTCAAAGAAGAGGGATAATGATTCATTACATCGTCCTTTTCACTATCCTCGGCCTCCTGCCCCTCATATTTTTACTCGCAACCGTTGGGGCCCACCTCACCTGGATTTTGACGCTCTATTTTAACCGTAGATTCTTCATGCGGTCTCAGACCGACGTGAAAGCGAATGTAAGCAAGTTCAAGGAGGCTTTATGAAGGCGGTGATTTTGGCCGCAGGCAGGGGTACGCGGATTCGCTCCGTACATGGGGAACATCCGAAGTGCCTGATTGACGTCGACAATGGCACCATTCTGGATCATCAGCTCGACGCTCTAGCGATGGTTGGAATCAACGATGTCGCGATTGTTGTCGGGTACGAGAAGGAACAAATCATTTCGCATATAAATGTCAGAAAACTTCTCACGCAAAGGATTCACTTCATCGACAATCCGGCGTTCGCTATCACCAATAACATTTATTCGCTCTGGCTAGCCCTCGATTGGCTGCGGGGTGACAGCTTCATTGTTCTTAACGCCGACGTCATCTTCGATCCGGAAATCCTTGACCTCGCGATGCGCCCACAGGCGCCGATCTCGATGATCGTGGACCCGTTATGGCGGGATGAGACCATGAAAGTCATCATCGTCGACGACCACGTAACCAAGATGAGCAAGAAGATCTCACGGGAAGAGTTCAGCGGCACTTATATCGGTATTACGGTTTTTTCCAAATCCGTACAAACCAGATTTTTCCGAAAGATGGAAGATGTCATCGCGGCCGGTCGGGTCAGCGAATTCTTCAATATCGCCGTTCAGGAACTCGCGAACGAAGGAGTTCCGGTCGGCTATACGAATACTGATGGTTTGCCCTGGGCAGAAATCGATGATCCAGTCGATCTGATGTTTGCCCAGCAGAGTGTGTTCCCGCAACTTGCAACGGCGGTAATTTGAACGTGGCGACAAGCGAAATCATTGCCGAGAACTTCGCGCCTGCTCGGTGGCTCTCCTGGCCGCGCAGTTCCATTCGAATTGTGGATTGGAACATCGACCGCGGCTTGCAGCTTCGCCCAATCATAGATTTTCTGGAAAACGCAAACGCTGATGTTTTTGTTCTTCAGGAAGTCGACGTTAATGCACGGAGAACCCATCGTCTCAACATTGCTCAGGAAATCGCCCGAAAGCTGCGGTTGAACTATGTTTTCGGACGAGAATTTGTGGAACTGACCCAGGGCTCCAAAACCAGCCCCGCCTACCATGGTCAGGCTACGCTCTCCCGGTGGAAGATCTCGAGGCCGCGCGTCATTCATTTTCAGCAGCAATCCGATTTTTGGAAGCCTCGCTGGTTCAAGCCCACACTGCCAACATTTCAGGAGCGGCTTGGGGGCAGAATCGCTCTTGCTGCCGAGATCAATATTCAGGGCGTCTCAACTATCTGCTACAACCTTCACTTGGAGAGCCGCTCCAATGATGAACTGCGCCTTGCGCAATTGAACGAGGTCTTGCAGGACGCTGCCGTTTATGACTCCACTCAGCCGGTTGTCATCGCAGGCGACCTTAACGTCAATGCTTCCAAGCCTGCGACTGCAGACGCACTGGCACGTGCCGGATTTTGGGATGTTGTGCCAACCTCTCACATAGCTACCACGGCTGCGCGACATCTGCTCGAAGCTGGCCGCCACATCGACTGGGCTTTCGTACGTGGTCCGGTGCAGGCGAACGCCGGCAGGGTTCACAGGTCCGTCAGGGGTTCTGATCATTACCCAATCTCATTTGAGTTGCATAGTGTTACTTCGGGCCTGTAGTCGCGCAGAACAAAATAAGAGAACAGGCTGAGCCTGTTTAGACTCGCTATCGACAGTTCATCTTCTCGTGGCTTGAATCTCGAGATTCGCCAGCCGGGCGACCCACGTCCTTTGTGTTCCTGCATTCCACGAATATCTCAAATAAGCTGGCTGCGACCGAAAAGTCAAAATGGTCATTACTTCCACACTCTCGACAGTTCCCTAGTGCGCTCTACGCGGAAGTTCATGGACTTAGCGCCGCATCAGTTGGCATGCGCCTTGCATTAAGCAGATCGTTGTAGCGATTGAGGCAGCGAGAGCACGGTCGGTACGAGTTTACGGTCCGCACGTTAGGCCCGCTGCGGCAGTCGATTGATGTCTTGAAAAAATGGATTCACAGAAAGGAAATCAAGAGTGAAATGTCGATCGTTTTCGCCACACGTCGCGTTGCTGACATTTGTTGTGATCTTTGCGGCTGGGACTTCTGCCGTCGCACAGGATGGCACACTTCGCCTCCATGTGAATCCCAAACAGGCGTATCTCTGGGTCGACGACCGCGCTGTCAGTGAGGCTAGTAAACATTCCAGCCTGGAACTGAGTGCAGGTGAGCACAAAATTGAATTGGCAAACTACGGATACACGCCGATCACTCGGACGGTTACGGTCACCGCCGGGAAAACCACTGACCTCGACGTCACCTTAGAAAAGGTCGGCGACAAGGTGTCAGGTCCTTTCGGCGCCATCGCCGTCAAGGGTGCCGATCGGAGTGCCGTCCTTCTTAATGGGAAGACTCCAGACTTCTTCGTTGGCCACGGCGACGAGTTCAATACCGATTTCTTGTGGTGGAAGCAGGAGCTTGTTGTTCCGCCTGGCACCTATGAGATGACCGTACAAGGCGGAGACAAGGATATCTGGTCTGGCCAAGTTAGTGTTGCAGCCAATCAGCGCGTAATTGTGGACATTCCGAAAGGTGTCAGTAAGACCGAACCATGGCATCGTGGTGAGAAACTCGCCAGCGTTCCACGCTTTGCCGCAGGCGTTGCCAGCGCGACCGTAGCCGTCGCAAAGCCCTCCGCGGAAATGTCGGCGACCGACTCGCAAATCTATTGCGGCGAAACATCACAACTGAAATGGAATTCCTCTGACGCACCCCAGGTTGAAATCAGCCCCGCTGGCGCAGTAGCGAGTTCTGGGGAACAAACGGTCCAGCCGAAGCAGACAACGACCTACACGCTTGCAGCGACAGGGCCCGGCGGCACAACCACGTCCGATGTCACTATCAATGTGGACAACGCGATCGACGTAGATCTCTCGCTCTCACCGGCGGAGGTCCATTACAAGCGCGTGGGCGACGAGGTCGTCGAGGACGATAGTACCGCGCTGAATTGGTCCGCCATCAATGCCTCAAGTGTGTCAATCGACGGTCTGGGGGCCGTCGATCCCAGCGGCAGCAACAGATTGAAAGTCTCTCCGCAGCAGAACGATCCCGGACCTGTAGACGAGACTGTCACCTACACCCTGAACGCAACGAATGATTGCGGCGGTCACGAGACGCGAACGGTTGCACTCCACATCGTAGGCACAATCGAACCCGGCGAGCTCTTCATGCGCAGCGTTTATTTTCCGACGGATCGGCCAAGAAATCTCATATCGGAAGCCGATCTTTTGCCGAGCGAGCAAGAGGAACTCAGAAGCATAGCCGAAGCCTTCAAGAAATATCTGGCATACAAATCAGATGCTCGATTGATTCTTGCGGGGCATGCCGATGCCCGCGGGCCCGACAGCTATAACCAGTTTCTTTCGAAACGGCGCGCTGACCTAGTGAGACGCTTCCTTATGGAGCAGGGTGTTCCAGAATCCAGCATCGACGTGCAAGCGTTCGGCAAGAAAGACAATCTCACCGCAGAGCAGGTACAACAGCTACTCGAGCAAAGTCCTGACCTTAGCGCCCAGACCCTCGAAACAGTCACAAAAAGGCTGGGCAACATCGTCCTGGCCTACAACCGTCGGGTCGATCTCACCTTAAGTTCGACGGGGCAAGAATCTGCCCGTGCATATCCGTTCAATGCCGACGACTTCGCTGCGCTTGCTGAACGCGACCCGAAGAAGGTTCCAGCCCCGGTACAACTAGCGGCAGAAAAGGAGCACATGGGCGACTAGTAGTGTTCCTGGTGTGAAGCAACACAAGGGAGGTAATTATGAAAATCTTACAGAAAATTATGGCGCTGTTTCTTTCATCTTGGCTGTTATTTGCGCCTGGTGTCACCTACGCTGCTCA
>Ga0307477_10002311_pt1 | contig 14864 bp, 14 predicted proteins | sample atmos_gasesECM2C_FD_203316 | JGI IMG/M metagenome (GOLD analysis project Ga0307477, IMG submission 203316) | Hardwood forest soil microbial communities from Morgan-Monroe State Forest, Indiana, United States - atmos_gasesECM2C_515 | ecosystem: Environmental > Terrestrial > Soil > Temperate...
TTCGTTGACTATGGTTTTCACGTCGGAGCCGTCAGGATTCGACGTTAGGACGCGACCGGCGGCCAGATCCAAAAAGTACAATCGACCTACAGTCTTTGCGGCGGACTTCATTGTTTCGGACTTGGAGACTTTGAAAGACGGCATGAAATCTTGATTCCTTTCTTTGTGGTTTTCATTTGTCGAGTGTTGTTTCGATAGAAGTGCTCTCAACCGGTTAGATAAACGCGCTGAGGCCGCTAACGGCTTTGCCCACAATTAGGTTTTGCATTTGGAACGTGCCCTCGTAGGAGTAGAGAGCTTCCGCATCCACGAAGAACCGACCAACGTTATACTCAGCCGCGATACCGTTGCCGCCGAGCAGCTCACGCGCCCACGCGACCGTCTCGCGGCACTTGGCTGTCGTGAAAGCCTTGGCAAGCGATGCGTGCGCGTCGGTCATCTTGCCCTCGGCCTGCAACTGAGTCATGCGCACCAAGAGACACTGCGAAGCGGTGATGTTGGCGAGCATCTTGGCCAAGAGGTCTTGCACCATCTGGAACGAGCCGATGGGTTTGCCGAACTGCAAGCGCTCCTGGCAGTACTTGAGCGCGTTTTCGTAAGCGCCCATGGCGCATCCCGTCGCTTCCCAGCCGACCATAAATCGCGTCATTTTCAGGACGCGCGCCGTGTCGCGAAACGATTGGTCAGCTTGCAAGCGGTTTTCCTCCGGAATGCGGCAGTTCTCCATCGTGATCAAGCCGTTCTGCACGACCTTGAGGGCGATCTTGTTCTGGATTTTTTCGACCTTGAATCCGGGTGTGGTCTTGTTCTCGACGATAAACGCTTTGACTTGGTTGTCGGTGAGATCGCGCGCCCAGATGATCGAGATGTCGCACCACGGAGAATTGCCGATCCATTTCTTCTGGCCGTTGAGGATCCATGTGCCCCCGTCACGCTTGGCCGTAGTTGTCAGGCCGCCAGAAGCTCCCGAGCCGACGAGAGGCTCGGTCAAGCCGAAGCAGCCAATTTTTTCCCAGCCGGCCATTGGCGGGAGCCATTTTTGCTTTTGCTCCTCTGAACCGCCCAGGTAGATGGACCCCATGGCCAAGCCGTTGTGCACGCCGAAGAATGTGGCGATGGAGGAATCGACGCGCGCCATCTCCATGGCGATCAAACCAAACAGCTGCACACTTCCGCCTCGGCAGCCATACCCCTTCATGGCAACGCCGCCGATATTGAGTTCCTTAATTGCGGGCAACAACTCAAACGGGAAAGAGTCCTCGACCCAATACTTCGTGATGATGGGCTGGACCTTGGTTTCCATGAACGTGCGGACCTGCTTTAGGACGGCCAACTCATCGGCTGGCAAAGTCTCTGTGAGTTGGTAGAAGTCAGAGTTGGGCTGAGGAAGTGCTTTCTTGATTTCTTTGGTTGGACTCGACATGTCGCTTCCTTTTCTAGGGGGCTTGGTCCTTTGTGAATGTCGCGCCGACTAAGTGCATCTCATACGCAAAATCTAAGCAGTTCATACGACGCCCAATGCGGAGGCTCGCATCCGTGGCACAGTCTGTAAAAGTGAGGAACAGCTAGCTCACGGTGAGGAGAAGCTAGCTCACAGTGATGAACCCTTGCATTCGCCTCCGTGCTCTGTTTTGCAGCAAGGGGTAAGCATCTGCTTGAGGGAAGGGTTCGCCGCATAACGATCTCGTGAAATCGCGGCGACAAAAGGCGGAATTCCGAGCGCTCGCTCGAACGGTGCCGATTTCTATGATCATCTCTAACCTGGCGGCACACGCGTATGAAGGCGGGCTGGACTTATACGCAGCGTGGAAACCCTTGGAATATCCGGTAAAGGCAGACGGACTCGTCAAGTTCGTCACTGTGAGCTAGCTGTTCCTCACATTACGGATTTTACGGAAGGATGCAAACGTCTCCCCGTGGGGTTGCGGAGGGAGCTTGTGGTCACCTCTAGCGCACGCTTGCGAATTTTTCTGGTGATTCCCGTCGAACGGCGCCGCGAAATTACGCAGCAGTTGCAACCTCTAAACGCAGAACTCGTTTTCGCCGATCCTTCCGGCCAAACGGAGGAAGGGATCATGGAAGACGACATTTTCCAGGTTGCGATTCTTCCAGCAACGCTCACTGACACGGCGTGGTGGAAATTGTGGGGCGTGTTGGGAGTGCTCAACAAGCGCCCCGCGATACTGGTATACGCCCGGGAAGCCAGCTTTCAACTTTGGTCTGGAGTACTGGAATTGGGAGGATACGACGTCGTCGTTGAGCCGTTTTCCGACGCTGAAATCCGTAATGCTGTTCTGCAAGCAGCACAGAGTTTTGAGGAACAGTTGGCGAACGGCACTTGAGCAGATGATATGAGCCATTTGAGAATAGCCGTCGCGACACTGTTATTGATTGGGTTGTCGTCGTGGTCCTTTCGTCTCCCGGCCTCGGTTCGAGTCACCGATGAACGCCGGGATGAGCTCACCGATTTCTTCAAGAGACACATCGGGTTGAGCGACGATCAAATCAGAGCTATTCGCAGTGGACAATCGGTCGCAAAGATATTGGACTCACCGACGGCGGACGAGGTGTTCGTATTCGGTGCGGTCTACGTCCAGTCTACGCCGGAGGAATACCTGAAGTTGGCGTCGGACATCGACGCGCTGAAAAAGCTACCGAACTATCTGGCAATCCGTAAGTTCAACGATCCTCCCCAGCTCTCTGATTTAGACGGATTAAGTCTAGAGGAAGACGATTTCAAGGATTTGCAGAAGTGCCGTGAAGGTAAATGCGAGATTCAACTGCCGACGGATGCAATGGACGACTTTCGCACAAAAGTGAATTGGTCGGCTTCGGATGCCCACGAACAAGCGAATCGAATCGCGAAGACATTGATGCTGGAAGCCCTCAAGAAATATGAAGAAGGGGGCAACGCGGAGCTGGGGGTCTATCGGGACAAGAACAACCCCGCTGCGGTGGAGCAGGCGTTTCAGTCGCTCATAAATAGGTCGAAAGCGCTTCCTGTTTATCTCCCCGAGCTCCAGAGCTACCTATTGAACTATCCAAAAGCGAAGAGTGAGCATATCGAATCGGACTTCTATTGGGAGAGGGTCAACTTCGGGTTGAAGCCAACCATTCGTCTCCTACAAGCAGTCGTTTATCGCGGCGCGGATGCCACCGGGCCTCAAGACGCCGTTGCGGTCAAGCAACTGTATGCGAGTCACTATTTCCACACGGCTCTGGATTTGACGGTGTGTGTTCGCGCTGACGAAGATAAACCGCAAGGAATGTTTTTAATCACGCTAAAAGGATCGCAACAGGCAGGCCTAACGGGACTAAAGGGGAGCATCGTTAGAAAAGTGGCCGTCGATAAGACTCGTTCTTCGTTGCAACGGGCGCTGGCCACGATTAAAGTCTCGCTGGAAGCGCGTATCCAGCGATGACCGGGACGCCAGCGACGAGAGCTGTAGAGCTAGTTGATCGGCACACCACAAAGATCCTGTTCACGATAGTCGTCTTCGTCGCGGTCCTGGCTATTTTGTATATCGCGAGAGCAGTCCTCGTTTTATTCGCGTTCGCCATCCTGCTGGCTTATCTGATCAATCCAGTCGTACGGTTTCTTCAGCGGCATTCTCTCTTCTTCAAGAATCTGCGGGGGCCTCATGTCGCGGAAGCCTACCTTGCTTTTCTTATTCTGGCGGCCTTCCTTATACACACGTTCGTTCCGGACCTTCATCGACATCCGACCCGTTTTATCGGGAATGTACAAACAGTTATCGAGAGGGTGTCTTCCGGAGAAATTGCAGACGATCTCGGCAGCAGCTTTGGCTGGAGCGAAACGCAAATCCTTGGTGCGCGAACATTCATTCAACAACATAAAACCGAGGTCGACAGCTTTCGCAAGACCGCAGAACAGTTTGTTTCCGTCGCGCTCGGCGGCGTTATCGTTATCCCGATCCTAGCCCTTTTCTTTCTAAGCGATGGAAAAAAGCTGACGGAACAAGTGGTGCAGCTGGTTTCGACGCCAAAGAATCATGAGGCGATACAGTCCTTGGTCGCGGAGCTGGACGTCACCCTACAGCACTACATCAGGGCGAAAGTGATCCTGGGCTTGCTTTCCTTGATCTATAGCTCGGTGGCAATGCTCTTGTTGGGTTTTCCGAATGCAATCGTGCTCGGTCTACTGGCTGGCGTTCTGGAGTTCATCCCAGTTGCCGGTTGGATTTTGGCGGCAAGCACGGTCGTCACGGCCGGTGTCGTCACTCATGCGCATTGGATCTGGATGCTGCTGCTCCTTGTCCTTTGGAGAATGCTGATGGACTACGGAATTGCGCCGAGAGTTATGGGCCACGAACTCGAGCTGCATCCGCTGCTCGCGATCTTCACGATGATGGTCGGGGGAGCTGTGGGCGGAATCGTGGGTATTTATCTTTCGATTCCCCTGGTAGCCGCGGGTCGTGTTATTTGGCGCAGATTCGTTGCCGGTAAGGTGTCACCGGCCGCCAAGCCCGCCCTTGCTGGAACAAATAGTCAGCTCTAGCGCCCCTCCGTGCGAATTACGTAATCACTGTGAGCTAGCTGTTCCTCACGTTCACAAGCCGTCAAGCAAGTGACAGTGTTCCCTTGCGAATCGGTAGCCGAATCAGCTTGCGCAAAGCACGGAGGAGAATAACTTGGCGGCCAGTGCAGCGACGCAAGACTCCGGTACTTCAGCTGAACACCGTGAGCAGCCTAGTTCCGGCCAATCCCCTCGCTGGCCCTGGCTTCGCTACGTCACTCCCTTAGCTATCGTCCTGCTTGCGGCAGCGCTCGTGGTGACCCTCACGCGAAACTGGAACGCGTGGGAAGGTGGAAAAGCGGAACAGACTACGGATGACGCTTATGTGCGAGGAGATCTAACGCCTCTGAGCACCAAAGTGCCTGGAATCGTTCGTACGGTAAAAGTCGGCGACTATCAAAGGGTTCGAGCCGGGGACCTTCTGGTGGAGCTCGAAGACGAAGACTACCGGGCGCAAGTTGCTCAAGCGTCTGCGGCAATTGAAGCAGCCAAAGCAGCTATCGAGAACAATCGCAGACAACGCGAGTTGCAAGACACGAGAGTCCAGAAAGCACTATCCGGGATTGATCTTGGAAAAGCACAAATCGCCGCAGCCGATGCGGGAATCGGCGCGGTTGAAGCGGACGTCACCCGAACGCGCGCTGAACGTGCGCGGCAGGAAGCTCTTCTGGCGACGCAGTCTACGACGAAGCAGCGCGTCGAAGCTGCCGTCGCCGACGAAGAACGGTTTTCAGCACAACTCGCAAGTCGTCAGGCTGATCTGGAACAGGCCAAGACCTCCCTCCGGAGCAATGAGATTTCAGTTGAGTCGGAACGGCGCACGAAAGATGTACTCGAGTCCCAAGAGCACCAACTCGTCGCGGACCTCCACGCAAAAGAGGCAGCGCTCACCGTGGCGCAGGTCAACCTAGGGTACGCGCAAATCCATGCGCCTGGCGACGGGATAGTCGGCGAACGGCAGGTGCGGGCGGGACAGTTACTTTCTCCTGGCGCGCAGATTCTTACTTTCGTTGCAGATACGAGATGGGTTCTAGCTAATTACCGCGAGACCCAACTGGCGCACATGAAGGTGGGAGATCCCGCGGAGATCCGCGTCGACGTGTATCCGGGCCGGGTTTGGAAAGGGCATGTCGTTCAAATTGCACCTGCGAGCGGATCGCAGTTCGCGCTGCTTCCTCCTGACAACGCCACCGGGAATTTCACAAAGGTAGTTCAGCGAGTGCCGGTGAAGATCGCGTTTGACGACACAAGTCATGCGACGGAACTTCGACCCGGCTTATCGGTTGTCGCTGAAGTACGAACCAAGCAGTGACCGGAGCGGGAGATGGCGACGACCACCGCAACACTACGGGCACCCACGAAATGGCAAATCGCCAAGGCCGTTTCGGGAGCTCTGCCCAGTGATCTCTCCAACAGCCCGGTGCTTGGCATCATGGGCGTGGTGATGGGCGCAGGAATCGTGACTCTGGCCGGTCGACTTCTAAGTCTCGGCACTGCCGACCTAAAAGGGAGCCTGGGGATCGGCTATGACGGCGGAGCGTGGATCGGAAGTGCGTTTAATATCGCGCTGATGTTTATCGGCCCGTTTACGGTCTATGTAGGCGGACTGTTGGGCGCTCGTCGTGTCTTGGTGATTGCCGCTACTGGGTTCACACTGGTGAATTGTCTCCTGCCGCTTGTTCACGCTTACAATCTGTTGCTCGTAGGGCTCGTATTATCTGGGCTGACCTCGGGTACGTTTTACCCGCTTACATTGTCTTTTGCGTTGCGCAATATTCCACTGAAATTCCTTCCTTTTACGCTGGCTCTCTACGCAACGTTTGTCGATGGTGCGGTAAATGTAGCGCCAACTCTTTACGGATGGTTTCGCGATCATCTTTCCTTTAGGTGGATGTTTTGGAGCATGACGGTGCTTACGCCGATTATGCTTTGGTGCATTTATCGTGGAATTCCGCCAAGCCCCCCCGCCAATAAACGCGGTCCGGCTCCGAGCTTCGCAGGATTTCTCTACGGGAGCGCCGGCCTCGCATTGTTGTTTGCCGCTCTGGACCAGGGCCAGAGGGTCGATTGGTGGCGATCCGGACTATTTAATGCGTTGTTCTTCTGTGGCGTCTTTTTTCTGGAGATCTCGATATTTCGGCGTTTGCGCAGCCCAAACCCGCTGGTAGATCTGCCTTTTCTTAGGCGATGGAACACCATCATTCTTGGCTTTGCCCTGATTCTTTTTCGATTCTGCCTTCTCTCCACCATCATCCTGGTGCCGCAGTCCCTTTCCATCCATGGATTCGAAGCGGACCAGATCGGTCCAGCAGTAATTTGGTCCGCTGTTCCACTCCTCGTTCTGGCATTCCTTGCGGCCTTATTGCTTTTGCAGGGCCTAGATCCGCGATGGATGATGACGGCTGGCTTTCTGTGCATCGCGGGAGCCGCAATCCTCAATGCTCAATACACCAGCGCCTGGTCCGCGGCGGATTACTATCGATCGGAGTTATTGATGGGGGTCGGCCAGTCGTTCGCCTTTATCGGACTTGTCGCCGATATCGTCCTGCAGGCCGTCTTCTCCGGCGCCCTAGTAACACCACAAGGGGTTCTGACTTTCTCGGCGTTTTTCCACCTCGTGCGGTTGTTTGGTGGCGAAATCGGCGTTGCTGTGATGACCCATTTCATCGCGATCCGGGAACGCGTGCACTCGAATTTGCTGGGACTTCATGTGCAAGGAGGCCAATGGATCACAGACACTTCGGTGCACCAACTGACCGCTGGTTTATACGGGAAGTCGGCCGGCCTGTCATCGGCGACAGGCAGGGCAATCGACCTTGTAGGTGCACGTATACGGCTGCAGGCCTACACGCTGACTTTCATTGACGGATTTCACCTTATCTGTTGGACCTGTGTTATCGCGTTGCTGCTGACCGCTGCGCTCCGCAAGGCGCCTCTCGACTATGGCGAACTCGCGTTCGGCCCACCCGAGCCTGGGGCTCACCGCACATGAATGTTCGACTCGCCATTCTCTTGGCATTTACCGTCGCGAGTGCCGCGTCAGCGTTCGCTCAGGAGCAGAAGGCGGCGGACAGAACCATCACGCTTGACGAAGCCGTTCAGCTTGCTTTGCAGCACAACCATTACATTCGTCTGGCAGGTTACCGCGTCGAGGAATCGGAACACGCGAAGGACGCCGCGCGAAGCTCATATTTTCCGAATCTCCGAAATGAGAGCAACGCCGGTCACCTGACGGACACGCAATTCATCGCGATCCCGCAGGGGAAGCTGGGCACGGCTGCGGGAACACCGATTCCCGAACAAACTGCCGTGTTGAATCAGGGTGGACTTTCTTTCGTCACCAGCGGAACACAACTCAGCCAGCCTCTTCTTGAATTGTGGAAGATCCGCTCGGCGAACGATGTCGCGGCTGCGGATACCAAGGCGATTCGGAATAAAGCCGAGGAAACCAAGAACAAAGTCGCGTTGCAGGTGCACCAGCTCTATTACAAGGTGCTGATTTTGCAGACGCGACGCTCGGCGGCACAGGCCAAGATCCAAGCAAGCGAAGATCTACGCCAAGAACGAATCGAGCAAGTAAAACTCGGCGCGACGCTCGAACAGGAGTCAATCGAGGCGCGCGCCGGAGCTCTCGAATCGCGGCAGGAGTTGCTGACGACAGAATTGCAACTCTCTGACTCGGTGACACAGCTCAACGACACCATCGGGTTGCCCCTGACCACTCACCTCGTCCTTGACGGTTCGGTTGAAAAAGTTCGGGACAGTTGTGAACGCGAAGAATGCCTGCGTATCGCAATGGAGTCCCATCCAGAAATCCGCGAGGCGCATGCTGAAGTGGAAAAAGCATCGGCCGCAGTGCGTCTGGCCAAACGGCAATACTTGCCGAGCCTCGATGTGTTTGCTCGATACAGCTATCAGAACAATGTGCCTTTTCTCGCACGTAATTTCGGAACGTTCGGTGTGCATTTTGGATACGAGCTATTCGATGGCGGAAAGCGAAACGCCGAGATCGGCGAACGCAAAGCGCAACTGGCCCAGGCTGAAGAAAATCTCGCCCGCATGAAAGACGAAATCGAACTGCGAATCCAAACGGTTTACAACAAACGCGAACGCACCCGGGAGATGTTGAAGGTTTCCGAAGAACTGCTGGCGCTGCGAACCGAAGTACATAGAGTCGCGGTGAAGCAATTACATGAGGGCACGGCCGTCCCATCACAAGTCAACGGGGCCGCCGCGCAGGAACTCTACGCAAAAACGGCGTTGCTTCAATCACAGCTCGACTACCTCGAAGCGGAAGACGAAATGCTCGAAGCGGAAGGCGTGACTCCCTGAGCGGGTATCGTGATGAAGAAACGACCACACAATCCGGGTATCGAACGAATCGGCAGAGTGACGTTGGCACTATTCATTTTGTGCTTCGGCGTCCTGTGCGCTGCGCGACTTTGTTTAGCTGCGTCACAAACGGAACATCCGGTACCCAGCACCCTCAAACCAGAGTCGACACCCGCGGAGACCATTTACCACCTGTCTTTCCTCGTCACGGCTATCAACGTATCGGTTTTTGCGGTGGTCTTCGGATTGTTGGTGTACGTCCTCTTGCGGTTCGGGCGACGTGCTCAAGATCCGAATCGGGAGCCGGCACAAGTTTATGGAAGCACGCAGATCGAACTCGCCTGGACCGTGATTCCCGTGTTGATCGTCGTAATTCTGTTTCTTGCGACGGCCCGCGTGATTCACGCAATCCAGGATGCACGAAGACCCGAGTCGGCAGTCGAGGTCACCGCGATAGGGCACCAGTTCTGGTGGGAATTCCGTTATCCGAAATATGGAGTGGTCACAGCCAACGAACTCCATATTCCAGTCAGTGATCCATCCCGACCAACACCAACCTTCTTAAAACTTCTTTCGGCCGACACGGACCACAGCTTCTGGATTCCGCAGCTGGCCGGCAAGACCGATCTCATTCCCAATCGCACAAACGAAATGTGGATGGACCCCAGATCCACCGGCGTTTACGTCGGACAATGCGCGCAGTACTGCGGGACACAACACGCAAAAATGTTGTTGCGGGTGACGGTCGATACGCAAACGGAGTTCGACGAATGGATTCGTCAACAACAAAAGCCCGTTGCTTCCCCGAGCATGGAGGTTGCCGGCAAGCATGTGTTCGAAAGCACTGCCTGTGTGAACTGCCACGCAATTGCGGGAACGAGCGCAAACGGACGGTTCGGGCCCGACCTGACCCATCTGATGAGTCGGAGCACGATCGCGTCGGGTGCCGCGGAGAACACAGCGGAGAGCCTGCGTCTTTGGATCCAAAATCCCGACGCCATCAAGCCTGGTTCGTTAATGCCAGCGATGAAGCTGAATGAGTCGGATCTTGATGCGCTTGTGAAGTATTTAAGGACGCTCGAATAGAGAAAAGGAAGAGAGATGTCATCGGAAGCGATAGCGATTCCCGTTGCGGGTGAAAGAAGCCAGCCGTGGATGCAGGCGCTACACGAGTGGGTGGTCACGGTTGATCACAAGCGGATCGGAATTCTGTATATAGCCCTGGCGCTGTTTTTCCTCCTAATCGGCGGCCTTGAAGCCGCCATCATTCGCGTTCAGCTTCTTCGGCCGCACAACGATTTCGTATCGCCGCAGGTATTCAATCGCATGTTTACCATGCACGGCACTACGATGATCTTTTTCGTAGCGATGCCGATCCTCTTTGGCTTCGCGAACTATTTTGTGCCGTTGATGATCGGCGCGCGGGATATGGCGTTTCCCCGGCTCAATGCCTTCAGTTTTTGGTTGACGGCCTTCGGCGGGACTCTCTTGTATTTCAGTTTTTTGGGAGGAAGCGGACTTTACGGCGCCGGGAACGCCCCGGACGTGGGGTGGTGGGCGTATGCGCCACTGACATCACGGGCATTTTCGCCCGGCAACAGTTCCGATTATTGGACGATTTCCTTGCTGGTGTCGGGATTCGGCAGCATCGGCACGGCGATCAATCTCTTCGCTACGACTCTGTGCATGCGCTGCCCGGGAATGAAATTAAGTCGCATGCCGTTGTTCGTCTGGCTCAATTTCGTCATGAGCGGAATGGTTCTGCTGGCTATTACTCCGCTTTCGGCCGCGCAAATCATGCTGTTGACTGACCGCTATCTTGGTGGCCACTTTTTCGACACGCAGGCAGGTGGCTCGGCGACGATTTGGATGCATTTTTTCTGGATCTTCGGCCACCCCGAAGTCTACATCCTGATTATTCCTTGCTTCGGGTTTCTCTCTGAAATTGTTCCGGTGTTTTCGCGAAAACCCATCTTCGGTTACCCCGTCATGGTTGGGGCGACGATTTGTATCGGTTTCGTGAGTGTGAGCGTTTGGGCGCATCACATGTTCACGATCGGTATGAACTCGTATGCGAACAGCTTTTTCGCGCTGACCACGATGGCAATCGGCGTACCCACGGGAATCAAGATTTTCAACTGGATTGGCACCATGTGGGGCGGAAAGCTGTGGTTCACAACGTCCATGCTTTTTTGCGTGGGCTTCTTGTTTCAGTTCCTGATCGCTGGCCTCACGGGAATCATGCTGGGAACAGCACCTCTCGATTGGCAACTGGGCGGCTCCTATTTCGTGGTGGCGCATTTCCACTATGTGATCGTGGGGGGAATTCTGTTCGCCATTTTTGCGGCCTTCTACTACTGGTATCCCAAGATGACAGGCCGAATGCTGAATGAGACGTTGGGCAAGATTCACTTTTGGTTGTTCCTCATCGGTTTTCATCTCACGTTCGACGTGATGCACATTCCTGGAATCCTGGGCATGCCGCGCCGCATTTACACCTATGAAGCCGGGCGTGGCTGGGAAATATGGAACCTCATTTCGTCCATCGGCGCATTCGTTCAAGCCATTGCAATCCTCGTATTCGTTTTGAACCTGGTCATTTCTTATTTCCGGGGTTCCCGAGCCGGTAGCGATCCCTGGGACGCGTGGACACTCGAATGGAGCGTTAGCTCTCCTCCGCCCGCTTACAACTTCTTGGCAATTCCCACAGTGGCCAGCCGACGTCCATTGTGGGACCGCAAGCACCCGGAAGACCCGGATAGCCGCTATGAATAAAAGGACGACACGATGAATTCGGTGATTGCTCCGATGCATGCGACATGGGTGCTGCCGTACCGAGGAAAGGTGGGCATGGCTTGTCTCATCGCCGCGGAATCGGCGATCTTCACGATTTTTGTTGTTGCCTATCTTTTCTACGTCGGCAAGAGCCTCTCCGGACCAACACCCAGGGAAGTTCTGGAGCCACCTCTCTTTTATTCCGCCTGTTTACTGAGCAGCAGCCTCACCATCCACCTTGCGGTGAAATCCCTCTCTCGAGGGAATTACCCGCGTTTTCTCCTATTGTGGTTCTTTACCATCGTATTGGGCGGACTTTTTCTTTTCGGGACCGCTCGTGAGTGGCACAAGCTCATCGCGCACGGATTGAAGATTTCGACGAATCTCTTCGGCACCACCTACTACTCGCTGGTTGGCCTCCACGGATTTCACGTTTGTGCGGGGTTGCTGATGCTGGCGGTCGCGTTGCTGCTTGCGTTTTTTGGAAGCATTCGACGCGAGCACGCACCCAAAGCGGACGTGCTGGCAATGTATTGGCATTTCGTCGATGCGATCTGGGTCGTTGTATTCACGGTCGTTTACATCGTTGGCCGGTGAAGAAAGCTGATTGGCGATGAGTGGGGACAACGCAAATGGAATCGGGTCTAGCGAATTGAAAGTTCCGGCACCAACCGCTTGGCCAGTTGTTTTGGCATTTGGATTCACACTCTTGTTTGCCGGCTTGTTGACGAGCGTTTCCATTTCACTTCTAGGGGCGGTCCTCGCCTTTTGTGGATCAGTGGGATGGCTGCGTGAGATTCTCCCTCAGGAACACGAGATTCCTGTCATCGCGGAACCGGAGGACGATGTAGTCACGACATCCCGACGGATTGTTGAACGGTTTCCCTTGGCCGAAGCGCAGGTCCGTGCATGGCTTCCTCTCGAAACATATCCCGTCTCCGCTGGTTTGAGGGGCGGCATTGTAGGTAGCGCGGCAATGGCGGTAGTCGCGTGCGTCTTCGGCGAACTGCATGCTGGAAGTATCTGGTATCCCATAAACCTGCTGGCTGCGGTGCTCTACTCGCAATCGCAATCTCTGTCCGCTGGACACCTAAACGCGTTCCACGCCAGCAGTTTCCTCATTGCGACGGTTCTCCATCTAGTTAGTTCCTCCCTGGTTGGGCTGTTGTATGGTGCGATGCTTCCCATGCTTCCTCGGCGTCCGATTCTGCTGGGGGGGTTGATTGCTCCATTGCTCTGGTCAGGTCTTTTATGGGCTGTGATGAATCTTCTAAATCCCCTGCTGAGCAGTCATATCGATTGGCTGTGGTTCGTTGCCTCGCAGGTGGCGTTCGGCGTCACTGCGGGTGTCGTAGTGCTCCGCCACTCGAGGGTACCGACCGACGAGAATGTACCCTTTGCAATTCGCGCGGGAATCGAAGCACCGGGAACTATGGCGCCCCATGAAGGGGGAGAAGGTCACCGATGATGCGTCGGCTCTTTTTCGTGTTCGTGGCCTTGCAGCTGTGTGCTTGCGGCACGCCACCTGGTAAGCCAAGCCGGGATACGCAGGTTCTTTCGCCTGATCAGGTCCTGGATTTTCCGTCGTTGTTTGAGCAGAACTGCGCAGCTTGCCACGGCAAGGATGGGGATGGAGGAGCGGCAATCCCAATGTCGAATCCGACCTATCTTGCGCTAGTCAACCCAGATGCACTTCGCAGAACAATCGCGCAAGGCGTGGGCGGCGCTCCGATGCCGGCATTTGAGCAGAGCGCAGGCGGAATGCTAACGACCAGGCAAATCGATGTGATCGCGTCCGGAATCCGATCGCATTGGAGCAAACCGGGGTTCCTGGGTGGCGTCAAAGCGCCTGCGTACGCCAGCACATTGAGCGGCGACGCCGATCGAGGGGCTGCCGATTACAAGATCTTCTGCGAATCCTGCCATGGACCTAGCGGCCGTGGAGGTCCCAAAGGCAGTTCCATCGTCGATCCGGCTTTTCTCTCGCTGACGAGCAATCAGGGGCTGCGCACGATCGTCATCGTGGGACGGCCTGACCTTGGCGCGCCGGACTGGCGGACCAACGTACCGGGTCGGGCGATGTCGGACCAAGAAGTCACTGACATCGTGGCTTGGCTATCCTGGCAGCGTCCGGAAAACATGACGCACTTGAATGCGACCGATAGGGAGTCCCGAAATGCCCGATGAAAACACGCTGTCACGTCGAAGTCTGTTCCTGAAGGTTGGTATTTTCTTTAACGGAGTGGTGGCATCTGCGTTGGCCGTTCCGATTGTTGGTTATGTCCTTTCCTCAATCGTCCGACCGCGTTCGTCGAACTATCTCTCCTGGGTTCCTCTTGGACCAGTCAACGATTTCCCGGAAGGAGAGACGCGGCTGGCTACGTTCAAGAACCCTAACGTGATGCCGACTGACGGGAAGACGGTAGACACGGCTTGCTGGGTGCGGCGAATGGAGGGCAATCAATTTCAAGTGTTTGCGATTAACTGCGCGCATCTTGGATGCCCCGTGAGGTGGTTTCCGCAATCCGGCTTGTTTATGTGCCCTTGCCACGGCGGCGCGTATTACCAGGACGGTTCACGCGCTTCGGGTCCTCCCGAACGAGGGCTGTTCGAATATCCCTTCAAAATTGACAACGGCCTAATCCAGATTCAAGCCGGCGAACTCTTTACACCTGGCGCGAGCGCCTCGCCCCAGAGAAAGAAATCGACATGCGCCTGATCGGTCAAATCGGACAGTGGTTCGATAAGCGCCTTCAGTTGGCCGCGCCGATTCGTGCCGCCGCGGAGCATCCTATTCCACGAAATACCGCGAGTTGGTTTTATGTCTTTGGAAGCGCCGCGCTGACGGTATTCCTTCTTCAAATTGTCACGGGCATTCTTTTGGCGATGGTCTATGTTCCGTCGGGTGCGGAGGCATGGAGCAGCCTGCAATCGCTGAATCACGATGTCACCTTTGGCTGGTTCATTCGGGCGTTGCACGGGTGGGGCTCCAATTTCATGGTCGCCATCGTGCTGATCCACATGGTGCAGGTTTTTCTATTTGGTGCGTACAAGTTCCCACGCGAACTGACCTGGATCGTCGGTGTTTTTCTTCTGCTCATGACGCTCGGCATGGCGTTCAGCGGCCAGGTTTTGCGATTCGATCAGGACGCGTACTGGGGACTGGGCATCGGAGCATCGATTGCGAGTCACGTGCCCGTGATTGGACCGGCAGCGGTAA
>Ga0307477_10002312_pt1 | contig 14860 bp, 14 predicted proteins | sample atmos_gasesECM2C_FD_203316 | JGI IMG/M metagenome (GOLD analysis project Ga0307477, IMG submission 203316) | Hardwood forest soil microbial communities from Morgan-Monroe State Forest, Indiana, United States - atmos_gasesECM2C_515 | ecosystem: Environmental > Terrestrial > Soil > Temperate...
TGCCCGTTGGAAGAACCGGAAATCCTGGAAGGCGGATTCCCGTAATGGATCCGCGTCTGGATACGTGCGGCCAAATTCCAGAGGAGCGCTGGCATGCGTGGTTCCCTGGAGGGAATCCTTGCTGACTACCACCTCTTGTGCGCGTCCATCCACATACAGCGTGACACCAGCGGCCTTTCCCGAACCGTCATAGATAGCCAGCACGTGATTCCAGCGGCCAACCGCTAACACTCTCTCCTTGGTCTCCACCTGAATAGCGTTGTCCGGCAGTTCATGCGCCAGAACAAATCCGAGTTTGCCCTTGCTCACTCGCAGCTGCCAGCCGCGCTGCTTTTGTCCTGCATCCGCGGCGGACAGAATCACTCCCGTAGGCTTTTCTTCGTCTTTCGCTTCCAGGGGGCGCACACGGGGCCGCAGCCACGTTCCGACACTGAACGCCTGATTTGGCTCTACCTGGCCAAAGTTAGGAAGTTCGATCCTGGTGCCGGTTTCCATCCGCATGTACGGCCAGAACCAGGTACCCTCGCCCCAGACTACCGGCGCTCCTGTCGCCGAAATATTTTTCTGCGATGCGCTTGGCGCTGAATTGCCGAACGTCGATCCTTTCTGCTCGTCGAAGCGTAACCTCACCCCCAGTCCTTCCCAGCTTACGGGAACCGCGATTGCCGTGCGGTCAGGCCGTCCAATCCACGCAGCAATCAGTTCGCGAGCCTGTTCGCGGCGAAGCGTCAGTTGCCGCTCGATTTCCGAACGCTTCGCCAGGACTTGGTCATACGCGTCGCGGTTCTCTATTTTCGGAAGCCGAAGAAAAGGTGGCCAATCATTGCGATCGTCGTTCGACGGGATTTCGGTCAGATTGTTAAAGAAGGCAGTCAGCCGGTAGAAATCTTTTTGGGTGATGGGATCAAACTTGTGATCATGGCAGTTCGCGCAGCCAACGGTTAACCCGAGAAACGCCGCGCCGTATGCCTCGGTTCTTTCTCTCTTGTTGTTGACCCGCAACTCTTCAATCAGGGAGCCGCCTTCGCCGCTGCTGATTCCGGCGCGCAGGTATGCCGAGGCGGTCAGGGTATCGAGGGTCTTCACCGATAACATGTCTCCGGCGAGTTGCTCCCGCACAAACTGATCAAAAGGTTTGTTCTGGTTGTACGCCCGGATCACATAGTCGCGATACGCCCAGATACTCCTGAAATTATCGAGGTGCAGGCCGTGCGTGTCGCCATAGCGAGCTACGTCGAGCCAGTAATGGGCTCGATGCTCCCCGTAGCGAGGGCTGGAAAGCAATCGCTCGACAACCTTCTCATAGGCGTCGGGCGCCGAATCAGCCACGAACGCTTCTACTTCTTCCGGGGTCGGCGGCAACCCTGTCAAGTCGTAGGTCACCCGCCGAATCAGGCTCCGCCGGTCCGCTTCAGGAGAAGGTGACAGACCTTCTCGTTCCAGCCGCGCCAATACGAAGGTGTCAATTGGGTTCCGCGCCGATTCGCCATGCGTTACCCCGGGAATCGCCTGATGCCTTGGCGGAAGGAAGGACCACAACTCCTCGTACTCCGCCCCCTGTCTCACCCACTCTTTGAGCAGAGCGATCTGCTCCGGCTTTAACGTCCTATGCGCCTCCGGTGGCGGCATGCGATCTTTCACGTTCTTCGCTTCGATCCGATGGACCAGAGGGCTTTTGTCCGGCTTGCCGGGAATAATTGCCGGCTCATACTTCTGGTGGGAATCCTGATGAGGTGCAAAGGCAAATTCTCCGCGGTCCAGCCGCAAGCCCGCTTTCCGCCCTCCCGGATCCGGACCATGGCATGCATAGCAGTTTTCCGACAAAATTGGTTGGATGGTGTCGTTAAAGGAGAGCTTTTTGGTTTCTTCCGGAACGGGGGTCGCCGTAGTTGCGCCAGACTGAGCAGCAGCGAAATGGCTCACGCAGAGCCATACCCCAAGCAGGCTTCCAAAGAAAAACGATACGCGACTGTCGAGCGGCGATATCATTCGTCGACCGCGCTGATTCAGCACTACGTACTCCCCTGGTCTCACTTCGGGCTGCGGCGTTGCGTCTCGGTCACTATAGTACACCTACCTTTCTCCCATTTCCGCACCTCTGGTTCATCACATTGGGCGCCCGTAACCCCGGATAGCATTTGGAGTAGATGCAATGCTTTGTTAGCAGAATAGGACGGCACGAATGGATGCCGCCCTTTACTAAAATAAGGGCTCGTACGCCGTACGAATTATGTGTACACTGTCCGAGTGTCGAAACCGGCTGTCATTCGGTTGAAACGCCAAGGGCGCGGAGTTTCGGCGACTTGGGATGCGATTGCGAATGATGGGGACGACTCCGGTCTGACGCGAGAGCGAATCGTCGCTGCCGGAATCGCTATTGCAGACCAAGACGGTTTAGCGAGAGTATCCATCCGAAAAATCGCTGCGCAATTGGCTTCGAGCCCCATGTCGCTCTATCACTATGTTCCAAGCAAGCGGGAGTTACTGAATTTGATGTTGGATGCAGCGAATGCGGTCTTCGAATGGCCTGCGAGAACGATCACCGACTGGCGGGGCGTTCTGCGTCACTTCGCGTGGGAGAGCCGTCGCTGTTTGAAGCGGCACCCTTGGGTGAACCAACTTCGTGCATCTGACCCTGAATATGGTCCAGAAAGCATTCGCGTTCTCGAGTGGCTGCTAACTAGTCTTTCACGAGTTGGACTCGACTTGCGGACTGCCATTCGGGTTATTGGCGTCTTGTACGTCTTTGTGAACGGCTTTGTTGCTGCCGAAGGTTCGGAATCGTCCGCCGGCAAGAGGAAAGAGCGACGCGCGTCAGTGAATCAGCCAGCTTTCGCGAATGCCATTCTCGCAACGGGAAAGTATCCTCATGTAAAGCGGTTTGTCGAGATGAACGCGGAAGTTCCTGAAGATCGAGGGTTTGAGCGCGCTCTTACTATTGTCCTCAACGGAGTCGCCTCTGAGATCAAACTCCGCGGAACAATCGCTGCGTCAAAGCAGGGAAGGAAACGTGGTAGTCATCGATACGCGGCTAGGGACACACATAGGGACAAGACATTTCCAACTGTCTCTCCGCGTGAGCCCCGAAATGGAACCCGCAATGAGTGAAGAGTCGTTGGTACAGATGAGTAGCCCGACGGGGCGGAATGAGAGACGACGATGCAACCTCTAATCAAGACTACTTCTCGTAGAACATTTGTAAAGGCGGCAGCCTCTGGTCTCGCTGCGTCGCTTCTGGAGATCCCATCCTTGAATGCCAATCCTTTGAATCTGCCGATCGGGCTGCAGCTTTACACGGTCGGCGACGAGATGGATCGCGATCCGGGAGGAACGTTGAAGGCAGTGGCGGCCGCCGGGTACAAACAAGTGGAGCTTTCACCGCTTAGCAAAACACCGGCGAAGGATCTGAAGAAAGCGCTCGATGATGCGGGCCTGAAAAATCCTTCAGGGCATTATCTGCTTCCCGATCTGATGAGCAATGTTCAGGAGAAGATTGATTTGGCAGGTCAGTTTGGGCAGGAGTTTATGGTTGTGGCCGCGCCTTGGGTTGCCGATCCGTCGCGCTTCCAGCCCGATCCCCAGTTCGGGCAGTTCGGACTCTTTGTTGCGATCGTCAAAGGGCTTACGCTAGACGACTGGAAATGGAACGCCGAACAATTCAATAGAGTGGGGGAGCAAGTTAAGAAAGCGGGGCTGCAACTGGCGTATCACAACCACAACTTTGAGTGGAAGTCGTATGGCGGCGTGACGGGGTACGATGAATTTCTTCGATTGACCGATTCAGGGTTGGTCAAACTAGAACTTGACTGCGGTTGGGCGATTGTGGCTGGCCAAGATCCGGTCCCTTACCTGACAAAATACCCGGAGCGCTATAAGTTGCTCCACATTAAAGATTTCCGAAAGGGATTTACACCTCGGACGACATTGATAGACAAAGATCCTGGGGTGCCGGTACCCACAGAATTGGGGCGCGGTTCGATTGACTATAGCCCAATTTTCGCTGCAGCTCGGAAGGCGTCGATTCGTGCGCTATTTGTCGAACAGGAGCCGCCTTTCGCGGACATGCCGGTTCTGGAAGCCATCAAAGTAGATTACGAGTACATGAAGAATCTGAAGTCGTGAGGCTGGGGAGAGAGTCAGAATGTCCAATCGTTTTGTCATTGCGGTCACCGTCTTGCTTCTGTTTGCTTCGATGAGTTTGGGCCAAGCCGACCAGGCGGCTAAGGGAGAGAGGCAGAAGCCGGCGAATGGGCAACAGAATGTTCCGAAGAAGGAGGATGCAGGCGATGCGATTGCCGCACTGCTGGGCGGCCCGCCCATCGACAAAGAAGCGGTAGAACGCGGGCGGAAAATCTTTGTGCCGACGTGCGGATTTTGTCACGGCAATGATGCCCATGGGAAGAGCGGACCTGATCTTGTGCGCTCGCCTTTGGTGCTGCACGACAACAAAGGTGACGTGATTGGTCCCGTCGTCCGAAATGGGAGGCCCGAGCGTGGCATGCCCGCCTTCTCGGGGCTTACCGCGGAGGAGATTGCCGATATCTCGGTGTTTTTGCATTCGCGAGCCGCTGACGTCTCGAATCGTTTTGCATACAAGATCGGCAATCTGATCACCGGGGACGCGCGGTTTGGCGCGGCATTCTTCAATGGGGACGGGCGTTGCACGGACTGTCACTCTGCGACCGGCGATCTGGCACATGTGGCCAGCAAGTATGAACCCGTCGAGTTGCAGCGGCGGATGCTGTATCCCGCGCCGAACCCGATTGATGCGCTGCTCGGACGAGCGGTCGCTCCATCAGCTCCGACCAAAGTTACCGTTCAGCTGGCTTCCGGTGAGCGGATTTCCGGAATATTGGATCATCTCGATGAATTTACGGTTTCACTCCACGATTCCGCCGGCTGGTATCGCTCCTTTCCTCGAGAGAGCGTGACGGTGGAAGTGCAGGATCCCCGGGCCGCTCATGAACGGCTGCTATCGAAGTACACCGACCAACAAATGCACGATGTTTTCTCGTATCTGGAGACCTTGAAATGAAAGTGTGCGCCCTCACGCTGATGCTGTTGCTGATGCCCATTGGTCTTTCTGCGCAGGAATTGACTCCGGACGCGCTCCTGAACCCGAGGACCGATAGTTGGCCTACGTATAACGGTGAATATTCGGGGCGACGTCACAGTTCCTTGGATCAGATCAATGTCTCGAATGTGGGTTCTTTATCGTTGGCCTGGATGTATCGGGCCAGCAATTACGGGACGGGGTTCGGTTCCGTGATCAAATCCACGCCGCTTGAAGTGAGTGGCATTTTGTACTTCACGATGCCGGATAACGTGTGGGCGGTGGATGCGCGCAGCGGGCGGGAAATCTGGCATTACAAATATCCAAAAAACGAAGGCCTGCATATCGGGCATCGTGGTGTGGCCATGCTGGGTAGCTCTATTTACGCCGAGACACCAGACTGCAATCTGATTTCTTTGAACGCCAAGGACGGCAAGGAGCGTTGGCGAAAGCAAATCGCGGACGTAAAGCTCGAGTATTTCTGCACGATGGCGCCCCTGGTGGTGGGCAACCACCTCATTACCGGCGTAGGCGGCGATTCACTGGATGACCCCGGATATTTGGAATCCCGCGACCCTGAAACCGGGGACGTTCAATGGCGTTGGAATACGGAGCCCAATCCAGGTGAACTTGGTTCGGAAAGTTGGCCCGATGCGGAGGCTCGAAGCCATGGCGGCGGTATGACCTGGATGACCGGCACTTACGATCCTGACTTACGCCTGATCTACTGGGGGATCGGCAATCCTAATCCTGTACACAGTGGGGCAGGGAGGAAGGGCGACAATTTGTGGACCTGCTCGATTGTTGCGCTGAACGTAGACACGGGAAAGCTGGTGTGGGGCTATCAAGCCTCACCGCACGATACCCACGACTGGGACGCTACACAGACGCCGATTTTGTTTGATGGGGAGTTCAACGGAAAGCGGCGCAAACTTCTGGCCCAGGCGAACCGAAATGGATTTTTCTTTGTGCTGGACCGAACCGACGGCGAGCATCTGCTGACGGCGCCGTTCATCAACACCAATTGGACTCTGGGGATCAACGCGAAGGGCCAACCCATCCCCAATCCGAAGAAAGAGCCGGCGCGTGATGGTACGCTTGTCTCCCCCAGCTCGAGTGGCGCCTCGAATTGGTTTCCTCCCAGCTTCAATCCAGCGGCCGGCCTTTTCTACGTGGTGGCCTCGCAGAGTTATAGCGTGTATTACTTGACCGCGGAGGGAAAAGCCGAAGGATTTGCGGGGCGCGACGATTATCTGAATTTTCCCGGCACTATCAAGGCGATCGACTACAAAACCGGAGAGACTCGTTGGACGCATGACCTCGGCGGTATAGGCAGCGGCCTGCTGACAACGGCGGGGAACTTGCTCTTTGCTGGCGACACCTCGGGGCACATCCTGGCCATCGACTCAACGACCGGAAAAACCCTTTGGCATACTACCGTCGCTGCCAATCAGACGAACGGCGCGATCACCTACGAACTCGACGGCAAACAGTACGTGGTTGTTGGAGCGGGCGACTCAATGTTCGCCTTCGCGCTTGGTCCCAGCCACTGAGGCGGCACTTCTACGCGGACTCTTTCCCGTTCTGCGACATTAGCGCGACTAGGTTGAGGCCCGTGAACATCATCGGGATCAGCCGCGTATCCTGGAATCGGCCTGCTTGCAAGACAGCGGGTTCAGTACGGCCGTGCGCCCGCAGGCCCGGCAGCGTAGACTCCGCCCAGCAGGCCAGCATTTACGATCCGACGCAGTTTTCGCCGGCCTTGAAAAACTCGCGCTTTCACTGCGCCAATCGACGTTCCTAGAATCTGAGCTGTTTCCTGGAGAGAGCGACCTTCGATGTTGCAGAGCAGAATCGTTCTTCGAATCTTCGGACCTAAACGGTTGATCGCTTCGGTCAAGAGTGCCGCTCGTTGGTAGCGCCAGCAGGACTCTTCTGGGCTGGGACTCTGGTCAACGAACACCTCGGAGACCGGTTTCCCTCGGTCATCAAAACTGTCGGGTAAAGCTTCCTGAACTCCTCGCTTTCGCCGCAGGAACATGAAGGCCTCGTTCATGGCGATCCGCGTCAGCCAGGTAGAAAACTGCGACTTTTCTTCAAAGCGGTTCAGATGCAGAAAAGCTTTACAAAAACTCTCCTGGGCGACATCTTCGGCATCCTCTCGGTTCTTGGTTATCCGCTGTGCCAGGGCGAGAACCCTTTTTCGGTGACGAGAAAGCAATTCCTCGAATGCCTGCGCATCCCCGCCCTTTGTGGCAGTAACCAGCGCACCGTCAGAATGTTTGTCGAAATTGGTTGTACGCGACGTTTTCATGAATCCGATCCTCCACCGCCACTGCGATACAAAGTAAGAAGCGAACTAGCGCGCCAGCCACAGCGCATATCGAATGGATTGGAATATCGTCCACTCGTAGTGCGCGCGAAGAATGCGATACCAATCGAAAATGCATAAACGTTTCATAGTTGCACTCCTGTCTGCGTCCTTCTCCCGGTCGCGGTCCTGAGAAAAGCAACCTGCATGCCACACACCGTGACTCCTCGGAAATGGCTAGCAGGGTGGGAGATAGGCAGATTCACGAGTCCTGCGGGGACCGTCAGTTGACATGCCCGCCCGTCAAAGTGTTGACAGTTCGTCTATTGGCCTGGATTAGGCGAGGAATGCTATTTCGCCGCGAGGAGAGCGGGACGAGGGCTGAAATGCGCCATTGGCTGACCAAGATCGGAACGGGACATTCTCTGGTGCTAAGATTTAATCGCGGACAGCAACCTTGGTCCGCCGAAGCAGGAACATGCTCAAGTCAAATCCTCTTCTGTGGCCTAAACCGCCTGGGATTTGGAGCTACGGGATAGCTGCTCTTTCGGTTGCCGGAGCCCTGACCATTTCACGGTGGCCCGCCCTTCATTTGCAAGATGCTCCGGTGTCGCTTTTTCTTTGCGCGGTAATGTTGACGGCCTGGTTCGGTGGAGTTGGGCCAGGATCGATTGCGACATCACTTTCCGCCCTCGCTTTCTATTATTATTTCCTGCCTCCGATCCATTCGTTGGATGCCAAGCCTGAAGAAATACCGCGCCTAACCGCTTTCGTGGCCTCAGCCGTGTTTGTCGGATCTCTGAGCATCGCGCAAAGGAGCGCGGCGGAATCGCTCCGACGCGCGCGCGATGATCTGGAAAAGACAGTGAAAGAACTTCAGAGCACCAACCAGGCGTTACAAGCAGCGAGTCGTGAGCGTGAGTCCGCGCAGGAATCGTTGCGCCGGAGCGAGGGCTATTTGGCGGAAGCGCAGAAGCTCACGCATACGGGCAGCTGGGTCTGGGGGGCGGCGGGAAGAGACGCGCTTCACTTGTCGGACGAGTGGTATCGCATCTTTGGCTTCGAGCCAAAAGATGGAATGCCGACGTGGGAGCAACGACTGCAGCGCATTCATCCGGAGGATCGGGCCAGGTGGCGCGAGGCAATCGATCGAGCGGTTGATAACGAGTCTGACTACGATGTGGAATTCCGGACCCTTCTTCCGGGCGGCACGGTCAAATACGTTCACAGCGTCGGCCATCCTGTTCTCGACGCATCTGGGGAGTTGATACAATTTGTTGGGAGCTCGACGGACATCACCGAGCGGAAGCGGGCGGAAGAATCTTTACGCCAGGCTCAGTCCGATCTCGCACGCATTAGCCGGGTGACCACCATGGGAGAGTTGACGGCATCCCTGGCGCACGAGGTGAATCAACCGATTGCCGCGGCGGTAACCAACGCCAATACTTGCTTGCGTTGGCTTACACGCGATCACCCAGACCTGGAAGAAGCGCGCGAGGCGGCCGTGAGAATCGTTAAAGATGGAACCCGCGCAGCAGAAATCATCAAACGCATTCGCCAGCTCTTCAAGAAGGGCAGTTCGGAACGGGAATTGGTGAATGTAAACGAAATTATTCGGGAAATGACTGTCCTTCTCCGCGGCGAAGCAGCTCGATACAACGTATCTATCCGAACAGAGTTGTCAGCGGATATTCCCCAGATCATGGGGGATCGCGTCCAATTGCAGCAGGTGCTGATGAACCTGATGATAAATGGCATTGATGCGATGAAAGAGGTGAACAGGACGCGCGAGTTAGCAATCAAATCGCAGCGAATCGAAACTGACCGAGTTCTTGTTTCCGTCAACGACACCGGCGCGGGCCTGCCCCAGGAACAGGCGGAGCAGATCTTCACGGCGTTTTTTACCACCAAGCCTCACGGCACAGGTCTGGGACTATCAATCAGCCGCTCCATCGTTGAATCGCATGGAGGCCGATTGTGGGCCGTCAACAACTCTCCGTGTGGGGCCAGTTTTTCTTTCGCTCTACCGAGCAACGCAGAGGCGAAGGAATGAACGCCCGGGACACTCCCACGGTATTCGTCGTCGATGACGATCCCTCTATTCGTGCCTCCATTCAGGGGCTGCTGAAGTCGGCAAGCTTGCGCTGTCAATCCTTCGGATCAGCGGAAGAATTCCTGCGCAGCAAGCCGCTGGACGGGCCAAGCTGCCTTGTTCTGGACGTGAGCCTTCCTGGAGTCAATGGACTGCAGTTTCAGCACGAGCTGGCGAAGTCAGGAATCCGAATTCCTGTTATCTTCATCACCGCTCACGGCGACATTCCCATGACCGTCAAGGCCATGAAATCCGGCGCCGTGGAGTTTTTGACCAAGCCGTTCGTCGACCAGGAACTGCTGGATGCGATACATCAAGCTCTGGATCGTGACCGTGTGGTGCGCGGTCAGGAGAGTAGTCTTGCGGGGTTGCGAAAGTGCTACGAGGCCCTAAGCGACCGCGAGCGCGAGGTGATGAACTTGGTGGTCTTGGGCATGCTGAACAAACAAATAGCTTCTGATCTGGGGATCAGCGAAATCACCGTGAAGATCCATCGCGGCCACGTCATGCGGAAAATGCAGGCCGAGTCGCTGGCAGAATTAGTAAGAATGGCGTCAAAACTTGAGCTTCCAGCCGGTAGGAAATCAGCGCAATAGTACTGCTCTAATACCAAGGTATAATTGCGTCGCTTTTGGCGACATTGCTAAATTCGTGTTATGGCCACTCTGGAGAAGACCAACATGGTTGCGATTGTCGATGATGACGATTACATGCGCAGTGCGCTACAGGGCCTGCTCAAAGCGGTTGGTTTGCCTGCACAAGCGTTTGCGTCGGCCGAGGAGTTCCTGAAGTCTGGCCAACAGCGCCAGGCTGGATGTTTAATCGCCGATATCCGCATGCCAGGAATGTCCGGGCTCGAATTGCAAGCGCAGCTAAACGCCGAACATTGCAAGATTCCTATCATATTCATTACCGGCCATGGCGACGAAAAAATGCGAATGCAGGCGCTGCGAGCAGGCGCCGTGGAATTTATGGCAAAACCGTTTAACGATGAAGAATTGCTTGAGACTATCAGGGCCGCTCTGGCAAGTTGAGGCGCTCACACAGGTTTGCAGTCGTGCGCGCAAAGGAGGCCGTAAGTGGGAGCTGCCGCAACACAGGCTGATCAGGACCGCAACTCGCGCAGATTCGAGCAGATTATAGGCAATAGCGCTGCTTTGGAATCGGTGCTCCAACAAGTTGAGCAGGTCGCGCCCACGGACTCCTCCGTCCTGATCCAAGGAGAAACCGGGACTGGTAAGGAACTGATCGCGCGCGCGATTCACAATCTCAGCGCGCGGTGTGGACGCCCATTCGTGAAGTTGAATTGCGCAGCCATTCCCTTCGATCTACTGGAAAGCGAGCTTTTTGGGCATGAGAGAGGCGCATTTACCGGCGCTATTGCGCAAAAGGTTGGCCGCTTCGAAACGGCTGACAAGGGGACGCTTTTCCTGGATGAGGTGGGAGATATTCCGCCGGGCCTGCAACCCAAACTCCTGCGTGTCCTGCAGGAGCAGGAGTTCGAGCGCCTGGGAAGCACTCGGACTCAGCAAGTAAACGTTCGCCTGGTAGCTGCCACCAACCGAAATCTGGCTGCTATGGTCAAGCGAGGCGAGTTTCGCAGCGACCTATACTATCGGCTCAATGTCTTCCCGATTCCACTGCCTCCATTGCGCGAGCGCCGCGAGGATATTCCAGCGCTGGTGGAGCACTTTGTCGAGATTTATTCTCGCCGCATGAACAAGCAACTCGGCGACATTCCTCCGGAAACGATGTTGGCGCTCGTTTCATATCCGTGGCCCGGGAACATTCGTGAGCTTCAGAATTTTATCGAACGAAGTGTTATCGTTAGTTCCGGGAGCGTCCTAAAACCACCTTTTGCTAGCCTGCGGGACGCTGCCGAAACAGAATCCGTCGGAGCGATTACCCTGGAGGACGCTGAACGAGAGCACATTCGCAAGACTCTCGAGCAGACCCGGTGGGTTGTCGCAGGTCCTAACGGGGCGGCCGCACGTTTGGGAATGAAGAGGTCAACTCTTTACTTCCGTATGCAAAAGCTCGGCATCTCGCGTACCAATCGAGATGTCCTCCCTAGTCAGAGCAATTGAAATCACAGGGGTATTGACCTCCCATTGATGGGTGTCGATCCGTTGGTTATTTGGATACTGTCGGCGATCACTTCTCCGCGAACCAAGTTCCTTAGTTTTCAACCCAATAAGCCTCATTGAGGTGTCGGCATGCGGACGTGGTGTTGAGCCGGCTGGCATCACAGCCCATGCCATTGCCGACAGTTGGTTCCTGGTTTCAATCACTTACGCACCAAACGTCTTTGGTACTTGCGTTGCCTAACTGAATTGCGTCGCTCAACGCACTGATTGCTTTGGTGGCGACAGAAATGAGGAAAATTATCGTGTTTATTAGAACCGTCAACAACTCTGGCGCAAACCGCAAACCACAAACGACGAAAATGCAAAGAGTCGTTTTCGCCTTGATCGGGATTATGGTTTTGTTCGCAGGGAAGGCGTCGGCACAGCAGGTGAAAACTGACTACGACCGCGGAGCAAACTTTAAACAGTACAAGACCTATTCGTGGGAACACGTCAAGACGAAAGATCCCCTTGACGTCGATCGAATCAAGAACGCCGTCAATGCTGCCTTGACAGCAAAAGGCTGGACTCAGGTGGATTCGGGCGGCGATGTGTCCATCGTAGCCATGGAAATCACACAAACTCAGCAAACGTTGAATACGTTCTACGACGGCCTTGGAGGAGGCTGGGGTTGGCGACGCTTTGGCGGTGGCTTTGGTGAGGCTACCACCACGACAGATACGTACAAAGTGGGCACGGTGGTCGTCGATCTCTTCGACACGAAAACCAAGCAATTGATCTGGAGAGGCTCCGCAAGCGATACGCTCTCCAACAACTCTGACAAGAACATCAAGGATCTGGATAAGGGCGTGGACAAAATGTTCAAGCACTTCCCTCCGGATTCTTCGAAGAAGTAACGGTGCGCCGATGAATCGCCACATGACCATCTGCTTCTGCTTGGCGCTCGTCGTACCGGTCATTCCTTTGCGTGCGGCCAACGGGCCGCACGCGGGAACGGACAATCAGAACGCTAAGGTTTGGACTAACGATGACGTTGCAAGACTCGAGGACCGTGACCTGATTTCTATCGTTGGCCAAGCTGACGCGGAGACATCAACCTCGGAATCTAAGCCGAGAAACTATGAAGTAACCCAAGACCCGCAGTGGTATGCGGCGCAGGCTGCCAGGCTGCGCGATGACCTTGCATACAGGCGAGCTCAGCTCCGCGAATATCGGCAGGCGCTCGACGATGCGCGAAGTCTCAAGGAAACAAACGGCGGCATAAATCTAGTTGACGAGGGCTTCGCCATCACTCCCGAAGCCGGCATTGACATCCTGCAGCAGCGCGTCTTGCAAGAACAAACTGGGCTCGACGACCTTGAGGACCTAGCCCGCCGTAATGACATTGAGCCGGGCACGCTGCGCGGACGGTGAATTTTAGGAGATTTGCGATGAACATTATGGACTTTTCCAAGCAGGTCTTTGTTGTACTCCTTTGCTGTTCCCTCGTGGGATTTACCGCTCAGGCCGACGCATACGATCCCATGAGCCAATCGAACGAACAACAATCAACTTCGCCCGCCAAGGAATCCCCGCAACAGTTACAGCAACTCGTCGCGCCGATCGCTTTATACCCGGATGCTTTGGTGGCTCAGATTTTGGCTGCTTCCACCTATCCGACTCAGATTGTCGAGGCGGATCGCTGGATGCAAAGGCATTCCAATCTGAAGGGTGACGAACTGGCCAAGGAAGTCGATAAACAAGACTGGGATCCGAGCGTAAAAGCCATGACGCAATTCCCCTCGGTTCTCGAAAACATGGACAAGAACCTTTCCTGGTCGTCCTCGCTTGGCGAGGCATATGTGAACCAGCCGCAGGATGTAACGGACGCGGTGCAGGCCCTGCGTACGCAGGCCCGTACGGCTGGCCATCTAGATAGCAACCAACAGGAGAGGGTAACGACCCAAGGCAACACGATCATCATCGAACCAGTCAACCCTGACGTCGTCTATGTGCCCGCCTATGATCCCTGGCTTGTGTACGGTTCGCCGATCATTGCTTACCCCGGCTGGTACCCCGTCCCCGGGGTTTTTTGGGGCGGCGTCGGCCTTTCCTTCGGCGTCGGATTTGGTATCGGCTTCTTCGGAGGATTTGGGTGGGGCTGGGGCCACTGGGGATACGACTGGCACGGCCGTCGAGCATTCTTCGACCATCACGAATTCGAGTCGCATAGCCGCGAGTTCGGTCATGCAGGTTTCCATCACGGTGATTTCGCCCACGGCAACTTCGGCCACGGGGGCTCCGAGCGCGGTGGTGGCTTCCATGGGTCTTCGGGTTTTCACGGAGGTTCCAACTTTCACGCCCAGTCGGGAATGCACTCTGGCGCGTTCGGCGGTTTTAGTCACGGCGGAGATGTCAGAGGCTTTTCTTCTCGCGGGCGGTCGAGCTTTGGCGGTGGCGGATTTCACGGAGGCGGTGGCCACGGCGGTGGTGGGCATCACTAACTCATGGCGTAGGCGCGCGTATAGAACACGCGTGTAGAACGAATCAAAAGGCTAAGAATGGAGAATATCGATATGCTGAATAGAATTACAATTTTCAAGCAACGTGAATCCAGGAAGTCGGCACGATTCGCAAAAGCCACTCTAGTGGCACTCTTACTGGGAGCTTCCTTTGAACCTTTGTTAGCCCAGCAGCCCGGACAGCAGACCTTTGCCTCTCCTCAAGACGCCGCGCACGCTCTGTTCGTGGCTATGCAGTCACAGGATGAGCAATCGGCCTTGCGCGTCCTCGGGCCAGCCGCACAAGAAGTGCTCTCTTCAGGTGATGCAACCGAAGATTCGGATGCTCGCGCAGGATTCGTGGTCCGATATCAGGCGATGCATCGGTTCGTAACAGAGCCGAGCGGGTCGGTCATACTCATCGTGGGGGCCGAAAATTGGCCCTTTCCCATTCCTCTCGTCAATAATCAAGGGAAGTGGTATTTCGACACGGACGCAGGCAAAGACGAAATCCTGTTCCGGCGCATAGGCAAGAATGAACTTGCCGCCGAGGATGCGCTCCAAAATCTGATCGAAGCGCAAAAGGAGTATTTCCGGAACCCGCCGGCCGGCATTGCAAACCAATTTGCGCAGAAGCTGGTCAGTTCGGAAGGCCGTCACGATGGGCTCTACTGGCATGGTGCTTACGACGAGTTCTATAGTCCAATCAACGCGCTGATCGCTTATGCGTACGGAACCAGTTCGAGGAACAGTGTGGGCGATCCGGTCCCATACAACGGTTACTTTTTCCGGATCCTCACGAAACAAGGACCTCACGCAAAGGGTGGCGCGAAGAAC
>Ga0307477_10002314_pt1 | contig 14844 bp, 9 predicted proteins | sample atmos_gasesECM2C_FD_203316 | JGI IMG/M metagenome (GOLD analysis project Ga0307477, IMG submission 203316) | Hardwood forest soil microbial communities from Morgan-Monroe State Forest, Indiana, United States - atmos_gasesECM2C_515 | ecosystem: Environmental > Terrestrial > Soil > Temperate...
GAACGTGACATCAAGCGCATGCAGCCGCTCATCGCCGCGATCAACGCGCAAGAAGCGGAAGTGCAAGCTTTGAGCGACGCGCAGTTGAAGGAGCGCTTTGCCGCCCTCAAAACCCAGGTCCAGGAGCAGTTGAAGGACAGCGATCCGGCGGAGCCTAGCTATAAGGAAGAGTTAGTGCGCGCGCTGGACTCCGTGGTAGTGCCGGCGTTTGCGCTGGTGCGCGAAGCAGGGCGGCGCTTCCTGAAGATGAGACATTTTGACGTTCAGCTCATCGGCGGAATGGTGCTGAACGCCGGCAAAATCGCCGAAATGAAGACCGGCGAAGGAAAAACGCTCGTGGCCACATTGCCGGCGGCGCTGAACGCGCTGGCGGGGCGCGGCGTCCACATCGTTACCGTGAATGACTACCTGGCGCGGCGCGACGCGGAATGGATGAGCCCGCTGTACAAGGGATTGGGTCTGACCGTTGGGGTGATCGTTCACGATCTCGACGACAACCAGCGCCGCGCGGCGTACGGGGCGGACATCACCTACGGCACGAACAACGAGTTTGGTTTTGATTACTTGCGCGATAACATGAAGTACGACCTCGCGAGCTGCGTGCAACGGGGCCACCAGTTTGCCATCGTCGACGAAGTGGACTCGATCTTGATCGACGAGGCCCGCACTCCCCTGATTATTTCCGGCCCTTCCGAAGAGTCCACGGACAAGTACTTCAAGATTGACAAGATCATTCCCAGGCTCATTCAGGAGATCGACTACACCCTCGACGAGAAACACCGTACCGCGACGCTCACCGAAGAGGGCGTGAGCAAGTGCGAGCGCCTGCTGAGTCTCGGCAATCTCTACGACCCAGCGCACATGGAGACGATTCACCATGTCTACCAGGCCTTGCGCGCGCACACACTGTACAAGCGCGACGTGGACTACGTGGTGAAAGACGGCGAAGTCATCATCGTGGACGAGTTCACCGGCCGGCAAATGCCGGGCCGGCGTTGGTCCGACGGTTTGCACCAGGCCGTGGAAGCCAAGGAAAGCGTAAAGATCGAGCGCGAGAACCAGACGCTCGCAACCATTACTTTCCAGAATTATTTCCGCATGTACAAAAAGCTGTCGGGCATGACCGGCACGGCCGAAACAGAAGCGGCGGAGTTCAGCAAGATTTACAATCTCGACGTCGTGGTTGTCCCCACGAACCGGACGCTCATCCGCATTGAAAATCCGGATGTCGTGTACCGCACGGAACGGGAAAAATTTGAAGCGGTGGTGAGCGGGATTCTGCAGGAAGACAACACTGTGGCGCATGGAATTCGCCACTATCACCAACGAGGCCAGCCCGTCCTCGTGGGCACAATCTCCATTGAGAAGTCCGAGACCATTGCCGAGCTCCTGAAGAAGGCTGGGATTCCACACCAGGTGCTGAACGCCAAACAGCACGAACGCGAATCGCGCATCGTCGCGCAGGCGGGACGCAAAGGCGCCGTGACCGTCGCCACCAACATGGCTGGCCGCGGAACGGACATTCTCCTCGGCGGCAATCCCGAATTCCTGACCCGCGAGCACTTTCTGAAGAACAAGCTGGCCATGCCGTACGCGGCGGCGCCCGCTGTAATTGGTGCTGAAAACACAGACGGCAACGCGCCCCAGGAAACGGTGCCAATGGTTCTTTTCCAGAACGAGGGGAAAATTTTTCAGGTGCCGCAGGAGCAGTGGAAGCCCGTCTATGACCAGTTCGCGGAACAATGCAAGGCCGAGCACGATGAAGTGGTGGCTCTCGGCGGCTTGCACATTTTGGGCACCGAGCGGCATGAGGCGCGGCGCATTGACAATCAGTTGCGAGGCCGCGCGGGACGTCAGGGCGACCCCGGCTCGTCGCGGTTCTTTCTTTCGCTCGAAGACGATCTGATGCGCATTTTCGGCGGCGAGCGCGTCAAGCAGTTGATGTTCCGGCTGGGCATGACCGAAGGCGTGCCGATTGAGTCGAAGCTGATCTCGAACCGCATCGAGAACGCGCAAAAATCCGTGGAAGCGCAGAACTTCGACGCGCGCAAACATTTGCTCGAATACGACGATGTGATGAACAAGCAGCGCGAGACCATCTATGCGATTCGCCGGTCCGCGCTCGAGGGCAAGGATCAGCGCGACTATGTGCTCGGTATCGCGGAGGACGTAGCGATTGAGTTGGTCGAGACCTATTGCCCGCGCGAACAGCATCCCGGGCAGTGGAATACCGCGCAATTCGTAGCCGAGGTGCACAGCCAGTTCGGCATTGATGCCAAGGCGGCTGGCGCCGACCCCACAACACTGAATCACGATCAGTTGGCCGGAGCAACAGCCGAAGCAGTGAGGAACCGCTACGCGGAGAAGGAAAAGCAGTTCAGCCCGGAACTGTTGCGCTGGCTGGAGCGGCGCATCATTCTGGATGTGGTCGACACGCAGTGGAAAGACCACCTGTTGTCGCTCGATCACCTGAAGGAAGGAATTGGCCTGCGCGGCTACGGCCAGAAAGACCCCCTCGTCGAATTCAAGAAGGAAGCTTTCATCCTTTTCGAAGATATGATGACCCGCATCGACAACGAGACCATCCGCTACTTGTTCCACGTGCAGATTCAGCAGGGCGAACCGCCACCCGAACAGCGACGACCGGAACCCGCGCGGCAAGCCCCGCCAAGCGCAGCCGCGGCAGCAGTAGCGAGCGCTGCAGCGCGTGCTGAAGAATCGCCCCAGCGCTTGCCCGATTTTGCCCGCGCGCTCGAAAGAAAACAGGAACGGCAACAAAAGGATCTGCAATATCAGACCGGGCCCGCGCAGGCGGAAGCGCCAAAGCCGGTGAGAGCGGGGGCGAAGGTAGGACGAAATGATCCTTGCCCGTGTGGGTCGGGGAAGAAATACAAGAAGTGTCATGGGGCGAGTGCGTAGAGGAACAGGAAGGAATAGCCAAATGCCGCCGGGAACAATGCCAGGACAGATGCCGGAACGCCATGCGATTCCGGGAGTGAAGAATCTCGTAGCCATCGCCAGCGGAAAGGGCGGCGTCGGAAAAACCACGGTTGCGGTGAATCTGGCGCTCGCGCTGGTGAAACTGGGGCACAAAGTCGGCTTGCTCGACGCTGATGTCTACGGCCCAAACGTGCCCATTATGCTAGGCTCAACAGCCGAACCCACGGCGACGGCCCAGCAACGGATTATTCCCGTGATGGCGCAAGGCGTGAAGATGATCTCGATGGGCTTGCTGAACCCTGGGGACAAGCCGGTGATCTGGCGCGGTCCCATGCTGCACAGCGTGATCACACAATTTCTCCGCAGCGTCGAGTGGGGCGAGCTCGACTATCTGGTGATTGACCTGCCGCCGGGTACGGGTGACGTGCAGTTGACGCTGATTCAAACGGTGGCGGTGACCGGAGCAGTGGTGGTGACAACGCCATCGGCGGTGGCGCTGGCGGATGTGCGCAAAGCGATTGAGATGTTCCGCCAGGTGAGTGTCGAAGTACTCGGCGTGGTGGAGAATATGAGCACGTTCGCCTGCCCGCACTGCGGCAAGGCCGTGGATATTTTCGGGCACGGTGAGGGCGCGAAAACGGCGATTGAGTACGGCGTGCCGGTGCTCGGTGAAATTGAGATTGACCCGAGGATTCGGCTCGGCGGCGATACCGGACATCCCGTGGCGGCGCAGGGAGAATCGGCCCCGGCAGCGCAAAGTCTGTACCGCGTGGCCAAGGCAGTCGCGGCGCGCCTCACTGACGTTGTCGCCACCTCGAGCGGGCCAAAGGTCCAGATCGATTAGAACCGCAGGTCACTTGTTTTTCGCTCCCGTTCTCGCAAGGGAACATTCCCGCATTTCAACTCGTTATCCCAGGTGAGGTCGCTTCGATGGGCGGATCCGAACCGGTCGAATCCATTCCTTCAGAACGCAACCCAGACGCCCGCCCGGGTGAATGGGCACTACTGGGCGGGCTGTCTTTTATTGTCTTCGCCGCGCACATGCTGGTCAGCGGCCGTTACGGATATTTTGTCGACGAGTTGTATTACCTGGCCTGCAGCCATCATCTCGCCTGGGGTTTTGTGGACCAACCGCCGCTCATTTCGGCGATCACCTGGCTCGAACGGGTGACGCTCGGCGATACGCTGCCCGTGCTCCATTTTTTGCCGGCGGTGGCGGCGGGTTTGCGCGTGCTGTTCACCGGCCTGACTGCGCGCGAACTGGGCGCGCGGCGATTTGGGATGGTATTGGCGTGCCTGTGCGTAATGCTGGCGCCAATTTATCTGGGGCTCGATTCGCTGCTAACGATGAATGTGTTCGAATCCCTCTTCTGGATGGGCGCGGCGCTGATTGCTCTGAAAATTTTCAACGGAGCGAGTCCGAAGCTATGGTTGCTGTTCGGCGTGGTCTGTGGAGTTGGCCTGCTGAACAAGCACTCCATGATGTTTTTCGGCCTGGGATTGTTTCTGGGCTTGTTGCTGACGAACCAGAGGAAGCAGTTGCGGGAGCCCTGGCTGTGGCTCGGCGCGCTGATTGCTCTCCTCATTTTCCTGCCAAACCTCTTGTGGCAGGCGCACCGCGACTTTCCGATGGTTCAACTGTTGCGCAACGTGCAGCGCAGCGGCCGGAACACCGAACTGGGGCCGCTGATGTTCATGGTCGTGCAGGTGATGATCCTTCATCCGCTCGCCGCGCCCGTGTGGATCGCAGGCCTGGTGGAATTGTTGCGCGACCACGAAGGCAAGGGCTGGCGCGTCCTGGGCATTACCTGGACCGTGATCATGATCTGCATGCTCACGATGCACGGGCGCATGTATTATCCCGCGCCGGCCTACCCGATGCTGTTTGCCGCGGGCGGCATGGCGTTTGACCGGTGGCTCTCGCGTATCGACAGCGGACGATGGCTGAAGCCAGCGTGGGTGACGCTGCTCGTGGTCACCGGAATTGCGCTCGCGCCATTTGCGTATTTCCCGATGCTGAGTGTGGATCAGTACATTGCATATTCGCGATTCTGGCATTTTGAGGCGCCGCGCATTGAAACCCATCGCATGGGCCCGCTGCCGCAGATTTATGCGGATCAATTCGGCTGGAAAGAGATGACGCTGGTGGTGGCGGATGCGTACTACAGACTCCCTCCCGAGGACCAGAAGTCGTGCGCAATTTTCGGGCAGAATTATGGGCAGGCCGGTGCCATCGATTTCTTCGGGGCGAAAATAGGTCTTCCCAATGCCATTTCCGGGCACCAGAATTATTACTACTGGGGGCCGGGCGGGTACACGGGCGAGTGCATGATCGTGATGGGCGACCGGCGCGAGCGGCTCGAGGAGTTGTTTGAAGATGTGGAGTACGCGGGCACGGTGGATCATCCCTTGTCGATGCCGTATCAACATTTCGAGGTGTTCGTGTGCCGCAAGCCGAAGTTCGGCACGTTACAGCAGGTCTGGCCAAAGCTCAAGCATTGGGATTGAGAGTCTGTGTGACAGTCTGTACTTTGCGTTAGGCCACGGCTTAACGATTGCTGAGATGCCGAGAAGTGTCATCCCGAGCCTGCCTGCGGTAGGCAGGCGGAGCGAGGGATCTGCTTTTTCCCTCGAATTTAGCGCGCCTATCTTCGATAGGCCCGATCGATTCGTGATCGTTCGCAATTACGAGTTTGACGCGGCGCCCGATCGTGCCTTGCCGTCCGCTTTCTCTTCGCGTAGCTTTTCTCGCAGGCATTCGGGGCACAGGCAGGCCGTGGCCGAGGGAGAGGCCGCGACTGGCGGATAGTCTGTGCACCAGCACTGGCCCTCCGGTGAGCAACTCATAAGGGCGTCACATTTTGCGCAGCGTGTTTTCACCAATAAATTATGACTCTTCGAAGGCGAAGCGGCAATGACCGTGTGCGGGTTGCCTTGTCAGCGGGGCGAAGCGGATGCTATCTTGAAATGCTCGCTGTGTGCTGCGGATTCTTTCTGGGCACGATATATCATGCCCCTACAGCAACTTACAGAGCTACGCAGGAACCTGAACACCCTTGAATCGTCAACCTGACATTCGCCCGTATCGCGGCAAATTTCCGCAGATCGCGGCTTCGGCGTACATAGATCCCGCAGCCGTGATTATCGGCGACGTGGTGATCGGCGAAGATGCGAGCGTGTGGCCGCGGAGCGTGGTGCGCGGCGATGTGCACTACATCCACATCGGCGAACGAACCAACATTCAGGACGGCTGCGTGCTGCACGTCATGAAGGATCAGTATCCATTGATCCTCGGCGATGAAGTGACCGTCGGACATTCAGTCACCCTTCACGGCTGCACCATCGAATCGCGCATCCTCATCGGGATGGGCTGCATCATTTTGAATGGCGCGGTGATTGGCAGCGGCAGCATCATCGCCGCGGGAGCGCTCATCACGGAACGCACGGTCATCCCTCCTGGAAGTTTGGTGATGGGCTCTCCAGGCAAGGTGAAGCGCTCGCTGACGGCGATTGATCAGGCGGCGATCGAGGCTTACGCGAAACGGTACGTCGAGTACAAGGATATTTATAAGCACGAAGCCTCGGGTGGCCGAGGTTCCGTGACGGGTCACTCGTGACCGGTGATTAGTGACTCGTAGTTCGAGTCCTCGGTCCGCGTGAGTCTCGGAAAATAACTAGTCATTCGGAACGAAATGAGGAACCTGCTTTCCGATCATGGCAACGAAGACCAAGTTTCAAGCGATTAAAGGCACGCGCGATCTCCTTCCGCCAGAGACAGAATTGTGGAACCGCGTGGAGCAAACCGCGCGTGAAGTCTTCAGCACCTACGGCTTCGGCGAAATTCGTCCGCCTATTTTTGAACCGACCGAATTGTTTGCTCGCGCAGTTGGCGGCGAAACCGACATCGTCTCGAAGGAGATGTATACCTTCCGAGACCGGCCGGAGGGAGCTGAGTCGCTCGCCACTCGCCACTCGCCACTCGACAGTTCGCTTGTCAGTTTGCGTCCCGAGGCGACCGCCTCCGTCTGCCGCGCCTACATCGAGCACAACATGCAGCAACTGCCGGCGCCATTAAAGCTGTACTACCTGGGCCCGATGTTCCGCCGCGAACGGCCGCAGAAAGGCCGCTACCGCCAGTTCTACCAAATTGGCGCTGAGATCCTGGGCGGCACGGATGCGCCCGGGATTGACGCGGAAGTCATCGAAATGGTGATGTTGTTCTTCGCGCGCCTCGGGCTCGAAGGCGTACAACTGGACATCAATTCGATTGGCCACAGCGCGCCTGAATGCCGCCGCGGGTACGTAGAGAAGCTTAGAGCCGCGCTGGTAGAAGTCAGAGACCAACTTGGCGAAGACAGTAAACGCCGCATCGACACGAATCCGCTGCGCGTGCTCGATTCGAAGCTCGAGAGCGAACAGGCCATCATCGCGAAGCTGCCCCGCATCAGCGACCATCTGTGCGACGAGTGTTCGAAACACTACGCGGAAGTGAAGCGCCAACTCGATCTGCGCGGCGTGCCGTTCAAGGAAAACTGGCGACTCGTCCGGGGGCTCGACTATTACATGCGCACGACGTTTGAAATTACCGCGAAGGGGCTGGGATCGCAGAACGCGGTCTGCGGCGGCGGGCGCTACGATGGCCTGGTGGAACTGCTCGGTGGGCCGCCAACCAAGGGAATTGGCTTTGCCATTGGAGAAGATCGCCTGATCCTTTCGTTGCAGGAGGCAGGGAAGGGCAGCGTGACGCAAGGGCGCGACGTTTACATTGCCTGGATGGGCGAGAAGGCGCAGCCCGCCGCAATTGCCGCAGCGCGAAAGCTGCGCGGGGCGGGTTTTCGCGTGGAGTTGCCGCCTACGGAACAGAAATTTGGCAAAGCGCTTGGACAAGCGGATAAACTTGGCTCGCGATACGCGCTGATTCTTGGCGAAGACGAAGTGGCGAGCGGCCAGTGGACGTTGAAAACGCTGGCCGACGGCACGCAGGCGAAATTCAGCGAGGCGGAGTTGCTGGAGTTTTTGCGCCACACAAGAGTAGTGTCATCCTAGTGTCTCGAGGAATCATTGAAAAACCACCTCACCCTGGGATTCCGAGTGAAGCGAGGAATCTGCTTTTCGAACCTGAATTTGGAGAGAAACTAACGTGCTCGACTTTTTGGGGAATCTGAAACGAACACACTATTGCGGTGCGCTGCGTACTACCGACGCCGGCCGCGATGCCACGGTGATGGGGTGGGTGCACCGGCGGCGCGACTTGGGCAATCTCCTGTTTCTGGATGTGCGCGACCGCTCGGGCATCGTCCAGGTCGTCTTCAACAAAGAGACGCAGCCGGAGGCGCAGGCGAAGGCCGAACACGCGCGCAGCGAATACGTGGTCGCCGTCGAAGGAAAAGTCGTCAAGCGGGAGAGGGCGAATCCCGAGATTCCGACGGGGGAGATTGAATTGGTCGCGAGCAAGTTATACATTCTGAACACGGCGAAGACTCCACCATTTCCCGTCGAAGACGAAATCAACGCGGCGGAAGAGACGCGGCTACGCTACCGCTATCTCGACCTACGGAGACCGAAGCCACATCGCAACTTGGCGCTGCGGCACAAAATTGTCCTGGAAATGCGCAAGGCCATGGACGAAATGGGCTTCATCGAGGTGGAAACGCCGATGCTGACGCGGTCCACGCCAGAAGGCGCGCGGGATTATCTGGTGCCGAGCCGCGTGCACCGCGGGCAGTTTTACGCGCTCCCCCAGTCGCCCCAGATCTTCAAGCAGATCCTGATGATAGGCGGGCTGGACCGGTATTTCCAGATCGTGAAGTGTTTTCGCGACGAGGATTTGCGCGCCGACCGCCAGCCGGAGTTCACGCAATTGGACCTCGAAATGTCTTTCCCCCGTCAGGAGGACATTTTCGGCGTGATTGAAAACGTAATGGTGCGAGCGTGTGCCGTGGCGGGAATTCAGGTGCAGGCACCGTTCCCGCACATGCTTTATAAGGGCGCCATTCGAAAATACGGAAGCGACAAGCCCGATTTGCGGTTTGGGATGGAATTGCACGACGTGACGGATTGCTTTCCTGCCGAAGCGAAACAAAAGCTACAAATCGAAGGAAGCGTTTTTGCGCTGGCTGCGCCGGGCGGGGTTGCGTATTCGCGCAAGCAACTGGATGAATTGACGGAGAAGGCGAAGTCCGTTGGTGCCCGCGGAGCCTACTTCGTGAAGGTAGCGGCCGAAGGCACAACCTCCACCGTCGAAAAGCTGATTGGAGCGGAGAATGTGAAGAAACTCGCGGACGCTTGTGGCGCGAAGACGGGCGACCTGGTTGTAGCGGTTTCCGCGAAACAGGAGATCAAGGGCACCGAGGCGGCAGCTTTGGTGGCTGGGCAATTGCGCCTGCATCTTGGCGAGGCGCTCAACCAGATCGACCGAACACAATGGAAATTTGCTTGGCTGACCGGCTTTCCGCTGTTTGAATGGAGCGAGGCCGACAAGGCTTGGGTCAGCGCGCAGCATCCCTTCACGGGAATCGTGGACGAGGATTTGGACAAGCTCGAGACCGCCCCGTGGGAAGTGCGCTCGAAAGGTTACGACTTGGTGTTGAATGGCTATGAGCTGGGCTCGGGCAGCATTCGAATTCACCGCCAGGACGTGCAGGAGCGCGTCTTCAAAGCGCTGGGACTGACCGAGGAGCAGTTGCGTCATCGCTTTGGATTTTTCCTGGATGCGCTGACGTACGGAACGCCTCCGCACGGAGGCATCGCGCTGGGTGTGGACCGCATTGCCATGCTCCTTTCGGGCGAGAAATCGATCCGCGAAGTGATTGCCTTCGGGAAGACAACCGCGGCGCAGGATTTGATGGCCGCATCTCCGAGCGAAGTGGACAAGGACCAGTTGGATCAGTTGGGCATAAGAATCAAGGAATAGGAGACAAAGCTGCCCCTCATGGATCGGCTTTGGGCACTCAAGAAGGAATTTGATCCCGGCATTGCAAGCTGGTGTTCCGGGATGGATCTTGTGAGTGGACCCGAGATGAGAGGGAACGATCGGGGACTACTTATGTTCCCAATTACGATCACAGGCTGGCTCGGAGCATTTCTGATGATTCTCGGGCACATTGGTCGGGAGTCCATTTCCACCCGGGAGAGAGTCTCTTTCAACTACACATGGTTCTGTCTGATTTTTGTGCCTCCGCTTGTGTTTTGGTTTGCATTTCGTGCGTGGCAAATAAATCGCTCGATACGCCGCTATAATGAACGGGAAGAAAAGGTCCCTTGATGAGCAGAATCAGGATATTGCCGGAAGCGGTGGCGAACAAGATCGCTGCGGGCGAGGTCGTGGAGCGGCCGGCGTCGGTGGTGAAAGAGCTGCTCGAGAATGCGCTGGACGCGGGCGCCTCGGCCGTGCGGATCGAGACGGAAATGGGTGGTAAGCGGATCATCCGCGTGATCGACGACGGCCACGGCATGACGCACGATGACGCTCTCCTCGCGTTCGAGCGCCACGCGACGAGCAAGCTCCGCACCGCCGACGATTTGCTTTCGATTGCCACGCTCGGATTTCGCGGAGAGGCGCTGCCTTCGATCGCGGCAGTTTCACGGCTGTTACTCGAAACGCGCGACGCGAACGAGGCCGAGGGCACGCGGGTGGAATTCGCAGGGGGCAAGCTCGTTGGCGTGAAGCCGGCGGGGCTGCCAGCCGGAACGACGGTCAGCGTTGCCGACCTGTTTTATTGTATGCCGGCGCGGCGGAAATTTCTGAAGTCCGATACCACCGAGCTGGGCCATATTGCTTCGCTTGTGACGCACTACGCGCTGGCGAATCCTGGTAAGCAGTTCACGCTGACGATTCCGACGCAGGAGATTATCAATTGTTCGCCGGCCGAAAAACTGCGGGACCGGGTGTATCAATTGTTTGGCCGGCAGGCGCTCGAGGAACTGGTGGAAATTCCCCCGACGTCCACGGCATTTCGAGCGGCCATCACCGAACCGGAGATGGAGGCTGGCGAGGAGGCCGCAACGCTGACGGTGACCGGATTTACCTCCCGGCCATCGGTGCAGCGGCTGAATCGCAACGGAATTTATGTTTTCGTGAACCGGCGCCTGGTGCGCGACCGCCTGATTTTGCATGCGATTCACGAGGCCTATCGCAATATCATGCCGCCGAACGTGTTTCCGGCGACGCTGCTGTTTCTGGAAATGCCGTACGACGAAGTGGATGTGAATGCGCACCCTGCAAAAATCGAGGTGCGTTTCCGGCGCTCGCAATTCGTGCACGATTTCACACGAGATGCGATCCGGCAGGCGCTGATGAATACGCGCCCGATTGCCAGTTTCGCGACGGCAGCGGCGACCATTGGGCCGAATCCCGTGGCTCCCCCGGGGACGTTTGCGGGCGGCTTCGCGGAGACGAGTGCGAATGGCGGAGTGCCGCGTGCGACGATTCCGCCAATGGAAGAAGTTGGGGTCGGCTCCAGGGTTGGCTCGGATTACTCGGCGGGGAGCGGTTTCGATCTCGCGCCTGCGCCGCTGCAACCGGTGCCACAGCGCTTTCCGTTTGAGCCGGGCGGCGGCTTTAGTCCGGGAGCGATGCCAGCCGGAGAAAGCGCAACGCCGAATTGGGCGGAAAATTTCTCGCGAACGAGCACTGAAGCTCCGGCGGCGCTGCCACGGCCGGACCAGATCGCCGATTTGAAGCCGCTCGGGCAGGTGAGCGCGAGTTTTATTGTCGCGGTGAATGGCGAAGGGCTGTGGCTCGTGGACCAGCACGTGGCGCACGAGCGCGTGCTCTTCGAACAGCACCTGGAGGCTCGGCGCGCGGGCAAGGTGGAGGCGCAGCGGTTGCTGATGCCAATGGTGATTGAGCTGGCGCCGCGGCAACTCGTGATTTACGACAAAATCGCTGAGGAATTGGCGGCGAACGGGTTCGAGGTCGAACCGATGGGCCCAAAGAGTGTGGCCATTCAGGCGGTGCCGGCAGGCGTTGCGGCAAACGACGCGGAACATTTGCTGAGGGAAATCCTGGACGGGCTGGACCGGGAGAATGCCGCGATTTCGATTGATATCCTGCAATCGAAGATCGCGGCCTCGACGGCTTGCCACGCGGCCATCAAAGTGAACATGCCGCTGGATCAGACGAAAATGGAATGGCTGCTGGCGGCGCTAGCGAAGACAGACTGCCCGATGAGTTGCCCGCATGGAAGGCCGGTGGTTTTGCGGTATTCCCTGAAGGAGATTGAGAAGGCGTTTCATCGAATTTAAGGAGTCCCGATGGGGGAATCGTGAGCGAAGGACAGAAAACGGCGGTGGTGTTTGGATTGGCGAACAAGAGAAGCATTGCCTGGGCAATCGCGCAGAAACTGCACGCAGATGGCTGGGGGCTGGCGATCACTTACCAGAACGAACGCCTGGCGCAGGAAGCGAAAGACCTGATCACGGATTTGCCGGGTGCCGAAGGCTTCATGTGTGACGTGAGCTTCGACGACCAGATTGCAAAGCTGTTTGAGGAATTGAAATCGCGTTACGGCGTATTGCACGGACTGGTGCACAGCGTGGCGTTTGCGCCGGCGGAAGACATGAAGGGCGAATTTCTGAACACATCGCGGGAAGGGTTTCGCATCGCGCACGACGTAAGCGTGTTCTCGCTGATCGCGGTTGCGCGCGCGGCGGCTCCGTTGATGACCTCCGGCGGCGGGATTGTGACGCTGACCTACTATGGCGCAGAGAAAGTCGTGCCCAAATATAACGTGATGGGAGTGGCGAAGGCTGCGCTGGAGGCGACCGTAAGGTATTTGGCGAACGACCTGGGCCCCAAGGGGATTCACGTGAACGCCATTTCCGCGGGGCCGATCAAAACGCTGGCGGCGCGAGGGGTTTCGCAATTGGGCGAAATGCTGAAAGCGCACGCGGAACGCGCGCCACTGAAGCGCAACGTCGATCCGGCCGAGGTTGGATCGACGGCGGCCTTTCTGCTATCCGAGGGCGGCTCCGGCATCACCGGAGAAACGCTGTACGTCGATTGCGGATACAACATAATGGGGTTTTGAAGAAGTGGCGAGTCACTCTTTGCGTCCCTTCAGGGCAGCGAGTGGCGAATGGCTAGTCAAGCACTTCTCATTCTCGGTCCTGCGGCATCAGTGAACAAAGTGTCCCTTACTCCATGGCAAACCTGACGATTGCGATTGATGGGCCCGCTGGCTCGGGCAAAAGTACTGTGGCTCGGCGCGTGGCGGCGCTGCTCGGGTACGTCTATCTCGATAGCGGGGCGATGTACCGGGCTGTCGCGTTGAAGGCTCTGGAGCGCAAAGTTCCCCTCGGCGATGAGGCCGCGGCTGAAGCATTGGCAAGCGAGACGCGCATTGAATTGAAGCCTCCGACGCCGGAACAGGAGGCCGCGGGATTGAAGAATCGAGTATTTCTGGATGGGCGCGAAGTGACCGAGGGAATCCGCACGGGCCAGGTGGCACAGGCGGCTTCGCGGCTTGCGACGATTGCGGGCGTGCGCCAAGTGCTCGTGTCCGAGCAGCAGCGCGCCGGCCAGGGTGGAGGTGTGGTCATGGAGGGCCGGGATATCGGCACCGTTGTTTTTCCTGACGCCGAGCTCAAGATTTTTCTGGACGCTTCTCCGGAAACACGCGCCCAGCGCCGTTGGAAAGAACATCAGGAAAAAGGCGACAACATGACGTTGCTCGAGGTTCTGCAGGAAGTGCGCGAGCGCGACAAACGCGACCGCGAGCGCCAAGTGTCTCCCTTGGTGCGCGCCAAAGACGCGGTGCTGTTGGACAACACGGCGATGGGCATTGAAGAAACCGCGCGCCTGATCGTTTTCCTTGCCCGCGAACGCGAAAAGCGAAACCACTGCCCGCAGAGATCAAACTAAAATAGTCGGTCATTCTGACTGCGGACGATCAGCCATGCCATGTTTGCGAGTCGTCTTCTAGGCAGTAAAGACAGAGGCTTTTTGGATGGCGGTCTGGTAGCAACCGGGGACGGACTCTTCGGGGCAGCCGACGCGCGCGACCAGGGCCGAGAGCTGAGCCCACTCGGCACGCTCGAATGACAAAAGCAATTCGTAGACATCATGAAAGCGATTGCTCCCGCCGTTCAGGGCCGTCTTGATTTCCTGCGTAACCGGTAGAGCGCGAAGCACTTCGACAATGGGCCTGTCGAGAAGCGCATCGGTGATCGAGAGGAGGCCCATGAGGAACAGCGTAGCTTTCTGGCTGGCAAGTCCTGCAGTCGCAGAAAATTCTTCGCAGAAGTAAGCACGGGTCAGCGCCGTACGGACCAGTTCCGGAGGCTTGCCGCCACTCATCGCCACGATCGCGAAAATCGACACCCAGCGGCGAAATTCCTCTTCGCCGAGGAGCGTGAGGGCGTGACGTACGCTGCGAACTTCCCCGCGCAGCCCCAGCACTGGGGAATTCAGGTAGCGCAACAGCCGGTAGAGCAGGGCAGGCTCCTGCTTGAGAAGTTCTTCGATGGCACCGTAGCTGAGTTCAGGTGCGGCAACCGCCGTCAGCAATTGAAGATGGATAAGTTTGTTGCCGGGGATGTTGCGGGTCTCGATCATGGAAGGCCTGCAGAAAAAATAGCCCTGGAAGAAACCGAAGCCGAGATGGCGAGCCTCCGAGAGCTCCCTTTCGGTTTCGACTTTCTCCGCAAGCAGGGAAATGTTGCGGTCACCGTATTTTCTGGCGAGACGTTCGCGGCCGCCTTCGTCGAGCAGCTGGAAATCCACTTTGAGGAAATGCGCCAACTGGACGAGGGGCTCCATCCCGGGAGGATCGATAAAGTCGTCGAGAGCGAGGAGGTAGCCCGCGTCGCGAAGCTCGCGGCACAGTTTGACGTTTTCTTCGGAGGGTTGAACGGTTTCGAGGATTTCCACGACGATGCGATCGGCGGGCAACAGACGAGCGG
>Ga0307477_10002315_pt1 | contig 14842 bp, 9 predicted proteins | sample atmos_gasesECM2C_FD_203316 | JGI IMG/M metagenome (GOLD analysis project Ga0307477, IMG submission 203316) | Hardwood forest soil microbial communities from Morgan-Monroe State Forest, Indiana, United States - atmos_gasesECM2C_515 | ecosystem: Environmental > Terrestrial > Soil > Temperate...
TTCAGAGCGTCAAGCTCCCCGATGGCAATATTAAAGTTTTGGTCGAAGGCGTCGAGCGCGCCCGCGCCATCTCCATCGCCACCGAAGAAGGCTTTTTCCGCGCCACCGTGCGCCTCCTCGGCGCTCGTGTCGAGCCTTCCCCGCAAGTCGAGCAGACCGTCCAGAAAATTACCGGCCTCTACGAGCAGTTCATCAAGCTCTCGCAAAGCCTGAATTACGACACCATGATCGCCGCCGCGCGTGTCGACGATCCCGCCCGCCTTTCCGACACCATCGCCGCCAACCTGCAGCTCCCCGTCGACGAGAAGCAGGACCTCCTCGAAACCGTCGATCCCCTCGAGCGCCTCAATCGCATTGGCGATATTCTCGAAATCGAACTCGAAAAACTCAACGTCGACCGCAACATCAACACTCGCGTCAAGCGCCAGATGGAGCGCGCCCAAAAAGAGTACTACCTCAACGAAAAACTCAAAGCCATTCAGAAAGAGCTCGGCCGCGGCGAAAAAAGCGAAATCGACGAGCTAAAAAAGAAAATCGACACCGCCGGCATGAGCAAGGAAGTCCACGAAAAGGCCATCCAGGAGCTTAAGCGCCTCGAGTTGATGCCCCCCATGTCCGCCGAATCCACCGTCAGCCGCAATTATCTTGACTGGCTGCTCGCCGTGCCGTGGAAAAAACGTTCCAAAGAGATTCGTGACATCAAAGCCGCCGAAAAAATTCTCAACGACGAGCATTACGGCCTCGAGAAAGTCAAAGAGCGCATCCTCGAATTTCTAGCCGTACGCCAGCTCGTAAAAAATCCCAAAGGCTCCATCCTTTGCTTCGTCGGACCTCCGGGCGTTGGCAAAACCTCGCTCGCCATGTCCATCGGCCACGCCACCGGTCGTAAATTCGTCCGCGTCTCTCTCGGCGGCGTGCGCGATGAGGCCGAAATTCGTGGCCATCGCCGCACTTACATCGGCGCGCTCCCCGGCCAGATCATCCAGATGATGAAGAAGGCCGGCACCGTAAATCCGATTTTCGTGCTCGATGAAGTTGACAAAATGTCCACCGATTTCCGCGGCGACCCGTCCGCCGCCCTCATGGAAGTCCTCGACCCCGAACTGAATCATTCTTTCACGGACCACTATCTCGATGTCGAGTACGATCTTTCCAAGGTGATGTTCGTCTGCACCGCCAACGTCCTGCACACCATCCCGCAGCCCTTGCAGGATCGCATGGAAATCCTGCGCCTCCCCGGCTACACCGAACAGGAAAAACTCGAAATTGCCAAGCGTTTCCTCGTCCGTCGCGCCCGCGAAGCCACCGGGTTGACCGACAAGAACCTCACTCTCACCGACGAAGGCCTGCTCCACATCATTCGCCATTACACCCACGAAGCCGGTGTGCGCAGCCTCGAACGCGAAATCCAGAACATTTCGCGCAAGATGGCGCGCAAGGTCGTAACCGAAGGCATTGAGGCCAAGGTCAAAGCCGAGATCACGCCGGCCAACGTCAACGATTTTCTCGGCGTCCTGAAGTACCGCGAGTTCTGGCTCGAAAAACACAACGAAATCGGCCTCACCACCGGCCTTGCCTGGACCGAAGTCGGCGGCTCCGTACTCGCCACCGAAGCCACCTTGATGGAAGGCAAAGGCCGCTTGACGCTCACCGGAAAACTTGGCGACGTCATGCAAGAGTCCGCGCAAGCCGCCATGAGCTTTATTCGCTCGCGTTCAAACACTTTCGGCTTGCCCAAAGACTTCTATCGCAACATCGATATTCACGTGCACGTTCCCGAAGGCGCCATCCCCAAGGACGGTCCCTCCGCCGGCATCACCATTTGCAATTCCATCGTCAGCGCGCTCACTAAAATTCCCGTGCGCTGCGATGTCACTATGACCGGCGAAATCACCCTGCGCGGCAAGGTTCTCCCCATCGGCGGCGTCAAGGAAAAACTCCTGGCCGCCCACCGAATGGGCTTGCGTACCGTGCTCCTTCCGAAGGACAATGAGAAGGACCTGGCGGACATCCCGCAGGAAATCCTCTCGAGCCTTACGGTACATTTTGTCGAGACCATGGATGAAGTGTTGCAGGTTGCGCTTGAGCGGCCTATCGTGCCCATTGAGCACGCCGCCGTTGCGCCCGTCGCCGCCGAGTCGTTTGTGGCCGGCACCGAGAAAGATAAGAGTTTGACCAACTAAAGCGGCGTTGTTTCGGGCGCGGCCCGCCCTGCGCGTGTATCCCGCTCCGCGGTTACACGAAAAAGCGGTCGCTAGTTTGTTCCGTCGGCGCTGCCGCCGGTTTGTCGGAAATCTGAAATTTGGTCTGCCCTTCCTGGCCGGTTTTCGTTCGTCTGCCAGTTCGGAGCGCCGCCTCGTATAGTAATCCGAAGTTCAGGTCGATTTCACAACCAGATCGTTTTCAAAATCAGGGTTTACCCTAAAAAGTTAAGGACATATGAAAGAAACAAGCGTTGAAGGAAACAATCAGATGAGCATCAGTCTTGCCGAACTGAAGGAAAAAAATATCACGGACTTGGCAAAAATCGCCAAGGAACTGAACATTCCCGGCGCCAGCGGCATGCGCAAGCAGGAGTTGATCTTCCAGATCCTCCGTGCGCAAACCGAGAAAAACGGTTTGATCTTCTCCGAAGGCGTGCTCGAATGCCTCCCTGACGGCTTCGGCTTTCTCCGCGCTCCCGAGTACAACTATCTCCCCGGCCCGGACGACATCTACGTCTCTCCGTCGCAAATCCGCAAATTCGATTTGCGCACAGGCGACACCGTCTCCGGCCAGGTTCGCCCTCCGAAAGATGGCGAGCGCTATTTCGCGCTAATCAAAGTGGAAGCCGTCAACTTTGAAGATCCCGAAGTCGCGCGCAACAAAATCTTCTTTGATAACCTGACACCGCTCTATCCCCAGGGCCGCCTCAAGATGGAGACCACCAAGGAATTGATGACCGGCCGCGTGCTCGATCTTCTCTGCCCCGTCGGCAAAGGCCAGCGCGGCCTGATCAACTCCCCGCCGCGTACCGGCAAGACCATGATGTTGCAAGCCATGGCCAATGCCGTTGCCACTAATCATCCCGAAGTTGCGCTCATCGTTCTGCTCATCGACGAGCGCCCCGAAGAAGTCACCGACATGCAGCGCACCGTCAAGGGCGAAGTCATCAGCTCCACGTTCGACGAGCCGCCGCAACGCCACATCCAGGTCGCCGAAATGGTTCTCGAGAAAGCCAAGCGCCTCGTCGAGCACAAGCGCGACGTCGTCGTCCTGCTCGACTCCATCACGCGCCTCGCTCGCGCCTACAACGCGGTCACGCCACCTTCCGGCAAAGTCCTCTCCGGCGGTATCGACGCCAACGCGCTGCAGCGCCCGCGCCGCTTCTTCGCCGCCGCCCGCAACGTCGAAGAGGGCGGCTCACTCACCATCGTCGCCACCGCGCTCATCGACACTGGCAGCCGCATGGACGACGTCATCTTCGAAGAGTTCAAGGGCACCGGCAACATGGAAATCTATCTCGACCGCCGCCTCTCCGATAAGCGCGTCTTCCCCGCCATCGACATCCAGCGTTCCGGCACTCGCAAGGACGAGTTGCTGCTTCCCCCCGACGAGCTAAGCCGCGTCTGGGTCCTGCGCAAAGTCCTCAGCCCGCTCTCCACGGTAGAAGCCATGGAGCTCCTGCTCAGCCGCCTCACCAAAACCAAATCCAACGCCGAGTTCCTTGCCTCCATGTCCGCCCCCACCTGATCCCAGCCCATGTAGGGCCCGCTTCAGCGCCTCCCAGCTTTTGTAGCGGCCGCCTTCTGAGGCGGGTTCTTGACGTTCTCTTCACGACTTGTTCGCCGCCGTTCCCGGCAGCGCCTTGAGCTTCTCCTGCGCCAACGCCTTATACGGGCTGTTCACCGAAGCCGCATCGGTGAACGCGGCCTTCGCCTCCGGCACACGCTTCAGGTTGAGCAGCGCGAATCCCAGGCGGTACTGGTTGCGCGCGTAACTTCCTTCATCGGACTTGAGCAGCGGCGCGGCAGACTTGAGATTATCCACCGCTTGCGCATTGTTCTTCTTCTCGATATTCACCTGGCCCAGGGCACTCAAGGCTAAGCCCTTCTGCAAAGCGCTCTGCTGCTTCCACTGTTCGTCGGTAACGCCGTCCGGCTTCTTAGCCGTCTCCAGGAGCGCAACAGATTTCTTGGCATACGCTTCCGCTTTGTCGAGCTGCTCCCCCTTCTCGCTGTAGTAGTCAGCCAGCAGCAGCAACATGCCCAGATTATCGGGATCTTTGGCGAGCAGGTCATTGGCCACGCTCAGCATCTTCGCGGTGCTCTGCGTCTGCCGGTAAGAAGCTGCCGCGACTCCCAAAGCCTGGTTCGCGAACGGCGAATCCGGAAAAAGCTGCGCAAAGCGAACCAGCAGCGCCGCGCGCTTTGCCGCGTCGGTAGTGCGATAGGCTCCGTCAAAGAGCAATTGCTGCACATAGGTTACGGTGTCGTGGACATCCTGCAGCGTTTGCGTCTTCTGGCTGTCCCAGGTCTCCTGCTTCATTCCGTCAGGCGCCGCCTGCTCTTTGTATCTCTGCAAAATCTGCGCGCCCTTTTCGCCATAAGAAAACATCCGGTTGACGTCGCCCTTCCCCTGCGCCGCGCGCACCATGTTCACCGCATTCGAAAAATTATCCGCGTCCAGCGCAAACAATTTCTCCCCGTATTCGAGCGCCTTGTCGTAGTTCTTCGCGCCGATGTAGTAGTTGACGTACTGGTCGTCCGCAATGATCGCCATGTCTCCCTGCGCAGAGGCCGCAAATTTGTCGATCAATGCCAACTTCTGCGCCGGATCGGTAGCTACGTTGATTTCAGTCAACGCGTGATCAGCATCCGAATTCGCGGGAATCGGAACGAATTTCCCAATCTGCTGCGCGCAGGTTGCAAACGCGGTGCAAGCAATGCACACCAAGAAAAGGAGAGCCCCAACGAGCATCTTCTCTCGCCGCATGGATGCCTCCCAGGCCGACCTCGTCCGAGGCCGCCCGCAAAACGCAATTTGCGCAAATCTTAGTGCCGCCCGCCCCCGCAGCGCAAACAAATTCGCGGGTCTCCGACATCCCTGTGCCCTTCGTGGCCAATCCATGGTCGTCCGAAGTTGCGCCCGGGTTCTTCCCAGGTCGCTTCAATCCAAGGCTTGGGAGTCGAGCCTACGCTTGACGTGCGGTTCGAGGAGGCTCAACGGGACGGCGCCTTGCTCCAGGACGGCGTCGTGGAAGGAGCGGACGTTGAATTTGGCGGCGAGGCGGCGCTCTGCTTCGGCTCGCAGCTCGCGGATTTTGAGCTGGCCGAGTTTGTAGGCCAGCGCTTGGCCGGGCCAGACGATGTAGCGATCGACTTCAACGGTGATGTCCTGATCGGTCTTGCCAGTGTTGTCTTTGAAGAATTGGATGGCTTGCTCGCGCGTCCAGCCCATCGAATGCATGCCGGTGTCGACCACGAGACGCACCGCGCGCCACATTTCATAGCTGAGCTCGCCGAATTTCGAGTACGGATCGGTGTAGAGCCCCACGTCTTCGCCGAGGCCTTCGCTGTACAGCGCCCAGCCTTCCACGAAGGCGGAGTAGCCGACGTGCTTGCGAAACTCCGGCGTGTTTTCCATTTCCTGCGCGAGCGAGATTTGCAAATGATGGCCAGGGACCGCTTCATGGAGCGAGAGCGCTTCCATCTCCCACTTGGGGCGCGCGCGGAGATTGTAGGTGTTGACGAAGTAGCAGCCGGGCCGCCCAGCTTCCGGCGAGCCGCCCTGGTAATAAGCCGTCGTCTGCGACGGCGCTTTGAAATCGGGAATGGGGCAGACGCCGTAAGGCAAGCGCGGGAGTTTGCCGAAAAGATGCGCCAGGCCGGGATCGATGCGCTTGGCGATGATGCGGTAGCCGTTCACCAAGTCTTCCGGTTTGTCGTAGTAGAAACGCGGATCGCTGCGCAGAAATTCGGTGAAGTCGTGGAAGCTGCCGCGGAAATTGGTGGACGCGATGACTTTGTCCATCTCGGCGCGAATGCGTTTTACTTCCGCAAGGCCGATTTCGTGAATCTGCTGCGGCGTCTGGTTGGTGGTGGTTTGCCAGCGGACATGGAAGGCGTAGGCAGCGGCGCCGTTGGGAAGCGCAGTGGCGGCGATGTTCTCGCGGCAAGCCGGAAGATACGTCGTCGCGACGTAGTCGTGGAGTTTGCGGAACGCGGGCGCAACCGACGTCGCGTAGATACTCCTGGCTTTTTCCGTGAGTCGCGCGCGATCAGTTTCGGCGAAGTTGGGAGGAAATTCGGTGAACGCCTGCAGCAGCGGGCTGGCGAGCGGATCGGCGGGAGTGAGATCGGCGATTTGCTTCGGCAAGTCGCGTAGCGCGATTTTCGGCGACGTGTATCCGCGCCTGAGGCCGTCCTGCAGCAGCGCGAGTTGCTGGTCGACCGCGGCGGGCAGCGCGGCGAGCCGCGTGAGTATAATTTCGTAGTCGGCGACAGTTTGATGCGGCGTCATCGCGAGCGTGTCCGCCGCTTCTTGCTGGATGCCGCCCATTTGATTGAGCGGCATCCAAAGATTGCGGGGGACAACGTTGCGGAACGGAAACGGATCGTCGCCATATTGCAAGCCTTCGCTGGCGGTTTCGAGGAGTTCGAGGTACAGATCGAAATTGAGCCGCTCGCTGGGCGGCAGATCGCTGCGAGGGATGGTTTTCAGGGCGGCGAGGCTGTCAGCTAAATGTTTTTTGCGGTGCGCAATGCCTGCAGGGGAATCGTCGGTCCAGCGATCGTCCTGGCCAGGAAAGCCGACGTGCGTGGCGTGCTCCGGATATTCCTCCATCCAGCGCCGCCAATCGGCTTAGAGGAGGGCGCGAAGTTTTTGCGAATCTGTGGCCTGGCCGAAAGCGAGCAGCGGCAAGGCAAGACTTGCACAGGCAACCGTCATTGTGAGCAGCATGAGCATGCGAATCATTACGTCTTCCTCCCAGCAGCGGTGGCCAATTCCCTTTCGCGCTCACGTACCAGCATGACGATGAGCCGCGCCGTTTCCGCGGCGTCCATAGCGGTGTTGTCGACGAGGACGGCGTCGGCGGCGCGCACCAACGGCGAAACTTTGCGTTCGCGGTCGCGCTTGTCGCGCTCGCGCACCTCTTCGAGAACTTGCGCCAGCGTCATGGGCTCGCCTTTTTCCTGATGTTCTTTCCAGCGCCGCTCGGCGCGCACTTCGGGCGATGCCTCGAGAAATATTTTTAGTTCCGCGCTGGGAAAAACGACGGTACCGATGTCGCGGCCTTCCATCACGATGCCGCCGCCAGCGCCGGCGCGCTGCTGTTCGGCGACGAGAACGGCGCGGACCCCGGCGATGGTAGCGAGCCGAGATGCTGCTTGCGCTACCTCCGGCGTGCGGATTTCCTGGGTGACTTCTTTGCCGTCGAGGAAGACGCGATTCTTGACTCCGGCTTTTTCTTGTTCGGGAGTCGGCGAGCGCAGTTCGATGTGCGTTTCGTTCGCGAGCTTTGCCAATCGCGCTTCGTCATCAAGCGGGATTTTGCGTTGCAGAGCTTTCAGCGCGAGGGCGCGGTACATCGCGCCGCTGTCGAGGTAGAGATAGCCGAGAATGCCCGCGACGAGCCGCGCTACGCTGCTTTTGCCGGAGCCGGCTGGGCCGTCGATGGCGATGGTGAGGTTGTGCATGTGGGCAGTGGATATTGCCAGTTAGAAACCCATGATGTTGTAGCCGCAATCGACGTACAGGGTTTCGCCGGTGATGCCGGAGGCGGAATCGGAGAGGAGGAAGGCGGCGGTGGCGCCTACTTCGGCAGCGTCGACGTTGCGTTTTAGTGGGGCGCGCTCGGCTTGGACTCTTAGCATGTCGCCGAAACCGGAAATGCCGCGGGAGGCCAGCGTTTTGATGGGGCCGGCAGAGATCGCGTTGACGCGAATATTTTTGGGGCCGAGATCGTTGGCCAGATAGCGCACGGTGGCTTCGAGCGCGGCTTTGGATACGCCCATGACGTTGTAGCGGGGGACAACTTTTTCTGCGCCGTAGTAGGTCAGGGTAACGATGCCGCCGCCAGTGGTCATGAGCGGGAGCGCGCCGCGAGAGACGGCAATCAGGGAATAGACGCTGATGTCTTGCGCGATGCGGAAGCCTTCGCGGGTGGTGTTGACGAAATCGCCTTTGAGATCGGCTTCTGGCGCGAAGCCGATGCTGTGCACCAGGCCGTGCAGGACGCCGTATTTTTCTTTTAGGTCGGCGAAGAGGCGCGCGAGCTGATCGTCTTGTGTGACGTCACACATGAAGCCTGACGCGCCGGGAAGGTCGGCGATTAAATCTTTGGCTTCGAGGGCCAGGCGCTCGTTTTGGTAGGTGATGGCGAGACGCCAGCCGGCTTGCTGGAGCTTTTGCGCGATGGCCCAGGCGATGCTGCGTTTGTTGGCCAGGCCGAAGATTACGCCGGTTTTTTGCGGGTCGGTCACGGGTTCCTCTCAATGTGACAGCGTATTGTACGTGCAATCGCTTCTTATTTGGAGATGGCCCGAGTGGTTTTCAAATGCGGTGGAAGGCTTTCTCGATTTCTCTTATGGAATATCGGAGGACTACGGGGCGGCCGTGGGGGCAGCTCATGGGGCAATCGGTTTTAGCTAGGGCGGCGAGAAGCCACTCCATTTTTGTTTGGTCGAGCGGCATATTGACTTTGATGGCGGCATGGCAGGCGGTGGAGGCGGCGATTTTGGCTTGCAGGGTTTCGATGGAGATGGCGGCGTTTTCGCGCTCGATGCCATCGAGAATTTCGGTGAGCAATTTTTCGGCGTCACTGCCGGTAATGCCTGCGGGCGCGGCTTGGATGGCAACGCTGCGCGGGCCCATTGGTTCGACTTCGAAGCCGTTGGCGCTTAGCTCTTCGGCGATTTTTTCGTAGATGACGAGCTGGCGCGGGGACAGCTCGAGAATCAGGGGCATGAGCATGCGCTGGCTTTCGACTTTTCCGGCACGGCGGGCTTCGAGGTGCTGTTCGAACAAGACGCGTTCGTGGGCGACGTGCTGGTCGACGAGCCAGAGGCCTTCGCCGTTGACGGCGACGATGAAGCTGGAGCTGACTTGGCCTAGCGGCTTGAGGTCGGCGATTTGGTCGGGGTGCGGGAGCGAGGCGGGAGCATCGCCGTTGGCGCCGGCGAAATTCGCGGCCCAGTTGGGTGCGGGCATCTCGGTGGCAGGATTTGGCTCGCCGAAAGCTGCGCCGGATTCAAACGCGAGGCGCTGCTCAATGGGTTGCAACAGGGCGGAGCTGAGGTCGAAGCCGCCGTCGGAGCCTACGCCGGAGCCGAGACCGATTTCTTCCATGGCGGGGATGATGGCGCGCGGGATGACGGAGGGAGCGGCAGGATCAAGCGAAGCCGCGGCGGAAAGCGGAGCCCCCGCGGCGTTTGCGTTTTGCGGTGCGGCGCCGGAAGCGACTGCGGCGGCGGCGAAACTGGCGATGGGGCGCGCGCTCATCAGAGCCTGGCGGATGGCGTCGCGGGTGAAGTCGTGCACGAATTGTGAGCGGCGGAAACGCACTTCGATTTTTGCGGGATGCACGTTGACGTCGACTTCGTCGCAGGGCATCTCGAGGAAGAGCAGCGTGGCGGGGAAAACACTACCGGGATGGATGTTGCGATAGGCCTCGTTGATGGCGTGAAGGACCAGACGGTCGCGCACGAGGCGGCGATTGACGAAGATGTAGATACCGTTGCGATTGGGGCGTTGGATTTCTGGGCGCGAGGTGAAACCGTAGACGGTGAGGCGTGCTTTTTCTTCGCTGGGTTCTAGATCGGGCTCGGTGATGGCGGCGCGAAAGGCGGCTGAGACTACGGGGATTTCGATTAGCTCGTCGAAGGATTGCTTGCCAAAAAGTTGGTAGACGCGCTCGGCGAGGCGCTCGACGGGGGAACAGTCGACGATTTGCTGCGTGGGTGTAGTGAGGATGAATTGGCGGCCCGGATTGGCGAGGGCGTAGTGGGTGACGAGCGAGGCGATGTGGCCTAGCTCGGTGGTTTCCGATTTGAGGAATTTGCGGCGCGCGGGAACGCTATAGAAAAGATCGGCGACGCTGACGGTAGTTCCGGTCGGGAGGCCTGCGGATCTTACATTGACGAGTTTGCCGCCGGCGAATTCCACTCGGGTGCCTTCGGCGTCTTCTTCGGCGCGCGTTTCGAGGAGAAGGCGCGAGACGGCGGCGATGGTGGGGAGAGCTTCGCCGCGAAAGCCGAGCGTAGGGATGGAGAGGAGATCGTCGGCGGAGCGCAGCTTGCTGGTGGCGTGGCGCTCGAAGGCGAGCAGCGCGTCGTCGTGGGACATGCCGCAGCCGTCGTCGATGATGCGAATCATCCGCTTGCCGCCAGCTTCGACCTCGACGCGAACGGTTTTCGCGCCGGCGTCGAGGGCGTTTTCCAGGAGCTCCTTGACGACGGAGGCAGGGCGCTCGACGACTTCGCCCGCGGCGATGCGGTTGGCGACGGCTTCGGGCAATATGCGAATGCGCGACATGTTGGGTTCAGCGCGTCCCCGACCTATGATTCAACATTGCCTCATCTCTTTTCCTTTTTCGGACGGAGAGAACGACTTTCTTTGTTGCAAGAATTCCGGCGATAAGCATGCAGGCTAGCCAGGAAAGGGCAAACACCGGGAGCGGCAAGCCGGAGATATTTTCCCAACGCGTTGACAACAGAGCCGCGCATGCAAACAGCGTCGCCACTATAGCAAACAAAAGTGGCTTATTCTTGCGGGACTGCCAAGCCATCACAATGAGAAATGCAATTACTACAGCAAATCCCTTTGGCATTTTGCTTTGACCTGACCACCTAAAGAGCAAGGCTCGCAGCAACAAAGACATCAAAGGATATCACTCAGCGGCTTTCTTGGCTGTGGGCTTGATGGCGATGCCTAGCTGGTCGAGCTGGTCGGTGTCGACTTCGCTTGGGGATTCGGCCATTAGGTCTTGGGCGGCGGTAGTTTTGGGGAAGGCGATTACTTCGCGCAGAGAGCGCTCGGCAGCTAGCAGCATGGCGATACGGTCGATGCCTAGGGCTATGCCGCCGTGCGGGGGCGTGCCGTAGGTGAGCGCGTCGAGGAAGAAGCCAAAGCGGCGACGGAGTTGTTCCTCGGTTAGGCCTAGGGCCTTGAAGAGGCGCTCTTGGATGTCTTGGCGGTGGATTCGGATGCTGCCGGAGCCTAGCTCGTTTCCGTTTAGGACTAGGTCGTAGCCTTTGGAGCGCACTTCCCACGGTGCGGATTCCAGTTTTTCGAGATCTTCGTCGACTATGCCGGTGAAGGGATGCTGAGCGCTGACCCATTGCTTGTCGGACTCGCTCCATTCAAAGAGCGGGAAGCCGGTGATCCAGAGAAATTTCCATTGCGATTTGTCGATGAGGTTGAGGGCTTCGCCGAGTTGCAGGCGGAGCTGGCCGGCGATGAAGGCGGCGGCTTCGGTGCCCTTAATTTGCTGCTTGGCGGAGACGGCAACTACGAGATCGCCGGGTTTTGCGCCGGCGGCTTCGGCGAGTTTCTTGACATTTTCAGGGCCGATGAGTTTTTCGACGGTTGAGGTTGTGCCTTCGGCCGCGACCTTGACGAAATACGCGCCGCGAGCGCCGAGGGATTTGGCTTTCTCCGTTAGATCGTCGAGCTGCTTGCGCGAATAGTTTGCTGCGCCTGGCGCGGCTAGGGCGAAGACGTTGCCTTCGATTTGCAGCTTTTGTTTTGCTTCTTCTGGGAAACAATTGGTGACTTCGTGCAGCTCCACGGCGAAGCGCAGGTCGGGCTTGTCGCTGCCGTATTTGCGGATGGCGTCTTTGTAAAGCATGTGCGGGAAGGGGCGCTCGGCTTTTATGCCGGCGACGGCGCAGGCGCGCACCATCACGTTTTCGATGACTTCGAAAATGTCCTGCTGGCGGGGAAAAGACATTTCGAGATCGAGCTGGGTGAATTCGGGCTGACGGTCGGCACGGAGATCTTCGTCGCGAAAGCATTTTACGATTTGGAAGTAGCGGTCGAGACCGCCAATCATCAGGATTTGCTTGAAGATCTGCGGCGATTGCGGGAGCGCATAGAACTGGCCGTGATGCACGCGGCTGGGGACGAGATAATCGCGCGCGCCTTCGGGAGTGGAACGCGTGAGCATGGGCGTTTCGACTTCGATGAAGCCCATTTCGTCCATGACTTTGCGGATTTCGAGAACGATTTTGTGGCGCAGGGCAAGATTGCGATGCGGCTTGGCGCGGCGCAGGTCGAGATAGCGGTAGCGGAGGCGGGTTTCTTCGGCGGCGTTGATTTCGTCTTCGATTGGGAACGGTGGTGTCTTTGCGTTGTTGAGAATGTGCAGCTTGGTGGCGACGAGCTCGACTTCGCCAGTGGCGAGTTCGGGATTGGGCTTTTGGCGCTTGATTATATTGCCTTCGACGGCGACGACGAATTCGCCGCGGGCTTGCTCGGCTTTGGCGTGCGCCTGTGGCTGGGTCTCTTTGTTGAAGACGACTTGCACGATGCCGGTGCGGTCGCGGATATCGAGGAAGAGGAGATTGCCGAGGTCGCGGCGTCGATGCACCCAGCCCATTACGATGGCGAGATTGCCGGCGTCGGAGGCGCGTAGGGCGCCGCAGTAGTGGGTGCGTTTCAGGTTGCCTAGAAAATCTAGCACGGTGATTCTTCCTCGCTAACGACGATGCTTTATTTTACGTTGAGGTCCTTCAGCTATCCTCATCGGATAGCTTCAGGATGACACCTTTTTTTGCTGGCGCAAAAACTCTAACAGATCGGGCTCGGGGAATTTTGCTTGTTCGCCCGTCGATAGAGTCTTGATGGTCCAGAGGCCTTCGCTTACTTCGTTGTCGCCTAGGATTAGGGCGTATTTTGCGCTTAGTTTGTCGGCTTGGCCGAGGGCTTTGCCGAATTTTTGTTCTACGGGGGGCAGCTCGACGCTGAAGCCGGCATTGCGCAGATCTTTGGCGGCGCGAATGGCGGCGGCGTAGGCGCGTTCGCCCATCCAGGCGATGTAGACGTCGCGGCCTTGCTGCGCTTGCGCTTTGCCGCTTTCTTGCAGGGAGAGGATTAGGCGGTCTTCGCCTATGGCGAAGCCGATGCCTTTGGTGGGCGGACCGCCGAGGAGCTCGACCAGGCCGTCGTAGCGGCCGCCGCCGCAGACGGCGTTTTGCGAGCCGAGACCTGGGGCGGTGATCTCGAAGGTGGTGCGCATGTAGTAGTCGAGGCCGCGCACCAGGCGCCAGTTTTCCTGGTAGAGAACGCCGCGGAGTTCGAGCTGGCGCTTTACGGCGGCGTAATGGGCCTTGCAATCGTCGCAGAGATGATCGGCGATGTGCGGGAGCGTGGCGATTATGGCTTGCTCGCTCTCGAGCTTGGAATCGAGAACGCGAAGAGGATTGGTGTCGATGCGACGCTGGGAGTCTGGGCCGAGCTTGTCTTTCACTTTTTCGAGCGCGGCTTTGAGGTTTGCGACGTAGCCGCGGCGGCAGTTGTCGGCGTTGTGGCCGATGGAGTTGATGTAAAGCGTTGCGCCTTGGAGGCCGCATTTGTCGAAGAAGGTCATGAGCATTTCGATGACTTCGGCGTCGATGCCGGGAGCGTCGGTGCCACCAAGGATTTCCGCGCCAATTTGGTAGAACTGCCGGTAGCGGCCCTTTTGCGGGCGCTCGCGGCGAAACATCGGGCCCATGTAGTAGAGCTTCACCGGCTGTGGAAGCTGCTGCATGTTGTGTTCGATGTAGGCGCGGCAGACAGAGGCGGTTGCTTCAGGACGTAAGGAAATTACATCGCCGAACGTCACGCGACGGATTGCGTCCCTAATTTGCGCGGCTCTCGGAAAAAGCTCACGATCGCCTTGATACCGATAGTTTTGAATGGTACCGAGGAGGTCGCGCAGGCTTTGTAACAGATTTTGGTTTTCGGGTGTTTTCGGAATTCGGCCAATCTGGAAAGCAGTCTCCGCGGCCAATGTGAAATTTCCCACCAGATTAGAGAAGTTTATGAGGCCCGTTTCATCGGCTAAAGAAGCGGTATAAGTCACGGCCGCCGCTCGGAGATCAACGAGCTCGGCGACCTCAGAATCCTCGAATGTATACATCTCTTTGGAGACGATGTCGGTTTCGCCGCCGACCGCGCGCGCGAAGAGGTCTGTGGCCTCAAGGATGGGCAGTCGAATATCGCCGTAGCCAAAGGTGGCAAAGACTTCGTGAGCGATTTGCTCGACGCGATTCCACGACGCCGTTTCCGGCGGCAAGAGATCTCGCGTGCCGCGGATTGCCTGGAATTTGCGGCGCTCCTCTTTTTTTGCGGTGGCGTCGCTCACGAAACGGGTTCCTCGCGGTAGATGTTTTTGTATTCGACGTAGCGCTGGGCGTAGGCGTCTATGGCGGACTGGTCGATGGCGGTCAGGGGGCGCTTGACCTTGCCGGGGTGGCCTACTACCAGGCTGCCGGGGGGGATTTCGGTGCGCTCCAGGAGCAGGGTGCCGGCGGCTACGATGCTGCCGGCGCCGATTTTTGCGCCGTTGAGGATTATGGCGCCCATGCCGACCAGGCAGCGAGACTCGATGGCGCAGCCGTGCAGGGTGACGCCGTGGCCGATGGTGACGTCGTCGCCGAGGAGGAGGGGAAATTCGTCGCGCATCACATGGAGGACGCAGCCGTCCTGAATATTGGTGCGGGCGCCGATGCGGATGTAGTGCACGTCGCCGCGAACTACGGAGCAAGGCCAGACGCTGGAGTCGGCGCCGATGACGACGTCGCCGATTATGACGGCGGCGGGGTCAATGTAGGCGGATGCGGCGATTTCGGGGCGCTTGCCGCGGTAGGGTCGTATG
>Ga0307477_10002316_pt1 | contig 14842 bp, 12 predicted proteins | sample atmos_gasesECM2C_FD_203316 | JGI IMG/M metagenome (GOLD analysis project Ga0307477, IMG submission 203316) | Hardwood forest soil microbial communities from Morgan-Monroe State Forest, Indiana, United States - atmos_gasesECM2C_515 | ecosystem: Environmental > Terrestrial > Soil > Temperate...
CGCCGAGGCCATCAGAACTGCTTCCCTGGTTGGAAACGCCGATCGTGTTTTCAAAAACAAGCGCTGGCAAACCAGCGGTCGTTACGTCGCTGGTATTCAATCCCGCCAGGCCCAGGCTCGTGGCGGCGCTCGTATTGCCCTGATCCCACTTCGTGGAATGTGGATTGTAGCGGAAGTATCCGAAGCGGAAATCGGTCAGCACGGAACTGCCGAACGTGTAGTTGAAGCCTGACGCCAGACTGTAGTTATTGATGTTCGAATTTCCTGCTAAGCCAAGATAGCCGAGTCCAGGGCCGCCGATACTGGTGCCGAATACCGGCGAACCGGTCAGCGTGAAGTGCGCATGCGTGTAGCGGCCGAAAAACTGCAGTTTCTGGGTCGCCGTGTAGTCGAAACGCATGGTGTACTGGTAGTCGTTGAAACTGCCCGATCCGCTGGCGGAGTAGTTGTTTGTGGTGCCACCGTTAGTGCCAGCCGTATTAGGCGCGGGCAAGAGGCTCAGAATGTGTTCAGCCACTCCGGCGGGGTCCCATTGCTGCAACAGAGTCATCGGGATTTGCGTGGTCAACGGGCCCGATGAGCTAACCGGACAACCTCCGGATCCACCGGTACAGGTCAGCGCCGTCCGGGAACCGATCGCCTGGTAGGGATTGAAGACAACACCATCGCCAGCCGCCGGGTGGTTCGAGTACTCACTGAGGTCACAGATCGAACTCCCAGCGGTCAAACATGTCGAACGAACCAGCGCCGTTGGGACGGTTTCGATGAGCGCTACTCCGCTCTGTCGGCGCGTACCCTCGTATCCGCCGAAGAAGAACAACTTGTTCTTGATGATCGGCCCGCCCACGGTTGCACCATACTGCTTCCAATTGTTGGCCTGGGCCTTATTTGCAATCGGATCCTTGGCGGGACCTGTCGGATCAAGTTCGTAAAAATAGCCTGAACCGTGGAATTCATTGCTCCCGGATTTGGTCTGCGCAGTCATGATCCCGGCGGTCGCCTTGCCGAATTCCGCGTCATAGTTCTGCGTCGCGATCTTGGTTTCCGTGATCGTGTCGAGGCTGGGATTGACGATGATGATTCCGAGGATGGGATCCTGGTTATCGGTTCCATCGAGGCCGTAGCCGGTGCCGCTGAAGTGCTGCCCGTCGACGAAGATCTGCTTGCTGCCTTGCGGATTCTCTGTGGCAGCGTGGGACCATCCTGTGAGGGTCTGCGTTCCAGGGGTCAGCAGTTCAAGGCTTTGAAAGCTCCGGTTGATTACGGGGAGTTCGTTCACCTGCTGGCTCGTTAATTCGATGGCCACGTCGGCGCGGTCTGTTTTCAGCTGAGGCGCTTCGCTGGTGACCTCTACCGTCTCTGAAGCACCGCCCAACTGAAATTGACCGTCGACGCGCACACCGCTATCTGCCGAAACCGGAACGTCCTTGAATTCCAAATTCTTAAAACCGGGGCCCTCAACCCGGACGGAATATACGTCGGGAATCAAGTGCGTGACCGAGTAGTTTCCGCTGTCGTTCGTGGTCGCCACGGTCGACACGTTCTTGGTCTGGCTGGTAACGGTGACCTTCGCTCCGCTCACGGCCGCTCCTGACGGGTCCGTAACGGTCCCCAGGATGCTGCCGTATACCGCCTGACCAAACGCGCTCGCCACAGACAGGGTGCACAGAAGACTGAACAGCGCCACAGAGACCCACACTGACTTCTTCATGGACCGCCTCCTAGAAAACTTGCTTAACCCGGATTGCCCCCAGAAATGCAGACGGAGATCTGATGTGAAGTGCTGCAGTCTTAGTACAAAACAATTATCTGGATTAAGTCTCACTAGGTTTGATACGGTTACACTTGCAATCTGTCGCTGTTGCAGTAAGATACGGTCCGTTGTTACCCAGTTGTTAAATGGCCCTCTCGCACACTTTCGCCCTTGGCCGGGAGCAGTGCTTCCAGCAAATAGAGAAGCTTACAAATAGTCATAGTCTCCGCGGCTCGGAATCGCTCTGCCGACTGCTTCGCTACCTGGCGGAGCACTCCCTCGATCATCCCGGCCTTCCCATCAAGGAGTATCAGATCGCCACTGAAGTATTGGGGCGCCCAGTCGGCTTCGATCCCCAGAGCGACTCCACAGTGCGAGTTCAGGCTGGACGTTTGCGAGTCAAACTGGCCGAGTACTATGCGCACGAGGGTCTTGACGATCTGGTGGTGGTCGATCTTCCGAAAGGATCGTACGCTCTTGCTTTTCATCTGCGTGGCGTTCGACCGGAGGTTCATGCAACGGGGCCCCTTCTTCTTGAGAAGGAAAAGCAGCAGTTAGCCACCGCACCCTCGATGCGGGGCTGGGCGATTGCCGTCATCGCGCTTTCGGTCCTGCTTGCGGCCGCGCTGGTCACAACCGCTATCCTGCTCTCGCAACGACCCAAGGCTCAGTTGCTGGCCACCCAGCCAGTCCCCGCTACCTATCAGGTTTTCTGGAATCGTTTTGTGGCCGGCCCACAGCAGCCATGGGTTATTTTCAGCAATGGAAGCTTCGTTGGACGCCCTGAGACCGGCATGCGCTATTTCAACCCGGCAACCGATACAACCTCATTCATCCTGGACCACTACACCGGGGTGGGAGAAGTGTTGGCGATCCATGAACTCGATCACATTTTTACGTTATTCAATCGCCAGCTCCGGGTTAAACGCGGTGCGCTGTTCTCGCTCGACGATGCCAAAAACAACGATTTGATTTTCGTCGGCTCTCCTTCCGAAAATCTCTCGCTTCTTGATATTCCCGGGACGCAGGACTTTGTCTTCCGCCGCCTGGAATCGGGACCACGCAAGGGAGATCTTGCCGTGATCGATCTCCATCCTCAGACTGGGGAGCCAAGTATTTTTTTGGCCACTCCCGCAAATCATGCGACGGTGGAAGATTACGCGGTGATAACCCTGCTGCCGGGACTCGACCCCTCTCGATCGATCTTGATTCTCGCCGGTAACTCTACTTTTGGGACTCAGGCTGCCGTAGAGTACGTTTGTCGCGAAGATTCGTTGAAAGAACTCCTGCAGCGCTTGAGAGTTTCCAAACCGAGCGATGTGAAACCGTTCGAGGCGCTCCTGCATGTGAAGATCGCGCACGGCGTTCCGGTGGTCAGCGACCTGCTCGCGGTGCGCAACAGGGGGCTTTAGAAGCTACGCCTCTGGCCGAACCGAGCCGCGAAAACTATTGCCCGGGCGGAGTCAAATGCGGGTCCAAATCCGCGGCTTTTTGAAATTCTCTTTTCGCTTCATCTTTCTCCCCCTTTTGGCTCAGGGCCAGTCCCAGCTGGTAATGGGCCGGAGCATAAGCGGGCGATGAATTGACCGCCGAGCGGAATTGCGCGATTGCCCCGTCGAGGTCTCCTGCCCCGAGAAGCTTTCTCCCGGAATTGGTCGCGAAGGTCGCCGCTTGCAAATTGTTGGTGTTCGCGGCGATGCGGGCCCCTGTTCGAGCCTCGTCGGCCGCTCCTTGCGAGTCCCCTAATTGCCGCAGCACGCTGGCCAGAGTCGTGTGCGCGCCCACAAAGTCGGGCTGCAACCGGATCGCTTCCTTCAACTCGGCTGCTGCTTCGGGAAGTTTCCGCTGCTGCTTGAAGATTGTCCCCAGCGTGTAGTGGGCCTCGGCGTAGTTCGGGGCGCCTTGAATTGCCGATTGCAGCTCCCTTGTCGCTTTATCGAACTCACCTCTTTGCCAGTACAACACCCCCAACGTGTAGTGAGCGTCGGTCAGATCGGGTTGCAGCGAAATTGCTTCTTCAAATTCGGGAACTGCTTTGTCGAGTTGATCTTTGAGCTTGTAGGCAAGGCCGAGGTTGTAGTGCAAAGAAGCATTTTCCGGATTGAGCTTGAGCCCGGCTTGCAGCTGCGTAATAGCGGCATCGAAGTCGGCTCGCTGCATGTACGCGATTGCCAGGTTCCCCAGGAAGGTTCCGTCTCGCGGGCGCAGTTGCGCAGCTTTTTGAAAGTTCGCAATCGACGCTTCCGCCTCTCCTCTTTGTACTTGCGCCAAACCGAGATCGTTGTAGGCTTCAGCATCGTCGGGTCGCAATTTCACCGCCGCGCTGAAAGCGGATACGGCGCAGTCCGTATCTGCCACGCGCTGACATGCGATCCCCAGTTCAAGTTGCGATTCAGCCCAATTCGGCATCAACGCAACTGCTTTCCGGAGTTCCTGTACCGCATCTGCCGGCTTGGATTGCGCGGCCAAAGTCCTCGACAGGTAGTAATGCGCCATGGCGTCCTGCGGCACCAGTGCAATCGCCTTCCCCAGTTCAGTCGCGGATTCTTCCAGTTGTTGTTCCTGTTGTCGAACTACGCCCAGGTGAAAATGCGCAGGCTCAAAGTTGGGCTGCAGGCGCAACGTTTCCTCAAATGCTTTCGCAGCTTCTGGGAACTGGTTCTGCTGAGCAAATATCGATCCCAGATCGTCGTGCAGGTCAGCCCGCTCGGGCGCTAGTTCCACCGCGCGTTTCATTTCTGTCAACGCCTCCTCACGCGAGTTCTTCACACTCAGAATCCGCGCCAAGACACGGTGGGCTTCCGGGTTGGCAGGCGCAGTGCTAACTGCAGAACGCGCCGCTTTCTCTGCTTCCAGGATTTTTCCCTGCTGCATCAACACGCTCGCAAGCGTCAAGTGCGCATCGATGAACCCGGGATTCAACTTGATGGCACTGTTGAGATGGGACACCGCCTCATCCAGTTCGCCCTCTTGAGCCAAAACCCACCCCAGTGCTGATTGTGCTTCGGCGTTCCTTGGAGCAAGGCGGACGGCCTTCTCGAATTCCGCGCGAGCCTGTGGCATGTCGCCGCGACCCATCGCTTCCCGTCCACGCTGTAAGGCAACTCGTGCCGCCGAGGAAGATGACCCCGAGGCCGCGGACGAGTGCGAGGTCGCTTGTCCCTGCGCACAGAACGAAACTCCGCATGCTAAAACCGCCAGCAAACAGGTACGTCTTGCAATGAATTGGAACACGATGCGATTGGAAGATGCCGCGCTTTCCTGCATTATATCTAACGCTGTTCTCAGCAAGCGGCGAGCAGACGCGTCTCACGGCCACAAGGAGGCTTTCCAATGCTATTCTCGCGGCGATCGTTTCTGCAGACGTCAACCGCCGCCGCCCTATCCTCTCTGTGGCCGCGGACCGGCATTGATCCGGCGAATTCTGAACTCTGCCGCAAACTTGCTTCCGACCCGCTCCGTCCGCAGTATCACTTGTTGCCACCGCACAACTGGATGAACGATCCTAACGGCCCTATCTACTTCGGTGGCCGCTATCATATGTTTCATCAGTACAACCCGAAGGGAGCCGTCTGGGGCAATATGCATTGGGCTCACGCGACCAGTCCCGACATGATCCACTGGCAGCATGAATCGATCGCGATTGCTCCAACACCCGGCGGCCCCGATTCCGACGGAGTGTTCAGCGGCAGCGCAGTGCTCGACAACCGCATACCGGCGGTGATTTACACGGGTGTCGCTTCACCGGCCTCCGATGCGGAAGCGACTTTGCGAGACGGTGTGCACTCGTGGCGTGAAACGCAATGCTTAGCCGTCGCGCAGGACAACGATCTGCGCACATGGAAGAAATTTCCTGAACCGATTCTCGCCACGCCTCCTCCAGGTCTTCCCGTCACCGGATTCCGCGACCCTTGCCTTTGGCGCGAAAACAACTCCTGGATGCTGGCTCTGGGCTCGGGTACTCGCGACAAAGGGGGAATGATTCTTCTTTACGCGTCCAAAGACTTGCGCCGCTGGACGTATTTGCACCCGCTGGTTCAGGGCACTCCCGCTTCCAAGAAAACGGTCAACCCGGTTGACGATGGCGACATGTGGGAATGTCCTGACTTCTTTCCCATGGGAGACAAACATGTTCTGCTCATTTCCACGATGGGCAAAGTGCGCTGGAAGGTCGGCTCCTACGCCAACCAGATCTTCACTCCGGAAAAGGAAGGTGTGGTGGATTGGGGCTCATACTACGCGGCCAAGAGCATGCTGGATGAAAACGGCAACCGCATTCTCTGGGGATGGATTCCCGAAACCCGGCCCGACCCAGACCTGATTGCGGCCGGATGGGCCGGCGTGATGTCTTTACCGCGGGTGCTCAGCTTGAATGGCCAAGACGAACTTCAGATGGACATCATCCCTGGAATCCAAAATCTCTATGGCGAGCACACCACGATCACTTCCGAGCAACCAGACCATGTGCGGCAAAAAAACCTCGACAGCCTTCGGATCCACGATCTGGCCGCCGCCCTGGTATTGCAAGTTCGTGCCCCGACGAATGAAGGGGCGCTCCGTCTGCAATCCGATTCTGGAGACTTTGCGACAATTTCGTTCCTAACGCAATCCGGGAATCGACAACTTCGAGTGAGTAAGCAAAGCGCTCCGATCCCTGGAGCAACTGGATCTCCCATTTCCATTCATTCATTTCTCGACGGTTCGGTGCTGGAAATATTTGCCAATAAAACAACGGCCCTGACAGCACGCGTCTACCAGATTCCCCGGGAACCGTTACGATTGCAGCTCGAGAACTTGGAACTCATTTCGCTCGATTCGTGGCAAATGAAACCGATCTCGAACGACCGGCTCACCGGGTCGTTCTGCAAGTAATCAGTGACCGTGCCGGGGGAAAATTGACGTGAATACTTTTCAGATGGTTAGTTGGCGAAGAAAAAACGCAGAATGGCGAGCCAATTCATGAGTCTCTGAAGTAGCGGCGCCAGATCCCGCACCTGAGGGCGGAGAGCAAGCAAACGCGCTCCTGGGACTGGCGCACCTTGGCGCTTGTTTTGCTTGTTTTTGTGTCTAGAGTGTATCGGGTCAGTTCCCATCGCTTTACGCACGATTAGCCCCGGCGATGAGTCGGGGCTTTTCAACGCTGCGAAAAAACCAAAAATATCGCCCGGCCCGTTTCTCCAAAGATGCTCCACATCACTCTTACGTAAGGCTACGGGCGAACCAGATCGCTTGGATGCGTTATTGATTAGGAAAAATGAAGAGGCTACGTCAGGAAATGAAAGCGACAGTTACGATACAAGTCGCGACACAAAACATGGTGGGCTGCAACCATCCCCACGCAAGCTACTGAAATTTTGGTGAGCGCGGCAGGATTCGAACCTGCGACCCATGCCTTAAAAGGGCATTGCTCTACCACCTGAGCTACGCGCCCTCACTTTTCTTTCAATCTAACACATCCGCAAGCGTTTAGTGGCGGACGCGGGCCCCCTTTACCGGGGCTGCTCGCGGACGTTTATTGGACGTTCGGCGCAAATGCGGAACCGAGGTCCACGCCAGAAAGAAGGCCGCCCGGCGGCGGCCTTTACTCGCTCTCTTCTCGGAGCTTTTCAACAGACTGCTTATGGCTTAAACACGATCAATCCTAAGGTTCCTGCCAGGTTACCGCTTGGCCCGGCTGTGAAGAATAATTGGTTGATTCCGCCATTCAATCCCATTCCGTCACCGAAGTCGATTCCCCATAATTGATCGATGACGATCGCCTTTCCGTTCACATCCTTCACCGTCCCAACGAACTGTCCGGTAAACGGATCAAAGGCGTGGATCGTGCCGCCATTAGTGTTGTTCGAAATCAACAGCGTGTTGCTCAGCGGTCCAAAATTTCTCGGCGCTCCCGCAATACCCCACGGCTGGTTCAGCGGCGCTCCCTGAATGAGTGGCTTTCCCGGACTAACCGGTGTGCCGTCTTCCCGGAACTGCGCCACGAAACCGCCGGCACCTCCCGTAACGCTCGCGTACGTGACGTAGACGATCCCGTTGATATCCCGGATGCCGAAGGGCGCGAAGCCAGCTGGCAATGCCGGGTCGGTAAACGATCTGATGTGCTTGAACGTCGCATCAAACATGTCGACGTGATTGTTGTTCAGGTCGGCAGCATAGAGAAAGTTCCCTGACGCCTTGTTCGTGATTGCCAGTCCCGTGTAGACCGCCTTGTTGGAACCATTGTCCACGGCCAAGAGCGCCTGGTTCGAATTGATTGCCGGCGCCCATCCGCTGATCGTCCCGTCCTCCGTTGCGAACAGGAAAACTGCGACCGCCCCCTTCACTTGAAATTCGTTGCTCCCACTTACCACGGTTGGATTGAATACGATTCCTGTCGGCGACCCGGGGCCGTTCATCCCCTTCGGCGAATCCGGCCCGTTTCCAGTGGTCGGGATCAAGACTCTCAGCCCCTCAATCTTTCCGGCGCCGCTGTAAAGAGTTGACCACCCCGAGTTGTTGTCGCTGACCCACCACGGGGAACCTGGGGCGTGCACCAATCCCCAGGCATTCACGATCAGTGGATCCGCGTGCGCTGCCTTTCCGATTTGGTTCGAATCCAGGTTTGTTAAGCGATATTGTGCTGAAACCGCGCTCGCGACCAACATCAGCGCGAGTCCCAGGGCGAGGTTGATGGCAATCGTGCGACGCCGCATAAAAGTTCTCCTTTGTGGCCGCCAGGGTCAGGGGAAAGGTTGCTGATGATCGGGAGGCAGAACCTAAGTGCTCTGAGCGGCATCCGGATGCTAGGTCGCCATCGGCCTGCGATTGTCAGCACCGTGTCACAAATTTGCTAATTTCCTGTGTGGCAGGCAGCGCCGAGCACGCTTCCGCAACCGCGGGCTGCCTGCTCTCTGTTCGCAACCGGTGCGCTTGTGTCTCTTGATAAAATCATCCCTCGCCATCCAAAGGGGATTTCATGCGCGCTCGTCTGTACACCTTCGTCCTTGCGCTCGGCTGCACAGCCTTTTCTGCCGGTCAACTCGATCACGCCATCAAGAAAGCCAACAGCGCTTTGGGCCCGCGCGAAATCGCCAGCTTGAGTGATGAGAAAATCATCTCGGGACTGAAGGAAGCCCTCGAAGTCAGCACGACGAAAGCCGTCGCTCTCACCGGCCGGCACGATGGATTCCTTAAGAACGAGGCCATCCGCATCCTGCTTCCTCCGAAACTGCAATCGGTCGGCAAGGGCATGCGCCTGCTTGGCATGGGAGAGCAGGTCGATGATCTCGAGATCGGGATGAATCGCGCCGCCGAGCAAGCCACGCCCCAAGCCAAACAGATTTTCCTGACGTCTCTCAAGAAGATGACGTTCAGTGATGCACGTATCATCCTGACCGGCAACGACACTGCCGCGACCGACTACTTCCGGCGTAACAGTTCCGCCGACCTCACCACGGCGTTCACTCCCATCGTTCATCACTCGCTGGAGCACGTCGGAGTCATCCAGCAATATGATCGCGTCATCAAGACCGCCCCCGGAGGCAGCGTTCTCGCCGGTGAATTTGATCTGGATAAATATGTCGTGGAGAAAACGCTCGACGGACTCTTCTATATGCTCGGCGCTGAAGAGAGCAAAATCCGGAAGAATCCCGCAGCCCAGACCACCGAACTCCTGAAAGAAGTCTTCGGCGGACACTAAACTGCAGCTGTGGAATCACCTGCCCCTACCCTTCAGGACAACGTCGGCCGTCTTAGGCCGAAAGACTCGTGCCTTCCGGAAAGTGATAAGGAAAGGAATTAACACCGACTACATTTTTCACCGTATTCCGTAAGTCTCAAGGATTCGTTATACATCCGATCAACTGAAGCAAGTCCGGGGGGGCTTGCTAAAAAGGGGGGAGCGGTAAGCTGGATCCGCAAAGAGCGATCTCGCTCCCTTTCTAATTTTGCAATCACTTATCATCTCTTGCGGTTTGCCCCACGCGCAAGGCGCTGCTAATCCGCGACCCTACTTTGCCGCCTTGAAATCCCACGGGGAGGGTCGAATCGTCCTCAAACAGCAGCGCCTTCCGCCTTCCCGGCGGTCGCCGCTGCCTGCCGAAATATCTTCACGAACATCATCCGCGTAAGCTTGCCGGTCTGCGTATTCTGATTGGAGGGATGATACGAAGCCAGCAATACCTTGCCGTCTGGAGTGCGGTAATGGGCTCCATGCTTGAAAAGGTAGGCAGTCCGTTTGGTCAGCACGCCCTGCCGTTTCAGATAGTTCAGATAGGCGTCAAAGCCGATCTTGCCCAGCGCAACGACTACTCTGACTTGTTCTAGTCCCTTCAGTTCGCGATCCAGAAAATAGGAGCATTCGGCCAATTCCACAGGCAGCGGTTTGTTATCCGGCGGCGCGCAGCGGACGGCTGCCGTGATGTAGAGATCTTTCAGTTTCAATCCGTCGTTGCGATCCGTCGCCGCAGGCTGGCTGGCAAACCCGGTTTCGTACAGCACCGGATACATGAAATTGCCGCTGGCATCGCCGGTAAATGGCCGGCCAGTGCGGTTGGACCCATGGGCACCGGGCGCCAGTCCCATCACCAGAACCCGCGCCTCCGGATCGCCGAAGCCCGGCACCGGCTTCCCCCAATATTCCCAGTCCCTGTAAGCTCGCCGCTTCTCCCGCGCCACCTGTTCTCGGTAGGCGACCAGCCGCGGACACCGGGTGCAAGCCACGACTTCGCGGTTGAGAATAGTCAGCCAGGACATCGGGCCATTACACCACATTGTGGTGACCCGGCTCTCTGTTTTCGCCCGCTCCTCCGTCGACGTGCCCACAGCAGGGCTGGAAATCAGTTTGGCGGCGGCCTCGGGAACGCCTTCGCAGACCCCGCAAAGATGTTTCTTAGCAAAGCCACTAGTTGATCTGCAACCTTTTCAGACTTCGAGAGAACGTCGTTTATCCCGGCAGACTTAGCCTCCCGCCGAAGCTGCTCGTCATTATGCATGGTGAGCATCACCAACGCTGTATTCGGCGCAGACGTGGCAATCCGCCGGGCGGCGTCAATCCCATTCATGACCGGCATTTGGAAATCCAGGATGACCACATCTGGATTCAGTTCTCGGGCCTTGAGGACGCCCAGCTTGCCGTTTTCTGCCTCGCCGCAAACATGCCAATCCGCATTGCGCTCGATACAGGAACGGAGTGCCCGTCGTACAAATACACTGTCATCAACAATTAGGATGGTGAAGGACATTCAGCCGCCTCGTGGCCCTTTGCAGGCGGCTGCCAACGCTCGTCGTGCTTTTTACGGAGTGCGGACGGCTGGGAGTAAGGGCAGTTCCACGGTACTCCCTTGGTGGCAAGATTAAATACCGCAAACACCGTACGACAGCCAACATATTACAGTTCGGTGAGGCACAATCAACGCCCACACGGTACTTCGGCCTTTCCGCTTCTACAATCCCATATGAGGTGGGTCGGCGTCGGCCGATTGCAAATTTCTCTAAGCGCTTCTACGGTTCTGTACCGACGAGCTATGCAGCTTCGTGCTGCCAAGCGCTCCTGAACGCGTGCAGGGCATACAACGCGTCTTCCAAGGCTTCTTTTTCTTCCGGGGTTCCGTCAGCGTAAAAGATTTCGCGTCTTCTCGCTATCACGGCCGCTTCCGCCTGCGAGACCCGCTCCTGTAGAACCACTTTGTTGGTTTCCAGAATGGCGGCTCTGTAGAGAACTCTCCAATCGGAGTGACGGAGAGGGGAGAGAAATGTCGTGGTCATACTGATCTCCATCGAGGCAACTGAAACGAGGGTTTACCTGCCGTTGGCGCGCCAGAGGTCTTCTTTATTTCCTTATCTCGACCTTAGTCCCTTTCCCACAAAAGTCAAGTCAAACCACGGAAGTTTTACCAATTTTTACATCGTCGATATACTTTGCAGCAGCTGAACTCCGCCCAAACAATCAGGCCGCTACACTACCTCGCGCGCCGATCTTTCCATGGCGCCAGCACGCTATAACGCGGCGTGGCCGTCGCGTTCTCCTTACTGATACTGAGCAACTTCCTCCGTACCAGCCAAGCCACGGCAAACTGTGTGGAACTCTTCGAGATACCGATGGATTCCGCCAGGTCGCGATAGCTGATTTGGACCGGCCCTGCCAGGCGTCGCTGTTCCACGGCCAGCCAAAGATAAACCAGGAAGCTCACCGGCCTCCGGTCATGACCGACAAGGTCGCGCAACAGCACGTCGACCACGTAATCATCCAGAGAAATCATAGTTATACCGATAATAAATATAGCATCGGTTAGCTGATTGCTTCCCCAATTCACTCCGGATATGCTCGGCTCGCAACTTAGGAGGGTTGACATGATTCGTGGGATCAAGCTCGCAAGCATTCCCGTTCGCAACCAGGATGTCTCGCTGAAGTTCTATACCGAAAAGCTCGGATTCAAAGTGCTCACCGATCAGCCGTTCGGCGAGAAGCAACGCTGGATCGAACTGGGCATTCCCGGCGCCGAATCGCGACTGGCGCTCTTCACTCCCGAAGGCCATGAGAATCGCATTGGAGGTTTTCAGCCTATGACCTTCTGGTGCGACGACGTCTTCGCAACCTCAAAGACGCTGAAAGCGAAGGGCGTGGAATTCGCAACCGATCCAAAAACAGAAATGTGGGGAACTTTTGCCATCTTTAAGGATGCGGATGGAAATCAGTTTGTGCTTTCGGGCAAATGACCACCGCACTCGCCCGAATCGGATGATGGAAAAGGATTGCCCTGCAGCGACCCCGCCGCTTAAGCGGAGTCTGACGACTACAATGTGTCTCCCTGAGTCAGGCTCCGCGCCTCCCAATTTGGAACTGAAGACCGACCTCGATTGACGCTGCTCTCCCCGACTCTTTACACTCAGATGAACGGCGTGTGAATCAGGCTTGGCTTTTTGCTCGCGGACCCGTCCCCTCCAGCCAGGGCCCAGAGCGAACCGAAAGGAAAACGTGAGCCCCACAGAAACAGCCGACGCGAAGAAAGACGGCGTCAAGCGCGAGATTTCCGTCGAAATCCCGGCGGATGAAGTTACGCGGGAAACCGAAGCCATCATTCAGAAATACCAGAAGATGGCCCGCCTCCCCGGTTTCCGCCGCGGGCATGTTCCTGCGTCGATCATCCGTCAGCGCTTTAAAGAAGACCTGAAAAGCGATGTTGTCGAAGCCCTCGTTCCTCGCTACTTCCGCAAAGAAGCCGAGAAGCTGGGCATGATTCCCGTCTCCCAGCCCCGCGTCACCGACTTACATGTCCACGAAGGCGAGCCACTTCGCTTCAAGGCCAGTTTCGAGATCATGCCCGAGATCAAGGTCGAGGGCTACAAGGAGCTGCGGTCCGACCATCCCGAGATCGTCGTAAAAGACGAAGAAATCGAAGAGGCGCTGAACAGCATCCGTGAGCAGCACGCGACCTTTACGTCAGTCGAAGGACGTTCGCTGCAAGACGGCGATTTTGCCCAGTCCTCCATGAACGGTAAGCCGAAAGATACCGACGACAAAACGAACCCCGTCCACATGGATGAAGTGCTGATCGAGATTGGCGGTAAAAACACAGTTCCCGAATTCACTGAAAACCTGCGCGGAGCGAATGCCGGTGAGGAGCGCGAGTTCGAAGTGCGGTACCCGGAGGATGTCAACGACAAGCGCCTCGCCGGAAAGACCTTTGTCTATACCGTAAAAATTCAGGCCATCAAGGAGAAGAATCTTCCCGAATTAACCGATGACTTCGCCAAGGAGCTCGGCGAATTCTCAAACCTCGACCAGGTCCGCAAACAGATCCGCGAAAACATGGAAGCCGAGCGCAAGCATACCGCCGAGCGCGAAGCGAAAGATAAACTGATTGCTGAACTCGTTAAACGCAATGATTTTGAAGTTCCTGAGTCTTTGATCGACCGCCAAATCGATGTGCGCCTCGAACGCGGCCTGCGCGCTCTTGCCGCCCAGGGCATGAAGATGGAGGACATGAAGAAGATGGACCTGCCTCGCCTGCGGGTAGGCCAGCGCGACCAGGCTGTGCAGGATGTGAAGTCGTCGTTGTTACTGGAACGCATTGCGGAGCTGGAAAAAATTGAGGTTGGCGACGAAGAGTTGAATCATGAACTCGCAGCCGTCGCCCAACAGACCAAACAGACTCCCGAAGCGGTCCGCGCTCGTTTGACACAGGATGGGGGCCTCGATAGAATCCGGAACAGAATCCGCAGCGAAAAGACCCTCGATTTTCTGTATCACCAGTCCGCCTAGTTCTCGGAAAACGTCGGTGGACCTTTCGATCCTCCCCTCGCAACCTCAACGCTGTGTCGGGACGGAGTGTGGCAGGTGAACGTGAAACCAAACGATCCACAAATGATGCTCGTACCCATGGTCATCGAGCAGACTGGGCGGGGCGAACGCGCCTACGACATTTATTCCCGGCTGCTGCGCGACAACATTATCTTCATTGGCACTCCCATCGACGATAACATCGCCAACCTCGTCATCGCCCAGATGCTGTTTCTGGCTCAAGAAGATCCCGAGAAAGACATCCAGCTCTACATCAACTCTCCAGGTGGATCCATCACCGCTGGCATGGCGATTTACGACACCATGCAGTACGTCAAGAACGACGTGATGACACTTTGTGTCGGCCAGGCGGCATCGATGGCCGCGTTACTTTTGGCATCAGGAGAGCCCAAAAAGAGATTGGCATTGCCCAATTCGCGGATTCTAATACATCAGCCGTCTATGGGTGGATTGTCAGGACAAGCTACCGATATTGACATCCATGCTCGCGAAATCTTGCGTATGAGAGAGATTACCAACCAGTTACTCTCGAAGCATAGCGGGCAGAAACTCGACAAGGTGGAAAAAGATGTCGAGCGTGACTTCATCATGAACGCGCAGCAGGCTAAGGAATATGGAATCATAGACGATATCATCTACAAGACGGCAAAAGCGGTATGATCTGCCTTCGCGTGGCGATATTGGCTCGGTTCTAGCCCTCGCAGGGGCGGAATTCGATACCAGGGACAAAACGCTGGAGAAGCAAAGAAGTCCCGGAGGGACGCCGCGCCGAGGCCATTTAAGGAGTAAGCCGAGTGAAAAACAAGTCG
>Ga0307477_10002317_pt1 | contig 14842 bp, 14 predicted proteins | sample atmos_gasesECM2C_FD_203316 | JGI IMG/M metagenome (GOLD analysis project Ga0307477, IMG submission 203316) | Hardwood forest soil microbial communities from Morgan-Monroe State Forest, Indiana, United States - atmos_gasesECM2C_515 | ecosystem: Environmental > Terrestrial > Soil > Temperate...
TCCCGGGAGCACCGGGCCCAGCACGGTCAGCCCGCCCGCCCCCACCAGCGCCACCGGCACCCCGTAGCGGATCTGGCCCAGGCCCCACGACAGCCCCACCCCGAGACCGTGCCCGATCGTCCCCCCCTCCCCCCGCCCGTAGAGCACGAACCCCAGGTACACCCCCGCGGCAACCAAACCCAGTCCGAGCACATCCGCCTGCCCCTGACTCAGGGGCCCGGGCCGGTGAAAGAAGCCGGCCAGGACGTCCCAGGCCCGCCCGGCCCCGTAGCCCCGGCGGCGCCGGGAGCGGGCACGGGCTGACTTGCGCCGAGCGGGCATCCAGCCCCATCCCTTCGACGCGGCCCCGGCTCCCCCTTCCGGCCGGGCCGCAGGCGGCGATAAGCCGCCCCTAAAGAATTTGAGACCTGGGCACCCCGGTCCCTACCATCGAGGCTGCACAGGCGCATGAACGACGCGACTCGCAACGCCCGCGTGCTCGTCGTCGAGGACGACGAGGAGATCGCCCAGGCCCTGCAGCGGTCGCTGCGCCTGGAGGGATACGAGGTGCGCACGGCCGCGGACGGGAGCGCGGCCATGCGCGAGAGCGCCAGCTTCGTGCCCGACCTGGTCATCCTCGACCTCGGCCTCCCCGGTCTGGACGGGCTCGACGTGGCCCGGGCCCTGCGCCGCGACGACGACGTGCCCATCCTCATGCTCACCGCCCGCGACGCGCTCGAGGCCCGGGTCGAGGGCCTCGACGCCGGGGCCGATGACTACCTGGTCAAGCCGTTCGAGCGCCAGGAGCTGCTGGCCCGCATGCGGGCCCTGCTCCGCCGGCGCCCGCCCCGGGGGACCGCCTCCCTGCGCGTGGCCGACCTGATCCTCAACCCCGACACCCACGAGGTCCACCGGGCCGAGCGCCCGGTCGAGCTGACCCAGCGCGAGTTCGAGCTGCTGGAGTACATGATGCGCAACGAGCGCATCGTGATCTCGCGCCAGCGCCTGCTCGACGAGGTATGGGGCTACGACCCGTTCTCGACCACCAACACCATCGAGGTCTTCGTCTCCAACCTGCGGCGCAAGCTCGAGGCGAGCGGGGAGCCGCGGCTGCTCCACACGATCAGGGGGGCCGGGTATGTCCTGCGCGCCTAGTTGGGGGCGGAGCGCGCCTGGTTGGCGGCGGCGGAGCGCGGTCACCGGGGGGCGGTGGGCCCGGTGGGGTCGTTCAGGACGGGCCCGGTGAGGTCCTTCAGGCTCGCGCGCGGGGGGGTCGGGAGCGGGCGCGCCGCCCTGCGCGCGCTGGCCCGGCTGGCCCGCCGGCTGCCGATCCGGTGGCGCCTGGCCGGCACCTCGGCCCTTCTGACCCTGTTCATCCTGTGCGTGTTCGCCCTGTTCATCGGGCGCCTGACCGCGGACCGGATCCGGTCTGACTTCGGGCACCAGACCGCGGCGGCGGCCGACGACCTGCGCGACCGCCTGACCATCGAGGTGGACGAGACCGGGCGGGTGGTGGGGGTGGTGCCCAACCTCGACCTCTACGCGGCCGGCGAGCACGCCGTCATCCGGGTCCTGGCCCTGGACGGGACGCCGATCGCCCAGACCGCGGCGGCCCCGAACCTGGGGTTGACCTACCTGTCCAGCGAACGGATCCACGGGTTCCTGGTCGAGACTCGGGCTCGCCCCCTGCGCGGGGGCGGGAACGTGGTGGTCCAGTACGCGCGCCCGGTGTCGGACATGGAGGCCACCATCTCGCACGTGCGATTACTGCTCGTGCTCGGGGTGCTGGGCGGGACCGCGTGCGCCCTGCTGGCCGGGCTCATGATCGCCCGGCGCGCGATGGCGCCCATCGCCCAGCTCACTCAGGCGGCCCGAGATATCGAGCGCACCCGGGACCCGGGGGTGGAGATCCCCCAGCCCGAGGCCAACGACGAGGTGGCCGAGCTGGCCCGAACGCTCGAGGGGATGCTCCACTCGCTGGCCGATGCCCGGGCCGAGACCGAGAACATGCTGGCCCGCCAGCGCCAGTTCGTGGCCGACGCCTCGCACGAGCTGCGCACCCCGCTGACCAGCGTGCTGGCCAACCTCGAGCTGCTGGCCGATGCGCTTCACGGTGATCAGGGCGATGTGGCCCGCTCGGCCCTGCGGTCCTCGCACCGCATGAGGCGCTTGGTTGGGGACCTGCTGCTCCTGGCCCGGGCCGACGTGGCGCGCACGGGCCGGCGCGAGCCGCTCGACCTGGCCCTGGTGGCCATCGAGTCGGCCGGCGAGCTGGAGCCTGTGGCCGACGGGCACGAGCTGTCGGTGGATGCCGAGCCCGCCCCAGTGTGGGGTACGCACGACGAGCTGCACCGGATGGCGGTCAACCTGATCGAGAACGCCATCCACCACACCCCGCCCGGCACCAGGGTGCGGATCTCCACCGGCTCGGACGGCGACGGGCAGGTCAGGCTGACGGTGGAGGACGACGGGCCAGGGGTGAGCGAGGAGCTGGCTCCTCGCCTGTTCGAGCGCTTCGTGCGGGGAGCAGGCGACCGCGGGGGCTCGTTCGGGATCGGCCTGGCCATCGTGCAGGCCGTGGCCGAGTCCCACGGGGGGAGCGTGAGCTACGAGCGCCCCGAGACCGGGCGCGGGGCCCGGTTCGTGGTCCGCCTGCCGTGGCTGGCGGGGGAGCGGGGCCCGGACGGCGCGGACGGGGCCCAGGAGGCGGGCGCGGTGGCGGGCGAGGCCGCGCCGGCCGGCCGGGCCTCCTAGCCGGGGCGCGTGTCCTAGACCGGTCGGGTCTCCTAGACCTCGACCACCACTGGGAGGACCATGGGCCGGCGGCGGAGCCGGTCGTAGACGAACTTGGCCAGGTCGTCGTGCAGGGTCTGCTGGAGCAGGTCGATCTCGCGGATCTCCTCGGACGCTGCCCGGGACAGGGAGTCCGCCACCGTCTCGCGGATCTCGTCCACCAGGCCGCCGACCTCGTCCAGGAACGGCACCCCCCGGAAGATCACCTCCGGCTCGACCACCGAGGCCCCGCTCTGCTCGGAGATGGTGGCCACCACGATGAAGATCCCGTCCGCCGAGAGCATGCGCCGGTCGCGCAGGGCCACGTCGGCCACGTCGCCGATGTCCACCCCGTCCACGAACACCATGCCCGCCCGCTCGCGCTCTCCGAACCGGGCCCCCCGGTGGTCGAGCTCGAGGGGTAGGCCGTTCTCGCCGGTGAACACGGCGGAGGGGTCCATGCCCACCGCCTCGGCCAGCTGGGCGTGCACCCGCAGTCGCTTGAAGTCCCCATGCATGGGCATCAGGTACCGGGGCCGGACCAGGTTGAGCATGAGCTTGATCTCCTCGGCGTAGCCGTGACCCGACGCGTGCACGGGCGCGTCGCGCGTGGTCACCACGTCGCACCCGATGTGGTAGAGCCGGTCGATCGTCTCGTTCACCGCCCGCTCGTTGCCGGGTATGGGGGTGGCCGAGAACACCACGGTGTCCCCGCTGTGCAGCTCCAGGGCCGGATGGTCGCGGTGGGCCATGCGGCGCAGGGCGGACAGCGGCTCGCCCTGGGACCCGGTGGAGATCACCACCAGCCGGTCCTCGGGGAAGTCCTCGATCTCGCGGGTGGGCACCAGGGTCCCCTCCGGCACCTCGATGTGCCCGAGCTGGCGCCCGATGTTGACGTTCTTTCGCATCGAGCGGCCCACCAGCGCCACCTTGCGGTCCAGGGCCGCGGCCGCGTCCATCACCTGCTGGACCCGGTGGATGTTGGAGGCGAAGCTGGTGACCACGATCCGGCCCGCGCAGCGTGAGAACACCCGCTCGAGCTCGGGACCCACTCCCGACTCCGAGGGCGAGAACCCGGGGCGGTCGGCGTTGGTCGAGTCGGCGCACAGGAGCAGGAGGTCCTCGCTGCCCAGCTCGGCCAGGCGGGAGACGTCGGCCGGCTTGCCGTCCACCGGGGTCTGGTCGAACTTGTAGTCGCCGGTGACCAGGACCGTTCCCAGGTCACAGCGCACGGCCACCGCGCAGCTGTCCGGGATCGAGTGGGTCATGTGAATGGCCTCGACCTCGAACGGGCCGGCGGAGAAGCTCTCCCCCGGCTCCACGTCGTCGAGCGGGATCTCGGTCAGGCGGTGCTCGTCCAGCTTGGACCGGGCCATGGCCATGGTCAGCCGCCCGCCGTACACGGGAGGGATGGCGTCCTCGCTCAGCTCGCGCAGGATGAAGGGCAGGGCGCCGAGGTGATCCTCGTGGCCGTGGGTGACCACGATCCCGTCGATGTCGCCCGCCCGGCCCCGCAGGAAGGAGAAGTCGGGGAGGACGAGATCGATGCCGACCATGTCCGGGGTAGGGAAGCGCAGCCCCACGTCGATCACCAGCAGGCGGCCCGCGTACTCGACCACGGTCAGGTTCTTGCCGATCTCCCCCAGGCCGCCCAGGGGCAGGATGCGCAGCGGGCCGTCGGTCACCGCTCGGTCACCGCGAGCGGCCGCTTGCCGCGGTCACGCGCGGGCTACGTCGCTGGCGGGGGCGCCCTCGAGCAGCCCGTGGCGCTCGAGCATGGCCCGCACCGAGGCCCGCTCGGCCTCACTGGCCTCGACCAGGGGCAGGCGCAGTCCCCCCGCGCGGTGGCCGAGCATGTTCAGCGCCGCCTTGATGCAGATCGGGTTGGCGGTCAAAAACAGCGTCTCGTAGAGGTCGCGCAGGCCGGCGTCGATCTCCGCCCGCCGGGCGGGCTCGTCCACCATCCGGCGCATCTGGTCCCCCACGATGTGACTGGCCACCAGGATCCCGCCCGGCTCCCCCATGTCCAGCGTCCGGGCAAACGTGCCGTCGTTGCCCGCGTAGATGCGCAGGCCGTCCACGGGCGCCAGGCTGTCGTCGTTGGCCTGCTTGCAGTACTCGACGTTCTCGATCTGGGCCAGCTCGGCCAGCAGGTCGTTGGGCATGTCCAGCCCGGTGCGCGACGGGATGTTGTATAGGACCACCGGACGGTCGGTAGCCCGGGCCACCTCCTGGTAGTGGCGCACCAGCCCCCGGCGGTTGGGCTTGTTGTAATAGGGGGTGACCGACAGGATCGCGTCGGCCCCGGCCTCGGTGGCCCGCTCGGTCAGGCGCACCGCGTGCCGGGTGTCGTTGGACCCGGCCCCGGCCACCACCGTGGCGCGATCGCCCACCTCCTGGACCGCGAGCGCGATCAGGCCGACCTGCTCGTCGTCCGAGAGCGTGGGCGCCTCGCCGGTGCTGCCGGCCACCACCACCCCGTCGGACCCGTGACCGAGCAGGTGGGTGGCCAGCGAGACGAAGGCCTCCTCGTCCACCCGGAGCTGATCGTCGAAGGGCGTGACGATCGCGGTGAGGATCGCGCCGAGGTCTCCCATGGGCTTGATTATCACAGGCCGGGAGACGCGATCTCGATGCGCGATACTCGTGGCATGTCGCCGACGGATCGCCGCTTCCTCCCCGTCCCGGGCCAGCGGGCCTCCGACGAAGAGCGCGAGCGTGCGGTCGAGCGCCTGCGCAACCACTTCGCCGCCGGGCGCCTCGAGGCCGACGAGCTCGAGCATCGCATCGAGCGGGCCTACCGCGCGACCACGCGGGGAGAGCTGTGGGCCCTGCAGTGGGACCTGCCCCGGATTCCCTCCCGCCGGGGCCTGATGGCGCGGGTGGAGCAGATCAACCGAAGGGCGCTGCGCGTGCACGCCGCAGCGTACGGGACCGTCAACGGGACGCTGATCGGGATCTGGGCCCTGACCGGTGAGGGCAGCTTCTGGCCGGCGTGGGCCCTGGTACCGGGCACGGCCCTGCTGGCCTGGCACCTGGCGGGCACGCGGCGCATGGGGCGAACGCTGCGAGGGCGCTAGGCGGCGCTGGCCCCGCCGGGCGGAGGCGGGGGCGCGGGCCCGGCGGGCTCGGATTCGCCCGGGGCAGCGTGCGCCGGGCGCGTTCGAGCCCCGCGCCTCCGGCCCCAGCCCAGGATCCGCAGGGGAGCGAGCAAGGCTGATGTGGGCTCGTGCTTGGGGGCCGGCGTGGAGGCGGGCGCGGGCCGGGGCGGGGTGGCCACCACGTGGTGGGTGGGCACCCCGGTCATGCGCTCGATCCGGTGCGGGAGATCGATGGCCAGCCAGCGCGAGGACCCGGTGGGCAGGGTGGAGACGATGATCTCGTCGAACTTGCTGGGGTGAAAGGCCTCGCTCACCGCTACCACCGGGTCGGCGTCCCCCACGAGGCCCTCCACCCGAAGCCCCGCGTCGCGGGCCTGCTCGAGGGCCACGTCGAGGCGGTAGCGCGCCTCGTCCGGGGGGAGCTGGACCGGCTTGGGAAGCAGGACGGTGAACATGGTCGGTCCTTGCTGCCGGCGCTCCCGCATGGCCTGGAGCAGCTCGTGCGAGTCGGCGGTCACGTTGGCCACCACCAGGATGCTGACCTCGTAGGGCATGCCGGCCTCCAACCGATTGGGGTCACGATCGAGCTTACCGCGAGGCTCGGTTGTGCGAGGCGGATGCGGGCCGGGGTAGCGAGGGTGACCACCAGTGCCTCCCGTCGGGCCAGCCCGCGGGGGTCAGAACAGGAGGCGCTCGAGCCCGATCACGGGCGACTCCTGCAGGTCCCCCACCCGGCGCACGGCGAGGAGCACGCCGGGCATGAACGACTCCCGGGAGGTGCTGTCGTGGCGGATGGTCAGGGTCTGGCCCACGTCGCCCAGGATCACCTCCTGGTGGGCAACCAACCCGGGCAGCCGCACGGAGTGAATCGGGGGCCTCTCCCCGCCGGCGGCCTCGGCCATGAGGTCGGCAGTGCGGGCCGCCGTGCCGCTGGGGGCGTCGACCTTGGTGTCGTGGTGCAGCTCGATGATCTCGGCCCGGGCCATGTGGCGGGCGGCCTCGGCCGCGAAGCGCATCATCAGGACGGCCCCGATGGCGAAGTTGGGGGCGATGAACACGTTGGCCCGCCCCGGGGCTTGCTGCGGGTCCCCCGGGGTGGTCGGCTGCTCGAGCTCGGCCGGGTCGAAACCCGTGGTTCCGATCACCACGTGCACGCCGGCGGCCAGGGCGGCGCGGGCGTTGTCGACTGCCGTGCCGGGAGTGGTGAAGTCGACCAGCACATCGGCGTCACCGAGCACGTCGGCCACGGCGCTGCCCAGCGCCGGGTCGGCCCGCCCGGTGAGGCTGAGGTCGGGAGCCTCCTCCACCGCGGCGCACACCGCCTGTCCCATGCGCCCGTCGGCGCCGGCGACGGCGACCCGGATCACACCCGGCCGGCCGGCCGGGGGCCGGTCACCCTCCTCGCCGGCCCGGGGCCGCTCACGCCGCCTCGGCGCCCGCGGTCACGAGGTCCGGGAGGGTGGCGCACACCGGCTCGAGCGACTGGCGGAACCAGTCCTCATGCGGGCCGATGCCGGCGGCGCTGAGCCCGGGGGGGTCGAACAGCTCGGCCGCCAGGGCCCTGACGTCGTCGAGGCTCACGGCATCGATGCGGTCCACCACCTCGTCCAGGGTCAGCACCGGCATGTCGGCCAGCAGCGAGGACCCGAGACGGTTCATGCGCGTGCTGGTGGACTCGAGCGAGAGCATGGTCCGGCCCTTGACGTTCTCCCGGGACCGGTCGAGCTCCTCCTCGCTGGCCGGGTCGGTCACGAAGCGCTCGAGCTCAGCCCCGACCACGCGCAGCGCCTCGGCCAGGTTATCCGGGCGGGTGCCGAGGTAGATGCCGACCTGGCCGGCCCCGGCGTAGAGGCCGGTGAAGGAGAACACGGAGTAGGCCAGGCCCCGCCGCTCGCGCACCTCCTGGAACAGGCGCGAGGACGAGGTCCCGCCCAGGATGTTGTCGAGCACGCGCAGGGCGAAGCGCCGCTCGTCGTCGCGAGCCATCCCGGGTCCTCCCAGGCAGACGTGGTACTGCTCGGTGTCCTTGGTCAAGAAGCGCAGCCGGGGATCGCTCGGCGCGGGCGGCCCGGGGATCGGGAGGGGTGGGGTGCCGTGGCCTCCGGCCGCCTCGGTGGCTAGGGCCACCAGCCGGTCGTGGTCGACGGAGCCCGCGGCCGCCAGGACCACCCCGGCCGGCACGTAGCGGCGGGCGTGGAACCGGTTCAGGGCGCTGCGCTCGGCCGCCGCCACCACCTCGGCCCGGCCCACGATGGCCCGACCCAGGGGGTGGTCCGGGAACACAACCTCGCCCAGCAGGTCGAACACCCGGTCCTGGGGATCGTCCTCGTACATGGCGATCTCCTCCAGGACCACCTCGCGCTCGGCATCCAGCTCGGTCAGGGCCGGGCGCCACACCATGTCGCTCATCACGTCCAGGGCGCGCTCCAGGTGCCCGTCGAGCACCCGCGTGTACACCGACGTGGCGTCCTTGCCCGTGCCGGCGTTGAGCTCGGCCCCCATGGCATCGAAGATCGAGTCGATCTCGGCCGAGCCATACCGGTCGGTGCCCCGGAACAGCATGTGCTCGAGCAGGTGGGAGAGCCCGGCCTCGGTGTCGGCCTCCCCGATCGAGCCCGTGCCGATCCAGTAGGCCACCGCCACCGAGCGCACCGAGGGGATGGCCTCGGTGATCACTCGCATCCCCGAGTCCAGCCGGGTGATGCGCGGCGCGTCCGGGACGGGCCCGGGCGCGCCGCTGCTGGCGCTAGCTGTCGCGGTCACGCACGTGCCGCGGACGTCCCGAGCCCCGCTCGCCCCGACCGTCGCGCCGTGGCGGGCGTCCGCCGTCGCGGCCGCCACCGTCGCGTCCGCCGTCGCGCGAGCGGCGCGGTCCTCCGCCACCCCCTCCGGTGCCGACGCCGGCCAGCTCCTCCACCGACTTGCCGGCGATCTCGGGGTCGTCGGCTCGCCGCAACCCGATCCGGCCGCGCTCGCGGTCGACCTCGACCACGCGGACGAGGATCTCGTCTCCCTTGTTGAGGACATCCTCGACCGCTTCAACGCGCTCGCCGGGCGAGACGTTGGAGATGTGCAGCAGGCCGTCCGTGCCCTTGGACAATTCGACGAAGGCCCCGAACGTGGTGGTCTTGACCACCCGGCCCGTGTACTCGTCGCCGACCTCGACCTCCTTCATCATCACCCGGATCCGCTCGGCCAGGGCGTCGCCCAGCTCGCCGTTGGAGGAGTAGATGAGCACCTGACCGTCGTCGTTGACGTCGATCTGAGACTCGAACTCCTCGCTCAGGCCCCGGATGGTCTCCCCTCCCTTGCCGATCAGCAGCCCGATCTGGCTGGGGTCGATCTGGATGGTCTGGATGCGCGGCGCGTGGGGGCTGAGCTCGGAGCGAGGAGCGGGGATGGCCTCGTGCATGAGCTCGAGAATGCTCCGGCGCGCCTCGTGCGCCTGGGTGAGCGCGTCCCGCAGGATGTCGAAGGTCACGCCGCTGATCTTGATGTCCATCTGCAGGGCGGTGATGCCCCGCTCGGTGCCGGCCACCTTGAAGTCCATGTCTCCCAGGTGGTCCTCCACCCCGGCGATGTCCGTGAGGACGATGTAGTCGTCGCCCTCCTTGATCAGCCCCATCGCGATCCCGGCCACCGGGCGGGTCACGGGCACGCCGGCATCCATGAGCGAAAGCGAGGACCCGCACACCGAGGCCATCGACGACGACCCGTTGGACTCGAGGATGTCCGAGACCACCCGGATGGTGTAGGGGAACTCATCGATGGTGGGCACCATCGGGACCAGCGCCCGCTCGGCCAGGGCTCCGTGGCCGATGTCGCGGCGCTTGGGCCCGCGCATGAACCCGGCCTCGCCCACCGAGAAGGGCGGGAAGTTGTAGTGGTGGAAGTAGTACTTCTTGGTCTCCAGGCCCAGCGTGTCCAGGCGCATCTCCTCCTTGAGCGTGCCCAGGGCCACCGCGGACAGGGCCTGGGTCTGGCCCCGGGTGAACAGGGCCGATCCGTGGGTCCGGGGAGCCACGCCCACCTCGATCGAGATGGGACGGATCTCGGCGGCCGCGCGCCCGTCCGGGCGCTTCTTGTGCACGGCGATGCGCTCGCGGATGATCTGCTTCTCGAGCTTGTCGAACGCCCGCTGCACCGCGGCCCGGCGCTCGGCGGTCTCGGGATCGTTGGGGTCTCCCCCGTAGGTCTCCAGGACCTCCTGCTCGACCGCCTTGGTCGCCTCCTGGCGCTCGAGCTTGTCCTCCACCTGCGTGGCGGCGTCGAGCTTGTCGTAGTGGGAGTCCTTGATCTGCTGCAGGAGGTCGGGGTCGACCTCGGGCGGCTTGACCTCGAGCTTGGGCTTGCCCGCCTTTTCCGCCAGCTCGCGCTGGATCGCGCACAGCTTCCTGATCTCCTCGTGGGCGATGTCCAGGGCATCCAGGATCTCGGCCTCGGGGATCTCCCTGGCCCCCGCCTCGACCATGAGGATGGCGTCCTCGGTGCCGGCCACGATCAGGTCGAGGTCGGTGTTGTCGACCAGGTCGGGCTCGGCCGGGTTGATGACGAAGTTGCCGTCGACCTTGCCGATGCGGACCGCTCCCACCGGGGTGGGGAGCGGGATCTGCGAGATCATCAGCGCCGCCGAGGCCCCGTTCATGGCCAGGATGTCGTAGGGGTTGACGTGGTCGACGGAGATGGGGATGGCCACCAGCTGCGTCTCGTAGCGCCATCCGTCGGGGAACAGCGGGCGGATGGGCCGGTCGATCAGGCGCGCGGACAGCGTCGCCTTCTCCCCGGCCCGGCCCTCGCGCTTGAAGAACGACCCGGGGATCTTCCCGGCCGCGTACATGCGCTCCTCGACGTCCACCGTGAGGGGGAGGAAGTCGACGTCACGCACGTTTCCCGCCGTGGCGGTACAGAGGACCATGGTGTCGCCGGCGCGGACGACCACGGCACCCGAGGCCTGCTTGGCCATCCGCCCGGTCTCGAAAGAGACCTCGGTGCCGGCGATTGACACGGAGAGCCGTGTCACGGCTTCATTGTTCATTTGTGCCTTCCTGTTCGCCGCTTCGGTCCGGCGAACGCTCTTCTAAAAACATCTCGGTATCCGAACCATCACACTGTATCCGGTCCGGGTGGGAGTGCCGTTTCGCCCGGGGCGCCGCGGGCGCCGGGGTCAGACCACGGAGAGCGAGGCCAGCCACTCCGGATCCGGAGGCCCCGGATGGGCCTGCGTGCCCACGAACAGCGTCGGGGTCACCGCCACTCCCGCCCGCAGCCCGGCGTGGACGTCCCGCTGGACCCGGGCGGCCACCACGGGGTCGCGCCGGTCGCGCTCGAAGCGCTCGAGATCCAGGCCCAACCTCGAGGCCCTGTCCCACAGGTGGGGGTCTTCGAGCCTGCCCTGATCGGCGAACAGGGAGTCGTGCATCTCCCAGAACGCGCCCTGGCGGGCGGCCGCCTCCGCCGCGCGGGCCAGGGTCGGCGCGCGCCGGTGCTTGGCCCCCAGGGCGAAATGGCGAAAGGCGTAGCGCACGCCGGCCCCGCGCAGGCGCTCGTGGGCCAGGGCGCAGAACGAGCATTCGAAGTCCCCGTAGACGATCACCAGCTGGGCGTCCGGGCGGCCCCGCACGTGGTCCTCGGCGCTCAGCGGCGGCAGGGGCGCGCTGCGCAGGTCGCCCGGCCCGGCGGAGGCGGCGTCGCTCACGCCCGGGCCGCGGTTCAAGCGCGGGGAGCGGTGGCCCCGGCGGCCGCGGCCAGGCCATCGAACAGGACGTTTGCCCCGGGTAGGTCACCGGGCGAGGGGGCCTGATGGCTCCAGCGCACCGTCCGGTCCGGGCCCACGATCACCAGCGCCCGCTCCGGGAAGCCCTGGTCGTGGAGCACGCCGAAGGCCCGGCAGGTCTCGCCCTTGGGCTCCCAGTCCGAGAGCTGCGGAATGCTCACCCCCAGCTGCTGGCGAAAGGCGCGCTGGCTGTAGGAGCTGTCACACGACACTCCGTAGAGGCGGGCTCCCTGGCCCTCGAGCTCCCCCATCACCTCCTGGTAAAGCGAGAGCTGATCGCTGCACACGGGGCTGAACGCGAACGGATAGAAGACCAGCACGGTGGTGTGACCGTCGAGGTCGGCTTCGGTGAACCGGCCCCCCTCCTCGGTCCCCAGCGAAAACGGCGGTACGGGGGTCCCGGGAGCCAGAACCGTCACTTGCGCAGGCCGAGCTCCCTGACCACCGAGCGGTACCCCTCGAGGTCCCGTCGCTGGAGGTAGTTGAGCAGCCGCCGCCGGCGCCCGACCAGCCGCAATAGCCCGCGGCGCGAGTGGTGGTCCTTGGCGTGGCTGCGGAGGTGCTGGGTGAGGTCGTTGATCTGCTCGGTGAGCAGCGCGACCTGGACCCGGGTCGACCCCGTGTCGGTCTCGGAGGCCCCGAACTGGGTGACGATCTGCTTCTTGCGCTCGCCGACGATGGCCATCGAGCGCGGAACGCTAGCAGGTGGCCCCGGGCCCGCAGAGGCCTTCGCCGCCCCTCCGACTAGGCGGCCGAGGGCCTCTGGGAGCGGGTCCACTCCCGCGCATGTTGCACGTCGGCGCGCATCTGGACCACCAGCGCCTCCGCGCTCGGGAACCGTCGCTCTCCCCGCAGCCTGCGACCGAACTCGAGCCGCAAGCGATGCCCGTAGAGGTCGCGGTCGAAGTCGATCAGGTAGGCCTCGATGAGCTCGCCCCGCCCGGTGTTGAACGTGGGGCGCACGCCCACGTTGATGGCGCTCGGGTGGCCGTCTCCCCAGCCCGCGTAGACGCCGTGGCCCGGGCACACGATGCCTTCGGCCGGGACCAGGTTGGCGGTCGGAAACCCGAGCTCGCGCCCCCGCCCGTCGCCGGCCACCACCTCGCCGATCACGGTGAAGGGGGCCCCCAGGAAGCGCGCGGCCTGATCGACCTCGCCGGCCAGCACGAGGCCGCGGATGTGGCTGGAGGACACCACTTCGCCGTCGACCTCGATCAGGGGGACGACGCGAGTCTGGAAGCGGTCGTCGGCGGCCAGCATGGCCGCGTCGCCCTGGGCCTTGTGGCCGAACCGGAAGTTCTCCCCCACCGACACGTGGGTGGCCCCCAGGTGCTCGACCAGGATGCGGTCGATGAACTCCTGCGCGCTCAGGGCCGCGAACTCGCGGTCGAAGGGGATGACCACCATCTCCGCCACCCCGAGGGAGGCCACCAGGTCGGCCTTCACCTCCAGGCCGGTCAGGAGCTTCGGGGCGGCGTGGGGGCTCACCACCGCGCTGGGGTGCGGATCGAAGGTCAGCACGGTGTCCGATCCGGCGATCACCTCGCGGTGCCCGAGGTGAACGCCGTCGAAGGTTCCCACGGCGAGCCGGCGCGGTCGGTGGATGGCCTCCGGGAGCCGAGTGACCTGCACGGGCGGGGAACCTATGCGAAATCACCCCCGCAGGACGACCGAGGGCTTGAGCTCGAGCCCGCGCCCACCCGGCCGGGGCTGGGCGATGGCCAGCGCGCCCTCGGCGTCCACCAGCAGCACCGCGGGGGCCTCGGCCAGGTCGCGCGACCGGTCTCCTCCGGGGAGCTCCACCGCCTGGCCGTGGCCCGCCCGCCGGGCCGCGTCGGGGTCCAGCTCCTGCGAGGGCAGGAAGGCCAGCGCCCGCTCGAGGCTCATCACCGGCGGATCCCCGGGGTCGGCCGCGGCGGCGGGGCGTCGAAGGTCGGCCGCGGGGGGCAGGTCGGCGGCCGCCGGGCGGCGCCGGAGGTCGGCGGCCCCGGGGGTCCAGGCGTCCTCGACCCGGAAGGGACCGATGGCGGTCCGGCGCAGCTCTGCGCAGTAGGCGTCGCCCAGATCGGCGATCAGGCTTCGCACGTAGGTGCCGGCCGAGCACTCGATCTCGAAGGCGGCCCGGTCGCCCTCGCGCCAGAGCTGCTCGAAGCGATGGATGGTGACCTCGCGCTCGGGCAGCTCGAAGCTCTCTCCCCGCCGGGCCCGGCGGTAGGCCCGCTCGCCGGCCACCCGCACGGCCGAGTGGGCGGGTGGGCGCTGGACGATGGGCCCGCGGGGCAGGGCGAGCTGGTCGGGCGGCGTCCGCCCGGTCACCGTGAGCTCTCCGTCCGGGTCCCCCGTACTCGAGGTCACGCCGAACCGAGCCACCGCCCGGTAGGTCTTGGGCAGCGCCATCAGAAAGCGCTGGATCCGGGTGGCGCGCCCGAGCAGGACCAGCAGCAGGCCGGTGGCAAACGGGTCGAGCGTCCCGGCGTGGCCCGTGCGTCCACCGCCGCGCCGGCGCACCGCGGCCACCACGTCGTGCGAGGTGACGCCCGGCGGCTTGTCTACCAGGATCACGCCATCCATCGGCTCACGGGCGGGCGGGGCGGGTGGCCGCCGAGCCCCGGACCAGGCCCCGCGTCCCCGGGCCCTGCCCTCAGAGGGTGGCAGGAGCGAGCTGTGCCGCGACCTGCGCGCGCAGGAACTCGACCAGGACCTCGAACGGCAGGTCGGTCTGAAACCCGGCCGCCTGGCGGTGGCCGCCGCCCCCCTGGAGCCGGGCGATGGCCGACACGTCGACCTCGCCGTCGCCCGAGCGCAGCGAGACCTTCTGCATCCCCAGCCGGCCCTCGCCGAGCATGTCGCGCACGAGCACCGCCACCTTGGTCCCCTCCACCGAGCGGAGTAGGTCGATCAGGCCCTCGGAGTGGTTCTCCTCCGCCTCGCTGCGCTCGAAATCCTCGACCGTGAGCCGGGCCAGGGTTAGGCGACCGCCGTCGTGGCGCTCGACCCGCCGCAGGGCGTAGCTGAACAGCCGCAGCTTGGCCAGTGGGATCCCCTCGTACAGGCGCCGGTAGATGTCGGCCACGTCCACCCCCGCCTCGATCAGCTCGGCCGCCATGACGTGGGCCCGGGGCCCGGTGTTCTCGTACATGAACCGTCCGGTGTCGGTGACCAACCCCACGTACAGGGCCTCGGCGATGGTGAGGGTCGGCTCGACACCCAGCCCGGG
>Ga0307477_10002319_pt1 | contig 14828 bp, 14 predicted proteins | sample atmos_gasesECM2C_FD_203316 | JGI IMG/M metagenome (GOLD analysis project Ga0307477, IMG submission 203316) | Hardwood forest soil microbial communities from Morgan-Monroe State Forest, Indiana, United States - atmos_gasesECM2C_515 | ecosystem: Environmental > Terrestrial > Soil > Temperate...
TGGGCCTCCGCCCCCACTCCCGCCCCAACCCTCACCCGCGCACCGGGCGCCCCGTCCCGCCTGCGCCACCCACGGACCCCGCCCCGAGCCCGGGGCGGAGTTTTGCTCAATCTGTGGCCGCCGCCTCGCGAGTGCGCCAGGGTTCTGCGCGGGCTGTGGGACGGCCCTCGAGGCCGACGCGCGATACTGTCACGCCTGCGGCACCCGGGTCGCCGCCTAGGGCGCCCAGGCTGGGCCGCCCTAAAACTCGAAGCGCTCCATTCTCCGCAGGCCGACCCACAACGGCAGGACGGTCGCCGCCGCGCAAATCGCCGCCGCGACCACGAACCAGAAGATCATGTCCGGGCCCACCACCACGACCCGCCGGTCGTACACCGCGCGCACGTACTGATAGACCGCCTGCCACAGCGCCACGATCACGGCGCCGAGGAGGGTGATCGTCGCCATCATGAACACCAGGCCGCCGAAGGACGTGGGGATTTGCGCGGCGTTCTCCGTCTCAAACTGCGGGTAGAGCGCCCCGAAGCCGAGCGCGAGCGCGGCGATCGCCAGCGTGAGCGCGCAGATCGTGACGAGTCCGACGATCATCATGAACGGCCGCACCTCGAGCAACACATTCGTCGCCGTGGTGAGCACGAGCGCGAGCACGAGGAGCGGGAGGGTGCCGACCCAATATTTCGACCACAACAAGGACCGGAGGTCGAGCGGGCTCGAGCGCAGCAGCCACATGTGGCGTCCCTCGAGCGACACGGCCGGGAAGATGAACCGCGCGGCGATCGACGCGAGCACGAAGCCCGCAAGTCCGAGGTTCAGGAACGAGACCAGCGTCACGTAGAAGAACCCAACGTCCTCCCCGCGATGCAACGGCAGCGCCTTGATGTTGAACAGGTACACGACGACGAGGACCGCGAGCAGAATCAACTGACTCCACTGCGTGGTATCCCGGAAGAACAGCTTGATGTCCTTGAGGACGAATTCACGCTTGGCGACCGGCAGGGGCCGGAGCACCAGGCCCAGTGTGCGGCGCCAGAACTCGCCCCGCACGAACCGCTCAGCCCCCTCCTGCGCCTTGGTGTAGCCGGTCGCAAACAACTCGCGATGCAGCAGCGCGCCGAGCGTCACGAACGCCGCCGCGGTCGTCCACAGGAGGGCGAGCGGCAGGGGGTCGAGGGAACCGGTCAGGTGGCCCATGATGGCCTGGGTCGCCCACTCGCTCGGGAGGTAGGGCGAGGTCGGCGTGCGCAGGACCGTGATGAAGTCGAGCAAATTGCGGAAGCCCTCGGGGCGCGCCAGGCGCTCGGGCCGAACCAACCGCAGGAGCAGCACGACGCCGCCCGCCGCCCCGAGCGCGATGATAGAGAGGAGATCGCGCGTCCGCCGGGCCGGGAAGATGTTCACGAGCACGAGCGTGATGGCCGTGCCCAGCACCGCGGGGAGGACGAGCAGCGGGAAGACCGTCAGCACCGCGTAAGGTCCGAAGAGCCACCCGCCGTGGTAGATGACCCCGTAGGCCGTGAGAATGGGGACCGCCGTCAGCGCCACCATCCACGAGGAGTGCAGCAGCGTCTCCCCCAGCTTCGCGAGGTAGAGCCGCAGCCAATCGACCGGGGCGGAGACTAGAAGGTCGAGGTCCCGGGCGAGGAAAAAGCTCGACAAGGCGGTCACGACGTTCGACAACACCAGAATGGAAACGAACGACAGCAGCACGAGCCCGAGTAGCTTGCCCGCAAGGAGCGGGCCGAGCTCCTCGACGCCGCGGAAGTACCGCAGGATCCGGTACAGGACTCCATAGGCGGCGAGCCAAAACACGGCGCCCACGAGTGCGAGCGCGATCGGTCGCCCCGGCCCGCGGGCACGCTCCTCGCGGAGCCGCTGCAGGGCCGTGCGCCATTTGGGCTGGAGGACGTGACCGAGCGAGGGCTGATTCATTCGTTCCCGCCCAACACCTCGGCGAGTTCGCGGGCGCGCGGGCCGCCCGTGAGCCGCAAGAAGAGCTCCTCGAGACTCACGTTCCCCGCCGCCGTCTGGCGCCGCAGCGCCTCGACCGTCCCCTCGGCGACGATCTTGCCGTGCTGCATGATGGCGACGCGATCGCACATCGCTTCGGCGACTTCGAGCGTGTGCGTGCTCATGAGCACGGTCCCCCCGCGGGCCACAAACTGGCGGAAGATGTCCTTCAGCAGCCGGGCCGCCTTGGGGTCGAGTCCCACCATCGGTTCGTCGACGACGATGCAGGCGGGCCGGTGGACGAGGGCGCTGGAAATGATGAGCTTTTGCCGCATTCCGTGGCTGTACGCCTCGACCAGCTCGTCCCGCCAGCTCGTGAGCTCGAAGACCTCGAGGAGCTCAGCGATGCGCCGCTCCACGCCGTCCCCCTCCTGGCCGTACAACCCGGCGACGAAACGCAGGAACTCCGCACCGGTGAGCTTCTCGTACACGAAGGGCCGATCGGGGATGAACCCGAGCCGCTGCTTGGCGACGAGGGGGTTGCGGTGCACGTCGTCTTCCCCGATGAGCACTCGGCCGCCGCTCGGGCGCAGGATGCCGGCGATGATGCGGAGCGTCGTCGTCTTTCCCGCGCCGTTGGGTCCGAGAAAACCGTAGAGCTCGCCTCGTCCGACCGTGAGCGAGATATCGTCCACCGCCACGAAGCTGCCGTAGAGCTTCGAGAGATTTTCCAGCCGGATCATAGCACCTCGAGCTCGAGACGCCCGACGAAGGGGACGAGGTCGACCTGCCGCGCGAGCCCCCCCACTAGAAACCGCAGGTGCCCCGCGTCGGCCGGGAACTCGTCGAACGCGGGATCCACCGCTACCCAGTCCCCGAGATAGACCTCAGGCCACGCGTGATAGTAAAAGCGCCCGCGCACCGCCACGAGCCCCGCGACCGGACGGGCCGGCAGCCCGGCTGCGCGCGCCAGGGCAACGTACAAGATGGTAAGCGCGTTGTCGTCCCCGCCGCCCGCGGCGAGGGTCTCGACGGCGCCTGGGGCGCCGCCCGCCGGAGCCCGACGCATCGCATGGGCCGTCCACTGCGCGAGGCGCGCCGCGGCGCGCGTCGGGTCTCCTTCCCCCCCAACGACCGCACGCGCCTGGGCGCGAATGCTCGGCGCGCCGCTCTGGATCAGCCCTTCCGCGGCGAGCCAGGGCGCGAACGCCGGGCCGCGCGCCGGGAGGCGGTAGCCCGCGGCGAGCGCCGCCCCGGTCTCGCGACGCACGATCAGCGTGTCCCCCACCCGCCGCTGGCGGCCGCCCGTGAGGTCGAGGGCTGCGAGATCGACGCCGCGCAGCACGACCCGTAACTCGCCCTGCGCGAGAGGCACGGGTGACACCCCGGCGACGAGCGGGCTCGCGGCGACGATGTCCCGCGGCCCGAGCCCTGCCCGCAAGGGTCGCGTCGTGTCGCGGTGCCGAAAATTCTCATAGGCGATCTCGTAGGCGGAGCGCTCCACGGTGAGGCCCCCCGGGCTCATCGCTCGCACCAAGCGACCCTGGGCGTCAATCCAGACGCTCGTGGTGAGGCCCGCTGCGCGCTCCTCGAGCTTGAACGCGCGCACCGTATCGAAGTGTGCGGGTGTCCACGCCATCACCGTCGAGTCGAACCCCGCGCTGTCGGGGAGGACGAGCGTGGACTCGGCGGCAACCGTCACGCGCACGGTCCGCTCGGTGAGCTCCAGCGGATCGAAGACCGGGACTGAGTACACTCGCCCCGGACGCAGGGCGCCACCAAACGCGAGCCGCACGGGCAGGAAGGACGGCACGACGAGCGGATGCGTGAGCGGGGTCCGCGTCGTCTCGGAGTCACGGCCCGAGGCGAGCGTGACGGTGAGGGCTGTGTCGCTCGCCACCGTGACTCGCGCGCCGAACCGACCCGCGTCGCCATCGAACTCGGCCTGCAGCGTCTCGAGGCGCAGCGCCCGGTTGACCACAGCGACGGTGCGCATCCGCGAGTGATGCCACCGCCCCAAGGCGGGGAGGTCGAGGAGCAGTACGTCGGTCACGCGCAGCGTGGTCCCGAGCGTGTCGATCGTGGTCGAGGAGAAGCCCACCTGCTGGCCTCCCAAATCGACGCGGTAGAACTCCGACCCGGGCGGGACCGCGAGCGCGGCCTCGGCGAGCCGCTCGCCCGTCGTCCGGAAGAGCTCACGTTTGACGAGCCACCCGAGGGAGACTACCCACGCGGCGAGAATGATCAGCGCCCAGCCGCGTCGCGTCACGGTCCGGGCGCGTCCCCACGGCGTAGGGCCGCCTCGAAGGCCTCGCGATCCGCCGTCGTCTCGACGACGATGCACACGTCGGACGGGAAGGACGCACTCCCCTCCTGTGCGTGCAGAACGTCCACCATCACCGCGGCGGCATCTTCGACCGATAGATTGCCGGCCCCCGTGCCGAGGGGCGGCACGGTGAGGCGGGCAAACTCCCACTCGCGCGCCCGCTCGAGCGCCGACAGCCAGGCCCGGGCCACTCCGTAGCGCGTAATCGGCTCAGTATCGCTCTGGATGACCGCGTGGATCACAAACTCGGCGGGAAGCTCTCCGCCGCCCCCGGTCACGACGGCCGCGCCCACGGCGAGTTCCTTCTGGAGGCGGAGGCGATCCAGGAATTCCGGGCCCCCCGCCTGCTCGAGGCGGCGCACGGCCGGGGTCGTGGGATCGAGGCGCGCAGTGGCGGGGCGAACGATCGCGTCGGTCTCGAGAAACGCGAGATCGTCCACGACCACGCGAATCACCTGCCGGCCGCCTCCCGCGAGCGCCGATACATGTGCGTCGCCTCCTGTGGGCGGTTCAACCGGTCGAGCACGATCCCGAGCCCGTACAGGGCGCGGGAGTTCCGCGGCTCAAGCTCGACCGCGCGCTCATAGGCCTCGCGGGCACCGCTCAGATTGTCGAGATGGTTCAACGATTCCCCGAGCTGGGACCACGCGGCGGCCCGACCGGGGTCGAGGGCGACGGCCCGCCTGAGGTGGGACACGGCATCTGCCCACAGCCCTCGGCGGGACAACAACGCCCCGAGTCCGACGAGCGCGTCTCCGTGCGAAGGATTGGCGCGCAGCACCCGCTCGAGATCCTGCCCGGCGGCGGCGTAGCGACCTCCGGCCGCGAGGGCGCGGGCGCGCTCGACCAGCCGGCTCGCGTCGTCGGGGGTAGCGGCGACGCTCGCGTCGAGTTCGGCAAGGAGCTCCTCCGCGGCGGCGCGTCCCCCGGCGGCTGGAGCGGGCGCCACGGGCGGGGCCGGCTCGGGCACGGTCGGGACCGGGGCGCCGCTCGGCCGTGGTGGGATCCGAAGCGGCGGGGGACGGGTGTCGCGCTCCAGGTCGGCCGGGCTCGCCACCCCCCCCGTCTTGGTCAGCGACTCCGCTTCCTCGATCAGGTCCGCCGCCACGCGCGCCCGCTCGGCGGCTGACTGCCATCGAGGTTCCCGTTTGCGGATCACGCCCCGACCTCGCTCGCGACCCACGCCAGATACTCCTCGAGGCCATGGGTCACCGGGAGGGCGAGAAGTTCGGGGACGGCGTAGGGATGCCGGGCACGGATGGCGGCGACGAGCGCCGGCCATTTGGAGGCGTGCGTCTTCAGCACGACCAGCACCTCGGCCGCCTCCCGCACGGCGCCCGCCCACCGGTAGATGGAGCGCGCCCCACCGAGCAGCGTGCCACAGGCGACCAAGCGGCCGTCCACGAGCGTCTGCACCAGAGTCCGCGCATCGTCCTCCGTGCTCACGGTGGTCAGGACGACCAAGGCATTCCGTTCCATAGGGAGGGGCTAACGTATGGAAGCGACGGTGGTTAGGCAAGAGAAGGAGGCCCGTCGCGTCGCGCCCGGAGAGTTGACCGGGGAACCCTGAGCCGTTAAGCGTAAGAATCTATGCCGAGCGACACACTCACCGTCCGCGGCGCCCGCGAGCACAACCTTAAGAACATTACGGTCGAGATCCCGCGCCACGCGCTGACGGTGATCACCGGGCTGTCGGGATCGGGCAAGTCCTCGCTCGCCTTCGACACGATCTACGCCGAGGGCCAGCGGCGCTACGTGGAATCGCTGTCGGCCTACGCCCGCCAGTTCCTCGGCCTGATGGAAAAGCCCGATGTCGACGCGATCGAGGGACTCTCGCCCGCGATCGCGATCGAGCAGAAGTCGGCGGGCGCCAACCCCCGCTCCACCGTGGGCACCATCACGGAGGTCTACGACTACCTCCGCCTCCTCTGGGCCCGCGTCGGCACGCCCCACTGCCCGAATGACGGCTCGCCCATCGAGCGACAAAGCGCGTCGCAGATCACGGACCTGGTCCTCACGTGGCCCGAGGGGACGAAAATCGAAGTGCTGGCGCCGTTGGTGCGTGGCCGCAAGGGAGAGTTTCGCGACCTCCTCGAGGCAGCGCGCAAACAGGGCTTCGTGCGCGTGCGTGTGGACGGCGCGAGTTATGAGTTGGCCGCCGTCCCCAAGCTCAATCGACGCCAGAACCACACGATCGCCGTCGTCGTGGACCGCCTGGTGGTGCGGCCGGCGGACCGCGCTCGGGTGGCCGACTCGATCGAAACGGCCCTCCGCGTCGCAGAAGGAGTGGTCGAGGTGGTGCGGCACCGTGGCGCCGCCGGGGAGGCGGCCACGGTGTTCTCCGAGCGTTATGCCTGCCCCACGTGCGGCTTGTCGCTCCCCGAACTCGAACCGCGGCAGTTCTCGTTCAACTCCCCCTTCGGGGCCTGCCCGGTGTGCTCGGGCCTGGGCACCCGCCGCGAAGTCGATGCCGACCTCGTGCTCGGCGACGCCCGGCTGTCGATTCTCGAGGGCGTGATCCTGCCCTGGGGCGAGCCGAGCGGCTACCTCCGCAAGGTCGTGCTCCCGGCGCTCGCGCGCACCTTCAAGTTCGATCTCGGCACCGCGTGGCAGGACCTGCCCGCCGCGGCGCGGAAGGTCGTCCTCGAGGGAGCGCCGGGACGAGCCCTGACCTACCAGTACGCCAGCGAGCGGTGGCACGGCCAGTACGAGTCGGGGTGGGAGGGGGTGCTGAAGCACGTCGAACGCCGGTATCAGGAGACGGCCTCCGACAGCGTGCGCGAGCAACTCGAGGCCTTCATGGTCGAGCAGCCGTGCCCAGCGTGCGGGGGGAAGCGCTTGCGCCCCGAAAGCTTGGCCGTGCTGGTCGGCGGCCGCAGCCTCGGCGACGTCGTCGAGCTGTCCGTGCGCGACGCGCTCGCCTTCTTCACGGCGCTGCCGCTCCGGGGCAACGGGCGACCGGGCCTCGACCGCGACATCGCGGGGCCGATCCTGAAGGAGGTGAACGATCGGCTGCGGTTCCTCGTCAACGTCGGTCTCGAGTACCTCACGCTGGGCCGCGCCGCGGTCTCGCTGTCGGGCGGGGAGGCACAGCGCATCCGGCTCGCCACGCAAATCGGCAGCCGCCTGGTCGGGGTCCTCTACATCCTCGACGAGCCCTCCATCGGCCTCCACCAGCGTGACAACGCGCGGCTGCTCGCGACGCTCCGGGAGCTGCGCGATCTCGGCAACACGGTCTTGGTGGTCGAACACGACGAGGAGACGATCCGGGCAGCGGACTACGTGATCGATCTCGGCCCCCGCGCCGGCCGGCATGGGGGGGAGGTCGTGGCCGCCGGATCCCTCGCCGACGTGCTGCGTCACCCCGACTCGCTCACGGCGCGCTACCTGCGCCGGGAACTGCGCATTCCGATCCCGCCGCGCCGGCGCCAGCCCGATCCCGAGCGCACGCTCCGTGTGGTGGGCGCGCGCCACCACAATCTCAAGAACGTGACGGTTGAGTTTCCGCTCGGGACCTTCATCGCCGTCACCGGCGTGTCGGGATCGGGGAAGTCCTCCCTCGTGACGGATATCCTTTATCAGGCGCTCGCCCGCCATCTCTTCCGCGCCAAGGTGGTGCCGGGGCTACACGACCGGCTCGAGGGTGTCGCGCTGGTCGACAAGGTGATCGCGATCGATCAAAGCCCCATCGGCCGGACCCCCCGGTCGAATCCCGGGACCTACACGGGGCTGTTTGCCCCGATTCGCGAGCTGTTCGCCGCCCTCCCGGAATCCAAGATCCGTGGGTACGGGCCGGGGCGCTTCTCCTTCAACGTGAAGGGGGGTCGCTGCGAGGCGTGTGAGGGCGACGGCTTGGTGAAGGTCGCGATGCATTTTCTGCCCGACGTGTACGTGCCCTGCGAGGTGTGCAAGGGGCGACGCTACAATCGCGAAACCCTCGAGGTCCGCTACAAGGGCCGCTCCATCGCCGACGTGCTGGATCTGACCGTCGCCGAGGCGCTCGAATTCTTCACTGCCCAACCTCGCATCCGCGCGAAACTCGAGCTCCTGAACGACGTAGGGTTGGGGTATATCCATCTCGGCCAATCCGCGACGACCCTGTCGGGCGGCGAGGCCCAGCGGGTGAAGCTCGCCACCGAGCTCGCGAAGCGCGACACCGGCCGCACGCTGTACATCTTGGACGAACCGACGACCGGATTGCATTTCGAGGACGTGCGCCTGCTCCTCGAAGTCCTGCACCGTCTCGTGGATAAGGGGAATACCGTGGTGGTGATCGAGCACAACCTCGACGTCATCAAGACGGCCGATTGGCTGATCGACCTGGGCCCCGAGGGGGGCGAGGGGGGCGGGCGGGTCGTGGCCTTCGGCCCCCCGGAGCAGGTGGCGCGCGCCCGCGACTCGTTTACCGCCGCATTCGTGCGGCAGGCGCTGGCGGTGGAGGACTAGGGCCGTATGTTGAACGCAAAGGAGAACCGCGCGAGATGAACGACTGGGCACCGGCGGTCGCGGCGATCGGTCTGGCGACGGTCTGTGGGACGACGCTGGTCCTTCGGGGGCCGGTCGGCAAGGCGCTCGCCGAGTGGATTCGCGGGTGGTCGCAGCACGATGCGCAATGGCTCGCGATGAAGACGGCGCGGGGCGGGGGCGGCGCCGACACGACGCGCCTCGACGGGGAGGTCGACGACCTCAAGCGCCGGCTCGCGGACGTCGAAGAGCGGCTCGACTTCACGGAACGCCTGCTGGCGCAAGAGCGGCAAGGGGCGCGCTTGCCGCCGGCGCGCTGAGCCATGGACATTGAAGGGGTTCTCGCCATCGCACTGATCTTCGGCGGTGCCACCCTATTCCTGCTCGCGATCTCGCCGGTCGGCAAGGCGGTGGCCGAGCGCATTCGCCACGCCGGCGGCGCGAACGCTCGGGCCGACGCGCGGCAGGAGGTTGAGCAGCTGCGGACCGACGTGGTGGGCGACTTGGAGCAGCTGCGGCGCGACGTCTCGGAGCTCGCGGAGCGGGTGGACTTCGCCGAGCGACTCCTCGCGAAGGGACGCGAGAGCGCCCGCGGGGCACCCCGCGACGGCTGATGGACTCCGCCACGGACGTCGCCGAGCGCCGGCTGGCGCAGGGGCGTGAGCCCGGCACGCTCGTGCCCCCGCGCTAGCCCGGCCGCGCCCTGCTCGTCCGACCGAACCGCTCGCGATGCCCCCAGGCCTGGATCTGAACTTCGTGGTCGACCGGGTCGCACGCGCGCTCGTCCTCGTCGCCCTGGTCCTCGGCGTGAGTTGGGCCGCCCGGTCTCCCCTGGGGGCGGCGATCGGGGAACGGATCCGCACCGGGCGCCGGGGTCGTCGGGTACTGGGGGGACTCGGGAGCGCGTGGGTGGAGGGCGCCGGCGAGGGGGCGGGGAGCGACGCGCGCGTGGCGACCCTGGAGGAGCAGGTGCAGCTCCTCGGCACCCAAGTGTCCGAGCTTGGCGAACGGTTAGATTTCGCCGAGCGGCTACTCGCCGAGCGGCGAGAACGCAGGTTGGACGCGGGGCAGTGATCGCCCGCCGGCACCTCGAGGGTCCTCATGGGAATCTTTGACCGCCTCTCTACGCTGATCCGGTCGAACATCAACGACCTCATCTCGCGCGCTGAGAATCCCGAACGGATGCTCAGCCAGTTGATCGTCGACATGCGCAGTCAGCTGGCCAAGGCCAAACAACAGGTGGCGGCGGCGATTGCGGACGAGAAGCGCTTGGGGGCGCAGGTGGACCAGGAAAAGCAAAGCGCCGAGGAGTGGGAGCGGCGGGCCGTGCTCGCGGTCCAGGAGGGTCGCGACGATCTCGCGAAGCAAGCGCTGCTGCGGCACAATGAGCACGCCCAGGCGGCGCTGCAGCTGCACGACACGTGGGTCAAGCATCGCGAGGAAACGGAAAAGCTCAAGGGCTCCCTGCGGCAGCTGAACGATCGCATCGAGGAGGCCAAGCGCAAGAAGAACATCCTCATCGCACGCCAGAAGCGGGCGGAGGCCCACAAGCGAATTCAGGAGACCATGTCCTCGATCGGAGACCAGGGGGTGTTCGAGACCTTCGAGCGCATGGCTGAGCAGATCGAGCACGAGGAGCGCAAGCTCATCGCGGCGGCCGAGGTCCATGAGGACCTCTCGGGCGATCGGTTGCTCAAGCAGTTCCAGTCCCTCGAGGTGAAGGTGGACGCGGACCAACAGCTGCTCGAGCTCAAGCGCAAGATGGGTGTGCTGCCCGCGGCATCGCCGCGGGACGCGAAGCAGCTTGGGAAAGGGGCGGCCGAAGCCCAGTTGGTCGACGACGACGACGAGCCGGCCCACTGAGCCCGGAGTCGTCCGCTCCCCCTCCCTCACGGCTGTCGGGCGCCACGTTCGTGGCGCTCTTCGTTGCTTCCCTGGTGGTGTGGTTCGTCCTCCGGGTTTTCGCCGTGCTGCTGCTCGTGTTCCTGTCCGTGCTCGCGGCCGTCTACCTCTCCGCGATCACCGACCTCTTGGAGCATCGCTTTCGCATGCCGCGCTGGGCCGGCCTCCTGTGCGCCGTGGCCGGGAGCGTCGTGGTCTTGGCCGGCGCGGGCGCCCTGATCCTCCCGGCCGTCGTGGACCAAACGGAAGCGCTCGTGTCCGCGCTTCCAGCCACCGTCGCGGACCTGCAAAGCGACGTCGCGCGCTGGGCGGGGCGCTACCCCGTGTTGCGGCGCACCGTCCTCGCGGACCCCGCCTCGGGAATCGTGGCGCGCGTCATCGACGACGCCGTGAACTACTTACGCGGCTCGGTGCTCCCCTACGTGCGGGCGGGCGGGACGCTGTTGGTGGAAGCCGTCAGTGTGATCGTGATGGCCCTCTACTTCGCCCGGCAGCCGGCGCTCTACCGGAGCGGCATGCTGGCGCTCGTCGCTCCGCGCTATCGACCGCTCGGCGCGCGCGTGCTCGCCGACGCCGGGGCCACGCTGCGGGCGTGGGTCGTGGGCCAGCTGCTCGACATGGTGGTCCTCGCCGTCGTCACGGCCGTGGGCCTGTGGCTGCTCGGCGTCCCCTATTGGCTTGCGTTTGCCACCTTCACGGGGTTGGTGGCGATTGTGCCGTTTTTCGGCACCCTCGTCTCCACCCTGGTTCCGGCGCTCTTCGTCCTCGGGTCAGGGGACTGGCTTAAAGCGCTCGCCGTGGTGCTCCTCGGCGTCTTGGTTCACCTGCTGGAGGCGAACGTCGTCGGGCCCCTGATCATGGAGCGGCAGGTCGCGCTGCCGCCCGCGCTGACCATTGCGGCCGTGCTCGTCATGGGCCTGCTGCTCGGCGCCGTCGGGTTGGTGGTGGCAGTCCCGATTCTTGCCGTGACGCTCGTCGTCTTGCGCCACGTGCTGCAGGGGGAGGTCTACGGTGACGGCACCCCGCTCGAGGCCGCCGTGCTGCGCTCGAGCGGCGAATTCGGCGTCCCGCGCGCCGCGCTGCGGAGCTGATGCCCGCCGCGCTGCCGCGTTTCCTTATCATTGCCGACGGTCAGTTCGGCACGCTAACGTCGAAGACGGCCAATTCGTGCATCCGCTACTTCCCGGAGCGCGTGGCGGCCATCCTCGATCGCGCCCGCGCGGGCCAGACGGCACAGGAGGTGTTGGGCTTTGGCGGCTCCATTCCCGTGGTGGCCGAGCTGGAGCGGGGGCTCGCGCGCGGGGCGTCCGCCGTGCTCATCGGGATCGCGCCGGCGGGAGGCCAACTACCCGAGGAGTGGCGCGGCTGGCTGCGGAGTGCCATCGCCCACGGGCTCGAGATCTGGAGCGGGCTCCACACCTTCATCGCGGACGACCCGGAGCTCGGGCGGTTGGCGCGCGAGCGCGGCGTGCGGATCCTCGACGCCCGCAAGCCCCCGGCCCATCTGCCGATCGCCGACGGACGCGCCGCCGACGTGCAGGCTACCGTAATCCTGAGCGTCGGGACCGATTGCAACGTCGGGAAGATGACGGCCCAGCTCGAGCTGCGGAACGCGCTGCGGCAGCGCGGGTACCGCGCGAGCTTCGTCGCCACGGGTCAGACCGGGATCTTCATCGAGGGCTGGGGGATCGCGGTCGACGCCGTCGTCGCCGACTTCATCGCCGGCGCGGCTGAGCAGCTCGTCCTCCAGGGCGCCGCCGACGCCGACATCGTGCTCCTCGAGGGGCAGGGCAGCTTGATTCACCCGGGCTACTCGGGCGTCACGCTCGGATTGCTGCACGGCGCCTGCCCCGACGCCCTCATCCTCTGCCACCAGGCGACGCGCGAGTACATCGGGGACTATCATGGCCAGGCGCCGTGGGTGCGCATCCCGCCCCTGCCCGAGGTGATCGCGCTCTACGAGCGCGCCGCGGCGCCCGTGCGCCCCGCTCGGGTGATCGGGATCGCCCTCAACACGTTCGACCTCGACGAGCGCGCGGCGCGGGCGGCGCTCGCGCGGGCCGCGGACGCGACCGGCTTGCCGGTGACCGATCCCGTGCGCTTCGGGCCCGACGCGCTGGCGGAGGCGGTCCTCCGGGAGGCGATGGTCGCGAAGTAAGCCGTTCCGCGTTGACGCTCCCGCCACGGCCCTCTACGTTACGGCCGCGCCATGACCCTGTCGCTCCACAACACGCTGACCCGTCGCGTCGAGCCGTTCACGCCGCTCGCGCCGCCCCGGGTGACGCTCTACACCTGCGGCCCGACGGTCTGGAACTACGCGCACCTCGGGAACTTCCGCACCTTCCTCTTCGAAGATCTGCTGCGCCGCTACCTCGAGTTCTCGGGCTACACCGTGTTCCATATCATGAACCTCACTGACGTGGACGACCGCACCATTCGGGCCGCCGCGGCTCGGGGGCAGCGCCTGGAGGAATACACGGCCCCCTTCGTGGACGCGTTCTTCGAGGACCGCGACTACCTGCGGATTCGACCGGCGGAGGTCTATCCCCGCGCCACCCAGTGGGTGCCGGCCATGGTTGCGCTCGTCGAACGACTCCTCGCGGGCGGGGTGGCGTACCGCGGCGACGACGGGTCGGTCTATTTCGCGATCGCGAAGTTCGCGCCCTATGGGCGCCTGTCACGGCTGGACACGCGGACGCTCAAAGCCGGCGCCCGCGTCGCGAGTGACGAATACACCAAGGATGATCCCCGCGACTTCGCCGTCTGGAAAAAAGCAGAGCTGGTCGACGAGCAGGTCGGTGCGGCGTGGGACGCCCCATTCGGCCGTGGGCGCCCGGGGTGGCATCTCGAGTGCTCGGCGATGTCGCTCGCGGAGCTCGAGCAGCACTTCGCCCTCCAGACGCTCGATATCCACGCGGGAGGGATCGACCTCATCTTCCCCCATCACGAGGACGAGATCGCCCAGTCGGAAGCGGCGACGGGCCAGCCGTTCGCCCGGTACTGGGTGCACGGCGAGTTCTTGAACGTCCGGGGCACCAAGATGTCGAAGCGGTTCGGGAATTTCCTGACCGTCCGGGACTTGCGCGAGCACGGCGTCGATGCCGCGGCCGTTCGCCTGCTGTTCTGGCAGACGCACTATCGCCAGGCGCTCGACTTCAACGACGAGGCGCTCGAGGGGGCGCAGGAGGGTGTGAAACGGCTCGGCGAGTTGCGGCAACGACTCCTCGAGCGCAGTGAAACGGAGGGCCCGCATCCCGGCGTCCTGGCCGAGCTCGCCGAGCGTCTTGAAGGAGAGGCCACGCAGGCGCTCGACGATGACTTGGGCGCGCCCCGCGCCGTGGCGGCGCTGTTCGAGTTCGTGCGCGCGGCCAATCGCGAGCTCGACCGTGCCCAGGGCGGCCTCGGGGCGGGGGCGGGCGCGGGCGCGGCCGCGGCGCTCCGGGTCTTTGAGCGCCTGATGACGGTGTTCGACGTCCTCCCCGCCCCTAAGGCCCTCGCGCCAGACCTGGTGGCCTGGGTGGAGGGGCAACTCGTCGCCCGCGAGAAGGCCCGGCAAGCCAAGGACTTCCGCGAGGCCGACCGGATTCGGGCCGCGCTCCGTGCCAAGGGCGTGGAGCTCGACGATACGCCGGCGGGCACGAAGTGGCGTGCGGCCGGGTAGCCGCCCAGGGTGGGCGCGGGCGGGTCTAAGTCCTTTTCGGCTCGTCCCTTGCGATATCGCAGCGCCCCGTTTATCCTACGAGTCTCGAGCGATTCGTCGTCAGCCGCTGACGTAGCTCAACTGGTAGAGCAGCTGATTTGTAATCAGCAGGTTAAGGGTTCGAGTCCCTTCGTCAGCTCACGTTGCCGAAGAGGAGCATTGCGACGCCCCGACGTGCTACGCAACACCAACGCACCCCGCGCTTGGGAACGCGGGGTGCGTTGTCAGTGGGGGCGAGAGATCACCGGGAGGCGAACCGAGGCGCTGGGTTCGGTGGGGTGCCCGAGCGGCCAAAGGGAGCAGACTGTAAATCTGCCGGCGTCAGCCTACGAAGGTTCGAATCCTTCCCCCACCACTCGGTCCGCGGGCGTAGCTCAGTTGGTAGAGCATCAGCCTTCCAAGCTGAGGGTCGCGGGTTCGAGCCCCGTCGCCCGCTCTCGCTCGCGTAGCTCAGTCGGTAGAGCGCGTCCTTGGTAAGGACGAGGTCAC
>Ga0307477_10002321_pt1 | contig 14824 bp, 11 predicted proteins | sample atmos_gasesECM2C_FD_203316 | JGI IMG/M metagenome (GOLD analysis project Ga0307477, IMG submission 203316) | Hardwood forest soil microbial communities from Morgan-Monroe State Forest, Indiana, United States - atmos_gasesECM2C_515 | ecosystem: Environmental > Terrestrial > Soil > Temperate...
TCACGGCGGGCTGCGTCGTAAAGGTGCGATCGACGGTTTCGACCGTGCCCACTTCGCTGGTCGTGACCAAGCGGTAGTGGTAGATCGTTTCCGGCTGGAGTTCCTGGGCCTCGTAGGTGACAGGAAGGCTACCAGCGCCTTCACCAACATCGCCGGTGGCTACATGGCCGTATGCAGTACTCGTACCGTATTCAAACCGATAGGTGGTGTCGGCACCAAGAGGGTCGATCTGTGCATGGAGATCTGCACTCGTCGATGTCATTTCGGTGATCCAAACACCTTCGATCTGTGCGGGCGGCGTCTCTTGAAACGTTTTGTCTGGACCGGTAATCGTGCCGTTGGCGTTGCTGGCGACGACTCGCCAGTGATACGTGGCACCGGGAGTCAAGCCGCTGACTTTTATGCTCAAGGGTTCGTCGGCAAAGCTGGCGGTAAGCACTGCGGCAGGTGCACTAGTGGCTTCGGTGTAGCCGCTGGCTTCAAAACTTGCCTGTGTTACGTATTCGGCATGATACGTGGTTTCGCTATCCTCAGGGTTCAAGGACGCCGAAAGCGTCGCTGCACCACGCGGTTCAGGAGTTGCAGTCATGGCCGACTCGGGCTCCAGCAGCGGACCTGGGGCTGGCGTTTGGAACCTCCAAACACCTATCTGTTCGAGTTCTTGGTTAAATCCCCCCGGGATGCGTTCATCCGACCCATATATGAGAATCTCATTTAGATTCGGATCAGACGCCACCGCCGGGCTCGTTCCCACCAGGGGATGCGCGCTGAAACTGTAGAGCTCATTTCCTGCCGGAGTGTACTTCGAAATATGGGTTTCTCCACTAGTTGCTATTGGCTGAAACTGGCCGATAGCATCGGACACGAGCAGATCACCAGATTTTTCCGTTGCCAGTGCTTGTACATCGCTGCTGGTTTCGTCGATTTTGACAGAGAGTTCGGTACCGGACGGACCAAACTCGTGCACGCCTGGTACTCCGTTTATGCTTACAAACATGTCCCCCGCCGGGTTGACCGCCAGCGCAGAGATGTATGGTTTGGAGGTTGCCGAGGCAAACAGCGCCGATAGCGAGATGTTTTCCTTCCATGCTCCGTCAGGAAGAAACACCCCCACTCGTTCCCGGTCGGCTACGTATACATCGCCCCCTGGCCCGACAGCGATGCGGGATCGGTATCGGATGCTTTCTGTAGCTTCTGAGAATTCGCCGTTTCCGGTACCGGCCGCTCCCTGCTGACATTCTTCACCGGCGCTACACACATCTGTGCCATTCTTGTTTACGTGCCCACCGAACATCGTGAGGAATTCGCCATTCGCGTTGAACTTTTGCACGCGAAAATTACAGGTGTCGTCGACGTAGACATCCCCCTGCGAAGAGCTCAACGCTTCATTGTCGACCGCCACGCTTTCGGGGAAACAGAATTCGCCAGAGCCATGAGGTTCCCCTCCGGAGTTGCCCGCGCGGCACGACGTGGTACACACCTGCGATTCGGCGGCGCCCGTAGCCACGCCGCCGCCCCAGGCAAAGAGAAAAGCGCCCGATTGGTTGAACACATCGATTCGGGCGTTGCCACTGTCCGCGACGTAAACATTGCCGCTCTGTTCGTCGATCGACATCCCAGAGGGATCCGCGCCATTGGGCCCCACTTGCCCCGCTTCTTCCCCCGCCGGCCCAAAAAACCAAGTCCCATCCCCCCAAGCCACCCCAACTCCGCCAACCAGCGAAACCCCAAACGCGCACAGACACAGCGCCAACCCAACCAGCGACCGGCGAACCCGCGCCGAAGCGATCATCTCACTCAACATTCAGAACCCCTCCTTAGCCAGCGAGACGACGGCCAGCGGCCACGACCTCAGCCCATTGCTCTGCAACGACATTCCCCTCCTGCGGAGCGGGGCGCGCCCGAGACCGGGCAGACCCCTTTCCTGCTCATTACGCAGCGATCTTCCCCGGGGGATGTGCGCAGGCACAAGCGCCGTCTATAAATTTCTAATTTGTGAGTAGACAGTCGGAGCACGCCCGCTAGCGTGTGTTGCCATGCTCGCGCTGCGGGGAGTGCTCAAGAGCTATCCGGGGGGAGATGCGCGTTCGCTGGCGCCGCGGGTGTGCGCGATCGCCGGGGTCGATCTCGACGTGCGCGCCGGGGAGTTGGTGGCGCTGCACGGGCCGAGCGGGTCGGGGAAGACGACGCTGCTCCTGCTGATGGCGGCGCTGCTGGCTCCCGACGCGGGGACGATCAGCTTTCTCGGGCGCTCGCTTGCGGGGTTCAGCGCGGCGCAGGCTTCGGATTACCTGCACCGCGATGTCGGCTTCGTCTATCAGTCTCCCGCGCTGATGCCAAGGGTCTCGGCGCTCGAGAACGCGGCGATGAAGCTGCTGGTCGGGGGCACTCCGATGCGCGAGGCAAGGCGCCGGGCGCAGCCGTGGCTCGAGCGCGTCGGGTTGGCCGAGCGGCTGCAGTGGGCGCCCGAGCAGCTGTCGGCGGGGGAGCGCCAGCGCGTGGCGATCGCCCGCGCGCTGGCGGGCGAGCCGCGGCTGGTGCTCGCCGACGAGCCGACCGGCAACCTCGACAGCGCGCGCAGCCTCGAGGTCGTCGCGCTGCTGCGCGAGGTCGCGCACGAGCGCGGGGCGGCGGTGGTGCTGGTCACGCACGACCTGGAGGCGGCGGCGCTGGCCGACCGGCGGCTGGCGCTGCGCGACGGGCGGATCGAGCCGGAACAGCGGGCCTCGCAGGCTGGACGCGACGGGCGGGTCGAGGCCCTGCGTGACGGGCGGACCGAGCGAGACGACCGTGTCCGCTGAGACCCCGCGCGGGCAGCGCCTGCTGCGCCCCTACACGCTCGTCTACTTCTACCGCCGCCGCCTGCGCGTGCACGCCGTGCAGGAGCTGCTCGCCGGGCTCGGCGTCGCGGTCGCGGTCGCGCTCGTGTTCGCGAGCCTGGTCGCGGCGGGGTCGATCGCCGGCTCGGCGGCGCGGGTCGTGCGCGCGGTCACCGGGCCGGCGACGCTGCAGCTGCACGCCCGCTCGCCGCGGGGGTTCCCCGAAGCGCTGCTGGCGCGGGTGCAGCGGCTGCCCGGGGTGGTGCAGGCGGCGCCCCTGCTCGAGCAGACGGCGACCCTGTCCGAGCCCGGCGGGCGCGCGGTGACGGTCGACCTCGCGGGCGCGGACACGAGCCTGGTCGTGCTCGACGGCCTCGCGCACACGCTCCCGCGCGCGACCCTGCAGGCGGGGGGGATCGGCCTCAGCCGGGCGAGCGCCGAGCGGATCGGCGCCGGCGCGGCGAGCGGCGGAGCGGCCAGCGGCGACTTCGGCGCCGGGGGCGGCGGCGGGCACGCGGGCGAATCGGCGCGCGGGTACGTGACGCTGCGCCTGGACGGCGCGGCGCGGCGGCTGCCGGTCTCGGCGGTGCTCGGGCCCGAAGCGTTCGGGGCGCTGTCCTCGGCGTTCGTCGCGGTGATGCCGCTGGGCGAGCTGCAGCGGCTGTCGGGGCTGCAAGGTCGAGTCTCGCGCGTCCTCGTCGCCGCCGCGCCCGGACGCGAAGCGGCCGTGCGCGCGGAGCTGGGGCGTCTCGCCGGCGGGCGGATCGACGCCGGCGCCGCCGACCAGGACGTCGCGCTGCTGCATCAGGCGCTGCGGCCCAGCGCGCAGGCCAGCGCGCTGTTTGCCACCGTCAGCGGGCTGCTCGGCGCGCTGTTCGCGTTCACCGCGCTGCTCTTGACCGCGCCCGAGCGCCGCCGGGCGATCGCCGACCTGCGGCTGATCGGGATCCGCCGGGGGGCGATCGTGCAGCTGGTGATCTTCCAGGCGCTCGTGCTCGGGCTGGCCGCCTCGCTGGTCGGGCTCGCCGGCGGCTGGCTGCTGTCGCTGCACGCGCTGCGGCCCGACACCGGCTACCTGGCGGAGGCGTTCACGATCGGCGACCAGACGGTCGTCGGGGCCGGAGCGCCGGCGCTCGCGCTGCTGGTCGGGGTCGGCGCGGCCTGCCTGGCCTCCGCGGTGCCGCTGCTCGACCTGCGCCGCGGGCGCGCGCTCGACGCCGTCCACCACGAGGAGCTGAGCGCAAGCGGCGGGCTGCCGCGCTCGGCGCGGCGTGCGCTCGCGGCGCTGTCGCTGGCGCTCAGTGCCGCCGCGGTCGCCCTGTTCGCGGCCGACCCGGCGCGCGCGCTCGCGGCCTGCGTGCTGCTCGCGCTGGCCGCCGTGCTCGCGGTGCCGCTGGCGTTCGCGGCGGTGCTCGCGTGCGCGCGCGCGCTCGCCGAGCGCTTCCAGCGGCTGACCGCGCTGCCGGTCGCGCTCAGCTCGCTGCGCGCGACCTCGCCGCGCTCGCTGGCGCTCGCCGCCACCGGGGCGGTCGCGCTGTTCGGGGCGGTCGCGCTCGGCGGCGGGCGCGCCGACCTGCTGCGCGGGATCGAAGGCTTCGCCCGCGACTACTCCGCCGACGCGGCGGTGTGGGTCGCCACGCCCGGCGACAACCAGGCGACCGTCGCCTTCCCGGCGGCGGGCCTCGCCGGGCGGATCGCGCGGCTGCCGGGGGTCGCCGGCGTGCAGAGCTTCCAAGGGGGGTTCGTCGCGCTCGACGGCCGCCGCGTGTGGCTGCTCGGCCGCCCACCCGGCGGCGCGCGCCACGTGCTCGCCGGCGAGCTGCGCGAAGGCTCCGCCGCGCTCGCGCAGGCGCGCCTGGGCGCCGGCGGCTGGGCTGTCCTCTCCGCCCAGCTGGCCGCCGCTCAGCACGCCCGCGTCGGCGGCTACGTGACGCTGCCGACGCCGAGCGGGCCGGCGCGGCTGCGGCTGGCGGCGACCACCACCAACCTCGCCTGGAGCCCGGGGGCCGCGCTCGTGAGCACAGCCGACTACCGCCGGCTGTGGCGCACGAGCGAGCCGACCGCGCTGGCCGTCCGCCCCGCCGCCGGCGCGAGCGCCGACGCGGTGCGCGCCGCCGTGCAGCGGCTGCTCGGACCCTCAAGCGGGCTGGTCGCGACCACCGCCGCGGCGCGGCGGGCGCGGATCGACGCGCTCACCGGCGAAGGGCTCGGGCAGCTCGGCGAGATCGCCACGCTGCTGCTGGTCGCGGCGGTGCTGGCGATGGCGGCGGCGCTGTCCTCGGCGATCTGGCAGCGGCGGCGCGCGCTGGCGGCGCTGCGGCTGTCGGGCGTGCGGCCGCGGCGGCTGCGGCTGATCCTGGCGATCGAATCGGCGCTGATCCTCGGCGCCGGCTGCCTGACCGGGCTCGTCGCCGGGGTGCTCGGGCAGCTGGCGATCGACGGCTACCTGCGCCACGTCACCGGGTTCCCGGTCGCCGGGCTGGCCGCCACGCTGCGCCCGCTCGAGCTGCTGGCGCTGCTGGCCGCGGCGGTCGCGGCGATCGTGCTGTTCCCCGGCTGGGCGGCCTCGCGCGTGCCGCCGACGCTGGTGTTCGACGAGTAGCCCGATGAGGGCGAGCGCCGCACCCCCTCCGACCGCGACACTCGGCGCCATATAGTGTTTGTACAAGTCAGAGGGAGGAGGATGCAGCACGGTGACGTGGAGATCGAAGACCCCGCTCGCGCTGGCCGCCGCGGCGCTCGTCGCGGCGCTGAGCGCCGCGCCACTGGCCGCCCAGGCGCTGAAAGCCAGCGACACCGCGCGCCTGCGCTACACCGCCGCGTCGGGCTCGGTGCTGATCGAGCAGGGGCGCGCGAGCGGCACGCTGCCGGGGACGATGCACGCGCGCTTCTCGATCGGCGCGACCTTCTCCGGCAGCTTCACGATCTACGCCGTCGGCGGCTCGATCAGCGGGCACGGCGCGGCGACGCCGAAAGGGTCGGGGGTCTACGAAAGCTTCTCCGGGTCGCTGAACGTCACCGGCGGCAGCGGGCGCTACCGCCGCGCGCGCGGACGGGCGCGGCTGTACGGGACCTTCGACCGCGCCGACTACGCGCTCGTCGTCCAGACCGTCGGCACGCTCTACTACTAGGCGCGAGGTCAGCGACGATCGCGACGGCGGCGCGCCGGGTCGCCCTGGCGGCGCTCGCGTCGGCGTCGTCCGTGCCGGCTAGCGCACTCGCGCCGGCCGTACTCGCGCTGGTCACGCTGGGCCTGGCCGGGCCGCCGAGCGCGGGCGCGCAGACGGTCGCGACGCTGAGCGCGCACTTCACGCCGCTCCAGCTCGGCGGGCGCACGACGCTCGACTTCGGCTTCGCCTTCTCCGCGCCCGCGCGCGAGGTGCCGCCGCCGCTGACCGAAGTGCAGCTGCGCTACCCCGGCAACCTCGGCATCGGGCTGAGCGGGCTGGGGCTCGCGCAGTGCTCGCCGCAAGCGCTCGAAGCCAGCGGGCCCAGCGGCTGCCCGGCGGACTCGGTGATGGGGTACGGCGTCGCCTACACCGGGATCGTGCTCGGCACCACCCCGGTCGCCGAGGACGCGCCGATCACCGTCTTCCGCGCTCCCGACCAGCAGGGGCACCTGGCGCTGCTGTTCAACGCCGAAGGCGTCGCGCCCGTGCAGACGCGGATCGTCTTTCCCGGGCTGCTGCTGCCGGCGCCCTCGCCGTTTGGCGGGCTGGTCAGCATCGGCATCCCGCTGGTCCCGACGCTCCCGGGAGCGCCCTACATCTCGGTGATCCACCTGCGCGCGACGATCGGGCCCCAGCGCGTCACCTACTACGAACGGGTCGGCGGCGTGACGCTCGCCTACAAACCGCGCGGCATCCTGCTCCCGGGCGGCTGCCCGCGCAGCGGCTTTCCGTTCGCGGCGCGCTTCGGCTTCGCCGACGGCAGCTTCTCGAGCGCCCAGACGAACATCGCCTGCCCGGACCCGCGCCGCCACCGCCGCGCGCGTCCCCGGCGCTGAGCCGCGCGACCGGCGCTGAGCGACGCCACCGAGCCGCGCCGCCTCCCTAATGCCTGAAGTGCCGCACGCCCGTGGCCACCATCGCGATCCCATCCGCGTCGGCAGCCGCGACCGACTCTTCGTCGCGCACCGAGCCCCCGGGCTGGATTATCGCGCTGACGCCCGCTTCGATCGCCAGCTGCGGGCCGTCGGCGAACGGGAAGAAGGCGTCCGAGGCGAGCGCCGCGCCCGCCAGCAGGCGCGGCTGGAACTCCTGCGCCTTCTCGATCGCGATCCGCACCGCGTCCACGCGCGAGGACTGACCCGCCCCGATCCCGATCGTCGCGCCGTCGCGGGCGATCACGATCGCGTTGGAGCGCACGTGGCGGCACACCTGCCAGGCAAAGCGCAGGTCCTCCCACTCGCGCTCGCTCGGCTCGCGCTCGGTCATAGTGCGCATCTGCTCGGCGGTCTCTGAGACCTCGTCGCGCGTTTGCAGCAACAGGCCCCCGATCACGGGCTTTGCCTCCATCCCGCCGCTCGAGCGCGGCCAGCCGGGAAGCTCGAGCAGGCGCACGTTCTTGCGCGCGGCCAGCAGCTCGAGCGCCAGCGGCTCGTAGGCGGGCGCGAGCAGCACCTCGACGAACTGGGCGACGATCTCCTTCGCGCAGTCCACGTCGACCGGGCGGTTGAGCGCGATCACGCCCCCGTAGGCGCTCGTCGGGTCGCTCGCGAACGCGCGCAGGTACGCCGACTTAGCGTCCCTGCCGAGCGCGCAGCCGCACGGGTTGTTGTGCTTGACGATCGCGCACGCCGGGTCGGAGAAGTCCTGCACCAGCTCGCGGGCGCTTGAGAGGTCGAGCAGGTTGTTGAACGACAGCTCCTTGCCGTGCAGCTGGCGCACGCCCTCCAGCAGATGCGGACCCTGACCCGCCTCGGCGTAGAAGGCCGCCCGCTGGTGCGGGTTCTCGCCGTAGCGCAGGTCGCAGACCTTGGCGTAGGCGCTGACCCAGTGCGGCGGGAAGGCCTCGCCGTAAGTGCGGGTGGCAAACCACGCGGCGATCGCGGCGTCGTAGCACGCGGTGCAGGCGAACGCCGCCGCCGCCAGGCGCTCGCGCGTTTGCATGCTCAGGCGCCCGCCGGACTCGCGCAGCTCGGCCAGCACCGGCGCGTAGTCGGCCGGGTCGGTCAGCACCGCCGCGTAGGCGTGGTTCTTGGCCGCCGCGCGGATCATGCTCGGGCCACCGATGTCGAGGTTCTCGACGATCTCCGCGTCGCTTGCTTCCCCGCTCGCCACCGTCCGCTCGAACGGGTACAGGTTCACGCACACCAGGTCCACCTGCTCGATCCCGTGCTCGGCCGCGGCCTGCAGGTGCGCCTCGTCGCTGCGCACCGCCAACAGGCCCGCGTACAGGCGCGGGTGCAGGGTCTTGACGCGGCCGTCCATCATCTCGGGAAAGCCGGTGAAGTCCTCGACCGAGCGCACCGCCACACCGCCCTCGGCCAGCGCCCGGGCGGTGCCGCCGGTGGAGACGATCTCCACGCCCAGCTCGGCCAGGTCGCGCGCCAGCTCGAGCACGCCCGTCTTGTCCGACACCGAGATCAGCGCCCGCCGCACGCGGCCCGCGCCCGGCTCGGCCGGCTCGATGCGGGCGGCGGTCTCGCGCTCGGCGCTCATCGCCGCCACCTTATCCGCCGTGCCTCCCGCTCGCAGTCGTGGCCGCGACCGACGCCGGCGGGGCGATCGCCACGCGCCGCGGATTGCCGGGGTCGAGGCTGAGCGCCCCGTGCGCGATCAGGCGCACCGCCTCGGGCAGCAGGGCGTGCTCGAGCGGGCGCAGCGCCGCCAGCACCTCGGACACCGTGCTCGCCGCCGGCAGCTCGATCGCGCGCTGGAGGATCACCGGGCCCGTGTCGCAATCCTCGTCGACGTAGTGGACGGTGACGCCGAACACCTTGACGCCGTAGGCCAGCGCCTGCTCGATCGCGTGCAGGCCGGGGAAGGCCGGCAGCAGCGAGGGGTGGACGTTGATGACGGCGGCCGGGAAGCGCGCGAGGAAAGCCGGCGTCAGCAGCTCCATGTAGCCGGCTAGCACCACCAGCCGCGCTCCGCGCGCGGCGAGCCAGTCGGCCATCGCCTCGTCGCGCGCCTGCCGGTCGGCGTAATCGGCGCGCGCGAATAGGTCGGTCGGCACGCCGCGCTCGCGGGCGCGATCGAGAGCGCGCGCCCCGGCGCTCCCCGACGCGACCGCGACCACCTCGGCCTCGCGGCCGTGCACCGTGTCGAGCAGCGCCTGCAGGTTGGTGCCGCCGCCCGAGGCGAGCACGGCGATCGGCAGTCGCTCGCTCATCCAGGCGCCACCCTACTCATGCGCTTGGGCCGGTGCCGCGGCTCGCTCAGGCCGGCGTCGCCTCCAAGGCGTACTTGCCCTGGGCGCCGTCGCTGCCCTTGACCGGGTACTCGCCCGTGAAGCACGCGTCGCAGTGGCCCGAGCGCTCACCGCGGACCGCCTCGTAGACGCCCGCCAGCGAGATGTAGGCGAGCGAGTCGCAGCCCAGCTCGCGCGCGACCTCCGCCACCGTGCGCTCGTGGGCGATCATCTCCTCGCGCGTGGACATGTCGATCCCGTAGTGGCACGGGTGCTTGATCGGCGGCGCGGAGATCCGCATGTGCACCTCCAGCGCGCCCGCGTCGCGCAGCATCTGCACGATCTGGCGCGTCGTGTTGCCGCGCACGATCGAGTCGTCGACGACGACCAGGCGCTTGCCGGCGACGACCTCGGGGAGCGGGTTGAACTTCAGGCGCAGGCCGTGGCGGCGCAGCTCCTGGCCGGGCTGGATGAAGGTGCGCGCGACGTAGCGGTTCTTGACGAAGCCGTCGTCCTGGGGCAGGCCGCTGGCGCGCGCGTAGCCGCGCGCCGCCGCGTTGCCGGAGTCGGGAACCGGGATCACGAGGTCGGCGTCTGCCGGCGCCTCGCGCGCGAGGATCTCGCCCATCCGCCCGCGCGCTACCTGCAGGACCTGGCCCGCCATCCGCGAGTCCGGGCGCGCGAAGTAGATGTACTCGAACACGCAGAAGGCCCTGCGCGCACCCGGGAGCACCTGACGGGACTCGAGGCCCCGCTCGCTGAGCGTGACGATCTCCCCGGGCTGCACGTCGCGCAACAGCGACGCGCCGATGATGTCAAAGGCGCACGACTCGCTGGCCACGCACCAGCGCTCGGGCTGGCCGTCTGCGGCCTCCAGGCGGCCGATCGACAGCGGGCGCAGGCCGTGCGGGTCGCGGAAGGCGACGATCTCCTCGCGCGTCATCGCCACGATCGAAAAAGCCCCGCCGAGGTCGGGGAGGATCTCGGCGATCGCGTCCTCGATCCGCGCCGCCGGGTGACTGGAGATCAACGCCGCGACGATCTCCGAGTCCGAGGTCGAGCTGAAGGCGACGCCCTGCGCGCTCAGGCGCTCGTGCAGCGCCACCGCGTTGATCAGGTTGCCGTTGTGCGCGAGCGCCAGCTCGCGGCCCGAGCCGTCGGCCTGCTGCGAGCGGTGCACCGGCTGAGAATTCTCCCAGGCGTTGGAGCCCGTGGTCGAGTAGCGCACGTGGCCGATCGCCAGCTCGCCGGCGAGCGTGCGCAGGTCGTTCTCGCCGAACACCTGGTTGACGAGGCCCAGCTCGCGCCGGGTCATGATGTTGCCGCCGACGTCGGCCGCGGCGATCCCGGCCGACTCCTGGCCGCGGTGCTGCAGCGCGTACAGCGCGAAGTAGGACAGCCGCGAGACCTCGTGGCCGGGGGCGAATATGCCGAACACGCCGCACTCGTCGCGCGGGCCGTCGCGGTCCCCGAGGCGATGGGCGCAGGCCATCGTTTGCTCCACGCTAGCAGCCGAGTCCGAACGGGACGGGTGCACATCCACCTCGATACCGCGAGTTATCTCGCGCAAAACGGGGGCCTTCGGCTTCAAAGGAGGGGCTTGCGTGCAAACGGAGAGCGAAGTTCACGAAAACAATCCCCCAAGCGCCCCGTGGGCATCCGCCAAAGCCGGCAAAGCCACGTCGATCCGGCCGCCGATGGAGAGCGACCCGCCGCCCACGGTCCCGATCAACTCAATGCTCGTGCGACTCCCGAGCGACCGCAGCACCGCCTCCTCGCCGCTGACGAGAAACGCGCCGGAACACTCGCCGAACAGGCACTCCAGCTCGGCCGCCGGGCGTCCAGCGGCGACCTTCGGCTCCACGCGCGCTCCGGCGTCCGGCTCGCTGCGCGCGCGCGTGGCGAGGACTCCCAGCTCCACGCGCGCCCCGAGGCCGCCCGCCAGGCAGCACTCCGCCAGCGCCACCGCAAGGCCACCCTCGGCGACGTCGTGGGCGCTGCGCAGCGCACCCTCGCGCACGGCCTCGCGCACCGCACGTTGCGCCGCGACCGCTGCCTCCAGGTCGATCTCCGGCAGGCCGTCGGGCAAGCGCTCGCCGCGCAGCTTGGCCAGCTCGCTCGCCTCCAGGCTCGGCGCAAAACGGCCGACGATCGCGATCGCATCGCCCTCGCGCGCAAAACCCAATCTCCCCACCCGGCGCACGTCCGGGACGCGGCCGACCATGCCGACCACCGGCGTCGGGTAGATCGGGCCCGCGGCGCTCTCGTTGTAGAGCGAGACGTTGCCGCCGACGATCGGGGCCTGCAGCGCTCGGCAGGCGTCGCCCAGCGCGCGCACCGCTTCGGTCAGCTGCCAGGCGATGTGCGGCTTCTGCGGGTTGCCGAAGTTGAGGTTGTTGGTCGTGCCGAGCGGCTGCGCTCCGACACACGCCAGGTTCGCCGCGCACTCGAGCGCCGCCGCGACCGTGCCCGTGTACGGGTCGGCGGCGACGCGGCGGCCGTTGCAGTCGATCGACACGGCGATCCCGGGGATCGCGCCGCGCTCGGTTCCGTCGAGCGGGCGGATCGCGAGCACCGCGGCATCGGCCTGCTCGGGGCGCCGCACCGTCCGCGACTGCACGACCGAGTCGTACTGCTCGAAGATCGGGCGCCGCGACGCGAGATTCGGGCTGCGCAACAGGGCCAGCAGGATCTCCCGGAGGTCTTTAGTCTGGGAGAGGGGCGCCGAGGACGGCGCCCCGTATGGGCCGCCTACTCCCTTTTCCGGCTTCAGGTCGTACAGCGGGCAATCGTCCACCAAGGCCCTGACGGGCATGTCCCCGACCAGCTCATCTCCCCTGAAGACGCGCATCCGAGACGTGGCGGTGACCTCGCCGATCGCGTCCGCCCCGACCTCCCACTTCTCGCACAGCGCCAGCACGGCCTCGACGTCGGCCGGGCGCACCACGCACAGCATCCGCTCCTGGGACTCGGAGACCATGATCTCGAACGGCTCCATGTCGGGCTCGCGCAGCGGGACCCTGGCGACGTCGATGTCGATGCCCACCTCGCCCTTGGCGGCCATCTCCGCGGCCGAGGACGTCAGGCCCGCGGCGCCGAGGTCCTGCAACGAGACGAGCAGGTCCCGCTCCAGGAGCTCCAGGGAGCACTCCATCAGCTTCTTCTCCTCGAACGGGTCCCCTACCTGCACCGTCGGGCGCTTGTCCAACGAAGCATTTTCATCCCGAGGCCCCCTGGAGGGGGTCTCGGCCCACGGAGTGTCGGCCGAGCCGAGCTCGGCGCTCGCCAGCACCGAGGCGCCGCCGATCCCGTCGCGACCCGTGGAGGCGCCGAACAGCACGACGACGTTGCCGACTCCCACCGCGGCGCTGCGCACCAGCTTGTCGCGCTCGGCGATCCCGAGCGCCATCGCGTTGACCAGGCAGTTCTGCTCGTACGGCCGCTCGAAGTACAACTCGCCGCCGATCGTCGGCACGCCGATCGAGTTGCCGTAGTGCGCGATCCCAGCGACGGCCCGCTCGAGCAAATAGCGTGAGCGATTCGGCGCCAACTTCGAGCGTTCCCCGGCCAGGTTCTCGCCGCCATACCCCGAGGAAGGGGGGGTAGTTCGTTTTTCGAACAAACCCCGTCCCAACCTCCCCTTATCCTCTTCAACTTCGTTGAAGGGATAGGGGAGCCCAACACCCGGCTCGCCGAATCGCAAAGAGTCCAACACCCCAATCGGCCGCGCGCCGATCGCGAAGATGTCGCGGAGGATGCCCCCGACTCCCGTCGCGGCGCCCTGGAACGGCTCGACCGCGCTCGGGTGGTTGTGCGACTCGACCTTGAACGCGCACACCAAGCCCCCGCCGAGATCGACCGCACCGGCGTTCTCGCCGGGGCCCATGACCACGTGCTCGCCCTCCGTCGGCAGCGTGCGCAGCAGCTTCTTCGAGTGCTTGTAGGCACAGTGCTCGCTCCACAGCAGCGAGTACATCGCCAGCTCGACCTGGTTCGGGGCGGAGCCCTGCTTCTCGCAGATCAGCTCGTACTCGGCCTCGGTCAGGCCAAGCGCCAGCGCGTCCGCCAGCGAGGGCAGCGTCGCGCTAGACACGCGCGCCCTCGACCGCCATCCGCATCGACTCGAAGATGCACAGGCCGTCCGCCGAGCCGGTCAGCTCGTCCACCGCGTGCTCGGGGTGGGGCATCAAGCCGAACACGTTTCCCTGCGCGTTGCACACGCCGGCGATGTCGTCCACCGAGCCGTTGAAGCTCTGACCGGGGGCGTAGCGCAGCACGACCTGTCCGTTCTCGCGCATCGCCGCGAGCGTCGCGGCGTCCGCGTGGTAGCGGCCCCACGAGTGCTTGGCGGGGATGCTCAGGCGCACACCGCCCTCGCCACCCACGGCCGACCCATCCCCCGCCCGCTCGCCCGAGGCCGCCTCCTCGCCCGCGAGGGGGCCGCCGCACGCGCACGTGAAGGCCGTGTCGCGCTCCACGACCTCGAGCTCGACCTGCCGAAAGGTGAAGCGTAGGTTGGCGTTTGGCAACAACGCGCCCGGCAGCAGGTGCGCCTCGCACAACACTTGAAAGCCGTTGCAGATCCCGAGCACGAGGCCCCCGTCGCGGGCGAACGCGATCACCGACTCCATCGCCGGCGAGAAGCGCGCGATCGCGCCCGCGCGCAGGTAGTCGCCGTAGGAGAAGCCGCCGGGCACGACGATCGCGTCGGCGCCCCCCAGGTCGCGCTCGCCGTGCCACAACAGCTCGGCGTCGCCGACCCGCCGCGCCGCGAGCACGGCGTCGAGATCGTCGCAGCTGCCGGGGAAGCGCAGGACGCCGAACTTCATGAGACCTTCAGCGAGGCGACCGCCCTGGCGTCGGCGGGGTCGATACGCTCCAGCCCCGCGACGTCGTCGAAGCCTCGGTCGGGGCTAAGGATCGCGTCGATGCCGCGATTGAGCGCCTGCGCGGCGAAGATCGCGTCGCGCATGTCGAGTCGCTCGTGCTCGCGCCAGAGCTCCAGCGCACGCTGCATGTCGCCCGCTGCGACAGCGTGCAGCCGACACGAACGCCCAATCCTCAGGGCCCAGTGGACCGCATCGGCCCGAAGCCGTACCCGCCTTTGGCGTACATAGGCGAACTCGTGGATCAGCTCAACGCTGGCCTCGCCGGCGAGGCGGCCCTCCCGCATGTCGCGCAGGATGGCACGGCACGGCTCGCGATAGCGGTGCTCGCCGCCGAGGGCATAGACGAATACCCCGGTGTCGTAAAGAAAGCGCCGCACCCGACGAGTCAATCGAACGTATCCGTATACATGTCTTCGATCAACTCACGCTTCATCGCCGGCCAGTCCTCAACCGGCATCGGCTCAGCCGCGAGCAGTTCGTCGATCGCCATCGCCCGAGAGTCATGGATGTGCGAGAGCTTCTCGTTGATCGCCTCGCGAATCAAAGCCCCGATCGAGATGCCGCGCTGGGCGGCGATTTCGCGCAGGCGACGGTGCAGGTCGTCATCGAGCAGCAGTTGGGTGCGGCGTGTCAATGAGGACATGTACATACACAATAGCATGAGCATACACATATGTATGCTCATGCTCAGACGATCTCGTGGTCCTGGGAGCTACCCCTCTACATCATTCGTCGAGGACGATCTCGTAGTCCTCGACGAGC
>Ga0307477_10002323_pt1 | contig 14813 bp, 9 predicted proteins | sample atmos_gasesECM2C_FD_203316 | JGI IMG/M metagenome (GOLD analysis project Ga0307477, IMG submission 203316) | Hardwood forest soil microbial communities from Morgan-Monroe State Forest, Indiana, United States - atmos_gasesECM2C_515 | ecosystem: Environmental > Terrestrial > Soil > Temperate...
CCTGTAGCTTCAAATTCCCTGCTTCAGCGAATTCTGCAGCGAATTTTTCGCGCGTGAAGCCTGAAAACCTCAAATTGTGCCCAAAATCCGCGAAATTAGCTCCGCACTCAGGGAACGTAGCAGGGATTCCAGGGAATTTCGCGCTAACGCTCCGGCCAGATTCAAGTTACAAGCACTTTCCCTGGAGTCTGAATACCGCTAGCAACGAAATAGCAGGGGAATCCCGGACCTTACCGTGCGGTGACCTCTTAAATGAGCAGGTTTCGCTTCCATTCGATTTCCACAAGAGCTTTTTCGCAACCTCTTAAGGAGTCGGTAGCGGAGTGCATTTTCAATGGTCAGAGAATAGTGAGCACAAGATGAAGACTCTCTTTTGGTTAGGCGTCATTTGCGATTTGTTGGGACTTTTGTGCTTTCTGGTGCCGATTCCGCACACCGAGAGTCGCACTCTTAAGGCAGGAAATGTCCGACTGGGAGTCTCGCGCACTGAGGAACGGCACTTGCCTCCTGCTGTGGGCGGAGTTTTGATCGTCGCCGGCCTGGGACTGATGATCGCCGGAAGCCGGAAGTAGCAGCAGTTTTCACTGCACCACTAATCCATCCTGCTGACGGCGGTCGCGGTAGATCGCGTTCTTGTCTGCGACTTCTCCCACGGCATCGACGTGAACTGCGTACTGTCCGGCTGGAACAAAGACATCGAATTTCAAATCGGGACTGTCGCTTCCGGGAGCCAGATTCAGGCGCTCATAGCGTAGGGCAAATGCCTTGCCGACTTCATTAACCGCTACCACGATGACAGTCATGTCCATCGTGTCCTTACTGCCATTGGAGACGCGCACTGCTCCAACGATATTGCTTTGAACAACCTGCGGAGCCGCCGTCCAGGTAACAGTGAGCGGCGCCGTGGCACTGGCGACCAGTAGTTTGGTCACGACCAGCGGCGACTGAGAAGAGTCCGCCACCTGCACCACCAGGGAAAATTCCCGATCCGAAGCCGCCCTGCCGAAGATTACGCCGTGCTGGGAATCGAAACTAAGTCCGGTTGGAAGTGCACCTCCCTGAAGCGACCAGCGATAGGGCGGCTGTCCGCCGACTACCTTCAACGGCACGTTATACCGTTGCCCGATCACTGGCAGAGGCAGAGTTTGAGTGACAATCTGGAAAAGTGGCTTCCCAGGCGGCGACGTCTGCGCTTCGGCGCGACGAATCGAGGCCTGTAAAACCATCGCGAGACAAGTGAAGAGTAAGCAGATCTTCCGCACATGAGAAGCTTACAGAAGAGAGCGGATGACGAACAAACACTCGGTTTTTCGGCTAGCGCTCAGGATGGCGGCCGGCTCCACGGCACCTCTCATTCTTCACGCAGCAGATCCATGGGATGGATTGCGAGCGCACGCCGCGCCGGAAGAGATGCCGAGACAAGCCCTATCACAAGCATCGTGACCAGAACTCCCAGCAGCACCAGCGGATCGCTGGCGGAGGCGTGATAAACGATGCTGGCCAGGACTCTGGAAGCGGCAACGCCCAGTAACAAACCTGCGATCGATCCGAGTGTCAGCAGAAGTACCGTTCTGGCCAGCGCTGTGCGCAAAACCTGTTTCTGCTGAGCGCCCAGCGCAATGCGGATGCCCAGTTCGCGCAGACGCTTGCTCACAGTATAAGAAGCCAAGCCGAACAGTCCGGTAATCGCCAGCAAGACAGCAAGCGCACCAAAGACACTGAGAGCAACCGTGGCCGCGATTGCGGGAAACATCATGATTCCGAGCGCATCCTGCCAACTGCTGAGGGTGAACATCGGGATGTTTCGGTCCACTTGATTAATTGCGTCGTGGATGGCCGGGACCATCTCTGAAGGCGGCAGGCTCGAGCGCACAACCAGCGTGGTTGAGGTATTCGGTTGCTGCAAGATGGAATAGAAGATCACTGGCTTCGGATCTTCGGTGAGAGTTTCATACTTTCCGTCTTCCACCACCCCGACAATCTCCCACGGCACGCTTCCGTGAGAACGAAAACGCCTTCCTACTGCGTTGTTGGTTCCGAAAAGGTTGCGCGCAAAGATGCCATTGACGATCGCCACTTTGGGAGCGCCTTTTTTGTCATGCCAGGTGAAGTCGCGCCCGGTAAGCATGCGGATTCCGGCGGTCGAGAAATATCCTGGCGAGACTTGGTAGTACGTTGCATGAAATTTCTGCGTCGAGGCACGGAAATCAGTTGTTGTCTCGTCGAACACACTGGTGCCGGACTGGTCCAGAGCAAGTGGCGTGGAATTACTGAAGGCCGCAGAGGTTACACCGGGAAGATGCGCGACCGACTCGAAAAGACGGCGCTGCATAACCGGCACCTGAGCATCGCTGTAATCGGCCAGATGCAGGTCGAAGTTCGCCAAAGTTACACCCTGAGGATTGAAACCGAGAGGCATGGTGACTGCCCGCCGAAGGCCGCGCAACGACACAAAGCAGGCGGTGACCAATAGGCAACACACTGCAATCTGAACTCCGAGCAAGAGATCTCGCAGCGCGAACCTCCGTGAGGCGATGGCCGCGCCGCTTCCCGATCGGAGTGCGTGATTTGGATCCGTTCTCCACACCTGGCGGGCAGGCATTAGTCCGAAGAAGAGTCCTGTGGCCACGGAAATCAGCAAAGCGAACAGGTAAAGCTTTTTGTCTGGCTGCACGAGAAACTGGATGGGAAAATCCGCCATTGGGCGCCAGCGGCTAATCAAGCCCAGCAGCACTTCCGAAAGCAGTAAAGCTAGCAGGCCGCCGGCCACCGCAACGACAACAGACTCGACTACGAGCTGTCGCAAGATGCGAGCGCGGCTGGAACCGATCGCAACCCGGATCGCCAACTCGCGTGCGCGATCGGAGGTTCTGGCCGCCAGCAATCCGCCAAGGTTGGTGCAGGCGGCAAGCAGGACCAGTCCGGCAAGAAGCATCACGCCAAACATGAACCCCTGCACCGGCCCACCCAACGAATCGCCCAGGAACCCCGGCTTGCTTAGCCTATATGCCAAGTGTTCATCGGTATCGGGGTACTCGCGTGCCAGTTGTGCGGCAATGTTGTTCAGATTAGCTTCAGCCTGGATTGCTGAAACGCCGGGTTTAAGCCGGCCCACCACCCACGAGTTCACGTCGCTACGCTGCCTGATCCAGTTGTAGCCTTCGATTTGCGCCTCGTTCAAAATGGGAAGCCACACTTCCGGCCAATAGAACTTTTCTGTCCCGTGGAAGGCTGCAGGAGTCACGCCGATCACCGTGTATGGATGCTTGTTGATGCGCACCGTCGATCCGACGATTCCAGGATCGCCGTCGAAGCGCGATTTCCAGCAGGCATAACTCAGAACCGCGAAGTCGCCGGCATGATCGCCTTGTTCGTCTGAAGTCGCCAAGAATCGTCCCAAAAGGGGACGAACGCCGAGCATGTCAAAGTAATTTCCCGAAACTTCGAATCCCCATACCGGCTGTGCGGCGCCGGAGGCCTCCAGTCCAATACGCATGACTCTGGTTGCCGCCAGACCTGAGAACACACTGTTGCGATCGCGAACATCCAGATAATCCGGGAACGAGCTATTGATATCGGTGCTGGACCGGTGTTGAAGGGTGTAGACCTGCTCCGGATGTGGGAGCGGAAGCGTATCAAGCAGGAGTCCGTTAACCACGCCAAAGACGAGCACATTCGCGCCAATGCCTATCGCAAGGGTGAGCAATGCGGTAAGCGCAAAAGCGGGCGACTTGTATAACTGCCGGAAGGCATAGCGGACATCCTGCAAAAGACTATGCATCGAAAGCCTCGGCCGGGTGGAATGACGTCCTCAAAGAGTACGCAGTTTTATCGCCACACAGTTCCCGCATTAACATCGCATTGGAAATAGCTCATAGTTCGAGATCATGCCGCGGTTCGGAGTTTCGTTGTTCGTATTCAACCGCAACTGTTCGGAAACGAACAGAAAATTGCAGCACTTCATCCCCACCACTGTCGTACCTTCTGTCGAGCAATTTTCCGTGGGACCAGTCTCCTATTGACGTTCGATACGTCGCTCACCTATCTTCCTACAGAACGTCGATAGGAGAATGAACGTGCCACAGGAACAAACCGCGTTGCTGCAGGGGACGCTCGATCTGCTCATCTTGAAATCTCTGGCGCTGGAAGAAATGCATGGCCTGGGAATTGCAAGACGGGTAGAGCAGATTACCGGCGGAACCTTTCAGGTAAAACCTGGGTCGCTTTTCCCGGCATTGCACCGCATGGAAGAAGAGGGCTGGGTGAGCTCCATGTGGGGCGAGTCGGAGAATAATCGCCGTGCCAAGTATTACCGTCTTACCAAAACAGGAAGACGGCAGCTTGAAACCGAGAGCGAACGCTGGACCCGGATATCGCTGGCAATTACGCAGGCGCTGGCGAGTTCATAACGGTCAATTCGAATGAAGGATAGATGCGGCGTGCCGTGTCATGCCGGAAGGATGAAATTCATGAACAGACGAGACCTACTTAAGACCGCAGCAGCGTTCAGCGTCGCCTCAGCCGTTCCATTGTGGTCCTTGGACCAGAATGGGAGCCCGATGACGGCAGCAACCAATAAAATCCCCGACGATCTTTCGCGTCTAACGCCACCCGCCGACGGAGTGCCTGTTGCCTTCCTTCTGTCCGACGGCGCGGTTGTCATCGACTTCGCGGGTCCCTGGGAGGTCTTCCAGGACGCTGCCTCCGGCTCCGGCATGAACATGAATATGAGCCTCTTCAACCTTTACACCGTGGCTGAAACGTCGAAGCCAATTACTGCCAGTGGGGGAATGAAGATTGTTCCCAATTACAACTTCGCCAATGCGCCCGCGCCTAAGGTGATCGTGATCCCTGCGCAGAACGCGCAAAGTAAGCCCAGCGCGGTGATGCAGGCGTGGCTGCGCAAGTCAGCTAAAACCGCCGACGTGACCATGTCGGTTTGCACCGGAGCGTTCCTTCTCGCCAACACGGGTCTCCTTTCGGGAAAGGCGGCGACTACGCATCACTCGTCCTATAAGCAGATGGCCATGAATTTTCCGGACATCGACCTCAAGCGCGGCGCCAGATTCGTGGACAATGGGACCATTGCCACGTCGGGTGGGCTATCTTCCGGCATCGATCTCGCCCTTCACGTCGTCGAGCGTTACTACGGACCCGAAGTGGCAAGGGCCACCGCCTACCAGATGGAATATCAGGGCAGTGGCTGGACCGATCCCGCTTCGAACCAAGTCTATGCCGCCAAGCCGGTGGCAAGCCCGGGACACGCGCTCTGTCCGGTGTGCGACATGGAAGTCGATCCGGCCAGCGCACCTAAGTCGGCTTACAAGGGCAACACATTTTATTTCTGTATGGACAGCCATAAGCAGGCATTCGATAAGAGTCCGGACAAATACATCGAAGCAAGTTAACGGAACCGGACTAACGAGGAGATGAGTTATGTCATTCGCACGCTCACGAAGCTTCTTTCGCAATCTGCTGCGCAAGCCACAGGTCGAGGAACAACTTGATCAGGAAGTCTCTTCGTATCTGGATTTGCTTACGGAAGAAAAGATGGCTGCGGGCATGACCCGTTCGCAAGCGCTGCGCGCGGCAAAAGTCGAAGTCGGCGGCTCCGACCAGGTGAAAGAAAAGGTTCGCGACGTTCGCGCCGGCGCGTGGCTCGAAACGCTTATGCAGGATTTGCGATTCGGCACGCGCATGATCGCGCACAACCCGGGGTTCTCGGCGCTCGTGATTCTTACCCTGGCTTTGGGCATCGGAGCGAATACGGCAATCTTCAGCGTGGTGTACGGCGTGCTGCTGCGCCCGCTGCCTTACGTCGATGGATCGCAGTTGGTAGTTTTAAGACAGGAAGCGACCAAGGCCAACATTCATACCGTTAACTTCTCGCCGAAAGAAGTTTTCGACTATCGCGATTACAACCACACACTTCAATCGGTAGTGGAATACCACGCGATGCAGTTCCTGCTACTGGGAAAGGACAGCGCCGAGCGCGTACAGACGGGAGTGGTTTCGGCGAACTTCTTCGATGTGCTCGGGGTCAAGCCGGTTTTGGGTCGTACGTTTGTCGCCAGCGATGAAGACAAGAACGCCGACGCCGTCTTGGTACTCAGCTATCAGTACTGGCAGCGTCATCAGGGCGGCGATCCAAACATTGTCGGCAAAGTATTCCAGATGAACAACCGGCCGCACACCGTGATCGGCGTGCTGCCTCCAATCCCGCAGTATCCGGCTGAGAACGACGTGTACATGCCTACGTCGCAATGTCCGTTCCGCTCCAATCCCAGGAACATTGCCAACCGTCAGTTCCGATTGATCGCCGCTGTATTTGGACGACTCAAACCCGGAACGACACTCTCGGCGGCGCAAGCGGATCTGTCCACCGTCGCGCGCCAGCTTGAAAGCTCCTACCCAAAAGACTATCCGAAAGAATATGGATATGGTCTGGTCGTCGCCCCGCTGAAGACGGAGCTGACGCAACGAGCCCGGACTACCTTGATTGTCCTGCTTGCGGCTGCCGGATTTGTCTTGCTGATCGCGTGCGCCAACGTGGCTAACCTGATGCTCGCCCGAATCCTGAAACGGGAACGTGAATTGGCGGTGCGGAGCGCACTTGGTGCCAGTAAATTGCGGATCGTCCGGCAACTGTTGACCGAAGCGGTAATGCTCGCCCTCGCCGGGGGCATTCTGGGACTGTTGATTGCCCCGCCGGCGCTGCGTCTGTTGGCGCAATTTGCGGCGCGATTCACGACGCGAGCCGACGAGGTGAAGATGGACTGGCCGGTACTCCTCTTTACGCTGCTGGCCTCGCTGGTCGCAGGAATTTTGGCTGGAGTGGCTCCGGCACTGGCCTCGAGCCGGCAGGTCACAGACACCCTGAAACAAGCCACCGGGCAGGCGACTTCCAGCAACACGCGCCAACGGGTGCGCGCGGCGTTAGTAGTGGCGCAGGTGGCAGTGTCGTTCATGCTGCTGGTGGGAGCCGGCTTGATGCTGCGCAGCATCGTGACGCTCCAGCATGTAGATCCTGGGTTTCGCATGGATCACCTGCTCACAATGCGACTCAGTATCAACTTCACGCACTACAAGAACAATCAAGACTTCGAGGAGCTTTCTTCTAACTTGGTCCGTCGTCTGAGCACAGTTGGCGGAGTGGAGTCCGCGGCGATTGGAAGCAACTATCCTTTCAGCAGACAGGGGATTGTCGCGGGACCGGGAAGAAACGGAGTTCAGATTGAAGGCCGCTTGACCATACCGGGACAGGCGCCTCCCATCGTGGATATCGATTTTGTTTCTTCCGAATACTTCAGTACGATTCGCCAGCCCCTCCTGCAAGGCCGCTTCTTCACCGATCATGACGACGAAAAAGCGCTCAAAGTGGCGATCATTAATCAAAGCATGAGGCGTCACCTGTGGCCGACGGAGGATCCCATTGGAAAGCGCATTTCCTTCGACCAGGGACAAACCTGGAACACCATCGCTGGCGTCGTCGGGGATGCCAGGGAATATGGTCTGGAGCGCGGCTCACCGGAGAAAATCTATCTTCCGGTGCTGCAAAACGGAGGGGGGAATCGGGTCGTGTTGCGGACGTCACTCGATCCCATGAGCGTCATCCCGTTGGTTCGCGCTGCTATTCGCAGCGTCGATCCGCAGCTCGCGATCGACCAGGTGGACACAATGGAGCGGCTGCAGCAGGACTCTTTAGCCTCACCGCGCACCACAACAATCCTGTTAGGAGTGTTCGCTGGACTCGCGCTTCTGATCAGTGCGACAGGAATCGCCGGCGTGATGGCGCTTTCCATAAGCCAAAGAACACGCGAACTCGGCGTTCGAATGGCTCTCGGGCAGTCGAGACGTTCGATTATCGAAATGGTTGTGCGGCAAGGTCTCATATTGGCTGTGGCCGGCACTGTGCTTGGGATCGCCGGGGCATTAGCTCTGGCGCGGCTGCTCTCTTCCTTGCTGTATCAGACCAGCCCCACTGACGCGCTCACGTACGCGGCAGTCGCGTTAGTGTTCCTAGCCGCAGCATTGATCTCCTGTTTCGTGCCCGCGCATCGAGTGACGATGATCGATCCCTCGTACTGCTTGCGCCAGGAATAACGACGTAACAATCGAAGTGTTTTCCCTGGAAAACGGCATCGTCGGCCGGCATGCAGATGCCGGCCTTTTCATTGGCAAGTCGTCCCGATGTTATTCGTTTTTCGCTAACTGCCTACACTGCACAGCGGTCTTAAATCAAGGAATAGACTTAACGGGAGAACCCACATGGGCTCATGGAACTCGAACTCACGGGAGGTATCAAGGAAGGAGGTAGGACTGCGCCGCCTGTCGGAAAGCTGGATGCAGGACTTCAAGTTTGGGGCGAGATTACTGCATAAGAACCCAGGGTTCACGCTGATTATTGTCGTCATCCTGGCTGTAGGTATAGGCACGAATTCGGCTGTCTTCAGTCTGGTCGATACCATCCTGCTGCAACCGTTGCCGTATGTTCATCCCGAGGAACTCATGCTGGTCTCCGAGTCGGTGCCGCAGCTCGGCGGGGACGATGTGGGTGTTGCGGCTGGCGAGTATCTGGACTATCGCGACCGCAATCGGGCATATGCGCAAGTTGCGGCATATCAGAATGACGGATTCAACCTCACTGGCGCCGGCACTCCGCTGCGTATTAATGCCAATCGCGCCACGCCTTCCTTGTTTCCACTGCTGGGGGTAAGCCCTTTGCTTGGGCGCACGTTCAACGAAGGAGAGAGTCGGCCCGGCGCAGATAACGTTGTCGTTCTCTCTTACGACCTATGGCAGCGGCAGTACGGCGGCAATCCCAGCGTTCTCGGCACAACCGCCAAGCTGGACGAAAAGCCGTACACGATTGTGGGCGTGATGCCCGCATCGTTTCGATTCCCCTCAGACTCGGCTCGCGCATCGGAACGCGTAGAGCTGTGGGTTCCGTTGAGCTTCACTGCGGATCAGATTACCGACCGTTTGCGCGAGTTCGGTATTCACTTTATTGGGCGTCTCAAACCGGGTATCAATCGTACGCAGGCAGCGGAGGACGTCACCAGCATCGCCCGAGCGTTCATGCAGGAACACGCGGACATGTATTCCGGCACTCTGCATGTGGTTCCACACACGTTTCCCTATTCTGCACAAAGTGTCACCAAGGCCAGGCCGCTGCTTATTCTCCTAATGTCCACTGTAGCCTGCGTGCTGCTGATCGCCTGCGCCAATGTTGCCAATCTGCTTCTGGCGCGCGCCAATCGGCGCAAGCGCGAAATGGCAATTCGCGCCGCTGTGGGGGCAAACCGCTTGCGGCTTGTCCGTCAATGCCTGGCCGAAAGTTCGCTTTTGGGCCTGCTGGGCGGAGCCGCCGGAATTAGCCTTGCGTTCGCTTTGATTGCCGCTGCTCGCAAGTTCGGCCCACCTGACCTGGGACGATTGCAAGACGTTAAGTTGCATCCCATCGTCCTCGGCTTCACAGTCCTTATCTCGCTTGCAACAAGTATCGTCTTCGGCTTTTTCCCCGCCTGGCGGCTGTCGCAGACTTCTCCGCAATCGTGCATGAAGGAGACTGGTCAGGTTGGAGCAGTCAGGAGCAACACCTTGCAGGCGCGACTTACGGTGGCGGAAATTGCGGCTGCGCTGGTGCTGCTCATCGGAAGCAGTCTTTTAGTGGAGAGCTTCGTTCGTGTATTAAACGTTCCCTTCGGATTCGATCCGCATGGCGTCGTCGTGCTACGCACGATATTCGATCGTCCCCGATATCCCGATCCCGGCAAGCGCTCGGCCGCGCAGCAGGAGTTGCTCAACCGGCTATCGCAATTGCCTGGAGTATCTTCTGTGGCGGCGGCGAGCCACCTGCCGCTCAGCGACCATCGTCAAATTGGGTTTCGTCTGGAAGAAGCGGCCGCCAACGATTTTCACTGGGCGGAAAACTCGCTGGTGAGTCCCGGATACTTCCGTGCGATGGGAATCTCGCTTCTGCGAGGGCGCGACTTCGGCGACCAGGACACGCGCGAGAGCCAACCCGCTGCCATTGTGAGCGAAACATTCGTAAAGAAGTTTCTTGGAGGCAAAGACCCGATCGGAGAGCGCTTCCATTGGGGAGATCGCAGCCTGTTCACCATCGTGGGAGTGGTGAACGATGTCCGCATTTCCGCCCTCGACGCGGACCCTCCACCGATGATCTACGATTCGATGTTTCAGGTCGAGAGCGGCGCCAGTTCCAGGACGGCATTCGTAATCCGCATGTCAGCTCCCGCCAGCGATACCGATCCGGGAATGTTCAGCGCACTCCAGCGACAGATCTGGGCCGTAGATAAGGACTTGCCGGCGTACGATGCCGGCACGCTGGATGAGCTTGTCTCGGCGTCGGTGGCACAGAGAAGGTTCAGTACTTTTCTGATGAGCGGATTCGCGCTTGTTGCGTTACTGCTCGCCTCGGTAGGGCTGTTCGGCGTTGTCTCGTACATCGTCTCCGAACGGAGGCGGGAATTTGCCGTCCGCATCGCCTTGGGGGCAGACAGGCAACGTGTGTTCCAAATGGTATTGCGCCAAGGCGCAATCATGTCGCTGACTGGGTGCGTCTTTGGATTAGCTGCATTTGCCTTCGCCGCTCGCCTGCTCCGCTCCAACCTATATCAGCTAAGCGCATTTGACGCGCGGACCATAGTGCTTGCGCCGTTGGGGCTGATGTTCATTGCGCTGATGGCATGTTACTGGCCGGCAAGGCAAGCCATGCGGTCGGACCCGATGGAAGTCCTGCGCTACGAGTGAATCATCACGAACCCTCGGTCGAGAGCGCTCGCGGGAGTTATAGAATAAGTGGGCTTCTTCCGATTGATATGTCCACCGCCCGCGCTGCACGTCCGGAAACAGCTTCGCTGCCCGAAGTGCCGCTTACCATTGAAGGGTATAGCGTTCTCCATCAAATGATGAAGGTCCGCTGGGCGGCCTGGCGAGCGCTCCCCCAGCCCGAGAAGCAGGACATCGTCGGCGAAGCGAGTTCCGTTCTTTCCAGTATGGAACAGAACTCCAGCGGACAATCGGCGTTGTTTTCCCTGCTCGGGCATAAGGGCGACCTGATGCTCGTCCACTTCCGCTCGTCATTCGACGCCCTCAATCAGGCGGAGCTGCAACTGGCCCGAACCAGGCTCAACGACTTTCTCGAACCTGCTTCTTCCTATCTTTCGGTTATCGAACTGGGACTCTACGAGTCCAGTATCAAAACCTACAACTCGTTATTGGAACGAGGAATCGAACCTCATTCCGACGAATGGAAGCGAGCCATCGAAGAGACGCTCGCACGCCAGCGCGAAGCCATGCATTCGAGGTTGTTTCCCGCAATGCCGCCGCACCGCTATGTCTGTTTTTATCCCATGGATCGTCGTCGAGGCGAAGACAAGAACTGGTACACGTTGCCCATCGAGGAACGCCAGAGGCAGATGAACGAGCACGGGTTGGTTGGACGACGTTATGCCGGGGAAGTGAAGCAGATCATCTCCGGCTCCATTGGATTCGACGATTGGGAGTGGGGTGTCACCCTCTTCGCTGACGATCCCCTGGTCTTTAAGAAGCTCATCTACGAGATGCGCTTCGACGAAGTAAGCGCCGTGTACGCCCTCTTCGGGACGTTCTATGTCGGGCTTCGTTGCGCTGCAACGGATCTGGGAAAGTTACTTGAAGGAGAAATACCGGTAGCTCGCAACCGCGAAGCTTGAAGAATTTGCTGTATCCGCGCAAATTATTTGGGCGATAGAAGCGATGGACCCGTATCTCCGTTGCCGAACTTAACAAAACTTAACCTCGCCATCTCCTCGCCCTGTTGGTACTTTTGCATCTTGATAATCGTCTAAGAGTAAGAACAGAAAGGCGCTTTCCTGGCTGATTAGCACCAGGCAACCCCCTCGGCGCCACGACTGTCTTGAACAATTCACTACATGGAGCAATCAATCCAGCGAACCGGATGCGTTACATTAGATAGGTTCGGCCATCGGGTCCAGGCACGACACTCGCTATGCACCAAGCGCTGACAACTACCCCACCGGAAGTGCACGATCCCGAGTTGGACAATCGGCCTCCTCGACGATCGGCCCGTAAGACGGTTGCTTGGGTCATCGTGATTTTCGTGGTCATCGCTCTTGCCGCTCTTGGGTTTCGTGCTCTGCACAAATCGAATTCTGCGGCTTCAACCCAAGGACAAGCGAAAAGCGGGGGAGGCCGCCGCGGTGCAGGAGCCGGCTTTGACCCGAACCGGCCCGTGCCGGTGGCGGTTGCACCGGCCAAGCAGCAGGACGTTCCAGTTTATCTGGAAGGCTTAGGCAATGTTCAGGCCTATTACACGGTCACAGTCCACAGCCGGGTCGATGGTCAACTAATGCAGGTGAACTTCCGCGAAGGTCAGCAGGTGAGCAAGGGAAGTGAGCTGGCGCTGATCGATCCGCGTCCCTATGAGGTAGCGCTGTCCCAGGCCGAAGCCACCAAGTACAAAGATCAGGCAAACCTGGAAAACGCCCAGCGAGACTTGCAGCGCTACGCCGACCTGTACAAGCAGGGCGTCATCGCGCAGCAGCAGTACAACACGCAGCAGTCGGTAGTGGCGCAGAACGAAGGCCTGGTCCGCGCCGACGATGCCCAGATCAGCAACGCCAAACTGAACCTGACTTACTGCCATATCAAGTCGCCGATCGACGGCAAGGTTGGCCTGCGCCTCGTCGATCCCGGCAATATGGTGCACGCCTCCGATCAGAACGGCCTGCTGGTGATCACTCAGCTTCAGCCCATTGCTGTGCTCTTCACGCTACCAGAGGACAATCTGCAACTCGTCGCGCAGCATATGAAGGGGAGCCGGCTGCAAGTGCAAGCCTGGAGTCGCGACGACACTCAGCAGATTGCCACGGGTTCGCTGGAGACCATCGACAACGAGATCGATCCTAATACGGGGACATTTCGTCTAAAGGGCGTGTTTAACAACCGCGACAACGCCTTGTATCCCAATCAGTTCGTCAACGCCCGCTTGCAGGTGTACACGCGCAAGAACGCCATCACGATTCCTGCGGCTGCCCTTCAGCGCGGATCGCAGGGGACGTATGTCTATGTGGTCAAGCAGGACAAGACCGTGGAGTCCCGCCAGGTAAATGTAACGTTGACGCAAGGCACCATCGTGGTGCTGGACTCTGGAGTCAATCCCGGCGAACAGGTAGTTACCGACGGCCAGGAGAAGCTGCAGCCGGGCAACAAGGTCGAGCCGCAGCGCGCAGGTCAGGCGAACAGAAGTGCACCCGCTGGCCAGGAAACAGGAGCAGTCGCCGGAAGCGGAACATGAATCCGTCTCGCATTTTCATTCTGCGGCCGGTGGCCACTTCTTTGCTGATGTTGGGCATCATGCTGGCGGGAATCGTAAGTTACCGGCAATTGCCGGTCTCTGCGCTTCCCCAGGTCGATTACCCCACCATCGAGATTCTCACGTTTTATCCGGGCGCCAGTCCGGATGTGATGACATCCTCGGTGACGGCTCCGATGGAACGGCAGTTTGGGGAAATTCCCGGGTTGAACCAGATGACCTCCGTCAGCTCCTACGGCGGCTCGCTGATCACGCTGCAATTCAATCTCGAACAAAACATCGATATTGCCGAGCAGGAAGTGCAGGCGGCCATCAACGCCGCGGGCACCTATCTTCCACGCGATCTTCCCAATCCGCCGATTTATAGCAAGGTAAATCCCGCCGATTCGCCCATCGTGACTTTGGCGCTCACGTCAGATGCTCTGCCTCTGAGCAAGGTGGAAGATCTTGCGGATACTACCCTGGCGCAGAAGATCTCGCAGCTTCCCGGAGTGGGACTCGTCACCATCAGCGGCGGACAGAAACCTGCCGTTCGCATCCAGGCCAATCCCACGGCCCTAGCGTCATACGGACTCAGTCTCGAAGATTTGCGCAGCGGGTTGGCGGCAGCGAACACCGATCAGGCGAAAGGCAATCTGCAAAATGCGCAGCAGGCCTTCACCATCAACGCCAACGATCAGATTTACTCTGGCCCGGATTACATGCCCATCGTCATTGCCTACCGCAATGGCGCTCCCGTCCGGGTCCAGGACGTTGCCACCGTGCAGGACGGCGTCGAGAACGTGCAACAGGCGGCATGGATGAACCGCACGCCGGCGGTAATCGTTAACGTTCAGCGCCAACCCGGAGCCAACATCATTAGCGTGGTGGATCGCATTCAAGCGCTCCTTCCCCAGCTCAACGCCGCGTTGCCGCCAACCGTGAAGGTCACCATCCTCACTGACCGAACCATCACCATCCGCGCATCCGTGCATGACGTGGAATTCGAATTAATGCTGACCATCGTGCTGGTGGTGCTGGTCATCTTCATTTTTCTGCGCCACGTTTCCGCCACCATCATCCCCAGCGTGGCAGTGCCACTCTCCATCGTCGGCACTTTCGGAGCGATGTACCTGCTGGGCTACTCGCTGGACAATCTTTCGCTGATGGCGCTCACCATCTCCACCGGCTTCGTGGTGGACGATGCCATCGTCATGATCGAGAACATCGACCGCTTCATCGAGGAGGGACATCCTCCGCTGGAGGCGGCGCTCATGGGATCGAAGCAGATTGGCTTTACCATCGTCTCGTTGACCGTTTCCCTTATCGCGGTGCTCATTCCGCTGCTGTTCATGGGTGACATCGTTGGACGTCTCTTCCGTGAGTTCGCGGTCACCTTGAGCGTAACCATTCTCGTGTCTGCATTTGTATCGCTGACGCTTACACCAATGATGTCCGCGCGCCTGCTCAAGAAAACGGACCCGGCGCGCGAAAG
>Ga0307477_10002324_pt1 | contig 14813 bp, 15 predicted proteins | sample atmos_gasesECM2C_FD_203316 | JGI IMG/M metagenome (GOLD analysis project Ga0307477, IMG submission 203316) | Hardwood forest soil microbial communities from Morgan-Monroe State Forest, Indiana, United States - atmos_gasesECM2C_515 | ecosystem: Environmental > Terrestrial > Soil > Temperate...
CGGCATTCTTCAACGCGGCCCCTCAAGCCCCTTCTCGGCGAGCTCGCCGCTTCGGCGGTCCAGCCACGGGCACTCACTCCTCTCCATGCTCACCTGCAACGCGAGCGCCGTCGGCGCGCAGCGTCGGGTCGGCGACGATCCGCACATCGACGCCCGGCAGGCCCTCGAGCAGGCGCATGATCAACGGCTCGCGCAGGCGGCGCACGCCCCGCCGCGGCCCGGGCGAGCCCATCAGGACGTAGGTGCTGCCGAGCCGCCGCGCCGATTCGATCGCGACCGCGGCGACGTCTTCGCCTTCCTCGACGAGCAGCCGCGCGCCGAGCATCGCAGTCAACCTGCGCAGCGCCTCCAGCTGCTCGCGGTCCTCGGCGCTCGGGGCGCGCTCGGGCGGGCGCACCACCAGGACGTCGAGGCGCGCGCCGAGCCGTTCTGCCGAGCGGGCGGCGCGGCGGACGATCCGCTGCGAGTGCGGCGCGAGCGCCACCAGCGCCAGCAGCCGCTCGGCGATCGCCTGCGTCTCTGGCCCCCTCGCGGCCGCGGCCGCCCCGGACTCGGGGCTCTCGTCCTCCTCGCGGCGGCGCACGGGCAGCGCCGCCCGCGGGGCCAGCCGCTTGATCTCCACGCCCTCGGCGACGTGGCGAAGCGCCGTCTCGCGCAGCGCCGCCAGGTTCTCGACCTTGAAGAAGTGGTTGAGCGCCGCCGGCACCCGCTCGCGCGGGTACACCTTGCCGGCGCGCAGGCGCTCGATCAGCGCCTCGGGGGTGAGGTCGATCAACACGACCTCGTCGGCGAGCGCCAGCACTTCGTCGGGGACCGTCTCGCGCACCCGCGTGCCGGTCAGCTGCATGACCTGGTCGTTGAGGCTCTCGAGGTGCTGGACGTTGACCGTCGAGTACACGTCGATCCCGGCCGCGAGCACGTCCCGGATGTCTTCGTAGCGCTTCTCGTGCTCGATCCCGGGCGCGTTTGTGTGCGCGAGCTCATCGATCAGGCACAGCTCCGGCGCGCGCGCCAGCACCGCCGGCAGATCCATCTCCGCCAGCGGCGTGCCGCGGTAGGCAACCATCCGCGGCGGTATGTGCTCGAGCTCGCCGGCCTGTGCGCTGGTCTCCTCGCGGCCGTGCGGCTCCAGGTAGCCGATCGCCACGTCGCGTCCCTGCTCGGCCTCGGCGCGCCCCTCCTGCAACATGCGGTAGGTCTTGCCGACCCCGGCCGCCATCCCGATGAAGACCTTCAGCTTCCCCCGCTCGGGGGGACCAGCTGCTGCGTCTGGCGGCATGGGGGCATTCTCTCCCACCGTGCCGCTGCTCGGCCGCGCCCATCCGGGCGCGGGGCTCAGGCCCCCAGCAGGTTGTGGATCAAGAGGTCGATCAGCTTGATCCCGATGAACGGCGCGACGATCCCGCCGAGGCCGTAGATCCACAGGTTTCGTCGCAACAGCGCGCTCGCGCCGATCGGCCGGTAGCGCACGCCGCGCAGCGATAGCGGGATCAGGAGCGGGATCACGATCGCGTTGAAGATGATCGCCGAGACGATCGCCGAGCGCGGGCTGCCGAGGCTCATGATGTTCAGGACGTGCAGCGGGCCTTCTCTTTCCCCCGTGGCGGCGTACGTGCCGATGAACACGGCCGGCAGGATCGCGAAGTACTTGGCGACGTCGTTTGCGATCGAGAAGGTCGTCAGCGCGCCGCGGGTGATCAGCAGCTGCTTGCCGACCTCGACGATCTCGATCAGCTTCGTCGGGTTGGAGTCCAGGTCGACCATGTTGCCGGCCTCGCGTGCGGCTTGGGTGCCGGTGTTCATCGCCACGCCGACGTCGGCCTGCGCCAGCGCGGGCGCGTCGTTGGTGCCGTCGCCGGTCATCGCCACGAGCCGCCCGTCCTGCTGTTGCTCGCGGATCAGCGCGAGCTTGGCCTCGGGCGTCGCTTCGGCGAGGAAGTCGTCCACGCCCGACTCCTGGGCGATCTTCGCCGCGGTCAGGCGGTTGTCGCCGGTGACCATCACCGTCTTTATCCCCATCGCGCGCAGCTGGTCGAAGCGCTCCTTCATCCCCTGCTTGATCGTGTCCTTGAGGTAGACGACGCCGAGCACCTGGCTGTCGCGTGCGACCGCCAGCGGCGTACCGCCCTCGCGTGAGATGCGCTCGAGCTGCTCGCGCAGCTGCGGCGGCGCCTGACCGCCCTCCCCCTCCACGAAGGCGACGATCGCGTCGCCCGCGCCCTTGCGCAGCTGCTGGCCGTCGAAGTCGACGCCGCTCATCCGCGTCTGCGCGGTGAACGGGACGAACTCGGCGTGGATCTGGGCCATGTCGTGCTCACGGATCCCGTACTGCTTGGCCAGCACCACGATCGAGCGGCCCTCGGGCGTCTCGTCGGCAAGCGAGGCCAGCTGCGCCGCCTCGGCGAGCTCTGACTCGGCAACCCCGGGCATCGGGATGAGCTCGCTTGCCTGACGGTTGCCGAGCGTGATCGTGCCGGTCTTGTCGAGCAGCAGCACGTCGACGTCGCCGGAGGCCTCGACCGCGCGGCCGGACAGCGCGAGCACGTTGCGCCGCACGAGCCGGTCCATGCCGGCGATCCCGATCGCGCTCAAGAGCGCCCCGATCGTCGTCGGGATCAGCGCGACCAGGAGCGCGATCAGCGTCGTCTCGGAGATCGCCGTCCCAGCGAACAGGCCGAACGGGCGCAGCGTGGCGACGACGATCATGAAGATCAGGGTCAGCGCCGCCAGCAGGATGTTCAGCGCGATCTCGTTCGGGGTCTTGCGCCGCTCTGCCCCCTCGACCAGCGCGATCATCCGGTCCAGGAACGAGCGGCCCGGCTCCTGGGTGATTTCCACGACGATCCGGTCGGAGGTGACCCTCGTCCCGCCCGTCACCGCGCTGCGATCGCCACCGGACTCGCGGATCACCGGAGCGGACTCGCCCGTGATCGCCGACTCGTCGACGGTGGCGATGCCCTCGATCACCGTGCCGTCGCCGGGGATCAGCTCGCCGGCGACCACGACGACGTGCTCGCCGCGCGTCAGCTCGGAGGCCGCCTTGATCGAGCCGTCGGGGAGCGTGGCGACGGTCTCCTTGCGCATGTTGCGCAGCGTGTCGGCCTGGGCGCGGCCGCGGCCCTCGGCGAACGCCTCGGCCATGTTGGCGAAGATCACCGTCAGCCACAGCCAGAAGGCGATCAGGAATGTGTACCAAGCGGGCTCGTGACCGCCACCGAGCGGCTTGCCGCCGAACACCTGGATCAGCCAGGTGACGGTCGTGATCGCCGAGCCGATCTCCACGACGAACATCACCGGGTTTCTCACCTGCACGCGCGGGTCGAGCTTCTTGACGCTGTCGAGCAGCGCGCGGCGAACGATCTCGCCCTGGAACAGCGATATCGCCTGGCGTTCGGGGGTTGCGTTGACTGCCATCAGATCGTCCTCTTCGCTCGCGGGGTCTGTTGCTTGGCGGCCCGAACACGCTGCCCGCGGACCGCGCGGCTCCTGTCCCCTCCGGTGAGCATCACGCGCCCGCCCCGCCCGACCCAGGGCTTCGCCTTATGTGCCCCCGGTCGAGTGCCAGGTTCAGCTCCAACACGTTCACACCCGGTTCGCCCGAGAAGCCGAGACCGCGCCCGGAGGTGTACTTGCCGATCAGGGAATCGACCGTCGCGAGCGAGAGGTGGCGCAGCGCGGCGATCCGGTAGGCCTGGATGTGAGCGTTGGCTTCGGATATTTCCGGGTCAAGGCCCGAGGCCGACGTGTTGACCGCGTCGACCGGGATCTTCGCCACGGTCAGAGCCGGGTCGTACGGCTGCCTGTTCGCAGCGGTGTTCAGTTCCATGTACGCCTTGATGTTTTCTTCGTCGGCTTCCCTGGTCTTGACGCTGTTGGGACCGCGGTTTGAGAACGTGCTCGCGGCGGCGTTGTCGGCGCCGCCTTCGGTCGCCGACGGGCGGGTCTGGAAGTAGCGCGGGTCGGCTTCGGTCACGACGGCGCCTTTTTCTTCCTTTGCCTTGCCGTCCTTTTCCAGCACCGGCGTGCCGAAGCTCTGGCCGATCAGTCGCGAGCCGACGAGCCGGCCGTTGACGTAGACCTTCGACCCGTTGGCCGCGCCGGGGAAGGCGACCTGGCTCGCGCCCTCGACGAAGAACGGATATACCACCCCGAGCAGGAGCGTGAAGACGATCATCGCGATGACCGCCGTTACGACGTCGTGTCCTGTGTCGCTCTTCATCTCAGTACAGGTGTCCTGTCAGGCCCTGCACGATCGGTCCGAGCAGCAGGGCGGGGAAGAAAGTGAGCGCGCCGACGAGCACGATCACGCCGATCAGCAGCACCACAAACGTGGGGTTGTCGGTGCGCATCGTGCCGAGACCGGCCGGGCTGATCCGCTTTCCGGCCAGCGAGCCCGCCACCGCAAGCGCGAACAGGATCGGTGCGTAGCGGGCGAACACCATGTCAAAGCCGCCGAGCAGGTCGGCGAAGGTGATCCCGTGCGCGCCGAGGTTGCCGGCGCTCGGCGCGAGGTAGCCGGTGTAGCCGGCGAACGCGGAGCCGTTGTTGTTGGCCTGTGAGAGGTAGGCGTAGAAGGTCTCGGAGAAGCCCTGCGGCGTGTTGGCGCCGGCCTTGCTCAGCGCGTTTTCGGAGATCGAGGCAACGCCGGCTTTGGTAGCCGTCGCCATCGCCGTGCAGAACAGCGCCGCCAGCGGCGTGATCAGGATGCCGAGGCCCGCCAGCTTGATCTCGCGCGCCTCGATCTTCTTGCCCAGCCACTCCGGCGTGCGGCCGACCATCAGGCCGCCGATGAACACCGCCAGCAGAACGTACAGCAGGATCGAGTACAGGCCCGTGCCGACGCCGCCAAAGATCACCTCCGAGGCCGACAGGTTGGCGAACGGGACAGCGCCGCCGATCCCCGTGAAGGACTCGAGCGCGCTGTTCACCGCCCCGCACGAGGTCACTGTGGTGATCACGTCAAACAGCGCCGAGCCGGCGATCCCGAAGCGCTGCTCCTTGCCTTCCATGTTGCCGCCGCCCGAGCCTGAGATCGCGCCGGTGTGAAGGCCTGCCGCGTGCTGGGCCGGTGAGCCGTGCGCCTCGGCGATGTAGGCAACGACGACGGCGCCGAGGAACATCAGCATCACGGCGCCGTAGATCGCGTAGCCCTGGCGGCGGTTGCCGGTCATCCGACCGTAGGTGAAGATCAGCGCCGCCGGGACGATCAGCACCAGCAGCATCTCGAAGAAGTTGGTGAACTGGGTCGGGTTCTCGAACGGGTGCGCGGAGTTGACGTTGAAGAAGCCGCCGCCGTTGGTCCCGAGCTCCTTGATCGCCTCCTGCGAGGCGACCGGGCCCATCGCGATCGACTGGGTCAGGCCCGTGATCGTGTGCACCGTCAGGTAGGAGGCGAAGTTGTCGATCACACCCTGGGAGACGAGCACGAGCGCCGCGACCACCGAGATCGGCGCGAGCACGTACAGGATCGTGCGCACCAGGTCCTGCCAGAAGTTGCCAAGACTCTTGCCGCTGCGGCCGACGATGCCCCTGATCAGCGCAACCGCCACCACGATCCCCACGCCCGCCGACAGCCAGTTCTGCACCGTCAGGCCGATCATCTGGCTGAGGTAGCTCATGCTCACCTCGCCGCTGTAGTACTGCCAGTTGGTGTTCGTCATGAACGACGAAGTGGTGTTGAAGGTCACGTTCCATGTGCCCGAGTGAAAACCCTGCGGGTTGAGCAGGTGCGGCACGAAGAACGCGTCCTGCGTGCGCAATATCAGGTACAGCAGCAGCCAGCCCGCGAGCGAGAACAGCAACAGGCTCTTGGCGTACGCCTTCCAGTCCTGCTGCTTTGACGGGTCGGCGCGGATCAGCCGGTAGAGGAAACGCTCCGGAGCGCCGAGCAGCGGCGAGAGGAACACGCGCCGGCCGCTATACACAGCCGCCATGTAACTACCGAGCGGAAACGCCAGCGCCGTGAGGACCGCCGCGAACAGGACGATCGTAAGCCAGCCCGTGAAGGTCATCTCAGAACTTCTCTCCCCTGATGAGGGCGTAGAAGAGGTAGCCGATGATCAGCACCGTCACCACCAGGCCGAACAGGTCCGCGCCGCTCATCGCGACACTCCGACAAGGCGCGCGACCGGCGCGACCGCACAGGTGCTCATATCCGGTCGATCCCTCTGACCATCAACAACAGGATCGCGAACATCGCGATCCCGATCGCTATTGCGACGACGTCCATGGCTTTCACTATGAACCCGCGGGCGTGACGCTCGCGTGACGATCGCGCCGCGACGCATAACGATTCCATTACGAATCGCGTCTTTCTCGATTCGGACGCGTCGCGGCGAGCGTCACCGCCAGCGAGAGCAGGAACAGCGCCAGCGCGGTCGCCATCTATGCGGCAAAGCGGTATCCGACGCCCGGGTCGGTGACGATGTAGCGGCCCGCCCTGCCGTCCGGTTCGATCTTGGCGCGCAGGCGGGCGACGTGCGTGCGCAGCGTCTGCACGTCCTCGCCGTAGCCGGGACCCCACACCTCGGTCAGGAGCGCTCGGTGGGTCATCAGCCGACCACGGTTGCGCGCCAGCACGCGCAGCAGGTCGAACTCGATCGGCGTCAGGTGGACGGTCTCGCCGGCCAGCCGTACCGCGCGCGCCGCCAGGTCGACCTCCAGATTGCCGGCGAGGATCGTCGGCTCCTGCTCAGCGCGGCCGCCGCGGCGCAGCGCCGCGTGCAGGCGCGCGACCAGCTCGCGCGAGCCGAACGGCTTTGTGACGTAGTCGTCGGCGCCCGCCTGCAGCGCCCGCACCTTCTGCTCCTCCTCGCCGACCGCCGAGAGCACGAGGATCGGCATCTCGCTCCAGCGGCGCAGCTCACGGGTGACCTCGACGCCGTCGCGGTCAGGAAGCATCAGGTCGATGATCGCGGCCTGCGGCGGGCGCACCGCGGCCCGGTCGAGCGCCTCGGCCGCGGTTTCCGCGCTCACCACCTCAAAGCCCGCGTCGCGTAGCAGCACCCGCAGCGCACGCAGGATCTGCGGCTCGTCGTCGACGACGAGCACCCGCGGCGGCGGGGACGGGGACGTACCCTCGCCGCCGGATCGCCCAACCGCGACCGCTCCTGAGCGATCGCCGGCCCCGGTCAGTCGACCGCCGCTCGCCTCGGTCTGGCGCCCGGGCGCGATCAAGTGACCTGCTCTGGCTGTGGCGCCGGCTCCCCGTCGGCCGAAGCCAGGCGCGCCAACAGCGGCAACTCGAACACGAACGTCGCCCCCTGGCCGGGCAGCGACTCGACGTGCAGGCGACCACCGTTGGCCTCGGTGAAGCCGCGCGCAATCGCGAGCCCCAGGCCCGATCCGCGATGGCCACCCTGCGTGGTGCCGGCACGGTAGAAGGGCTCGAACACCCGCTCCAGCTGCGCCGGCGGGATGCCGGGGCCGCGGTCGACGATCCGCACCACCAGGCGATCGCGGTCGCCGGCGCCGAGGCTGCGCACCGCCCGGGCGCGGACCGACACAAGGTGGCCGCCGCTGTGGCGGCGGGCGTTCTCCAGGACGTTGACGAACGCCCGCTCCATCTGCACGGGGTCGATGCTCACAAGCGGCATCTCCCGCTCGATCGAGAGCGAGAACTGCTCGCCCTCGCCCGCGCCGATCTCGCCCACGGCGGCGCGCAGGAGCTCCTCCAGCGACACCCAGGTCACGTGCGGCTCGGCGGCGCCCGCTTCCAGGCGCGAGAGGTCGAGCAGGTTGTCGACCAGGCGCGACAGGCGCTGTGCCTCCTGCCGAATCACCGCGGCCATCTCCAGGCGCTCGGCCTCCGACAGCGACGGCGAGCCGAGCGCGTCGCCCGCTGCGGAGATCGCGGTCAGCGGCGAGCGCAGGTCGTGCGAGACGGCTCGCAGCAGAGCGGTCTTGACGACGTCGGCGCGTCGCAGCGCCGCCGTCTCGACGACGTCGGCGAGCAGCGTCTCGCGCTCGAGCGCCGCGCTCAGCAGAGACTCGAGCGCCGGCACGATCCGCTCCTGGACCCTGCGCAGGGTCGCCTCGGAGCTGTCGGCAGGGACGAGCAGGGTGCCGAGCCGCCGCGGGCCCTCGCGCAGCGGGAAGGCCACGCGCCGCTCCTCGCCCTCGATTGCCTCCAGCTCGATCGCCGCCGAGGGCAGCTCGAGCACCTGGGCCAACCGCGCAGCGACCGTCGGCAGGTCCTCCGCGAGCCGCCGGCCGCCGAGCAGCAGCCGCGCCATCTCCGCCGCCAGATCGGCCTCGCGGCGCCGCTCGGCCGCCTCGCGTGCCCGGGCGCGCGTCACCTCGGCTACCGAGCTGGCGAGCGTGGCAACCACCAGGAAGGCGATCAGCGCCACCCAGTTCTCGCTGTTTGCGATCGTCAGCCTGCCCACGGGGGGGATGTGAAAGAAGTTGAACGCCAGCGCGCTGAACACCGAGGTCGCGACCCCAAGCCACATGCCCCAGGTGACCGAGACGATCACCACCGCGAGCATGTAGACGACGCCGAGGCTGACCACCGGCGCCGCCTGCTTCAGCGGATAGATCAGCAGCGTGCACAGCGCCACCAGCGCCACGGCGACGACAGCGCCGACGCGCTTGGACGGCGGCGCGGGCGCAAGCAGGAAGCCGAAATAGCGGGACACGGCGTCAGCGTAACGCCGCGACCTCAGGAGAGCTCAGGATTTGGCGCGGTGGCGCAAGCTCGCGCCGCCGCTCCGACCGCCCGCGTTCACCGGCGGGCGTTCGCGCAGATCGCGCTCGAGCGTCTCGCCTCGCTTGGTCAGCCACCACGAGTTGGGGGCGCCGCGGGCGGGCCCCACGCCGCCGCGGTTGCCGACCAGGCCCTGAAACTCAAGGCGCGAGAGGATCTTCGAGATCTGCCCCTGGTCGACGACGCCGGCCAGCTCGGCGACCTGGCGGTTGCTGGCTCCGGGGCACTCGGCGACCGCGCGCAGCACGCGCACGGTGCGATAGGTCAGCCGCGCGCCGGCCTGCGCGCTCGCCGGCACGGCGATCGGGGCCGACGCCACGGCCAGCGACGGCGGGGGTGGCGGCAGCGGACGGCCCAGCTCCGCGGCGGCCTCCTCGGAGCCGAGGTAGGGAAGCACGATCAGGCTCATCAGCTCGCCGTACAGATCGGTCAGCGGCGGGCTCGGCGCCGTGTGCCTGCCGGCGCCCTGCTTTGCGCCCGCGCCGGGGGCGCGCTCGAGCAGCCGACTGTAGAGCACCGCCAGCACCCCACCGACCACCCCCTCGGCCACCACCGGGATCGCCGCGCCCTTGTCGGGGCGCGCGGCGCCGGCGTCGACCGCGAGCGACAGTTCGGCGATCACCGCGTAGCGCCGCTGCAGCAGCACTCGCCCGCCCCCCGCGGCCTGCACGACGCACAGCTGCGCCAGCAGCGGCTGGGCGTCGAGGAAGCGCAATAGCGCCGCCAGGCCGTGGCGCATCCGCTCGCGCCACTGCGACTGCTCGCGACAGGCGTCGAGTACCACGGCGCGGGCCTGCCCGACCGCCCACTCGAAGGTCTCGAGTAGGCATTCGTCAGTCTCGCCGAACAGTTCGTAGAACAGCCGCCGTGAGACCCGGGCGCGGGAGATCACCCGGGCGACGGTCACCGAGCCGACGCCGCGCAGCGTCACCTCCTCGGCCATCGCCGCCATGATCCTGGATCGCTGAATCTCCTCCACTCTGTCGCGCTCGCGCCGGCTTGACCTGCCGCTCCGACGCGCTCCTGGCGGTCGCAGCAACACCCCAGCGGGCGCTTGATATTACACGTGGCGAGCATCTGCATACTGTCCACCGCCTGCGTCGGGCGCGGTGCAACTGGCTTTGCACGACACGCCGGATCCTTGCGGGGGGTCGGTCGCATGGCTACCGTCGGGTCGCTCGCACGTCACCCATGAGGCTTCCCACTCACATCCCCGGGGCGCGTCTGCGCCACGCGCTGCTGCCGCTGCTGGCGCTCGGCCTGCTCGCCACGCCGGCGCTCGGCGGGCAGTCACAGGGCGAACTGGAAGCGGGGATCTCCGCTGCGAGCTCGCGCGAGGGCGCTGTGAAGGGCGCGATCGCAGCCGATTCGAAGACGATCGACGGCTTCCAGGGGAGTATCGAAGATCTGCACGCGCGGCTGGCGGCCCTGGAATCGACGCTTGCCTACGAGCAGGGCCTGCTCGACCGCCTGAAGGCTCAGCTGAGCTCGGGGCGCGCGCGCCTGGTGGTGCTGGTCAAGCAGCTGGCGCAGGATCGCCAGGTGCTGGTCGCCCAGGTAGTCGCCGCCTACGAGTCGCCGCCGCCGAGCATCGTCACGGTGGTCCTCGAGGCCCACGGCTTCGGCGACCTGATCGAGCGCGTCGACGATCTGCGCGCGATCGGCCGCGAGAACGCCACCGCCACCGAGCAGGTGATCCAGACGCGCGCCGCGGTGAGCAGGCAGGTGCAGCGGCTCGCCGTGCTGACCGCGAGCCACCAGCGCGAGACGACCGCGGTGCTCGTGCAGCGCGACGAGGTCGCCCAGCTGCACCTGGAGCTCGTAGATCGCCAGCTCGTGTACGTGCGCGCGCGCGACGCCAAGAGCGCCCAGCTCGGCGAACTGAGCTCGCACCGCTCCTCGCTTGAAAAAGAACTGTCGCAGCTGCAGATCAGCGAGCTCCAATCCCAGCAGCAGTCCTTTGCCACGGGCGTGCCGATCGGTGGCGAAGGGCCCGCGGGCGAATACGGCTTCTTCCCGGCCTCGGGCACCAACTACACGGTCGGCGAGGAGCCGACGCTTGCAGCGCACCTGAACGCGCTCGGCAGAGCGCTGCACCTGCACCTGATCGGCATCTCCGGGTATCGCACGCCGCAGCACTCCGTCGAGGTGGGCGGCTTCGCCGACGATCCGCACACGCGCGGGGAAGCATCGGACACGCCGGGAGTGGAAGGCGTGCCGCAGTCGATCCTCGCGAAATTCGGCCTGATCCGCCCGTTCCCCGGACCGGCCGAGGCCGACCACATCCAGCTGCTCGGCAGCCGGTACTGATCTCGCTCGCGATCGCTCGCCGGGTCCGTCCTCCGTCGCGGCGATGCACGATGCACGATGGAGATGCACGATGCGGCGGTGCAAGGTCCGTCGAAGTCACGGGGGCGGACGCGGTAGGGGGCGTTATCTCGTTTTGAAGGTTTTCTATAGTAACTACATACTGTAGCTGCTATAGTATCATCTACAAAAACGAGATAACACACCACACATCAGGCACCGAGCACCGCCGGCGCGCCATAGGCGGCGAGGACGTCCGGCAGCGCCACCGTGCCGTCCTCGCGCTGGCCGTTCTCGAGCAGCGCAATGATCGTGCGGCCGACCGCGACCGCGGTCCCGTTGAGCGTGTGCACCATCTCGGTCCGCTTCTCCCGGCGCAGGCGGATGTTCAGGCGCCGCGCCTGGTAGTCGGTCGTGTTCGAGCACGAGGTCAGCTCGCGGTAGCGCCCCTGGCTCGGGATCCACGCCTCGCAGTCGTACTTCTTTGCCGCCGAATTTCCGAGATCGCTCACCGCGATGTTGACGACCCGATAGGGAAGCCCCAGCTCGGAGAGGGTCTCCTCCTCGATCGCCAAGATCCGCTCGTGCTCCTCGGCCGACCGGGCCGGCTCGACGAACGAGAACATCTCGACCTTGTCGAATTGGTGCACGCGGAAGATCCCGCGGGTGTCCTTGCCGGCCGCCCCGGCCTCGCGGCGAAAGCACGGCGAGAAGCCGGCGTAGCGCAGCGGCAGGCGCTCGCTCGGCAGGATCTCCTCGTCGTGCAGCGAGGCGAGCGCGACCTCGGAGGTGCCGACCAGGTACAGCTCGTCGTCGGGCAGGCGATAGATCTGCTGCTCGGTGTCGGGTAGGAAGCCCGTCCCGTACAGCGCCCGCTCGCGCACCAGCACCGGCGGGATCACCGGCTCGAAGCCGTGGGCGCGCAGCTTCTCGAGTGCGAAGCGCACGAGCGCCAGCTCGACCAGAACCAGGTCGCCCTTCAGGTAGGCAAAGCGCGAGCCCGACAGGCTCGCCGCGGCGTCCATGTCGATCATCGCGCCGGCCAGCTCGAGATGGTCGCGGACCCCCGCCACCCGTCCCGAATCGCCGCCGTCCCCCCTGCCGTCTCCCCCGCCGCCCGGCGCGGCCGCGCCGCCGCGCGAGACCCCCAGCCGCGGCTCGCCGACCACCCTGACGAGCTCGTCCTCGGGACCGTCGGGCGCCGTCGGATCGGGCAGGTTCGGCAACGGGGCAAGCGCCGCCTGCAGCTGCGCCTCCAGCTCCGCCAGCTCGGCGCTCAACCGCTTCTCGCGCGCGCCGACCTCACGCTGCGCGGCGATCGCCTCGTCGGCGTCCTCGCCCGCGCGCTTGGCCTGCGCGATCGCATCGGCGGCCGCGTTGCGCTCGGCGCGCAGCGACTCGAGCGCCGGGATCGACGCGCGCCGCCGCGCGTCGAGCTCGAGCACCGCGTTCAGGCCGGCGGCCGCCGTCTCGCCGCGCCGCGCCAGCGCGGCGCGGACGCGCTCGGGATCGTCTCGGATCAGCTTCAGGTCGAGCACGCGCCGACCGCCGGCCCTATTTCGTCGACAGCGTGATGTTGACCGTCGGCACGTTCTGGGCCTGCTTGCCCGAGTACGCCGCCAGGAACTTGGCGACGTCTTCGGCGCCTTTGCCGACGACCAGGTTCTCCGGCATGATCGCGCCGGAGAAGCCGCCGTTGCGGATCGCGTAGAGGACCTGTTCGACCTTCTCCTTGCGGATGTTGAAGTTGGGCCCGTTGGTCTTCACGCGGTCCTTGATCGAGGTCGCCGACCCCTCGGCGCCGACCACCGACAGGGTGTGGCAGCCCGAGCAGTGGTCGCGGAACAGGACCGCGCCGTGGTAGTAGGGGCTGGCGGCGGGCACCGAGATGCCCTGCGAGCCGCACGCTGACAGCGTGCCGGCGGCAAGCAGCGTCGCCGCCGCGGCGAGCATCGTGCGGGGAGGGCTCATGCGCGGCGGAATATATCGGTTGAGCCAAATTGCGCTCTGAAGTCGTATCGGTTGAGCCAACAGCGCTCTGAGGTCGATCCGTGGATGGGATGCGCCTCAGAATCCGTGTGCAGTTTCGGCCGCGCGCCAGGCGAGGAAGACGACCACGAGCGCGGAGAGGGCCATGACGCCCATCTCGCGGCGCACGATCGCCGCGACGATCTCGTGCTGCTCGTCCTCGGGCAGCGCTCCCACCTCCTTGGCGCTCTCCATGCCGCGCTGGTCGAGGATCGTCTGCGCCGAGGCGACGCGCAGCTGCTCGGCGACGAAGGCCACCGCCAGCGGCAGCAGCGCGTATAGATAGAAGAGCTGTTCGCTCGAGGTGCGCCCGGTCGCGGCCAGCGCGCCGACCGCGACCGCGTAGAGCAGCGCGCCGACCTGGGCCGCGCGCAGCGCGATCCAGAAGCCGCGGCTGGCCTGTCCGCGGCGCCAGCGCCAGGCGCCGAGCAGGCCGGGGACCGCGTTCAGCGCCGCGACGGCGACCGCGCCCCAGACAACCGCTTCGGTCACGACTTCGCACCAATCGGCACTATGTAACAGGTTGTCACAAGCGGTGATATAACAGCGCGCGTGCTGCGAAGCTATCTGCCCGCGATCGTGTTTCTGTTCCTCGGCGGCGCCGTCGGAACGGTGTTCGCGCTGCTGAACGCGGCGGTCGGCCCGCGCCGGAGCGTCGCGCACAAGACCGATCCCTACGAGTGCGGGCTGCCCTCTGAGGTCAAGCGCGGGATGCGCTTCGGGATCAGCTTCTACCTGATCGCGATGCTGTTCATCCTGTTCGACATCGAGGTCGTCTTCCTGTACCCGATCGCCGTGCAGCTGAAGGCGTTCGGCGACTTCGCGCTGAGCGAGACGGTCGTGTTCGTCGCGCTCCTGTTCGTCACCTTCGTGTACGTGTGGCGCAGGGGGGCCTTGGAGTGGAGGTGAGACGGGAGCGAGTCCCACCCGCCGGCACGCCCACGGGGGGCGGAGGTCCGCTGCGCTCCGGCGGCAAACCCGCGCCCGGCGAGCTGCGCGTCGGCGACCACCAGGCCAGCGAGCTGCTGCGCGGCGGCGATTTGAGCGGCCGCACCGCCCCCGCGCTCGAGGGCGCCGAGCTCGAGCGCTACGTCCACGAACGGGTGCTCACGACGACGCTCGAGAAGGCGGTCGCCTGGGGGCGCTCCAACTCGTTCTTCCCGCTCGCCTTCGGGCTTGCCTGTTGCGCGATGGAGCAGTTCCAGACCGCCGGGCCGCGGATGGACATCGCGCGCTTCGGCTACGAGGCCTTCCGCGCCTCTCCCCGCCAGGCCGACCTGATCATCCTCGCCGGGCGCGTGTCGATCAAGATGGCGCCGGTCATCCGGCGGTTGTACGACCAGATGCTCGAGCCCAAGTGGGCGATCTCGATGGGCGCCTGCTGCAGCTCGATGGGGGTCTTCAACAACTACGCGCTGGTCCCAGCCGACAAGTTCCTGCCGATCGACGTGCACGTCCCCGGCTGCCCGCCCCGGCCCGAGGGGCTGATGCACGGCATCCTCAAGCTGCGCAAGCTGGTCCAGGACGACCCCGACGCGGGGTGGCGCGAGCGCTACGAAGCGGGAGGCACCGAGGAGAGCCTGCCCGGTGCCTGACGCGGCGGGGCTGGAGCTGCTCGCGCGCGAGCTGCGCGAGACCGACGGCCTCGGCCCGGAGGCTGTGCTCGCGACGCTCTTCTTCCGCGGCCGCGGCACGCTCGAGGTCGACCCCGCGCGCATCCGCGCCGTGCTCGGCGCGCTGCGCGCGCGCGGCTACCGCTTCCTGGCAAGCG
>Ga0307477_10002326_pt1 | contig 14799 bp, 12 predicted proteins | sample atmos_gasesECM2C_FD_203316 | JGI IMG/M metagenome (GOLD analysis project Ga0307477, IMG submission 203316) | Hardwood forest soil microbial communities from Morgan-Monroe State Forest, Indiana, United States - atmos_gasesECM2C_515 | ecosystem: Environmental > Terrestrial > Soil > Temperate...
GCGGCTATGCCCGGCTGGAGACCTCCAAGGTCGTGCTGCACAACCTCTCGTTCGTGGCGGGCGTGCGGCTGAGCGGAGTGTTCCCGGTCAAGGGAGGCCAGCTGCAGACGGCCACGATCCGCATCTCCGGGTCGGCGGCCGTGCCCGGAACGGTCAGGATCGGCGCCGGCAAGACGGTCAGCGGCACCCTCGGCGGCAGACGGTTCGACGTGGACATCGCCAAGGTCAAGCTCGCGCGCGCCGCCGGCGCAGGCGGCAGCATAGACGGCGAATGGCCCGCGGGCAAGGTCGCGTTTCCATTGCCGGGCCTGGCGCGCGTGCGCTAATCCGCCGCCGGACGCCGTGGGCGCGATCGAGGCACGCCAGGCTGCTTCCCACGACGCTTTCCACGACGGCGACACCTTCGACCCCGGATAGGCTGGAGCGATGACCAATGCGCTGGCCACGGAGACCTCGCCGTATCTACGTCAGCACGCCTCCAACCCCGTCGACTGGCTGCCGTGGGGCCCCGAGGCGCTGGCGCGAGCCCGCGATCAGGACAAGCCGCTGCTCGTCTCGATCGGGTACTCAGCCTGCCACTGGTGCCACGTGATGGAGCGCGAGTCCTTCGAGGACGAGCGCACGGCGGCGCTGATGAACGCGGAGTTTGTGTGCGTGAAGGTCGACCGCGAGGAGCGCCCGGACGTGGACGCACTGTACATGGAGGCGGTGCAGACCATGACCGGCCACGGGGGCTGGCCGCTGAACGTGTTCTTGACACCCGAGCAGCTGCCGTTCTACGGCGGCACCTACTTTCCGCCCGGCCCCCGTCCGGGGATGCCCGCATGGACGCAGGTGCTGCAGGCGATCAGCGAGGCGTGGAACGAGCGCCGTGAGGAGATCAGAACCGGCGGCGAGCGTCTACGCGAGCGACTGTCCGGCGGCGCGCAACTAAAACCCTCCACCGAGCCGCTGCGCGAGGACGCACTCGATCGAGCCGTCGCGGGATTGGCGGCAGCGTATGACGCTCGCCACGGCGGGTTTGGCGGTGCGCCCAAGTTTCCGCAGGCCTCGGCGATCGAGTTCCTGTTGCTGCGGGGTGGCGAGCACAGCGGGGGGATTGCCGAGGGCAGTGCAGAGCCTCGACAGGACAGGCCAGCCGTACCCGTGGATGCGGCGGAGATGGCGCTGGCCACGCTGCGCGCGATGGCAGGTGGCGGGATCTACGATCAGCTCGGCGGAGGGTTCGCGCGCTACAGCGTCGACGCCAGCTGGACGGTGCCCCACTTCGAGAAGATGCTCCACGACAACGCGCTGCTCGCCCGCGCCTACCTACACGGCTTCCAGGCGAGCGGAGACCCGCGCCTGCAGGAGGTGTGCCGCGAGACGCTCGACTGGGCGCTGCGCGAGATGCGCGGCCCGGAGGGCGCGTTCTACGCCGCCCTGGACGCCGACTCGGAGGGTGTCGAGGGGCGCTACTACGTGTGGACGGTGGCCCAGTTGCGAGCCGCGCTAGGCGAAGACGCCGACGCTGCGATCGCCTGGCTGGGAGCGAGCGAGCAGGGCAACTTCGTCGACCCCCACCACCCCGAACCTGGGCTGAACGTGCTCCAGGCTCGAGACCGACCAGAGATCGGCCAGCGCCCGTCGGCGGACCGAAGCCAAGAGACACTCGCCGCCGGCGAGCATCCCCATTTCGGCCAGCACGAACGGGTGCGTACGCGGCTGCTGGACGTACGCGCCGGACGTACACGTCCCGGGCTCGATGACAAGCGCTTGACGAGCTGGAACGCCCTGATGATCTGCGCTCTCGCTGACGCCGGCGCGACGTTGGACGAGCCACGTTACCTCCACGCGGCCGTCGAGTGCGCGGAGTTCCTGCTGAGCGAGATGCGCGACGCACAGGGTCGGTTGCTACGCACTTATAACGACGGCGAGGCACGGATCGACGCCTACCTGGAGGATCACGCGTTCCTGCTGGAGGCGTTGATCGCACTGTTCGAAGCTACCTGCGAGGAGCGCTGGTTCGCGGAGGCCGTGGTGCTCGCCGACACGCTGATCGCGCGCTTTGCCGACCCCGAGAACGGTGGCTTCTTCTCGACCGCCGCAGACGGCGAGCAACTGATCGTGCGGCGCAAGGACCTGGAGGACTCCCCTATCCCCTCCGGCGCCTCCAGCGCCGCGATGGGTCTGCTGCGCCTGGCCCAACTCACGGGCGCGGACGCATACGAGCATCACGCCGTCTCGGTCCTACGCCTACTCGCGGAGATCGCCCCCCGTCACCCCAGCTCATTTGGACACCTGCTGCAGACACTGCACTGGCACTTTGCTCCCGCGCGCCCGATCGCCTGTGCGATCCCGACGGCCCGCAGCCCAGCCCCCCTGACACAGCAATCCCCCCTAGAGCGTCCAGTGCCGTGTCATGGGCGCCCTACAGAATCGACAGGTAACGATCCAGCTCCCACTGGGTCACCTGCACCCGGTAGTCCTCCCACTCCTGGCGCTTGATCTCGACGTAGCGGTTGAACATGTGCTCGCCGAGCGTGCGCAGCAGCAGCTCGGACTCGGCCGCGAGCTCGATCGCCTCGCCGAGAGACTCGGGCAGCTGCTCGACGCCGAGGCGGCGGCGCTCCTCGTTGGAGAGGTGGTAGAGGTTCTTCTCCATCGGCTCGGGCAGCTCATACCCCTTCTCGATCCCCTCCAGCCCCGCCTGCAAGAGCGCCGCGAACGTCAGATAGGGGTTGCACGCGGGATCGGGGCAGCGCAGCTCCATCCGCGTCGCCTTCTCCCGGCCCGGGTGATACAGCGGCACGCGCACGAGCGCCGAGCGGTTGCGCCGCGACCAGGCGACGTACACGGGCGCCTCGAAGCCGGGGACCAGGCGCTTGTAGGAGTTGACCCACTGCGCGAACACCGCGCAGATCTCGCGCGCGTGCTTGAGCTGTCCGGCGATGAACGCCTTGCCGACGTCCGAGAGGAAGTACTGATCGTCGGGGTCGTAGAACGCGTTGCGTCCCTCGGCGAACAGCGACTGGTGGGTGTGCATGCCCGAGCCGTTCTCGCCGAACAGCGGCTTGGGCATGAACGTCGCGTGCCAGCCGTACTTCATCGCGTACTCCTTGACAGTGATGCGGTAGGTCATGCAGTCGTCGGCCATCTTCAGGGCGTCCGCGTAGCGCATGTCGATCTCGTGCTGGGAGGGACCGACCTCGTGGTGGGTGTACTCGACGTGGATGCCGAGCTGCTCCAGCGCCAGCACCGTCTCGCGGCGCACGTCCGAGCCGGCGTCGAGCGTCGTCAGGTCGAAGTAGCCGCCCTGGTCGAGGACCTCGGTGCCTTTGCTGTCGCGGAACAGGAAGTACTCGAGCTCGGGCCCCACGTTGAACGTGTCGAAGCCCATCGCCCGCGCCCGCTCCAGCGCGCGGCGCAGCACATGGCGGGGGTCGCCCTCGTACGGCGTGCGCTCGGGGGTGACGACGTCGCAGAACATCCTCCCCACGCCCTGCTCCTCCGGGCGCCACGGCAGCACCGCGAACGTCGCGGGGTCGGGCATCGCGATCATGTCGGACTCCTCGATCGCGTTGAACCCGGTGATCGAGGACCCGTCGAAACCCATCCCCGCCTCGAATGCGTCGTCGAGCTCAGCCGCGTTGATCGAGAACGACTTCAGCTGACCGAGGATGTCGGTGAACCAGAAGCGAATGAAACGGATGTCGCGCTCGGCCACGAGCGCCTTGACGTCCTCCGCGCTCTGCGCCTGCTCCGGTTTCGGCTGCTCGGCCATCAGTGAGGCGGACCTTAGTAGATGGCCCAGCGGTGCGCTATCGACTGTTGGCCAAACCCGCTAGGGCGGCTCAGTGGCCCGCAACGGCGGCTACGAACGACGCGATCTCTTCGGCTTCCTTGCCCTGGTACAGCAGCGCCGGCATCTGGCCGAGGCCGCGCGCGCGGCCTTCGGCGATCGCGTTTTCCACGAGCGCCTTGCGCCCGGCCGGAGTGGAGATGTCATCGCCGACGCGCACGTCGAGGTCCGGGCCGGTGCGCCCGACGGAGTTGGTGGCCGACAGCGTGTGGCAGACCGCGCACGTGTGCGCGAACAGTTCGCGGCCTTTCTGCTGTTCGGCGGTGAGGTGCAGCCCGCCCACGGTGACCCCCGCCTTGTGCTCGGCGTTGGAGGCGAGCACGAACCCGGGCACGATCAGCCCGAACGCGAACAGCAGCACGATCCCGATCGTGACGGCGCGCTGGCCGGCTTTCGACTCGGTGTGCTGCTGGCCGATCTCGGACGATCGGTCGCGCGCCCCGCGCGGGCCACCGCGCATCGCGACGAAGAACACGCCGAGGCCGAGCAGCACCCAGAATGCGATGAACGCGTAGACCATGCGGCCGGGACCATATCGAGTGCGTGGGCCGGATGGCCGATCGAGGTGGAAGAGCAGCGACGGCCCCACCAGGATAAGAGCACTCTCACGACCGGCGGAGCGACATTTAGCCTGGCGCAAGGTGCGGCGCTACTCTGGAGGTGGAAGTCCTATGACCTACTTCCTGCGCAGACTTCCCCTGTCACGCCTGCTGCTCGTATGCGGGCTCGTTGTCGTTCTCGGCGTCTCGGTGACCGCGCTCGCGCTGGCGCTCGGCACGGGACCGACACCCCCACCCAAGCCGCTCGCAGACGCAATCCATCAGGCGCTCGTCGCCCCGCCCGTGGAGGGGGTCACGGCGCGCATCCAGCTGACCGACCATCTGCTCGAAGGCGCCAACCTTGCATCCGGCAGCGCCGGCGCCGCCGGCCAGCTGTCCTCCAGCCCACTGGTGAGCGGTGGGTCCGGCCGGCTGTGGATCGCCTCCGACGGCCGTGCGCGCCTGGAACTGCAATCCGAACAGGGCGATACGCAGATCTACTACGACGGGCACACCGTGTCGATGTACGACGCGTCCTCGAACACGCTCTATCGCTACACGGTCCCTGCGCAGGCAGGCAGCTCGCCGGACGGGGATTCGGGGTCGAGCGCCGCGACCGCCCCCCACGAACCCCCGAGCGTCGCCAAGATCGAAGAAGCCGTCTCGCATCTGCGCCACGTGAACGTCTCCGGCGCGACGCCGACTGACATCGCCGGTCAGGCCGCCTACACCGTGCGCGTGTCGCCAAAGGAAGGGGGCAGCCTGATCGCCGGCGCCGAGCTCTCCTGGGACGCCGTCCACGGCGTCCCATTGCGCGCCGCGATCTACTCCACGACGAGCGCCACGCCGGCGATCGAGCTGGCGGCCACCGAAGTCTCCTACGGCCCGGTGGACAGCTCGGTGTTCGACTTCAAGCCTCCGGCGAACGCCAAGGTCCAGGAAATCGTCGCGCCCGGCAAGGAAGCCGGCACATCTAACCCCGCCACCCCCGGCGAACACCCGAACGTCACCGCGCACGGCCAGGGCATCACCACGGTGGGCGTGATCGAAAGCAAGACGAAGACGGGCGCCGGCGGATCTTCCTCGACGCTGTCCGAAGGCCTGCAGAAGGTCAAGATCAACGGCGTCGAAGCCACCGAGCTGCCGACGCAGCTCGGCACGCTGCTCAGCTTCGAGCGCGCGGGCGTGCGCTACATACTCCTCGGCGCGGTCGGCCCGGCAGCAATCGAAGCGGTCGCCAAGGGCCTCTGAGCGTGACCGACGAGGCGCCGCCGGTTAAGGCCCGCGGCCTGGTCAAGCGCTACAAGGAGGTCCTGGCGGTCGATCGCATCGACCTGAACGTGCGCGCGGGCGACGTGTACGGATTCCTCGGTCCTAACGGCGCGGGCAAGACGACGACACTGCGCATGGCGCTCGGCTTGATCGTGCCTACGGAGGGCACGGTCGAGCTGTTCGGACGCGACCCGATACGGATGGGCGCGCGTGCCCTGGAGGGCGTAGCCGGGTTCGTGGAGGCACCGCGGTTTTATCCGTATCTGAGCGCGCGCAAGAACCTGGAGCTGCTGGCCGCGTTGGACGGCGGCGGCGCCCGGGAGCGCATACCCGAGGTGTTGGAGATCGTCGAGCTGACCCCCCGCGCCGGACATCGAGTCGGCGGCTTCTCTCACGGGATGCGTCAGCGCCTGGGGATCGCCGCGGCGCTGCTGCGCCGTCCGCGCCTGTTGATCCTCGACGAGCCGGCGACAGGCCTTGACCCGGCGGGGATGCGCGACATGCGCGAGCTGATCCGCCGCCTCGCGGACGAAGGCATCACGGTGCTGCTGTCCAGTCATCAGCTCCCGGAGGTCCAGGAACTGTGCGACCGCGTCGCGATCGTCGATCGCGGACGCGTCGTCTACGAGGGCGCGCTCGCGGACCTGCGCCGCCAGGGTGGAGCGGGCTACCGGCTGCGCAGCACCGACGACGCCCGCGCGCTTGCGGTGCTGCGCGCCCAACCGGGAATCGAGCACGCGAGCGGCGGCGAGCATGGGCTGAGTTTCCAGGCGCAGGAGCCCGACGTGGGCGCGCTGTCGCTGGCGCTCGCGCGGGCTGACATCGGCATCCTCGCGCTGACCCCGGAGCTGGCGACGCTCGAGGACCTGTTCTTCAGGTTGACCGAGACCAACGGCGCCGAGCCCGAGATGCCCGTCGGCGCCGGAGTCCCCGCATGAGCAGCGCCGCCGCCACACCGCCGCTGACGCCGCCCGTGGCCGCCGGGGCACCCAGCTTCGTCCACACACGACGGCCCTCGACGCTCACGGCCTACCGCTGGGAGCTGCGCAAGCTCGTCTCCCAAAAGCGCACCTACCTGGGCTTGGGCCTGGCCGCCATTCTCCCGCTGATATTCGTCCTCGCCCAAACCCTGCGCAACCATCGCGGCCACGACCAGGGCAACATCTTCGCCGCGCACATCACCCAATCTGGGCTGGCGACGCCGGTGCTGATGCTGCTGTTTCTGTCGGTGTTCATGCTCCCCTTGATCGCGGCTCTGGTCGCGGGCGACATCGTCGCTGCCGAGGACGGCAACGGCACGCTGAAGACGATCCTCACGCGGTCGGTCGATCGCGGCCAGGTGTTCGCCGCCAAGACGCTCGCGGCGATGACCTACGCCACGATCGCGGTGTTCCTCTCGGCCGCCGTCGCGACGATCGCCGGCGTCGCATCGTGGGGCTTCAACAGCGTGGTCACGTTCTCGGGCTCGATCGTCACCGCGCCCGAAGGCCTGCTGCTCGTGTTCGCCGCCAACGCCTGCTACCTGATCCCCCTGCTGGCCGTGACCGCGATCGGCGTGCTGCTCTCCACCACCACCCGCAACAGCGCGGCCTCGGTCGTCGGCACGATCGGCTTCGTGATCCTGCTCTTCATCATCTCCGGCATCCCGGGCCTGGAAGGCGTCAAGCCCTACCTGCTCACCGAACAGTTCGAGAACTGGCACGGTCTCCTGCGCACGCCGACCGACTGGGCTCCGATCGGGCACTCCGCCTGGGTCTGCGCGCTGTATGCCCTACCGGCGCTGTTCGCGGGCTATCTGGTGTTTCTGCGGCGGGATGTGGCGGGGGGGTAGTGTCTTTCAGGACTCAGCACTGACACCGGACGTAACTGACATCCGATGTAACTGACATCGCACGTAACTTACAGTCGACGTCAGTTATACGGGGACGGGACGGATTCGCGCCAGGATCTGCGCCGCGAGGCCGGATATGGGCGATCCTGATGGCGACGGAGGATTCCATCACAGGCCGCACGTAGCTTGCTCAGCATGAGTTTCATAGCCGTCATCCACATCCTCTTCAATCCCAGCCCCTCGCTGGGGACCACCGTCGTCAACGGCCTGCTCGCGTGGGGGACCGTCCTGGGCGCCTCCACGGCCTTCTTCTCAGGGCTGCCCGCCACCGCGACACGACCACGACAACCATCCGCGCCCTAACCGCCGCCCGCGAGTAGCTCGAGCGGGTGGAGGGAGCACCCAGGCGATGGACGGCGCGACGCAAGCTCATCCACCGTCGTCCAGATGGTCGCCTACAGCGCGGCGAGCCGCGCCTGCACCCGCGCCGCGCCCACGCGGCCGCTGAGCGTGAGCCCGCGCAGGGTGAGCTCACCAGCGAGGCGACCGCGAACGCTCAGATGACCGGTTATCCCGGCGATGCTGTCTGCACCGCGAATGGTGCCGCTGAGCGCTACGCCGGGCACGTCGAGCATGCCGTGCAGCACAAACCCGTTGGGCTGCAGCGCCCAGGAGCCGCCGCGCAGTCCTCCCCCCGAGAGGCTCGCCTGGCCGAAGAGGTCCTCGATCGTCATCGCCGCGGCCGCCGCGACCTGCCCAGCGAGGTGTGAGCTCGACGCCGCCGCGAGCACCCTGCTGAGCGAGGACGGCGGCAATGGGAGGGCTTGCGCTTCGCGCGAGCCAGGGCACGACGCGGACGCCTGTCCGGTGGCGATGAACTCGATCATTGCCTGTCTGGCGCAGCCAGTCTGATCGGTGCTGACCGTCGAATGCCCGACATCGGGGACTCGCAGCAACCGCACGTCGCTGTAGCCCACCGCGACGGTGAGATCCTGTTCGTAAGGGGTGCGCAGATCATCATCGCCGGAGAGGATCAGTGTAGGAGTCGCCGCCACGCCCGTCGGGGAAGGTGGTGCGGGCAGTGTTACGGGCCAGTCCATGCACAGCAAGATCGCAGACGAGGCGGCCACGGTGGCAGGCGCAAACGGTGCGGTGGCGCCGGCGGGCAGCGATGCGAACCAGCTACGAAGCGTGGCGGCGCGCCCGGCGGGAGCGGAGTCCGGCGACCACGGAAGTTCGTTCTCCAGACAGTAGGTGGCCGCGAACAGCGCGATCGAGATCGCAGAGTCGATCGGAGGCGCCGCCGCGACCGGTCCGTCGTCGAGCCCGCCGGACGGGAGGACTTCGATGGAGGGTGCGGTTTCGGCGAGCGGGGAGGCAAGGCGGCTGCCGGGCGCTTCGGCCTGCAGGGAGTGCGTCAGTCGCGCCAGCGGCGCAGCGTTGCCGTGGGCGGCCGTGACGATGGCCGCGGGCACAAGCTCGCGCACTCCCGGCGAGAGGTCAAGCCCCAGGAGCAGGCGGAGGAGTCCTCTTTCGGTCACGCTCGCCGGTCGCAGCCGGCCGTGCTCGTTGTAGATCATCGTGCGCAGCGGGTGGCCGTGCAGCTCCGCCACCACGCGGGTCAGGTCGGCGTAGACGTCGCTGGAGAACGAGCGGCAGGCCCCGGCGCCGCAGATGCCTTCATCGAGCACCCGCCGCAGCGCATGCAGGCGCTGCGTGTCGAGCGCATCTGCACCCGCGGGCGGCGTGGGCGAGTCGAGCACCATGCGCGCCACGCCCTGCGGGTACTCGCGCGCATACATGCCCGCGACGCGCCCACCGTAGGACACGGCGAACAACGACAGCGGCGTGCCGCCGAGCGCCTGACGCAGCGAATTGAGATCTTCGACCGATTCCTGGCTCGAGTAGAAGGTGCGTGTGGCGCCGAGCGCCGTGCCGCACGCGCCCAGATAAGACGCCAGTCCTCCCTTGAGCGACCCGCCCCCTTCCGGGCACTGCAACCCCTGCGACTGACCGGTCCCGCGCTGGTCGAACGCCACCAGTTCGAAGCCACGCAGCGCGGCTTCGTGCGCGAGCGGCGCGAGCAGCGCCTCAAACGGACCCAGCGCTGGCTGGCCGGGGCCACCCGCCAGTAGGACGATCACACCCACACGGGGCGCGCTCGCAGGCACCCGCTGAACAGCCAGCGCGATGCTGCCGACGGCCGGGTCGGCCCGGTCGAAGGGCACATCCAGCGACGCGCACTGCAAGCCCGCAGCCGGGACGACGACCTGCGTGGGGGAGCACGCCCCGAACGCCAGCGCCGGCAGCTGTGCGGCGGCACCGGCGGGCGACGCAAGCGACAGCGCCGCGCAGGCGAGCGCGAGCAAGCCGCCCAGCCGGGCGTTCGGACTCATAGGGTCGAGACCCCCAGCGTGGCTGCGAGCTTCTTTTCGGCGGTGGCTCTCGCCGAGTTCAACCGTCTGTCGATCTGTGCTTCGAGGCGTTCGATACGTCTGGCGGTCCGTCTTTGGGCCGGCGTCTCATACAACCTGAGCAGACGCATGATTGCCGTTTCGCGCGATTCTTCGGACGGCCCCGTGACTGATAGATATTCGATCGCCTGCACGCGCGCGAGGAACATAGCCGCGCTTTGCGGCAGCGCTGCATACCCGCTCGCCTTCCACGCGGCGATGTCGGCGCACACGTCAGGCAGCGCGAGCGTCGTGATCGCGCGTTCTTCAGTGGCCTCGGCGCGCACGAGCCGTGTGAGCCTGCGACTGCTCCAACTGAGGTGTTCAATCGTGTGCACCAGGCCCAGCAGCATTGGGCGCTCAGGCGCCGTACCGGCGAAAAAAGCCGTCGTGTACGCCTCTTGACCGACTTCTTCAAACGCCGCATCGCGCGGAGCGTAGGTCAGGACGGACGGGCATTCATCACCGATCTCGCCAGCGTGCGCCTCGATTGCGGCGACAAGCACCCCCATTTCGGCGTACGTGCCCCGCTCATATGCGTCAGCCGCACGCAGATATGCGCGCGTCGCGGCGGCATCGTCAGCGTTGACGGATGCAAACGCCGGCGCCGACACGTACAGCGATCCCACGCACACGAGGCCGGCAAACAGCTTCTTCACTGTTACTTCTGCTCCTGGCACGGACGGCGATTACGCCCCCCCGAGATCAACATGTGCTCACGGCCCCGGAACAAATCTGAGTCATAGTCGCCATCAACGAGATTCAACAGGGACCCCACAGGGACCTACAGGGATACCTGCATGTGACCACAGGTATGGACGGTGTAAGCTGGATCGCAAAATGTCTGGGCCATCCACTTGAGTGGCTGCCAGGATCCAGTGACATCGTATGCTTGGCCCCCGTGCTTCGAACATCGCCATACCTTACCCGATCAGAGGACTCGTGGCCCTGACGTTGCAGCATTGTTAAGGTCTGTCCAAGAACACACTACCGAGACTGCCTTCGCATCCTCATCCACAGCAGGCCTCAGTCAAGCACCTTCTTCGCATCCTCATACCGCCCCTGGTCCCAGAGGCATTCGATCTCAAACTGTTCATGAGCATTCCGCTACGCACAGGAGTGCCTGAGCCGACGATACAGGGCCGTCGCGCCCGCAATCGCGGCACTATTCGCCTGCTTTCGGGCTGTACGGCCATTCAGGGCGTCTCCTATCAGGAGGAAGCAGCGTCCTGTGGTGAACAACACGTCCGCTGTCGCCCCTTGTGCGTGGGCCTGCTGTTGACCGAAGCCGACTGCCCTCGGGATCGCGGCGACGGTGAACCGCTTGAGCCCGGCATGATGGGATGTCATGTCTTCGGAAAGATTGGCACTGAATTCCTGCTTAGCACCCTGCGCTGAACTGAACACAAGTGCATCGGACAAGGCTTCGTCCTGTGAGGTACTGAGGTGCTCCTGCGCTCCCTCCTGGAAGCCCCTCTGCTTGAGACTGACGACTTCGGCTTGCGCTTCTTGAGGGTTATCGCCGTTCACGCGCAGTGCATAGTCTAAGGGGGAACCTGCTGAACGGAGAACGAGTTTGGCATGAAAAAGCCGGGTAGATCCCGTGGTTTCACCACCAAGGACGCAGGCGGGATAGGGCCAATCGCCATCGCGGACGACGGTGCCGCAAGGCAACAGACCACAATTGCAAATATGTTTGCCGCTGTCCTCACTGCAACCAGCATAGCGTGTTTGGTGTTGTAAATAGATGCCGCCGCCATCACGTGCCGTCGAACAACCTGAGGCCGGGAGAACTCCAGATGCCGACTATCATCTGTGCTGCCTAAATACACCTACCGAGCCCCAGCATACACCTGTCACAAACGTAACTAGCACGATCCCAGCCGGAGCACTTACCCGACGACAGAGGCAAATCCGTGTCCCACGAGTACCATTGCGACGGCCGCGATGACCACCCGTAGAGTCTGTACGAGCAATTTCGAGATCATTAGTGACGGCCAACCTTCTCGCCGCCCAGCGCTGTAGCACAGACGAGTAAGAGCTTTACCATCATGATCATACGTAACACTTTTCCACCCTATGGTTATACTACGTTCGGACATTCGTGCTTCACATGGTCGACGAGGGCATCCATGGAGCTCACCCCCCGCGGAAGATTCGCGACTGCCATGCGTATGAGCTGATACCGCGCCGAGACAAAGTGGTAGGTTGGCGCAACATTGTCAGCAGCAACCGCTAGCGATATCTGAGCAGCGGCGGTTAGTGCGATCCCCAGAATAGTGGCCTTGCCTACGCAGGCTCCGACGCGGCATCTCCTCATTCTCGGATCGAGTCGATCCGGCACGCTACGATAACTACGTGAGGTTAGACTTCGTCGAGTCAATCGTCGGTCCTCGCCGTCGCAAGCTCTGTCACATCGCGTATCCAGGACATCACTACACCAGCGGTGATCGACGATCGCAGCAATGGCTCGTGTGCGTCTGACTCTGGCCCCACCAATCCGTCCACTTCCTTTTCTATACGCAGTTCTACCCGTGCCGATCTCCACAAGCCAAATTTTCGATACCTGCCTCTCTTCTTGCGAAGCACATCGTCACAGTATCGTTTGATCGCTGGACTCAGCTCGCTCAGCTCAGCAATCGCCACATCTCGCGGGAGCCTCTCGAGTCGCCTCTCGCGTTCATAGAACTCGGCATGAGCGCTGTCTACGGGTGGAACCGGACTCCTTTGGACGGCTGCTGTGAAGACACGTAGGGCTCGGTCGGTGGCGTACGACTGCGACTCACGCCACATGTCCTGGACATGTGTAAGTGCTTCTTCTATCGCCGATGTATTGCCACCGGCAGCATCGATGACCGCATCACGGACATCCTCATCACTGCAATCCGTTCCTACGAGGTCCATCCCCCTAAAGAACGCCGACTCGGCTGATTGGGACCACCTAGAGAGCTCTATGCCGAAAAGCCTCACCGGGATGATAACTGACGTATTCGCCCTTTCTCGATCCACGACCTTTAACTCCGCTCCGAGAGCCGACTTCGGGTGCTCTTTCTACGCCGCCACCAGTAATCGAGCGCGACCTCAAATATACACCCACTCACGAATGCACACCACAGGTCGTTCCATCCGAGGGCGCCACCAACGAACGCCCCGACGAGAACTCCGACCAGAAAGGCCGCGGCCCTGTAGCGTCGAGGCGGACTCCAGCGAGACGCTAGCCAACGCATGTGTCACTTCTGTCCATGAGCGAATCGATAACCCATAGCCACTAACACTCCGCGAGGTCAGCGGCGCCGCCGCCCCGAGAGACGGCTGTGAGCAACTCGCTCTCAGGAAGAAAGCTCCCTGCAAATAGAGTGACGCCGGCGAGTTCGCACCCATTTGACACGTTCCCTATGCTGTTACACCCGATCCGCTGAGATGCGTCGCAGCGTGCCCTCCTTAGCCAATTGACAAATTTCACCGCCTTGTGGACAGCGGAGCTTCCGAGGTGCTTTATGGCGCTCCAACCCCTCTTTAGTCCTCCTATTACTTCGCCGAATATGTCGACATACCTAACACAAGGATGGCCGGCTGCCTTTGAGTGTTCGACACATACGTGCACCACGTGCTTATCGGCCTCGCTGTTTTCTTCGCTTTCCGTGTGAAATAGCAAGCCTTCTTCCACCAGCGGGTTAGCCTGCTTGCCTTCACCGGGATGGTAGCTGACGTATTCGCCTTCTTCTTGAAAACATCGTGCGCCGCGTCGTATGCATATCACGGGCTGCATTCTGGCTTTCTCAGGCGCGAAAGCGGGTCCAGATCGAGTGTGCATCGCTAATCCCGGGGTTTTTGCTACGGCGCCGCCAATCAAGCCGCCAGACTGGCTCCACGAAGACGAGTAGACCGATAACGACGAAAAGAGAAGTCGCATATTTAGGTACGCTGGTGGCCACACTCACACCGACAAAAGCCGCGACTACGGCGAAAATTTTCATGCGAGTACTCGACGGTAGTTCCTCTCGCAGATGGATACCACGGGCCTGAGCCGCTTTATAGCCTAGTACCTCGTGAGCTACTAGTCCCGGAAGGATGAGTCCAAGAGTAGCCGGCCACGGCCATCGCCAAACAACACCCGCAATCGCGGGAATGAGCATGAGGACGTAAGTGACAAGCGCTTGACCGAGAGGAGCGGGAGCGGACGCCTGCCACCACGGAAGCTGGGTCGCAAGACGTCGCTCACTATCATGCGATGCCATTATCTACCACCACAGCGACAGGAGTTACTCTCTCGCGACACTCGCAAGGCAGGGCGTGGCGTGACGAAACGTGACATTATATGGTGGCCTTTAGCAATTGTTATAGATCGCGAAGCTGCCGACGAATTTCATGAACTGGGTGCCCGGTATCGGAGTAAACAATGTCGCGGCACCCGCTACTTCGCATGTGTTCGCCACGTTGCTGGTATAAGGCACTCTCATACCCGGATGTGACGCCGCATACTGCGTGTTGATGGCCCAATGGACCAACTTCACCGCTTTGTGGTAGAGTTTCTTTGCTTGGCCCTTCGCCCAATTCCAAGCTTCTCCGATTGAGAACACGTACCGTGCACACATGGCGTGCTTAGCTTCCAGTTCGCGCGTACACAGTGGTGCTAGACCGGCGCGTGGCTTGGCGGATTCCTGCCCGCCTTCTTCCCGGGCTACGCCCGGCCCGAAGCTCGCGCCCTTTTCTTCAAGCGTCGCCGATTCCGCGTGCGCTTCTTCCTTGCCGTTTTCCGCGTGTTGATGGTAGCTGGCGTATTCATATCCGCCTTCTTCTTCCCATTCTTCCCATTCTTCTTCTCCGGCGCTGTATTGTGGTCCGGCGAAGCTGGCGTAGAAT
>Ga0307477_10002327_pt1 | contig 14797 bp, 9 predicted proteins | sample atmos_gasesECM2C_FD_203316 | JGI IMG/M metagenome (GOLD analysis project Ga0307477, IMG submission 203316) | Hardwood forest soil microbial communities from Morgan-Monroe State Forest, Indiana, United States - atmos_gasesECM2C_515 | ecosystem: Environmental > Terrestrial > Soil > Temperate...
AGCCGGCGGTTGGTGCGACCGTCGCCGTGCGCGGATGGAACTACCGCGGTCCGCATCAGCAGCTCCAACGGAATGCGGTTACCGACTCATCCGGGCATTTCGTCCTGAACGAGCTTCCCGCGCAGGGCGTCTTTCGGCTTAGCGCCTCGGTACCCGGGTCCGCCTCCGCCAGCATCGACGCAAGCGCCCGGGTCGAACCGTATCAGTTAACGCTCGCTCCTGAAGTGCGCACCAAAATCCGAGGTCGGGTCGTCGATGATGCGACCGGCGCGCCGATTGGGCAGTTCACGATCGTTGCAGGAGTTCAATCACGCAACACCCGCGAGTTGGCGTTCACGCTTCGCCGCCGACAGATGATCCGGTCGGCCGAGGGTACCTTCGAGCGGGCGTTGCTGCCCGATGAGATTGCCGTGCGCGTGGTCGCCGACGGGTATCTGCCGCAAGAGACGCCGACCGTGAAAGCCGGCGAATCAAAGGAGTTCGTGCTGCGCATGCACCCCGGCAAGCCGATTTCCGGCACCGTGGTGAATCCGGACGGTGCTCTCGCCGTCGGCGCGAACGTCGCGTGGGTGACGCCCGGCCATCATGCGTTCATCAACGCCGAGGGAAAACTGGACGACATTTTCCTCTTCGGGCCGGAAACGATTGTGACTGCCGACTCGAACGGGCATTTCGAGCTGCCGCCTGACAGGCTCCCGGCCTCCCTCGTCGTGCTCGATCGCAAGGGGTACCTCGAGCTTGACGCGGCTGAATTCAAGTCCGGCTCCTCAGCTTCGCTGGGCGCGTGGGCGCGGATTGAAGGCCGCTATACGCAGAACGCCCGGCCGGTGCCCAACGCGTCTCTGGAAGCATGGCCGCTGGACGCGGACCAGCGCTCGCGCAATGCGACAATCAACTGGCATCTGCAAATTTCCACTCGCTCCGATGGCTCGTTCGTCTTCGACCATATCCCCGCGATTCCGCTGGCGGTCGGCGTGCGCAATCCCAACGGCCTGGCCTCGCGCATAGTGCTGAACCCAAAGCCGGGACAGACGCAAACAATCCAGATCGGGGGCGGCGGCCGCGAAGTCTCGGGAACGCTCGAATTGCCCCCGGACCTGGGATTTAGCCGGGTCTATTCGCAGTACGAGCCGGTCAAGCCGCTGGCCCTGATCGACCTGCGCCCGGCGTCCGACCCCGATGACGCCCCGGTGCGCCTTCCCGAGCAGCAGGACCCACGCCGCGTGCTCTTCGTGGCCGAGGTCGGCGATGGCAATCGCTTCGTCATCCACGATGTTCCGGATGGTCAATATGTACTCCACGCGGCGATTCATGCCCCGCCGCAACGCGGCTTCTGCGGTCTGCCGGTCGCGCTCGCGGAGGCGACGTTGCCTGTGTCCGTTGACCGCTCGAACGGGCAGGGCCCAATCGAGTTGGGTATTGTGAAAGCCGCCGCGATTCCGTACGCCACGGCGGGCAAGCCGGCGCCGAACTTGCAGGCGTTGACCCTTTCCGGCAAGCCGTTCTCGCTGGCCGCGCTGCGCGGCAAGCCGGTGCTGCTGGATTTCTGGGCCTCGTGGTGTCCCGCGTGCAGGGCGGAGGAGCCGCACATCCAAAGGATTTGGAATCGATACGGCCCGGGCGGCAAGCTGGCGGTCGTCGGCATCAACCTCGACGAGCGCTCCGAGATCGCCCGCGAGGCGGCACAGGGCAGCAACATGACCTGGCCGGTCGTCCACGCCGAGGGCGGCTGGGGCGCCGCCAACGCCGTGCTGCGAACCTTCGGCGTCACGGCCGTCCCGTCTTACTGGCTGATCTCCGCCGATGGCATCGTCATCGCCCGCGACATCCCGCCGGTCGAACTGGACAAGACGATTGAACGGGTGATCACGCCTTGAAGGATTCTCGCGTTTCTTATCCGCACGCGGGCGGGATATTGCATCTTCATTTGCGCTGCGCCAGCGGGTATCCTGCTTCAACTTCGTCTGACAGAAAGGATCAACCATGCCGGTGCGAAATGCGGAGGCGACGTGGAACGGGTCCCTCAAGGAGGGCCAGGGGAGCGTCAAGCTTGGCAGCGGAGCGTTTGAGGGGAGGTATTCGTTCTCCAGCCGATTCGAGAGCGGGACCGGGACCAATCCCGAGGAGTTGATCGCGGCGGCTCACGCCGGCTGCTACTCGATGGCGCTCGCGGCGGGCCTGGGCAAGGCGGGCTTCAGCCCGCAGCGGGTCCACACGACCGCGGCGGTCAGCATCGACAAGGTCGGCGACGGCTTCAAGATCACCCGAATCCGCCTCAACAGCGAGGCCAAGGTTCCGGGGATCGAGGCGAAACAGTTTCAGGACATCGCCGAGAAGACCAAGGCGGGCTGCCCGGTTTCTCAGGCGCTCGCCGCGACGCCGATCGAGCTACAGGCTAAACTCGTGTGAGAGACTTAGAGCGTGTTATGCAATTTTGCATGCCCCGCGATGATCCGCAAAAGGCCCGAATGCGAGGCGGAGGCCCGAGAAAGTATCTCTTTCGATACGTCGAGGGCTGACAACGAAGCAGGCGGGCCTTTTGCGGACCACCGAAGGCGGCACGGAATCGGCCCACCTGCGTCGTCGCGACGGCTCAAAGGGTCGTTCAGACCCCGCTTTCGCCATCGCTCCTCGCATCTGGGCCGATTCCGTGCCGTCACGGGGCGTGCAAAAGTGCATAACACGCTCTAGCTGTTGGCCCGTCAGGTCCGCCGACGAGCGACGGTCAAGAGATCCGCCACCAGGCCAGGCCCAGCGCGATCATTGCCGCGCCAGCCATCGCGAGAAGTGACGTCAAACCGACCGGTTGGCGCGGCCAGCGGATGTCCAGCGGCGCGGAACGGTCGGGCGTGACCACCTGGCCCCCGGAGCGGCGGGCCAGTTCATTCATCGCGGCGTGATCGTTGCCGATCGCGTCGAACTCGGGCGCGTAGCGCCCGGCAATTGCAGCCTGACCGATCACCCTTCCTTCTATCCGCACCGTCCCCAGCACCGATGCTCGCGGGGCCGGCATGGAAACCTCGTATCGGCCCGGTCCGGTCTGCGGGATTGCCACGGATGTGGGGCGCGTGGCGGCCAGATCCGGCCTTAGTTCCAACCTTGGCTGCAAATCGTTGAAGACCTGGCTCGCGTCGGCTGCGTCGATAACCAGGCGCAGCCGCGGGCCGGTCTGCCAGGTCAGGCGGAAGCGTGGATCGTGCGGCGGACGCGCGACAATGCCGGCAAGCCCACGCGCCTGCGCCGGCGGGGGCTCGAATGCCGCCGCCAGCGCCCGGCCCTCGCCAGCGTTCCACCATGCCGCCATCGGATGCGTGTCCGAACCGTCAGCGGCCTCGGCCAGACGAGTCGCCGACTCCTTGACCCACACGTGATTCCAGGTCGAAACCGCGGCGGCCTGCAATCCTGCCGCCTCAGCCTCAAAACTGACGCCGATGCTCCGGTGTTCGACTTTATTGCTTCCGGCCGCTCGCGCCAGCTCAAGCGCCGCCGCCGCCCAGCGCGCCGGATCAAGCTGCCGGGCCACCGTCCCCTGCGTCCGCGCGGAGATTTGCCGGAGGACCGTCAGGGCCGTGCCCTCGCCAATCGCCAGCAGATGAAGATGAACGTTGTTGGCCTTGAGGAGTTGCGCCAGGTCGTCAGGATTCTGGATATCCGTATCAAAATCGCTCAGCACGAGAAGTTGGACGGGCATTTTCCCATCCGCCGATCGCCCGATGGATTCCAATGCCGGCTGAAGGTTGGTCGGCCCGTGAGGGAAAATGGCCGCCGGCGGAATGGTCATCAACGCGACGTCTTTGACGGCCTTGGCCTGCGCCCACCATCGCAGCTCATCAGAAAAGCTCCCGACGCTGACGACGTCCTGCGGCGGCAACCGCGGGAGAAGCTGCGCGATCGCGCCGGTCACATAATCGAATCGCGACTTTCCGCCGGCATCGCTCGACATCGACCCGCTGGCATCCGCCAGCACGACCCAGTGGGTGGTGGGCTGCGGTGGGTTGCTCGCCAGCGGCGAAATGGCGTCGAGATCGGTTCCCTGATAATCGCCGGCCGCAAAGGCGCGCTCGCCGCCAAGAATCATCAGCCCGCCGCCCACATCCCGCACGTACTGGCGCAGCCGCCGGCGACGCAACTCGCCCAGCTCGGATGCCGGCACGTCGTCGAGTACGACGATCGCGGGAAGGAGGTAATCGGCGGGGTCGGTCGGCAGGTCCTGGGGCGTAAAGACCCGCCAGGGCGGCCCCGGATCGGAATGTCCGACCCACCAGCGCTCGAATTCCGCCGGCGCAGCGACGATCGCCGAGAGAGAATCGTTCTCCGGCCAGGCGTCTCCCGGTGAAAGCTCCGCCGACACGCGCGACATCCCGGGGGCCAGTGTCCGCGAAATCACCATGGATCCCGCCGGCACGTTGACGGGCATCGGGTCGGCGGCGCCGTGAAAGGTGAGTCGGCGGCTGCCGCCGGGATTGTTCACAGTCACCTCGGCTTCGTTGCCCCGAAGCTCGAGATTGCCGACCGCGGCGTCTTCCGTGTCGTCGAGACCCGCATCGACGACGACGTAGGTTGGCGGCGACCGCGCGGGAAGCTCGAAGCAGCAGTCGCTGAACAGCAGCACCGCCGCCGCGGCGGGAGGCGTGTAAACCGTCTGCTCGGCTGGAAGATCATCCAGCCGCGGACCCGGCGGAGGATCGTCAATCGTATGTGAGGCAAAGTATCGAACCCGGTAGGGAAGATCGCGCAGCAACTCGCGGATGCGGCGGTCGAGAACGGCCAAGTCGCGGTAATCCGCGGTGCGCGTGCTGGGCGAAAGGTCCACCATCACCGCGACCACCTGGCGGGCCGGGCGGTTCCACGTTATGCCGCCGCACGCCAACGTCAGCAGGAGCAGGCCCATGAGCCAGCACAGGAGCGTCAGCCGCGGCATCGCCGGGCGACGCACCCACGCCGCCAGCAGCACCAGCCCGGTAATCGTGGCGGCAATCTCCATCGCCCGCGGCGAGTCGAACGAGATCGGCAGTTCGGAAAGCATCGTTCAGGCGAGACGCAATGGTTCTCCGGTTGACAGATCAGGATAGCGAAGCCGCCGGTGCGACGGGTTGCGGGGCAATCTTTACCCAACGCATGGCGGAAGCGTGCCGGCAATCACGTGTGATACTCGGCGTTGATGGCAACGTATTGCTTTGACAGATCGCACGTGCGGCAGATTGCCTGAGACTTGCCCAGGCGGCATTCGAGGACGACTTGCACCTCAGGCTGCCTGAGCTTTTTGCTGAGCGCGGCGGCGTCGAACGCCAGAGGCCGGCCGTGCCGAAAGACGGGTGCGCCTTGCAGCGTCAGCATGGAGCAGTCGGGGTCGAACGGGACGCCGGCGTAGCCCGCCGCGGAGACGATGCGGCCCCAGTTGGGGTCGTTGCCGTTCATGGCACATTTCACCAGCGGAGAATTGGCGATCGCGCGGGCGATGGCCTTCGCGGCGGCAGCGCTTGCCGCCGAGCGGACCACGATTGTCACCACCTTGGTCGCTCCTTCACCATCAGCGGCGATCTGATAAGCCAGCGACTGGCAGACTTCGTTGAGTGCTTTTGCAAAACTTTTGGCGGAGCTCGGCGAATTCACTTTCGCCTCGGCCGCGCCGCTGGCGAGGATGGCACAGGTGTCGTTCGTGCTGGCGTGGTCGTCAACCGTCACGGCGTTGAAGCTCTCTTCGGCCGCCGCGGCAAGGAGCTTGCGCAGGAGGGGGGCGGAGATCGCGGCGTCCGTGGTCAGATAGGCCAGCATTGTCGCGTGGGGTGGCGCCAGGCGCGGGCCGATCATCCCACTGCCCTTGCAGACGCCGGCCAGGGTGACGTTTTCGCGGCCGACCTTGAATCGCGTAGCGGCCGTCTTACGTTTGAGATCGGTTGTGAGAATCGCGTCGGAGAAGCGAAGGGCGTGCTCCCGGTCGCGGCCCAGAGCGTGTGCCGCGTGGGCGATACCCCGCTCGATTTTGTCCATCGGGAGCAGGTGTCCGATGATGCCAGTGGACGACGGGAGCACCAGACGTTCATCACATCCGATGGCCATCGCCGCCAGGTGGCACATCCGCCGGGCGTCTTTCTCACCGCGCCCGCCCGTACAGGCGTTTGCATTGCCAGCGTTGACCACGACTCCGTGCAGACGCCCTTTGGCGATGTACTCGCGGCCGACGACGACCGGGGCCGCGACCACTTTGTTGGTCGTGAAAACCGCCGCGGCCGTCGCAACCGCGTCGGTTACGAGCATGCCCACATCCGGCGCATCCGTCGTCTTGATCCCCGCGTGCACGCCCGATGCCCGAAACCCCCGCGGCGAGCAAAGATGCATTTGGGCCATGACCGGCGGAACGTAGCGAAAACGCCCGGCGCCGTCCAGACGCTCATGATGGATCGATGGGTTTCTGTTTGCTATGACTTGGGGCGCGCCCCAGCTTGGACATCGGACCAACTGACGGTTATGTGAACGCAATGACCTTGTATGTGCTGGCGGTGATTTTCGTCGCCACGACGATTCGCTCGACCTTTGGGTTCGGCGAGGCGCTGGTCGCGGTGCCGCTTTTGGCGTTGCGCATTCCGGTGCAGGTCGCCACGCCGCTGGCGGTTCTCGTTTCGGTCACCGTCGCGGGAATCGTCGTCGCGCAGGATTGGCGCATGATTCACTTGCGCAGCGCCAGTTGGCTGTTTGCGTCCACCGTCGTGGGTATCCCTCTGGGGCTTGTGTTGTTGAAGACCGGCAACGCGGGCCTCACCAAGACGCTTCTGGGGCTGGTCATCATAGCATTCTCAGTCTTTTCGCTGAGCGGGCGCTGGCGGATGCGGTTGCGCCGCGACCATCGGGCGTGGCTCGTGGTTTGCGGGTTTTGCGCCGGCGTGCTGGGGGCCGCGTATGGGATGAATGGCCCGCCGCTGGTCGTGTATGGGGTTATGCGGAGGTGGTCGGCCCAGCACTTTCGCGCCACGCTGCAAGCGTACTTTCTACCGGCCAGCCTCGCGGCCCTGTGCGGGTATTGGCTTGCCGGCGTCTGGAGCTGGCCGATCACGCGATTCTACCTGTTGTCGTTGCCGCCGACGCTCGTGGCTGTTCTTCTGGGAAGGGCGATGAACCACCGTCTGCGGGGCGATGCGTTTCTCAAACTGATCTATTGCGGGCTTGCCTGCGTCGGATTCCTGTTGATTGCCCAGGCGGGCCGGTGATGAATGACGAGCCGTCAGTTGCAGCTTGTGGACAGAATGATGACTGGGCCGCGCGATGCGCGCTCGACCTGTCAGGCCTGATCTGATGACTCCGCCCTGAGCGACGGACGAAAGATCCGCGAAAGCGGAGGCCGCGACTGACCGCCCGTAATCCTGAGCGAGAATGACCAGGCCAGCAAAATTGACGGTGCCATCGCCGGTAAGGTCGCCTTGAGCAAAAGTGCCGGACTGGCCGTAGTGCTGGGCGAGCAGGACCAGGTCGGCGAAGTCCACGATGCCGTCCTGGTTGATATCGCCGGGCAGAATGTTGAAGTGGAACGTGAAGGGTGCGCCCGAGGCACCGTCGCCGCTCGGGAAAGCGCTGGCCGCGTCGGTCCAGATGCCGTCGAGGCCGTTGCCTGCCGAGTCGGTCACGTTGGTCAGCGAAAGCACCAGATGATCGGAGCCGATCGGCCCGGCGAACGTCCATGTAGCCAGGTTCTGGCCGGCGTTATAGCTGAAGTCGCTGATCGCATAGGACGCGACCCTCGAGCCGGCGAGCGTGAGCGATGCCTGGCTTATCGAGACGGGTTCGTTGAATCGCACCTGGACCTGGTTGATGGTTCCCCAGGGAAGAATCAAGAGCTGGTTTGAGCCGGAAGGAACTGCGTAGCCGGGCGTCGTCCAACCCGTGCCGATGACATAGACGCTCATCACTTCCGGCCCCTGGGCCGGCTGGCTCATGACGGTGGCAATCTCGGCGGCGCTCAGCGACCGGTTGTAGATTCGCACGTCGTCGAGGTCGCCGTGGAAATAGTTGCCGGTGTTGGTGGAAACAGTGTTTTTTGCGCCGATGGTGAGCGGGGCGGAGGTGACGGCGATATTCCCGCCCACGGCCGCCGACGCGACGACCGCGCCATCGACGTAGAGCTTCATCGTGGCGCCGTCCCATGTTCCCGCGACGTAATGCCAGACGCCGACGCTGGGAAGTGCCGCGGAGACGGTCCCGACGCCGTAAAGATCGAACTTGAGAACGCCGCTCTCGGCGGTCAGACGATATTGGTTGTCGCCGGAATTTGCGCCGTTCGGATCGCCTTTCTGGAGAATCCGGCGGTTGCCGTTCCAGTCGATCGCCTTGATCCAGGCGGCCAGCGTGATGGCGGCAGTGGGGTCCAGATCGGGAGAATCGGCGACGCGGACATACGAGTTGGCGCCGTTGAACAGCAGGTCGCCCGACCCGACTTTGCCGGGCTGGTCCCAAGTCGCGCCGACGATCGTTCCCGGATGGTTGGCGGACGGGGACGAATCGGCGGCGATCGAGCCGGCGCCGTCGTCGAAATTCCATCGACCGATCAAGCCGGATGTCACATCGTCGATTGGGCGCACGTTGATGCGGGTCGTGGAAATTGCCCCGGCGATATCGCCCATTATCGTCGCGGCGCCGGGGCTGCTGGGGGCGGTATAAAGCCCGCCGGGGGTGATCGTCCCAATCCCGCCGGCCAATGACCACGTTGTCGTGGGCGGCGCCGATATCACATTCCCGAACTGGTCGAGGGATGTTGCGGTGAATTGCTGGGAGGAACTGGGGCTGATTGCGGTGTTCCCCGGTGAGATCAGAAGGCCAGTCGGGGTTTGCTGTACCAGGACCAAGACGGTTGCCGGTACAATGTCGTCTCCCCCGGACAGATCGACCTGGAACGTGTAGTTTCCCGCCTTGAAAAAGGTGACGGTTACGCCGCTGGCGGCAGTGGAGTCGTTGACGCTGAAAGTTGGATTGGCGGCGCCGGCCGGCTCGGCGACGACTCCCCAATCATAGACGATCGTAGAATTGGAGCCGAGGACGCTGAGCTGGGTGGTGATGCCGGTCACCGGATTTGCGCTGGCGGCGGGTGGAACCACAATCGACGGGGCGGGTCCCGGTGGCGCAAAAGCCGGCGGGGCGTCCGACACTTGCGAGCCCCAGGCCGTGTTCGGCGCCGGTCCCAGCGCGAAATTCAGGGTAGTGGTCGCATTGGCAAAGGTGGTCGAGATCGGCAACCACAGGCTCGTGCTCGGCACGCCGTTGAGCGTGAGGCTTTGGACGTATGGGCTGGCGTCGGCGGCCGCCGGTGCGTTGATCTGGACGGTATGGCCCGGCAGGTTGAGCGTGATCGAGGAGAACAGCGGGCTGCCGAGCACGAATCCGCCGACGCCAGGGATTTCGGGGTAGAGACCGATGTCGGCAAAGACCAGCCAGCTCGACAGCGCCCCGGCGTCGTCGTTGCCGGGCAGGCCGCCGGGATTGTTGGGGAACAATTGAAGCTCGATCTGCCGGGTCACGCTCTGTGTCCGCTAGGGCGCGCCGGCAAAGTCGTAGGCCCAGGGCGCTTCCTCGGATGGTTCGTTTCCCATGAATCCGTAGGGGCTGGCGACACCGCCGTTCAGTTGCGTCCAGAACGCGTCCATGCGTGACACGGCCGTCGCATCGCCGCCCATCAGGCTGAAAAGCTGCGGATAGTTGAACGGAACCATCCAGGTGTACTGGGCCGAATCGCCTTCCACGAAGCCGTTGTCGTTGGCGGGATTGAATCCGGATGCGAAGTTGCCAGCACCGTCGCGCGGCGTGATATAGCCGGTGGAAACGTCAAACAGGTTCTGCCAGTCCTGGGCGCGGGCGAGGTAGGAGTTCGCCAGGGTTTGATTGCCAATCGCCGCCGCGAACTGAGAGAGGGCGAAATCGTCGTTGGCGTATTCGAGCGTGACTGCGGCCGATCCGCCGTTGCGATCGCTGGGGACGTATCCCAGCGAAAGATAATCCGAGAGATTTTCCCGCACCGTATGGGCCGGGTTGGATGCGCCCTGGTCCATCAGTTGCAGCGCTGTAGCGGTGTCGAAACCGGTGGCGCCCAAGGCGTAGGCGCTGGCGACATCCACGTCGGCGCCGTCGCCGACCATCCCGTGCGAATCGGCGTTGGTCTGTTCCCATCGCGGCAAGGCATTGTTGTTGCCCTGTTCGGCGTCGTTGACCAGCGACTGAATGATGTCGCCCGTCACGTCCGGTGCCAGAAACGCGAGCAGGCGGATTTCCGAGCGATAGTTGTCCCAGGTCGTGATGTTCTCGTACTGCGCGTGGCCGGCAGGAGCAGTGTGAATCTGGTCGTCAAAGCCGATGTATTGCCCGTTGACGTCGCTGAAAACGTTGGGATGGATCATCGTATGGTAAAGGGCCGTGTAGAACGAGGCGAGCTCGTCGCTGGTTCCGCCCTGAACCTGGATTGTGTTGAGGCGGCCATTCCATGCATCTGACGCGGCTTGCCGGATCGTCACGAAGCTCCAGCCGGCATTTTCCGTTTGCAGATTGAGCTGGGCGTTGGCGACGCTGACGTAGGAGAGGCCGACTTTCATTTGCACGACGGGGTTGCTGGTCGCGTCGAAGGTCAGGAAAGCGCCGGACGCGGCGGCCGAGTTGTTGGAAACGGTCGAGCCGCTCCAGGTGCCGTAACCGGCAAAGGGATGGTCGAACTGTGCGTAATAATAGAGCGTGTAAGGCGCGCCGCCCGCGATGAAGCCGCCCAATGAGCCGCTTACGATGTCATTCACCGGATCGATGGTGGATTGCGCCGCACTGACGCCATTGGCGCTGCTGTTGCGAAGAAGCAGCGTCGCCGAGGACGTGGAGGGGAACGTGAATTCCCCAAAACCGGTGCGTTGAGTCACTGTCAACTCCACCGTGATGCCGGAATCGAGCGTCACGCGGTAATCTCCCGCCGCGGCGGATTCGTTGGCGTGTGAGAAGGTGGATTGATACGACCCGGCCGTCGCGGGTGAGGTGGTGACCGCGCCGAGCCACGGCATCACCGGAACATCCTGCAAGTATCGCAGGCCGCGGCCGCTGAAATGGGTCAGGCTGAATCCGGTGATCGTGTTATTGGCGTAGTCGTAGCCGCCCGGATTGGAGGTGGTCGTGTCGGGGCTCCACTGGACCATGCCGAACGGGTAGGCCGCGCCGGGAAAGGTATCGCCGGCGCCGAAGGTTGCCCCTGGCTGAAGGGCCGTGCCGATCAGGGGATTGACGTATTGCACGAGGTTGACGGCGCCGCTGAGGAGCGTGCGGCGTTCGAGCGCCTCGCAGACATAACGGGCAATGCAGCGACGTTCACGGCGATGCGATCGTTCCGGCATGGTCTGTTCCGCCTCCGCAGTGCCAACGCGTCGTCATCTTAACCGGGCAATGATGCGCCGGGTACGGGCGGCGTGAGGCCCATGCAACTATAATGAGCTCCTGATGGATCGTTCGAGCCTGAACCCGACTCCGCCAGGCCCGGCGCTTCCGCCGACAGTCCAGGCGTCGCCGGCTGACGTCGGGTACCTGCCCGGCGAAGAAATCCGCTGGTGGAAGCCCGACTGGAAGGACGCGCTCAGGCACCTGGGCTGGCGATGGGTATTGCTGCTGCCGGCAGCCGGCGTCGTGTGCTTCATGGTTGCGGGAGTGATGTACCCACATGCGTTTACGGTCTTCTGGTGGCTGGGAATCAAATGGACGGTGATGGCGGTTGCACTGCCAGCGCTGTTGCTGGGAGACGTGATGCGCCGCGCGGTGCAGTCGCGGCAGGAGCCGTTCTGCATTCATTGCGGCTACACGCTGACCGGCCTGCCGGAGCAGGGCCGCTGCCCCGAGTGCGGCTGGGCGTACACGAGACAGCTTATCGACGAATACCGCCGCGATCCGCAGTGGTTTATCAAACGGTACCAGGCGCATCACGAGCTGCCGCCGCGGGAAATGCCGTTTGAAGCAGGCAAGGTGCGGAGAAAGAAATCGCGGGATGGAACGTGAGGGGAAGAGGACCGAAGACCGAAGAGGAAATTCGGTCTTCAGTCTTCTGACTTCTGCTTTCCTTCACGTTTCCGGTTCGATGATCACGGCGGTTCCGTAGCAGAGGACTTCGGTGGCGCTGCTGGTGCGGCCGCCGCCGATCTCGGAGGCGTCGTAGCGCAGGCCCACGATGGCATTGGCGCCCAGCGAACGGGCGTGATCGATGAGGAGATCGTAAGCCTGCTGGCGGGCCTGCTCGCACATCTGGGTGTAGGCGCCGATCTGCCCCCCGATAAACGCCTTGAGTCCGCCCAGAATGCCCTGCTTAATGGTCGGCGAGCGGACGATGATACCGCGGACTACGCCCAGGTATTGTCGAATGCGATAGCCTTCAATGGTAAACGTGGTGGTCACGGGCATCGAGCCGCCGGGCAGAGGCAGGGTGGACATGAGCGAGCTCCTGTAGCTGATCCGGGTTTTGAGGAACAAATCCGCGGCGTCGCGAGTGTACCGTCAATCCGCTGCGCGACGCCAATTCCGGTACATCAATCCAAATGGGACGCGGTGAATTATCACTGTGTGATATTAAGCAAAGAATTATAATCTGATGCTCGACAGTCGAGGTCGTGGCGGGAGTCGCATATTTCTTAAAAATCCCGCCAAAGTACGCTTCCCTGGTGCAGAAATCCGATTAAGGTGACGCCAAGGTGCTTCTTCGCAAGCGAAGTTGTGATATGATGGCTGCAACGTCGAATTGCCGGTTCGACCCGCAGTGGAAGGATGATGTTCGGGGCGCCGGCTGACGCAGGAGGGCCCAAGTGAAGAATCTGTTGAGTACCGGCGTTGCCGGGTTGCTTGCCTCTGCCGCCATTTCAACTGCCCAGACGATTGTCGTGGGTAATCACGTTTTGATTCCCAACACGCCGGGCCAGTTAGTTTCGATCCCGGTCACCGGCGGGGCGCAGGTGGGGGCACTCAATCTCAACGCCGAGATCGCCAACGGCGGCGTCATCAATGGCGGAACCGCCGGACCCGCTTTCACCAATTTCCCAGGTACCGGCAATGAGGTCGACCTGATAACCGGCACCATCTTCGCGTCCAACCATACCAACCAGGACAACATCACCGCACAGGCGCAAGTCGTTTCCTCCTCGATCGCCACGACCAGCGGTACCGTCAGCGCCAGCGGCATGCTGGCCTCATTCAACATTGATACCACCGGCTTCAGCACCGCGGGCTCGGTCTATTCGCTGAAGCTCGGCGGCTTCAGCAACGGGGCCATCAGCGGCAACACCGATTTCGGCGTTGACAGCACCTTCAATCCAATTCCGGCCAATATCACCAACGGAAATCTGATCATCGCCTATCCCGGCGACGCCAACCTGGACGGCACGGTCAATTTCTCGGACCTGGTGATATTGGCCCAGCACTACAACCAGACGGGCCAAAGCTGGACGACCGGCGACTTCGACGGCGACGGTGTGGTTAACTTCTCCGACCTGGTGTTGCTGGCTCAGAATTATGGGACAGTCGTAAATCCCCCGGTACCGCCGTCCGCTGCCGCACTTCAAGCGGTCGCGACCGTGCCCGAACCGGCCTCGCTGGGCCTATTGGCTTTCGGCGCCGCATTTCTCTGTCGCCGCCAGCGCCATCGGATTTGCTGACCTTCTACCGTCCACTCGCGCCGGCGACCACCGCAAAGGCTTGATCACGTGTTTTCGGGGGTTTTGTCTCTGAGCGATGCCACATCCGATATAGCGCCGGCAGCACGACCAGGGTGAGGAAGGTCGAGGAGAGAATTCCGCCGATCACGACGGTCGCCAGCGGCTTCTGGACTTCCGCTCCCGCGCCGGTGGCGAGCGCCATCGGTATGAATCCCAGCGACGCGACCAGCGCCGTCATCAACACCGGCCGCAGCCGCGTCAGCGACCCACGCGTAATCGCTTCTTCGAGCGGCAGTCCCTCGCCGCGAAGCTGATTGATGAACGTCACCATGACCAGGCCGTTGAGCACCGCAACGCCACAGAGCGCGATGAATCCTACGCCGGCCGAGATCGAGAACGGCATCTGCCGCAGCCACAGCGCGACGATGCCGCCGGTCAGGGCCAGCGGAACGCCGCTGAACACCAGCAGTGCGTATTTCGCGGAGTTGAACGTGCTGAACAACAGGGCGAAGATGAGTGCCAGGCTGATCGGGACGACCACCTCCAGCCGCCGGCGGGCGCTCAGCAGGTTCTTGAACTGGCCGCTCCAGTCGAGCTCATTACCGGGAGCGAGGGCGGGCCGGATATCGCGGTTGATTTGCGCCTGCGCCTCACTGACAAATGAGCCGACGTCGCGGCCGCGAATGTTGCACTCCACCTGCACGTAGCGTCGGCCGTTGGCCCGGCTGATCTCGTTGAGTCCCTCGGCAACGCGTACGCGCGTGACCGAATTCAGCGGGACGAACGCCGGGCGAACCGCATGCGCCGAGCGAACCGCCGCCGCACCATCGCCGGTTACAGCGGCATCGGAGGAGCGCGGCAGCGGCACCGGCAGCGACGCAATGTCGGCCAGGCTGCGGCGACTGGCCTGGGGCATCCGCACGATCAGGTCGAATCGCCTGTCCCCCTCGAACACAATTCCCGCCTTGCGTCCGCCGACCGCGATCGACACCACATCCTGCACGTCCGCGGCGTTCAAGCCATATCGTGCGGCGGCGTCGCGATCGGTTGCCACGTCCATCGCCGGCTGTCCCTGGATCTGCGCCACCTTCACGTCCGCCGACCCACGCACGCCCCGCAAAATCTCGGCGATCCGATTGGCGACCGGAACCATCTGC
>Ga0307477_10002329_pt1 | contig 14778 bp, 13 predicted proteins | sample atmos_gasesECM2C_FD_203316 | JGI IMG/M metagenome (GOLD analysis project Ga0307477, IMG submission 203316) | Hardwood forest soil microbial communities from Morgan-Monroe State Forest, Indiana, United States - atmos_gasesECM2C_515 | ecosystem: Environmental > Terrestrial > Soil > Temperate...
ATCGGCCCCGTGGCTCCGCCAGCCTTGGCAGTCGAGCAGCAGAAAATGGCGGATCAGATCGTCGGTATCGAGCGCCAACGGGAAACAGGTTCTGATTCCGGTTTATCCAACGGCCGTGACGAAGCGACCACGGCAGTTCTGGCCGCGCAGGAACAATTGGCGGCGATGCCGCAGGCTCTGGCCGATGCGCAGACCGCCGCAGGGGCGCGGCGGGACACCGCAAGCCAGGCGGCGGCGGCCCACCGCCTGGCGATTGCCGCCGGTCCCGACCAGCGGCAGGCCGCCGGCCGCGCCGCCGCCGAGGCTGATCAGATCGTCCGCGACGCCACCGACCGGCTCCAGGCGGCGCTGGGACCGCTTTCTTTGGACACAGTCCAGGCGTTGTCTGAGCGACTCGAGCCTTACACTCCTGAGACCGACGCGGCCCGAGATGCGATCACCATGCAGCTCATTCCGGCGCTGGAGGTATTGCGGGAGTTGCTGGAAGGAGATGACGTGGTCGCGGGCCGGCGTGCAGCGGGCGAAGCGCGGCAGGCAATCGAAACCTGCCAGCGCGAGCTGGCCGCCGCGCAGGACGTGCTGGTCAAACGCGATCCGCTGGTTGCCGCCCGTTGGTTCGCCCGCGCCGCGGCCGACTCTTTGCTCCTGCGCCCACCCGATCTGGGAGGGGCCCAGCGCCACCAAGCCGGCGTCTCCGCAGCGTTGTCGCGGGCGTGGGACCAGTCGATCCACCGGGCCGCAACCGAGCGTCTGGCCGCGATTCCTTCCATGTCCGCCATTCTCGGGCCGCCGCTCCCTATCGGTCCCGGCCGTTCGCAAATCGCCCAGCAGCCAAGTCGCTTTTCTGCCGCCCGCGAGTGGGGACGCCTGCGGCCGCAGGATGGCGCCGATCTCAACCCCGCCCTCCGCGATTCCGATCCCCCCGGCTACGAGCAGGCGCTTCAGCTTTACTTCGAGGCTCTGGGCAATCCCAAGGAGCGCAAGTGAGCGGGCATCTTATGCCATTCCGCCATGCACGATCACCGCGAAGCGCCCTTCCGACGGTAATGTCGTTTCTGCTTCTCGGTGTCGTTCGCCCCGTCTGGGTTGCCGGCCAGGAGGCACTGCCACCGAACCTGGATACCGCGGTGTCGAAGGGCCTCGCCCATCTTGCCCGCCAGCAGAACGCCGAGGGATTCTTCGGGGGCTCGCAGTCTAAGTCGGCGACGACCGGCCTTTCGATCCTCGCGTTTCTCTCCTCGGGCCATACGCCCGACTTGGGCCGCTACGGCCTGGTTATGCGCAATGCCGAGGATTGGCTCGTCGCCCACCAATCCCCGGATGGGTATTTCGATCCGAGCGATCGCGGAATATACCCGCAAGCCATCGCCACGCTCGCGCTCGCCGAAACGTACGGCGTTGAATTCACCGCCGATCGTCGCTTGCGGGTTCATGCCGCACTGCTTAAGGCGACCCACGTCATCCTCGCCGTCCAGGAAGTCCCCAAATCCCAGCCCGCCTTTGCAGGAGGTTGGAGCTACGAGGCAAGCTCCGCCAACGTCAGTTTGCCGCTCACCGCCTGGAACGTCCTGGCACTGCGGGCCGTGCGGGATTGTGGGATTCCCGTTGCAGAGCCGGCGTTGCACAAAGCCATGGAGTTTGTGCTTCGCTGCTACGATCCGACCGCAAAGGCCTTTGGGCGTCGGCCCGGCGACGCCGCACGGCCCGGGGCCACGGGGGCGGAGATCCTGTGTCTCTACCTGCTCGACACGGATGACACCCACGGCCGGCGCATCGATGACGCTTGGGCATATTTGGAGGTTCACCCCATCGACGCCAATTCGCCGTTCGCTTACCATGCGACGTATTACGTCGCCCAGGCGGCGTTCCGACGCGGCGGAGAAACCTGGTCGAAAACAGGGCGAGCGTCGCTCGAACGCTTGATCAAGTTGCAAGACAAGGACGGCTCGTGGCCGCCAGGCAAGGCGCGTAACGAGGCAAGCCGCACCGATTCGACTGCCCTGGCCTTGCAGACCCTGGCGCTTCCGTACCGACTCTTGCCGAGTTATCAACGATGAACGTCATTGCCAAAATCCCATTCCATTTTTGAAGGAGGACGCCCATGTCCAACCGTGTGAATCGTCGTGACGTACTGAAGGCTGCCGGCGTGGCCGCGGCAGGCGTGCTCGCCTCGCCGCTCTTGCGATGGGCCGATGCCCATGAGGGCGGCAAGCCCTTCAAGGTTCTGTTCTTCACTCGCTCCCAAGGTTTTCAACACGCGGCCATCACGCGTCCGAGAAACAACCCCGATCAGCTCGGTCCTGCCGAGCAGTTGATGGTCGACTGGGGCAAGAAGCACAACTTCGAGGTCACCGCGACAAAGGATGGGAGCATATTCACCGAGCAGGGGCTGGCTCCCTTCGACGTGATCATGTTCTACACGACCGGCTTGCTCGACCAGCCGATCAAGGATCAGAAGCTGGGCGAGATCAACAACCATCCCATGCCGCCCGGCGGGAAAGAGGTGTTCCTGAAGGCGATCGCCGACGGCAAGGGCTTCGTCGGGGTGCACTCCTCTACGGATACGTTCCACAGCCCACCGGGTACGGTCGATCCCTACATCGACATGATCGGCGGCGAGTTCGTCGTTCATCACAGCCAGGAAGCCTGTAAGATTCTTGCCGCCGACCACAACTGGCCTGCCATCCCCGGACTCGAGGACTTCACCAAATACGAGGAATGGTACATCCTCAAGAACCTCGCGCCCGACATGCACGTGCTTCTGGTCCAGGACACCAAGAGCATGAAGCAGGCGCAGTACAATTCCCTCAATCCGTATCCCGAGACCTGGGCACGGCATTACAACAAGGGTCGTGTCTTCTACACGTCGATGGGCCATCGCTGCGCGACCGATGCAAAGGATGGCCGCGGGGACGTCTGGGCGAGCGACATTTTTCAGAAAGTGCTGATGGGCGGTTTGCAGTGGGCGGCGGGCAACATCGGGGCTGAGGTCAAGCCTAACATTCGGGAGGTTACGCCGGGCGCGATGATCCGCAAGTCCGACGCGGTATAGGCCGGGCCGATTGGATTCAGGAGATTTACCACTTCCGGCCGCTTTGCCCGAATTACCTGTCACCGCGATGGTTACGGTAAGCAATCTCAGCGGGTCGAAACGCAGGGTATTTTGTCTTTGGACCGAACCCGCTGTGCAACCTATCGTACTAAGTAATGTCTGAACGATCCTCCTTCCCTGGGTGGCGTGGTGTACCGAGAGGACCACGCCACCTTTTTTGCGCGGCATGAAAGCCGTCAATCCGGCCACCGAAGAAGTGATATCCGAGCATGCGGAGCATACCGATGCGCAGGTGAAGGATTTGCTCTGTTGTGCCGGGGAGGCGTTTTCTCGTTGGCGGGGCCTCTCGATCGAGGACCGCGGCAAGCTGATGCGCCAAGCCGCGTCGGTCCTGCGCCGCCGCTTGCCGGAATTCGCGGCGCTGATGACCGCCGAGATGGGTAAGCCGTTGGCGCAGTCGGAGGCGGAAATCGAGAAATGCGCGGTCGGCTGCGATTACTTTGCTGAGCACTCCGCGCAGTTCCTTGCTGCCGAGCCCATGGGCTCGGACGCCGATCGCAGCTACGTCCGCTACGATCCGCTGGGCGGCGTGCTGGGGATCATGCCGTGGAATTTCCCCTTCTGGCAGGTGTTTCGATTTGCCGTGCCGGCCCTGATGGCGGGGAATGTGGCCATATTGAAGCACGCGCCAAACGTCCCCGGCTGTGCCCTGGCGATCGATCAGATCTTCCGAGATGCCGGCTTTCCACAGGGCGTATTCACAACATTGCTGGTCGATACGCCCGCCGTCGAGGCGATCATCAATCATCCCGCGATTGCGGCGGTGAGCCTGACCGGCAGCAGCCGCGCCGGTATGGCCGTCGCCGCCCAGGCGGGGCGGGCACTGAAAAAAACCGTTCTCGAACTGGGCGGGTCCGATCCGTTCATCGTTCTTCCCGATGCCGACCTGGCCGCGACGGCCCGCGCCGCCGCGGCGGCACGCAACCTGAACTCCGGCCAAAGCTGCATCGCCGCAAAACGTTTCATCGTGATCGGCGATGCCGATGCTTTCGCACGGCACTTGGCCGAGATCGTCGCCGCGATGAAAGTCGGTGACCCGACCGACCGGTCCACCGAAATCGGTCCGATCGCCCGCCGCGATCTGCTGGAAAATATCGAATCGCAGGTGCGGCGATCGATCGCCGCGGGGGCGCGCCCGTTGACCGGCGGGCATGGCCTGCCGCGAAGAGGCTTCTTCTACGCCCCAACCGTGCTGGCCGACGTCCGTCCGGGCATGCCCGCGTTTGACGAAGAGCTCTTCGGTCCCATCGCGGCGGTGATCGCCGCGCAAGATGTGGAGCAGGCTATCGCATTGGCCAATCAGACTTACTACGGACTTGGCGCCAGCATCTGGACGCGCGACACGGCACAAGCAGAGAAGATCGCCGCGCGAATCGAGGCGGGATGCGTATTCATCAACGGCCCGGTCAAGTCCGATCCGCGCCTTCCGTTCGGCGGCATCAAGCAAAGTGGATACGGCCGCGAGCTTTCCCGCGCCGGCATTCGCGAATTCGTCAACGTCAAAACCGTGTGGGTCAAAGACGCGAAATAGCGGCTTTGAGAGGGCGAGCCCACTGCTTTTACGGTCTTTCAATATCATGCGGCCTCCGCCCCATTTTGTAGTCCGCCTGTTCAGTTGAATTCGCGTCGTGAAATTCTATCGTTTGCAGCCTCAACGGCCGCCGGATGTCAAAAAGGCTAAGACCGTGAAAGCAGTGGGGCGAGCCTCCCGGCGAGCCTCGTCCCGGCGTGCCGGGACTCGCCCTCCCGCAAATCTGCTTACGACCGACCACTACGGCTTCAGCACGATCTTCCCGAGCGCTCCGGGGGCGAGCACGGCTTCATGCGCGCGGGCGGCATCGGCCAGTGGGAACTGCTTGCCGATCACCGGCTTCACCGAGCCCAGCTCCAGCCCGGCGATGATCGCCGCGTGAATCCCCTTGAGCTGCTGCGGCGTGGCGTTCATCAGGGTCATGCCGCGGATGTCGGCGTCGCGGCCCATGGTGTCGCGCGGGTTGATCTCGACGGGCCCGCGGCTGCCGATGACGATCACGCGTCCAAATTTCGCGAGCACGCCCAAATCCTTTCCCAAGTTCGTGTGGGAAGCCATTTCCAGGATCACGTCAACGCCTTTGTCTTCCGTGATCGCCATGAGCTGCTTGAGATACTCGGGCGCGTGATGGTCGAGGACGTGATGGGCGCCCTGCTGGGCGACGAGCTTGCGGCCGGCATCGGTGCCGGCCGTGCCGATGACGGTCATTCCCGCCGCCCGGGCGAATTGCACGGCCGCCGTCCCCACGCCGCCGCTGGCCCCATGAACGAAAACGGTTTCGCCCGCCATTGCCCGCGCCCGAAGGAACAGACCGTAATACGCCGTGCCGTAAGGAACGCCCAGGGCCGCGCCCTGCTCGAAGGAGCTCTTTTCCGGTAGCGGATGAACCTGCGCCTGATCGCACAGCGCCAATTCGGCGTAGGTTCCGCTCAGCGATCCGTTGGTGTAGACGCGTTGCCCCGGCTTGAATTGACCAACGCCGGCGCCGACGGCGTCGATGACGCCGCCCGCGTCAGCGCCGGGCGTAAAGGGGAATTGCCGCGGGCCGTACTTTCCCGAGCGGATGTAGGTTTCAACCGGGTTGACTCCGATTGCCTGAACCCGGATGACCACTTGCCCAGGACCGGCTTTGGGATCGGGAACGTCCTGAAGCTTCATCACCTGCGGCTCGCCGAATTCATTGACGCGAATGGCTTTCATGACCTCTCCGGGAGTTCTGTTCGCTGGTAGAATCCGGCCCAATGGCCAATCCCCAGCGTCTTGCCCCTCCGGTCATAGCGGCGTGTTTCGGCGTCGGCAAGCTCCGCCGCCATCTGTTCATCTGCCTGGGCCCGGACTGCGCCGATCCGGCCGCAGGCGAGAAAACTTGGGACTACATCAAGAAGCGAATGAAAGAGCTCGAACTTGCCGGCCCCGACGGGCCCTGCTACCGCACCAAATGCCAGTGCTTTCGCATCTGCATTGACGGGCCGATTTGCGTCGTTTACCCCGAAGGGGCCTGGTACCGCGGCGTCACCCCCGAAAACGCCGAGCGGATCATCCAGGAGCATTTGATCGGCGGACGAGTGGTCCAAGACCTCTGTTTTGCCCGCAATCCACTGGCCGGATGAGCTTGTTGTTCGGAAAATGTAAAGGGTTTGTTTGCTTGTCTCCGGGCCGACTGGTGGTAGACTAAAAAAGAGCGTTCAAATTGTCGCCCGCCGCGGTTAATCGCGGCAAGGGTTTCCCTGGGAGGGGAAAGTAATGCAGCGTCGGCTTGGAGCACTGAAAGGAATCGCGGCGGCGGTTGCGTTTTTGCCGCCATCGCTGGCCATTGCTGATCTCATCCGCCAAGCGGATTCCCCTCAATCAAATCCGCCACGCGATGTGATATTGCTGCACGACAGTCACGGCGCCTTGTATTCACCGGCTTCGGCCGCTCCTGATCTCGATTTGCACACGTACTCCACGACGTACTATAAGGCGGAAGATGCTCACGGCTTGAAGTCGGCGCCCGGTCAATTGGTCGATTCCCCGGTTTCAGAGAATGGTCCGGCTGGCTCCGCGGCCCCAACAGTCGGCCCCCAAGCCCATATTCCATCGCTTCAGCCTGACAACACCCGGGTCCTCCCGGAGCCTTCATCCCTGGCGCTAATCGGGGCGGGAGCAGTTCTGCTGATCCGTCGGCGTCGATGACCGCAAGCGATTGCGCCGTAAATGGTCGCGACGAATTCGCTGGACCAGGTAGACCAAGACCGCGACGTTCAGGACCAGGATGGTAATCCGCACCCAAGTCGGCCGGCGAACGGATTCGATGATCTCGACGGGAACCAGGGCGCTGGTGGTAATGACCGTCAGCCATTCCGCCCAGGTTTTCTTGTAAATCAGGCCCAACCCTTCGGCGATGCCCAGCGGGGTATAGACAAACAGCGCGATGGCAATCCGCTCAAAATCGGTCGGGCGGATTGCGGTGATCCGGCGAATCAGAAAAATCCCCGCCCGGCTGTCGGCGTCGATCCGCAGCCGCTCCAGCAGTCGAAAGGTCGCATCAACCGAATTGGAATGCCGCAGCCGCAGCACGATCAGCCCACCGATCACGGCCAACGCGGCCTTAAGCAGCTTGTAAGCGCCGATCCAGCGCAATGGCTCGATTGGGCCGTGGCTCGGCGAACCCGAATAATCGATCACCTCAGCCATTAGCTTATATGTTCGCAGAGGCGTCGAATTGACGGAAGAGTGGAGCGATGCTTGGAGCATCGGCTTTCAAGTCCTACAATAGCCCAGGAACCAGACCCGAGGTGAATGAAATGGATGCGCTGGTTCGCTGCCCGCGGTGCTGGAAGCGAGTTCCTCAGACGGCGCGGTTTTGTCGCCGTTGTGGGTGCGCGCTGCCGCCCGCGATTCTGCCGACGCCGCCCGCGCGCAACTGCGGCGGGCCAAACTCGGCGGCGTTGCTCCAGTTCCTCCTGATGGGCGCTGCGGCGCTGGCGGGTCTGGCGCTGTTTACGACCGTCACGCACCATCCGCCGCGATATGGTCCGCCGCCTCTTATCCAGACGAGTCCTCCGCCGGTCCCCGATCCGTGGTTTGACTCGTGGGACGATCGCCGCTCGTCAAAGCATCACACCTGGCCCGACCGGCAGCGAACGCGGCGGTACCCATCCGATGGCCTTCCGACCGACGTCGATCCGCCTCCGATGCCGGAGGAACCTTTGCCATCCCAGGGTGATCCGCAATAGTCCACGAGCGATCCATGCCGGCAACGCCCGTTTCCGCTTCCCCCGAACTGGTCAATTGCTCGGTGTCCGATTCTTTCCACGAATGGATGAGCCGCAGCGGCGGGTCGCTGGTGATCACGACCTACCAGGCGGGGCGCGTTGCGATGATTGGCTTCGACGGGCAACGGGTTGCACCGTTGCTGCGTGAATTCGCCAGCCCGATGGGCGTGGCCGTGCAGGGCAACCTCATGGCCCTGGCGACCCACAGCCAGGTGATGATCCTCGCCAACGCGCCGTCGCTGGCCCCGCACTATCCGGTCGAGAATCCTGCCGGATACGACGCGATTTTTCTGCCGCGTGTCGCTTATCACACCGGCGACCTGCGAATCCATGACATCGCGTTCGGCGCCGGGGAAATCTGGGTGGTCAATACGCTCTTCTCTTGCCTCGCCACGCTCAGCCCCGAGTTTAATTTTGAGCCGCGGTGGAAGCCGCCGTTCATCTCGAACCTGGCCGCCGAGGACCGCTGCCATCTCAACGGTCTGGCGCTGGTGGACGGCGTGCCGCGTTTCGTCACCGCTCTGGGCGCCACCGACGCCGCCGCCGGCTGGCGGGGCAACAAAGTCTCCGGCGGCGTTCTGCTTGACGTCCGCGACGGGCGGTCCATCCTCACCGGTCTGTCGATGCCCCACTCGCCGCGCTGGCACGACGGCCGGCTGTGGATGCTCAATTCCGGCAGCGGTGAGCTGTGCCTCGTCGATCCAAACCAGGCTCGCCACACAACCATCTGTGTGCTCCCCGGCTTCCTTCGCGGATTATGCTTCGCCGGCCCGTACGCGCTGGTCGGGCTTTCACAAATCCGCCAGAGCAACATCTTCGGTGGATTACTGGTCAAGGAACGCTTCAAGGAGCTTCTGTGCGGCGTCGCGATCGTTGACCTGCGCTCGGGACAACAGGCTGGTATGATCCAGTTCACCTCTGGTCTGCACGAGCTCTTTGAAATTCAGTTCCTCCCCGGCATCAAGCGGCCCGCCATCGTCCCGCCCGACACCGAGGACGCCGCCCGTGCCGTCACGTTGCGGGCGATGTCGTACTGGTTTAAACCTGAAAGATGAAGCAGCTTCGGCCGATTCAATTTAAGATTTCCAAACTTCGGGCTGGACGGTGTTTTTCTCGTTCCTCGAATTCTCGCATGGACCGGTGAATGGCCACGGCGAGCTGAGAGTCATGGCCCAAGACGTTTTCGAGCTCGCCCTTCAACATCACCAGGCTGGCCGCCTGGCGGATGCCGAGCGTCTGTACCGCCAGGTGCTTTCCCAACAGCCTCAGCATGCGGAATCGCTCCATCTGCTTGGGGTCGTGGCGCATCAATCCGGAAGGGATGCCGAGGCGGTCGAGCTGATCCGGTGGGCGATTGGCGTCAATCCGGGCGCAGCACATTACTACAGCAACCTGGGAAGCGCGCTGGCTCGGCAGGGATATTTCGACGAAGCGATTGCCGCGTTCCGCCAGGCGGTATCGCTTCAGCCGAACCAGCCGGAGATGCACGCCAATCTTGGCAATGCCCTGCGAAGCAGCGGGGCATTGGACGAAGCAATCGAGTCGTACCAGCGGGCGGTGCGCCTGCGGCCGGAGTATGTCGAAGCAAAGAGCAATCTGGCAAACGCTCTAAGCGATCGAGGTCGGATCGGCGAAGCGATCGCCGAATACCGAAAGCTCCTGACATTGCGGCCGGCCAGCCCCGACGCCTTCAACAATCTGGGCAACGCATTGAAAGACAACGGCGAAATCGACGCGGCCATCGCCGCGTATCGGCAAGCCGTGGCCATCAAGCCCGACCTGGCCGCGGCGTACAGCAACCTCGGTCAGGCTTTGCGATTGGCCGGACAGTTGGACGAGGCCATCGCCGCTTGCCGACAGGCCATCCTGCTGCGTCCCGATCTTGCGGAAGCTTACGTCAATCTTGGCAATGCCCTGAAGGAGACCGGCCAGATCGATGAGGCGATTGCCAGCTATCGCCGGGCTGAGGAACTCAAGCCGGATGCGCGAACTGCCGGGAATTTTCTCTACGCGATTCATCTCCATCCCGACTACGACCCCGCTGGCATTTTCCAGGAGCATATCCGGTGGAACCGCACGTATGCCCGGCCCTTCGCCGCTTCGATTCGTCCTCACGACAATATTCATCGTGCTTCGGATCGAAAGCTGAGAATCGGCTATGTCTCGCCGGACTTGCGCGATCATCCGGCGGGGCGGTTCATGCTGCCGTTGCTGGCTCATCACGATCGACAGGCGTTCGAGATTTTCTGCTATGCGGAGGTGCGCCGCCCGGACGCGATGACCGAGCGGCTCCGGTCCCGTTGCGATGCCTGGAGAAGCACTGTCGGCCTTTCCGATCAGCAACTGGCTGACTTGATTCGCCACGATCGCATCGACATTCTCGTCGATCTGGCGATGCATACCGACGGGAACAGGCTCCTGGCATTCGCACGGAAGCCGGCGCCGATCCAGGCGACGTATCTCGCGTACTGTAGCACGACGGGATTGGATGCAATCGATTATCGACTGACCGACCCCTATGTCGATCCGCAAGGGGGCGATGAGGGTGTTTATTCGGAACGTTCGATCCGGCTGCCGCGGACGTATTGGTGTTACCTGCCGCGGGACGAGGCGCCGCAGGTCGGGCCGTTGCCGGCGCACGAGCGCGGATTCGTGACCTTTGGATGTCTTAACAATTATTCCAAAGTCACTTCACCAGTGCTTCAGGCGTGGGGCAGGTTGCTCCGGGACGTGCCGGGATCGCGCCTGCTCCTCCATTGTGGCCAGGGTGCCCATCGGCAACGGGCGCTGGAGACACTGGCTCGAGAAGGCGTCGAGCCGCAGCGCGTCGAGTTCGTCGCGCGCGTGTCGATCGCCCAATACCTTCAGACCTACGCCCGGATGAATATCGCTCTCGATCCGTTTCCGTATGCGGGCGGCATGACGACTTGCGATGCGCTGTGGATGGGCGTGCCGGTGGTGAGCCTGGCCGGCCGCACGGCGGTGTCGCGCGCGGGACTGAGCATCCTGTCGAATGTCGGGCTGTCGGAGTTGGCCGCGTCCGATACCGCCGACTACATCAGGATCGCCTCGGACCTGGCGCGCGATCTGTCGCGGCTGGCTGAGCTTCGAGCGACCATGCGAGATCGCATGCGCGCGTCATCGCTGATGGATGCGCCGCGATTTGCAACGGATGTCGAACGGGCCTATCGACAGATGTACGCGAACATCTTTCCTTTTTCCTAACCACGTCTTCCGCGAGTATCATCCGGATTGTCGAACGCAACGGCGCGACACGTCTCGTCGCCGACTCAAACCTTTCGGAGACCATCCATGCCCGGTTATGCGATTCCCCAGACACGCCGGCCGCCTCGGCTCAAGAAGCGGCAGATCCAACTCATCGCCAACGGCGACCTGCGCCTCGCCGCCAACCAGAAGTGCTGGCCCGAGCAGGCCAAAATGGAAGGTGCGCTGCGCAAGGCGCTGGCCGATCTCGGCTACGAGGTCGTCCGCGCCAACCCCTACAAGGAATCGGAAAAGCATGGGTTCATCGCCTCGCAGAAGGAGGGGATGCAAGTATTCGCGGGCGTGGATCCCAAGGCCCCGATCGTCGTCGCCGAGGCGGTCTGGCAGTACTCGCACCACGTGTTGCCGGGCTTGCTGACGCACGAGGGCCCGATCCTCACCTGCGCCAACTGGTCCGGCACCTGGCCCGGGCTGGTCGGGATGCTGAATCTCAACGGCTCGCTCACGAAAGCGGGCGTGCGCTACTCGACGATCTGGAGTGAGGATTTCACCGACGATTTTTTCAGCGAGTACCTGGCGAAATGGCTGAAAGACGGCCATGCCAAGCATACGACGCCGCACGTCACGAAGTGGAAGAACGTGCAGATCGGCTCCAAGGACCGCACGCTCGGCGATGCCCTGGCGGAGCAACTCGTCTGCGAGAAGGCGATCATGGGCGTCTTCGACGAGGGGTGCATGGGGATGTTCAACGCGATCATTCCTGATGCCCTGCTGAACCCGCTGGGCGTCTACAAGGAACGGCTCAGCCAGTCGGCGCTCTATTACGAGACCACCCAGGTGTCGGATGCCGACGCCCAGGCAGTGCGCCAATGGATGGAGGGCCATGGGATGCGGTTCAAGACCGGCCCCGGCGAGCAGGAAGACCTCACCGACGCACAAATCCATCAGCAGTGCAAGATGTACATCGCGGCGATGCGCATCGCCGATGACTTCGGCTGTCACGCCATCGGCATCCAGTACCAGCAGGGACTCAAAGACGTCCTCCCGGCGTCCGACCTTGCGGAAGGCACGCTGAACAACTCCGATCGCCCTCCCGTGCGATCGCGGGACGGCAGCCGGGTGCTCTACGAGGGCGAGCCGCTGCCGCATTTCAACGAGGTGGATGAATGCGCCGGCCTGGATGCGCTGATGACCCACCGCGTCCACAAGGCGATGGGCCAGCCGCCCGAGACGACACTGCACGACCTGCGCTGGGGCGACGTCGACCGCTCCGGCACGGTGCCCGACTATGTATGGGTGTTCGAGATTTCCGGCTCGGTTCCTCCCGCGCACCTGATCAACGGCTGGGCCGGGGCCACGAGCGAGCGGCAGCCGCCGATGTACTTCCGCCTGGGCGGCGGCACGATCAAGGGCGTCAGCAAGCCGGGCGAGATCGTCTGGAGCCGCATCTTCATCGACGACGGCAAGCTGCGCATGGACCTGGGCCGGGCGGGCGTCGTCGAATTGCCGATGGAAGAGACCCAGCGGCGCTGGGATGCGACGACCCCGCAGTGGCCGATCATGCACGCTGTCACCTACGGCGTCACCCGCGACCAGATGATGGCCCGTCACAAGGCCAACCACGTCCAGGTGGCCTACGCCAACAGCGCCGACGAGGCCGACAAGGTCCTGCTGGTCAAAGCCGCCATGGCCCACGCCCTGGGGATGAGCGTCGCGGTCTGCGGGACCAAGAAAAATGGGAAGGGGTGGGGGTAGGATGGCCGGCCCAAATCCACATGTTGTCGTCATCGCCGGTCCCAACGGGGCCGGGAAATCGACGGTTTCGACCGGCGTCCTGCGCGGCGGCTTGCGCGTCACGGAATTCGTCAACGCCGACGTCATCGCCCGCGGCCTTTCCGCATTCGAGCCCGAGCGAGTGGCAATAGCCGCGGGGAAAATCATGCTGAACCGTCTCCGCGAGTTGGCCGCGAGCCGTGAAAATTTCGCGTTCGAAACCACGCTGGCCAGCCGCAGCTTCGCCCCCTGGATCAAATCGCTGCTGGAAACCGGCTACCGGTTCCATTTGCTGTATTACCGGCTTCCATCGCCCGAGATGGCGATTACGCGGGTGCTCCAAAGAACTCAGTCAGGCGGGCACTCGGTGCCGCCTGAAACGATCGAGCGCCGCTATTACGGGGGAATCAGGAACCTTTTCGAGCTCTATCAGCCGCTGGCCGCCGGCTGGAGATGCTATAATAACGCCGACCGCTCGGGGCCGAAGCTGATCGCCTCCGGCGGGGCGGTGCGGCCGGAAAGAGTGTACCGTGGCACGGAATGGAAAATCATTAAAGCCCTCGCGCAACGGCCATAATGGATCGCCCGTCGACATCGATCGGATGATCCAGGACGGCACCGTGATCGATCGCGAGGCGCGCCGCGCGGTCCGCCAAGCCGTCCTGACCCACAAAAAGCTCGGCCAACCCATCGTCGTCTGGAAAAACGGCCGCGTCGTCTGGCTCAGGCCGGAAGAAATTTGAACGCGGGGCCGCGGGGCAACCTCCAAGGGTCCACGCCGCAGATTCATATCTGCTGCGCAAATCTAACGTTCTTCAAAAAAGACCGGGCATACCGTCGGCCGCGATTTTGGGCTGGGACGTCGGTTGTGCTCGGTGATCCGCGCTGATGCCGCGCGGTGCTCGAATCGTTCCCGGTCGAAACGTCCGTTGTTCGATTGAATTGCCACGGATATATTGCGCCCATCGCTTCGAAAAAACATCTTATCCGCGTCGAGAAATCGGAAGAGCAGTGCCTGATCCGCGAGAACGAAATGTCATGCATGCGCGCCGACGGCTCATGCTGGCGGCAATTCTCCTTTGCAGCCTGACCACAATCGGACGAGCGCAGACTTCCTACGACTGGTCCGCCAGCCAGACCAACCCGGCCAGCGGCGGCTCCGGGACCTGGGACCTGACGAGCAGTAATTGGTTGGGGCCATCCGGGTACGTCGCATGGCCGAATACGGGGTATGACAACGCGGTCTTTCAAGGCACCCCGGGCACCATCACGTTAGGAGCGGACGGAATTGACGCGGGCCAGTTGAGCTTTCAGGTCGACGGCGACGCGCTGGCCAGCGGCGGGCACACCCTTAACTCAAGCGGCAACGGGAATGGAACTTTGCTGATCGACGTTGCGCAGGGCGCCGGCGCGACCATCTTAGCGCCTGTAAATGGAGGCCTGACCGTTGGTGCCGGCCAGTTGACTCTCAGCGGCAAATTCTCCATGGTCGCACCCGGCCACGTACTCTCTGTGGGTACTACATTTTCCGCCCTACCCGCTTCTGTTGTGATAAATGGCGCGTCGGTAACGGTGCCGGGGGGCGACCTCAATCCTGGCGAGGTCTACGCGGACGGACCCTCCGGGACCGCGCTCACGATTTCAGGCAGCTCGTTGAACGGGGCTTATTCCGTGAACATCGGAAGCTACGATTATGGCAGCTTGACTGTTCAGGCCGGCAGTACCGTTAATGGCGTCATATCTGGACGAACGATTTCTAGAGCGTGTTATGAACTTTCGCCTATTGCCACCAGTTGAGCCAGCATGATGAACGCGAAGGCGGCCAAGTGCATGCCGGCGAGCGTAGAGGCAAGCCGCTCATAATCTTTGGCCAGCCGCCG